>Ga0105163_1000065_pt1 | contig 63680 bp, 60 predicted proteins | sample JNZ110809AmetaG_FD_81531 | JGI IMG/M metagenome (GOLD analysis project Ga0105163, IMG submission 81531) | Hot spring microbial communities from Jinze hot spring, China to study Microbial Dark Matter (Phase II) - JNZ 110809A | ecosystem: Environmental > Aquatic > Thermal springs > Hot (42-90C) >... | reverse complement strand
TGTTTCAAAGTGCGCAGATATAAAAGCCAGAATAGTATCAGAAGACGAGAAGGAGGAGAAGAAAACTCGTATGCTTCTTAACTTCGGTCATACAATCGGACACGCACTGGAATCTGCTCTGAACTTCTCAATACCTCATGGATTTGCAGTATCTGTTGGGATACTCGTTGAGACAAAAATCAGCGACATGATACTCTCTAAAAACCTATTCCCTCAGTGTCTTGAGATATTCAGACAATTTTTCAATGAAAAAGCTCAAATCATTCTGAAAAGATTAGAAAACATCAATTCTGAAAAATTTTTCAGCTCAATGAAACTTGACAAGAAAACAAGAGGAGATGAAATAAACTTTACTCTTCTTGAAGAATTCGGAAAATCAAAAATTGAGAAGATAAAAATAGAGGAGTTTGAGTCAGTTGTAAGGTCTGTTTTCGGGGAAGTTCTGAAAAATCTCTCTTCTGCATTATAGATTTTTTCATCTAAAAAAATCTTTTATCTCAAAAATTTTCAATTTTCAACAAAATTTCGTGAAAAATATTAATATTTTAGTAGATTTATAATCTACCATACGGTAGGTAAAAATTAAAAAGGAGGGAAAAGATATGGACGAGAGAGCAAAAAGAGAAAAAATAAAAGTTTTAAATAAAGAAACAGAGGTTTCAGCAATAAAAACTTTATTCAACACAATATGGGTTTATTCATACGAATCGGAAATAGAAAAACTCCTTGACCTTTACGAAAAAGCAAAAAAAGAACAGTGGAACGCATCACAAGACATAGATTGGTCAATAGAAATTGATACAGAAAAAATGGCTTTAACATCTCAACTCCCTCCACTGCTTTTCCAGGAGATATGGGAAAAACTCAACGAAAAAGAGAAAATAAACCTGGCAACATCACAGATAAGCTGGATAATGTCTCAAATACTGCACGGAGAACAGGGAGCACTACTTGTAGCAAGCCAGCTTGTCTCCTGCGCTCCACTATACGACGAAAAACTTGTCGCTTCAACACAAGTGATAGACGAAGCAAGACATGTAGAGGTCTTCCATAAATACCTCACACAAAAAATGGAAAAAGAATTTCCTATATCACCTCACCTTGAATCGCTTCTCCGAACCATACTGTCTGAATCAAGATGGTATTTCAAGTTCGTCGGAATGCAAATACTCGTTGAAGGACTGGCAATGGGAATATTCGGAACACTGGAACAATTCGGAGAAGAACCGCTTGGAGTCCAAATAGTAAGATATGTTATGAAAGATGAAGCAAGACATGTCGCGTTTGGAGTTCTATCTCTAAAAGAACACATAAACGAGCTTCCCGAAAAAGAAAAGAAGGAGTTAGTAGAGTTTGCATACGAAGGTTGCGTCGCGCTCCGAAACAGAATAACCGATATGTCTATGGTCTGGGAAGATGTCGGTTTGCCCACACATCAAATGCAAGAGACCGTTGAGAAATCCCCGATATTCCAAGAATTCCTTATCCTCATGTTCTCACGAGTTGTCCCAAACCTCAAAAAACTCGGGCTACTGCCCGAATATATAAGAAATAGATACGAAGAACTCGGCATACTCAAATTTGAAAATCTTGAACTCCCTGTCTGAAAAATCAAAATATGTGATTATATGAAAATAAGAAAAGAGTTCCTTCTTCCTGGCTCAATCGCAATATCCATAACTGTAATTTCTCTTCTGCTTACAAAAAATATTCTCGTGGTAATACCATTTTTGATCTTAATCATTTTCCTCCTTAACTTCTTCCGAGATCCCGAAAGGATTCCCGAAGACCTATCGGAAAAATCTTTGATCTCGCCAGCAGATGGGAAGGTTTTCATAAAAGACGAAATTGAAATAAATAAGACAGAAATAAAAGAACTTTTCCCGCAAATTTCAGAAAAAAAGATGAAAAGAATCGCAATATTTATGAGCCCATTTGATGTCCATGTAAACAGAGCCCCATACGATGCTGAAATTCTTGGAATAGAAAAAAAAGAAGGTGGATTTGAAAGAGCTTTTCTCGAAAAATCTGAAAAAAACTCCCGTGTTCTCTGGTGGCTTAAAACACCCGAAGGTAAAGACATAGTTCTGATACAAATAGCAGGAGCAATAGCAAGAAGAATATCCATCTTCAAAAAAAAAGGTGATTTTGTAAAAAAGGGAGAAAGAATAGGAATGATTTATCTTGGCTCACGAGTTGATTTGCTCATACCAGAAGATTGGGATTTTTCTGTATTAGTCGGGGATAGGGTTTTAGCAGGTAAAACAAAAGTAGGAGAAAAAAAATTCTGAGAAAAAAGAGAAAACCTAAACTGATTTTTTTCATTTAGGGCAGGAAAGAGGAACCCCTTCTGTTTCCGGATGATATTTTTTTATCTTCAAATGGGTTATCTCAGAAGGAGAAGGTATTAAAAATTTTGCCTGATGTGCTTTAACTTCTTTCTCCTCTATTCCACCCTCACCCACTTGCAGTTCTGCAAAACCTTTCCAGCAATTTCCTTTACCATCGCATCCCAAAACATCAATCTGCGGAGAATAATATTGAGCCGATTTGCAAAAATAAAGCTTACCTGAAATAGATAGCTCAACATCATAAATCATTTCAGAGTAGAAGGAAAGTTTCCTCTGTGTAAAACCACCATCACCAAAATCGTAAAGAACATTATACAAAGAGAAATTATTCTTCCCAATCTTTACGACCTTTATTGTAAGTTCATTCTGAAAAACTTCGGTCCCATTATTTGCCTGAACAGAAATTGTGTAATCTGTCAGAGAATTCTGGGAAATTTCAAGAGGTTCTTTGTAAGAGAACTCATCTGCTTGACAAATTATGTGAGCGTTATTTTCAGGACAGATGTAAAACCTCGGAATAATGAAATACTGTCCGCAAGAGCCGAATAAACAGAATCCCCCACTCCCCACACCTTGCTGAACTTCAAAAATAAATATAAAAGGAGACATACCGGCTGTAACAACAAAGAAGTATTCGTCTTCTATACCTCGTTTCAAAATTTCTGCGCCTTCACAAACCATCTTATCAATATCGCAATAGAATATCGCAAAGTCAAAGTCAGGCGAATCTATTCTGATAACATATCCTTCCCATTTTTCCGGGATTTCGTATTCAATATCGCGTATGGTTATTTTAGAGACCTTCTGAGGAGAGTGAACTACGATCTTTTTATCTTCGCTGGAAAACCAAAATTGCTTTTCATATTCTACTCTCTGGACGGAATAGTTTTTTATATAGTCAAGCAGAGAAAAACTTCCCTGCCCAAAAGGAGCCAAAAAATCTTCGTCGGACAAAACTTTTTTCTCCACCCTCTTACATGAAAATAAAGAAAAGGAGAAAAGTATATATATAAGGGCAAGAGATTTAATCCAAGATTTTCTTTTACCACTCATATATGAGATTCAAAAGTATGTAAGAAGGGATTCACGCAAAATCTCTCTTATATCTATCACGACTATTGGATTATCATCTTTTCTCAGAATTCCTCTTGCATACTTTGAGCCGGAGAATTTTATTGAAGAGATTGGCTCAAGTTCATCAACATAGTATAAAGACACCTCGCTGACATCATCTACAAGCACACCTGCATGAATACCCTCTTCCTCATCTTCAACAACAAGAATCTTACTTTTTTTCCCTATATCAACATCTTCCATACCAAAGAACCTTCTCAAAGATATAACTGGAAATATTTTCCCTCTGAGGTTCATTATACCAAGGATATGGTAATGTATGTTAGGCACTGGGGTGATTTTCACTACTCTGACGACTTCACGGATATTTTCTACATCAACTCCATAGAACTCATTTCCAAGTTTGAAGTTAAGCATGTAGGAAGCTTTTTTTACTGCCGCGGTCTCGGTTTTCTTTTTTAAATCTTTTGGTTTTTCTCTTTCCACTCTCTCTCCTTTTAGCTGAGGTTCAGTGGGAGTAGCTGGCGGATACTGATAATAAGGATAAGGATACGGCGGGAAAGGTATCTGAGGTACTACCTGAGGAGTTACGATAGGTACTTGCTGTTGAGGTTGTGGCTGTGGCTGTTGATTTTGAAGTGGGACCTGTGGTTCTCCCTCGGGGGGCTTTGTCCATATGCTCTCTTCAACAATTTCTCCCTCCAGATCTTCAAATGGGTCTTTTCCGTAAATATCCATCAAAAATAAATATAATAAATCTTCGTTAAAATAAGATGTTTTTTTGATTATTTGAAATCAAATAAATTCTGGGATTCTCATTATATCTACAACAGGAATTATCTCTTTTGTTCCATCCTCTCCTATTTCTTCAACAACCGCTGATATACCCCGAAGCATAAGAATATCTTCATCAAAATTTTTCATAACCGAGTCCTTTATATCTACTATCTCTTCAACTACGAGTCCGACCTCCGAGTATTTTCCTTCCCCTGCTTCTACTATAAGAATAAAGAATTTATCCGGTAGATTTCCTCTTTCTCTCCCGAAAATCTCATCAACAGTAATAAGCGGATATTCTCTTCCGCCAAGCTGGACTATTTCTCTTCCCTGAATGGTGCGTATAGATATATCTTTACTCTCGGGAAAGACCTCTGTTTTTAGTATAGGAGAAAGGGGAAGAGCAAATTTTTCTCCTTTCCATTTGAAAATGACAACCTCAACAACTATTTTCGTTGTAGGTATAATTATTGTGAAAGTAGTTCCTTCTCCTATCGCTGATTTGACAAGCACCTTTCCTTTCATACTTTCTTCTATTTCTTTTTTCACCTCATATAGTCCTGCTCCTCTTCCTGCTCCTTCATCTGCCTGATTTTTTGTAGAAAATCCCGGCAAAAACAGTATCTGATATATTTTTTCTTCTATCCAGGAGCCATCGGATCTTTTGAAATCAAGCTCTGTTTCTCCAAGATTAAAATGTGAAGCGAGCTGAGGGAATTCTTTTCTCCATGCAAAGTATCTTTCAAGAACTTTTTCTGGGATTATACCTCTCCCATCATCTGTTATGTCTATTGATATAAACTCACCTTTTCTCTGAGCTTTTATTTTTATTTCTCCCTGAGGTTTTTTACCTGCTCTTATTCTTTCTTCTGGGGATTCTATTCCGTGAGAAACAGCGTTGCGAGCAATATGAAGGAGAGCAGATCTTAACCTTCTTCCTATCTCTGCATCAATCGTAAGATTTTCTCCTTCTCTTATCACAACTACTTCCTTTCCAAGCTGTCGTGCAGTGGTGAGAATCGTCCTTTCTATCATCTTCAAGATATCTTCAATCGGTCCCATACGAACATCAAGCACTATATCTTGAAGTTCTCTTATTTTTCTTCCCATCTCAGATATGTTATCTCTTATTCTCTGAGCTATTTCTTGGTTGCCGACCAAATTCATAAACTTCTCCATTGAAGATTGAATAGCATTCTTGACTATCACCATATCTCCTATGATGTTCATTATTTTCTCAACTTCTGATATTTCTATTTTCAGAGAAACCTTTTGCTGTTGTGATAAATCAACCTGCTGGGTTTTCTGTGTTGCTCTCCATAGATTTTGAAGCTTTATTATTTTCTCAAGTTCTTTAATGTCAGGAGTATCTCTGGAAGGAGCAAGAACGAAATTAATCACAACAAAATCTCCTTCTATTTTCATTATGGTTGATATTATTTCAAATCCGAGTTCTCTTATCTTTTCCATTGTATCTCTGCCTTTTTTATCAAAATCTTCTTCAAATGATAATTTTAAAAAACCAAGGTATATATCTTTTCCTCTTTCTATGCTATTTTTTAGCTGGAGAAGTTCGGAATCAGAAAGTTCTTTCAAGAGCTGTTCATCTTTTATTTTCTCAAGAACGTATGACCTTACATCTTTTTTGTCATCTTCAATTTCTTTTGCAACCGCCCTTTTTCGCTCGTTTTGAAATTCTGTACCCACCTTATGAGAAACATGCGAATCTGAATAATCTGATTTCAAGATGCTCTCAACATCAAACTGTATGTTTTCATCCGAAGGAGATTCTTGATATGAAAGAGCCGAAATAAAATTTTTCAGATTCTGTGCTATATCTATCATTTTGAGAATTATATCATAGTTAAGCTCAATTTTTCCGTCCCTCACACCTACGAGAATATCCTCCACCTTATGAGCTATTTCTCCTATTTTCATAAAGCCAACACTATATGAGCTTCCTTTTATTGTGTGAAACTTCCTCATAAGCTCATTTATCATATCAATAGAATGCTGAGAAGGGTCTGACCGAAGAACATCAAGATTATCTAAAATCTGGTCTATAAGCTCCTCGGTCTCATTAAAGTAAATCCTTAAAAGGTCGTTCATATATATTAAAAAATTAATTCGGAAAGAAATCGGGAAAAAAAGAGATAAATAAATGAAAATTAAAAGGCACTAAATTATTAAAAAGCTGATATGTTGTCTGATTTTTTAGAGTTTATCCTCTCGCTCGTCATCCTTTCTATATCACTTGCAATAGTGCTGATTTCTGGAAATTTAAACTTACAAAAACAGAGAAAAATTCAGGAAATACTGAACAAATCAGGAGAAAAAATAGAAGTAATTTTCAAAGGGTCATGTTATTTACCAGAGTATCAGGAAATCACAACTTCAAAGGGTAGCAAGTTTTTGTGTGGGAACGGAGAAGTAAAAGAAAAAAGGTAAGCAGAAGAACCAGAAATGACAGAGATAATAAAAATAGCTTTGTTTTCATCGGTGCTTTTTACATTTATCTTTCAAATATCAGCAATAATAAAAAAATCAAGAGAAACCATAGAAAAAATGAGAGATTCAGAAGAACTATCGTTCGTATCGTATCTTATAAAAGAAGACCTATCAAAATCTATCAAAACATCAATTATTGATGGCAAAGTTCAGATCTACGGATTTATGATGTCTCTTTCAGAAGAGAAAAACGATTCAGAGTGGGGAATTGTAGGAGAATGCAAAGACGGAGTGGCAATGGTTTTCAACCTTAATCCACAAAACCAAATTTTCGTACTTAAAGAAGATAAAACCGTAGAATCCAAAAAAGTCATAATGAAACAGAAAGTAGGAAAAAATCTTTTCAAAGTATGGTTCCCCGATTGCGAAGGTTTAGAAGAAGGGAAAGTCATATTTTCAGATTTTTACAGGGTTAATTGGTATTCCGAAAATGGCAAAATATATAGAGAAGTTGAAAGGTATTATGAAGGTAAATCGGCAAAGTCAAAATTCTTCGTTTCAAAAGGAAAGATAGAAGCAGGAGGCAAAAAGATAGAAATCAAAATAAACTCAACAAGCATATCTTTTGAGATTCCATAAGGAGCATCAAAAAATTTATGCTTTTGATTTAAGGTATGAGTTTGCGCAGAGTTTTGCTAAATTTCTCACGCGCGATATAAGTTCTGCTCTCTTTTCATAGCTTATCACACCACGAGCGTCAAGCAAATTGAAAATATGAGAGCACTTTATACAGTAATCATAAGCTGGTATGTATAAATCATCAGATACAAGGCGAAGTCCTTCTCTCTCAAAAATATCAAAAAGTGAAAAGAGAACATGCGGGTCCGACTTCTCAAAGTTATATATGCTCCACTGCTCCTCTCTTTCTTTATAGAAATATCCGTATGTTATGTTTCCCCATTGGAGATCAAAAAGATTATCTTTGCGGGTGATGAAAAGAGCTATTCTTTCAAGTCCGTAGGTTATCTCAAAAGATATAGGGTCAAGGTCTATTCCTGCCATCTGCTGGAAAAAGGTGAGCTGAGTTATCTCCATACCATCAAGTCGCGCTTCCCATCCAAGTCCCCACGCTCCAAGAGTTGGAGATTCCCAGTTATCTTCAACAAGTCTGAAATCCCTCTTTGAAACATCTATTCCGAGGTAAAGCAAGCTTTCTATGTAAAGATCAATAGAGTTCGGCGGAGCAGGTTTGAGAATAACTTGAAGCTGGAAGTAGTGTTGAAGTCGCTGAGGGTTTTTTCCGTATCTCCCGTCCTGCGGTCTGCGAGATGGTTGAACGTATGCGACATTCCATAAACCTTTTCCTAAAACACCGAAAAATGTAGCTGGATGAAAAGTTCCTGCCCCAACTTCAACATCATATGGCTGAAAGACCGTACATCCATTCTGAGCCCAGAAGTTAAGGAGTTTATCTGTTATGCGGAAGAAATCTTGCGTTAGCTCATCCATAATTTACTCTATCAGTGCCCCTCCTCACCAACGGCAAGCGCTATGTAAATCAAAGACAAAATAGAAAAAACAAATGCCTGAACAACAGAGACAATCGTACCCAAAATCAAAAACGCAACCGGAACAAGAAGATAAGTAAGGTGCGTGAAAATTTCAAGAACAGAGTGATCCCCTGTCATATTCCCCGCAAGACGAATAGATAAACTCAATATTCTGAAAACATGAGAGATAAGCTCTATTGGGAAGTAAAGGAAAGCAACAGGTAAAAAAGGACCGAGAAAATGCTTTATGTACCCTAAACCATGCTTTTTGAAACCGTGATAGTTATAGTAGAGAAACACAAAAAGAGCAATTCCCAAATTTGTGTTTATGTTCATTGTGGGAGGCATAAAACCGGGAATAAGCCCCAAAAGGTTCATAAAGAGTATGAATAGAAAGAGAACAGAGATGAAATTTGTGTGTTTTTTGACTTCTTCTTCTGGCAATAGAGATTGTGAAAGACCTCTCCAAAATTCAACCACGGCTGAAAAAATCTTTGCAATAGGAGAATCTTTTTTCCTGATAGCAAAAACCCCAAGAGCGATCAGGATAAAAAGAGCAAATAGCTCAAAAATAATGTGCTGACGAGAACCATCTACTCCAAAAATTTCTGTCAAAATCGTAGGCATACCGTTAATAATAAACCGTAAAAAATTTCAGGACGATAAAAATTTTTTCAAGTTTGTTTTCTGCGAGAGAAAAAGAGAAGATTCAGAAGGTAACCTGAAAACATCACAGCAAAAGAATTGAAAGAAACAAGATTTTCAAAAACTCACTCGGAAATCTCTAAAAAATTTGATAAAGGGATTTTATCTCCCAGCAAATTGATAGGAGTAGCTTTTTTGAAATATCTGCTCTCAAAAATCAAAGTAGATTCAGGGAAAACAGTCCTCAAAATAAACTTGCCATCTTCAATCTCCTTTATGCTTAAAACTATGTTATCTTTTACGCTGAGGAGCGAGAATGACTGCATCAAAGAAGTGGTTTCGGCTTTGCCTTCTGTAATATACAGAGGGAAGTAAAAAGAATACGACTCCTTGAAAGAATCAAATTCTCCCAAAGCCCCATCTTTGACAAGAACTTCCGCAATAAACGGTCCATCTTCGCTCATATCTCCCGGAGGACCCAAAATATCATATTTTTCAAATCTGACATTTCTCCCTAAAAAAACATCAACACCTTTTTCAGAAGTTAATGCGACTCCTTTCCCTCCTTTGAATGACACCAAAAAGGTTCTCCCATCTTCAAGATATACCTTAAAAAATGTCAGAAAAGGAAGGAAAGTGGGTTTATATATTTTCAGGTTTTCCTGAAACTCAGTAAGTCCCAAATGTGATTCCACGCGCAAAGAAGTTACTCTGCTCTGGAAAGAGAACCTGAGAGTAAGAGAATGCCCTTCTGGTATTGACTCTGCAAAAGCTCTGATAAAGATTGATTCTCCCAATTTTTCAAAAGTTATTTCTGCTGGAAATGTTCCGAATTCTGAAAACTCTCCCGGAGGAGTTTCAGAACCTATTCTCCATGCGCCACCATCATCTTTCCATAAAATCGCCCTGACATCAAAATCAAGGGGCTTTTCTATTTTCTGCGGTTTATAGACAGAAGAAAAATCCCGTATTATAAATCCGAAAGATGGGATATTTTCTCTATCAACACCAAGCGGGTTTATAATTATTTTTTGTCCTACTGCTACTTTTTGGGAGAAAAGCTCGAGAATCTGGTTTTCAAGTTCGTTTAGTTTCATTTCTATCTCCCAAGACAGCGGTTTTATTTCTTTCTCTTCGGTCTCTTTGTATAATGTTCCAGATCCTGAATCGTGGTTTGTCAGCATTGCGAGTTTGAACCAGAGATCGTCTATTTTTTCTTTCAAAGCATTTTTAAAATCTGATTTCTTACTTTGAATTAAGCCCAGTTTTTCTGCCATAACTATCATGTTCTCACAAGATATGAGACGATATATTGAAGAGAAGAGGAATCTTTTGAGCCAAGTACGTGAGCCGTAATAACCTGTCCAGTAAGGCGCAAGATGTCCTTCAAATCTTGGAAGATTATCTCTTTCCCTCTCAACAAGAGATATGAAATCTGAAAAAGAAGCAATAGTAAGGTAAGTTCCGGTCATCGGGAAATATTTTTCATTCCAGTAATCCGCGAATTTCCCAAGTTCCTTTTTTGGTTTTTCAAAGTCCCAACCTATGGGTATAAAAACGAACTTTGAATTAGGTTTTATTCGTGAAAGATACGATTTAAGTTTTTGAGAAAATGTTTCTTCATCTGCTTTTTCTCCGACACATTCTGAATCTGGATTAATATAGACCTGAGGTGGTAAATCTAACTTGCAGAAAAAGAATGAGCCGACGCCGTAGAGGTTATGCATAAAGTAGAGAATAACTTCTCCTATTTTTCCTTTCCAGACAACTAGCTGTCCGAGCCGGAAAAGTTTTTGTCCAGCAGAATCATTTTCAAAATCTGCATCGGTTATTGGTTTTAGATACTTTTCTGTTTTTGTAAAGCCATTTACTCTTGAAAGTGCGACAGACCTGAAACCAAGCATATATAGCAAATCCGGCGTAGATTCTGGGAATCCGAAAGAGTCAGGGATCCATGCATCTTTGGGAATTGGCAAACCAAACTTCTTGAGCCATTTCCTGCCAGATATGTAATTGCCTATTATTCCATCTGTTGGAACAACCAGAAAATCATCTGTGCCTATACCTCCACCTTCTATGATTATCTTTCTTTCTTTGAGAAAATTTAAAAATCTTTCTTTGAGTTCTGGTTCTTTTGATATGAATTTATTTATCCAGAATATTTCAGCGAAAAACACGTTGTGTTTTTGATGTTCTTCAATGAAATCAAGAGCGGAGATAAAGATATTTTTAACCATTTTCTGGTAGTATTCTTCTGATGTATATACCCATGAGATGTCAAGGTGGCTTGACTGCCCTAAAATCACAACAGTTTTCGCATCCTCTGGGTAATCTATTAATTTTCTGCTTTCCATCCTTCCCCCACAATAAGATAAAAGTAAAATAAGCACTGCTATCTTGAGAAAAAAGCTGAGCTGAAAGTTAAAAATCTTCACAGTATACCCTGATAATTTTTCCATTCAAATATCAAGTATATTTTAATTTTTATTCTTGTTTTTTAACTCGCAAATCAGAAGGATTTTGCTAAATGTAATTTTTTCACTGCTGATATGGTGGGGGACAGACCTGAGGAGTTAATCCAGACGGCATAGTTTGTGAAAAAGGATAAACCTTAGGGTTGCTATCATCGCAATCTCCATATGTTAATATAAGTTCATCAGCAGTATAATATCCTTCCTGTTTTATGCAAGATGTTATACCATCTGAGAATTTATCACCGTCAAAATCTTTGTAATAAACAACCGGGCAATCCTTTATGGTATTCCCACCTTCTTTTACCGCAATCTTATCACATCTAAAAACGAAAAAAACGAGGAAGCAAACCGAAATTGAAAGAACAAAATTAATATATCTCAAAGCTGAAAGTATTTTTAAGTAAATAAACACAATACTTTACAACATAAAATTTAAATTCCTTTGTTTTGTATTGACCCTTCAACAAAACTTATAAGAACAAAAATCAAAAGAGAAATTTTAAAATTTAAAACATGAAAAAGAGCGAGTTTTTTTCTCTGACATTAAAACTTTTTCTGCTTCCGGTTATTCTCATAAATTCATGCTCACGCGAGAAAAAGGGCTCATACTCTCTGCAAAATCCTGTCCATGTTATAATAGATAGATGTGGAACTCCTCACATATTTGCTGAAGATGATAAAGATGCTTTTTTTGTCTTCGGATATATTCAGGCACATTTCAGATTGTTTCAGATGGATCTTTCAAGAAGAGAAGCTATGGGAAGACTTGCAGAGATATTCCCAGATCAGCTCACTCAAGATATCATCAACAGAATGTTAAGCTTCAAACTGATGGCAGAAATATCAAGAGAGTCGTTTGAGAAAACCGGCATGCTGAAAAAGATTCAAGCTTTCGTAGATGGTATAAACAAATACATAGAAGATGCAAAAGCTGGACGAGAATTTGGCGGGATAAAAGCTCAAATTCCCCCTCAATACCAAGCACTAAAAATAGAACCAGAACCATTTTATATTGAAGATGTTATAGCTGTTGGTAAAAAGAGAGCTTTTGACCTAGCAGGAGGAGGACTTATAGACCTCGCTTCAAAACTTATGCAACTTGTCTTCGGAGAAAACTTTGAAGAAAAATTCTCAATATCTTCCATAGAAAAAGTCAGTGTAGTTGATGACTTCCCGAAAACGAGATTATCTCCCTTTGAGAACAACGAAAATATAGATCTCCAAGAACTAAAATCAGCAATTGAAAAAATATCGGAAAAGGTCAAAGGTTTAAAGAATTTGCTGTCTCTCAATTCAAATAACTTTGTCGTATCCGGTAGAATAACAAAATATGGATACCCAATTTTAGAAAATGACCCTCATCTTGCGGTCATATCTCCTTCTACATTCTTTCCATTTCAGATAAACTCGCCTCAGTACTCAGGTTTTGGATTCACATTTCCGGGGATACCTATCGCTCTTGTAGGTGGAGGTAAAAATGTATGCTGGGGTGTGACAACAACCCTAATAGACGCAATGGATATCCTCTTCACTCCAATAATAGAAGAAAACGGAAAGTTTTTCATAATATGGGGTAAGAGAAAGTTAGAGGCGATTCCAAGAGAAGAAGAAATCTTTTACCTTGAGAACGGAGAAAAAAAATCTAAAAAGATAAAGTTTCTTTTCGTTCCAAATATAGGAATTGTCCTTGACGCAGGAAACAAAGAGGGATTCTCATCTATAATACCTTATCTTTTTGGTATAGTAGGAGTGCCGGGCGTAGAAGAAAGTATATCAAAAATACTCAAATACGTTTTTACTCTTGGCATGAATGTTGATAGAAAGGAAGCCGGAAATTTGGGAATAGTTCTGTTGTGGACAGGTTATAAGCCGACGAGCGAGTTTGCTGCTTTTTACGAGGTACCATCTGCCGAAGATATTTTCTCAGCAATGATATTCTATAAATTTTTCCAAACTGGAATACAGAACTTCATAGTTGCAGATATAAAAGGGAATATAGGATATTTCCCTCACGGTGAAATACCGATAAGACCTTCTGGAACAAAACCTTATCTCCCCGACCTCTCTGAAAATCTTTTCTGGCTCGGGAATATTGAACCCGACTTTATTCCAAGAGCGGTAAATCCGCAATCTGGATACATCGTTACTGCAAACAACGATATAGTCGGGACATCGTTTGATAACAATCCTTTAAACGAGAGATTCTATCTCGGTCCAGTTTACGATTTCGGATTCAGAGCAAAAAGAATAAGCGAGATGATAGAGGAAAACAGAGGCAAAATAGATAAGCTCGTCGCAGCGACAATAATAAACGATGTTACCTCTCCTCTTGCAAGAAGGTTTGTAAAGGTACTTTTAAACTTTGTTTCTGAAAAAGATATTGAAAACCTTGATACCGATGAAAACAAAAAGGAATTTATGATTTTTATCTTGAACAAGCTGAAAAATTGGAACTTTGAAGAAGATGTGAACTCATTCGAACCACTCGCTTACGAGATGATAATGCGAATGTCTTTCTCTAATTTCGCCTGGAAAAACTTCTCAAATAACTATGTGAAATATAAATTCAAAGATATAATTTTCTCAGCTCTGAAAGGGACAGATTTAGAGAATTTAGCAGGAGCAATATATGAGATAGGGGCTGAACCGCTGAGCGAAGCTTTGTTTCAACTCTCCTCCGACCCGCAAGTTATTATCCGTTCAGTTCTGCCAATTCTTCAAGGAGAAAAAGGAACTCTTTGCGATAATAAAGAAGCAAAGAATTTATCAGATGAGAGGTTCATATTTTTAGGAGAAGATATATGTCCAAAAGATGAATTTCTTTCCGCAATTTCAAAAACCGCAGATTACCTTATTGAGAATGCAAAAATTTGTAAGAGAAAAGAAGGTGATTTATGTGTAGAGTTTTTATGTAAAGATGGATTGCCAGAAAACTGTGTCCTCGGGGATTTCTCAGCAAAAAGATTCAACTACATAGCAGATATTCCCGGAAAAGAGAACTTTGAAGCGAAATATTTTGGGAGCTTATATTTCAGGAAATCAGGAGGAACAGCACTCGTATATGCAAGCGATATTGATACAGTAGAACTAGATAAAAGTAGCAAGGAGATAGTTTTCAAAAAACCTATTACAGAAAACGAGTTTGTAGCTTTTCTGCAGGGTGAAGGAGGTCAGACACTCAAATATATCTGCGAAGCCAAACCAGAAGGTGTTGAGATATGGTATGCTATACCAGGGGGAGTTGCAGATGACCCATCTTCTCTATACTTTGCAAACATGATTACCGCCTGGGCTTGTGCAAGAGAGTGGCTGAAAGGCGTAACACAAGGATACTGCTCTATACCGAAAGATATATTACCAGAAGATAAAGATTATTTCAAAATAGCATTTTCAAAGCTTGAAACCGATTTTGAGAAACTCATAAGTTCAGATTACCACACTTCGCCATTATGTAACCAAAGGGAGATTTATCTCATTTTCAGATAGAAAATAAAATTTTAATCAGTATTTTATCTCAAAACTCTTGAAAGTTCCCTGATATGGTAAAAATTCATACTCAATCTTTTCAACTCTTGCTGATGAAGGTCCTCTTTTAGCCCATTGAACGAGTTCTTCTAATTTTTCTTTTTCACCTTCTGCTAATATTTCAACTTCTCCGGTTTCAAGGTTTCTGACATATCCTGTGAGACCCAATTCTTTCGCCTTATAGTAAGTGCTTGCTCTGAATCCAACCCCCTGAACTAATCCATAAACCTTTATATATACTCTTGCTTTCATATAAAAATATTTTCAAGTTTCTTCAATAAGCTGTTTATACTCTTCTGGCGTAAGAAGAGAAAAAGAAGACAAATCTTGATCCAGCTCTATTTCCATGAGCCACCCCTGATCATATGGGTCATCTAAAATGATTTCTGGATTTTCAATAACTTCTTTGTTTATTTTCTTTAATTTTCCGGAAACGGGCAGAATTATCTCTATTGAATCATCATCTTTCGTTATTATCTCTCCCACAACATCTCCTACATACAGTATAGAATTTTCATCACCATCTATGGTTATCTTTTCTATATCTTTATCTGATATAAGGTATTCAGTTATTCCTACAAGGACTGTATTTTTACCTTTTGGCATTACCCATAAATGATCTTCTGAGTAGAATATTTTCTTTGATTTTTTCATAATCACATCCTCCGTTCCTCTAATATTCAAAAATCTTCAGAAAAATTAAGATTTGGTCAAAATAGATTTTCTTTTTAATTTTTGTATCCAAAAAAATTTTTTTCAAAAAATCTTGGTTTTTGTTAATATTTTATTTTCTATTTTGATTTTGTAAAATATAAAAAATTTTCTGAATATGCAATAATATAATCTTCATGATAGTGATTTTGTGGATACTTGAAATAATAGTTGGAATTTTGCTTGTTATATCTGTTCTTCTGCAGGTTCGGGGTGGAGATGCAGGAGCTTTTTTTGGTGGGACCCAATCTATCTTCGGTCCAAGAGGGCCTACTACAATTTTGGAGAAAATGACCTATGGTCTCATAGGCGCCTTTTTCATCATAACTCTGCTCATATCTAAACTCTCAAGCTCAGAAAGAATAGCTCCAACTCAAGAAATTCCTTCTGCACCTTCCCCCGAAGAAGTATTGCCAGAATCTGTCACAAAATAGAAATAAAATTACACCAAGATTTTTATCTGAAAATAAATTTCCTTGAAATCATAAAACTTATAAAACCCACAATAACAGAAGTCGTAAGTTGAGAGATAACCTTAGGTATATGCAATACTTCAACCTGGAAATAAAGGAGCGAAGAGAAAAGGGGAGTATTGAACACAGAAAGAGCAAAAAATTTCAGATACCTTTTGAGCCCATCATAAGACCTTATCTTGAAGGTTGAGTAATTTTTGAAGGTGAATTTTCTGTGTAGTATAAAGTTTTGAGTCATAGCGAAAAAGCCGGCAATAGGACCAGCTATCATATACCAAACTTTCACAACATAAACAAGAAATGAAAACAATGCGAGGTTTGAAGTTATTCCCGCTACTCCTACCGAACCATATTTTAGCGCTTGAAATATAAAGTCCCTGTTGAAGAGCTGGAAAATTTCTGTTTTCTTATGAACCGAATCAGATTTACTCTGTGAAATCTGATTTTCAGGTTCTTGAAACATAAATGAGTTTTTGCACCGTTTTTATAGCTCAGGTAATCAGAAACAAAGATATGATCATCAAGATGAAGAGAATATTATTGAATCTATTTCGTTAGATGTAAGGGTTTCTTTTTCAAAGAGCATTGACGCAAGCTTATGAAGTTTATCTATATTTTCTGATATAATGCTCTTTGCCTTCGCATAGCACTGTGAGATTATGTTCATAACTTCTTGATCTAGTTTTCTTGCGGTTTCTTCGGAAATATCCTCGTGCCTTGCGATCTCTCTTCCCAAAAATATATACTCTTCTTTTGATTTAAAAGCTATTGGTCCAAGAGAACTCATTCCCCATTCATAAACCATTTTCCTTGCCAGGTCTGTGGAATTTTCTATATCGTCGGCTGCGCCGGTGGATATTGTTTCAAACACTATTTCCTCGGCTGCTCTACCACCGAGCAAAACCGTTATCTTCCTGTAAAGATAATCTCTGTCTATCACATACATATCTTCATCTGGTATCTGAACTGTAACACCTAGGGCTTTTCCTCTTGGAATTATGCTCACACGCTCAACTTTATCTGGTCCCTGAATTTTCGCAACAAGAGCATGCCCTGCCTCATGGTAAGCTATTTTTTTCTTCTGCTCATCTGTCAAAAAGAATGTTTTTCTCTCAACCCCCATTATCATCTTATCTCTTGCTCTCATCAGAAGTTCTTCATCAACAAAAGGTTTTTTCTCTCTTATCGCTATTATCGCAGCTTCGTTTATCATACTTTCAATATCTGCTCCGGAAAACCCCGGAATTGACCTCGCTATCTTCTCAACATCTATATTCGGGTCAGATTTAACCCTTTTGAGATGCACTTTGAGTATTTCTATTCTCCCTTTAAGGTCTGGAAGAGAAAAGTATATTTTTCTGTCAAATCTACCGGGACGCAAAAGAGCTGGGTCCAAAATATCTGGTCTATTTGTAGCTGCTATCACAACTATTGGTTCTCCTCTTGATTCTATTCCATCAAGTTCAACAAGAAGCTGATTTAGAGTTTGCTCTCTTTCGTCGTGTCCTCCTCCTATTCCCGTTCCTCTTCCTCTTCCTACAGCATCAATTTCATCGATGAAGATTATACAAGGAGCATTTTTTCTCGCTCTCTCAAAAAGGTCTCTCACACGCGAAGAGCCTACTCCGACAAAAAGTTCTATAAAAGATGAGCCGACCTCATAGAAAAAAGGAACCCCAGCTTCATTCGCTATTGCCTTTGCAAGAAGTGTCTTTCCAGAACCCGGAGGTCCTATAAATATAACTCCTTTTGGTGGTCTTATACCGAACTCCTTGAACTTATCAGGATTTTTCAGATAATCAATTATGTCTTTTACTTCCTCCTTCACTTCGTCCAAACCCGCAACATCATCAAAAGTCACTTTATTGTCTTTCCTCGGAACAAAGATCTTCGCTTTTGACCTTGTAAAAGATATAGCTCTTGAGTTTCCTCTCTCAATTCCCCTTATAAAACTGAAAAGAAGGAAAATTATCAGAAGAGTTGGGACCCAAGCTATAAGTAAATCTCTCACCCACGATGTTTTTTCTTCTGGAATTATCGTGACTTTGACATTCTTTTCAGAGAAAGTTTTCAGAAGCTCCCACTCAACGGGACCGTAGGTTTTGAAAGCTCTTCCGTCTTTGAATTCTCCGTCTATTCTGTTTCCTTTTACCCTTACCTCTTTTATATTTTCAATATCTTTTATCAGGTCTGTGAATGAAATAAATTCTACTTTCTGGGATTCCTGTATATCAACTATTGCTCTGTAAAGCAGTATCGCTCCCGTGAAAATAAGTATCCACAAAACAAGATATTTCATATTTTTTCTTACACTTAAAGTTAATTTAATTTACCATTATTTTGAGATTTTTAGGATAAATTTCTGGTTTGAATTTATATTTTCCCGAGCTTCTTTATTCTTTCCTCTGGGCTTATTATATCAATTATTCTCACACCAAACCTATCGCCAACAAGAATCACCTCACCTCTTGCTATATGTCTGCCGTTCACAAGAATTTCAACCGGTTCATTCTCCTGTTTATCAAGTTCTATTGTTGAACCCTGAGTGATTTGTAGAAGGTCTCCAAGTAGCATTCTTGTTCTTCCTATTTCCACCGACACTTCAAGCGGTATATCAAGAAGCGTTCTTAAAACCTCTGGAATTCCTTCTTCTTCTCTTTTTCTTCTTAATTCTTTTTTTTCCTCTTCTTTTTTCTCTTCTTCGGTTACTTCATTTATTGCTTTTGCAAGAGCTTCTTTCATCTCATCTGATAAACTCTCTATACCTTCTGTTTCCTTTTCTATCATGATATATTATTTTAATGATTTCGGACAATTTTTTCTTTTTCTTCCCTTTTAAAAGTTTAATTCAATTATTTTTTTATTATCATGAGAGCGGGAGAACTAAAAATAGGAACATTTGTAGAGATAGAAAACAGAATATATGAAGTCATCAGTTTTGAAAGACAAAAAATTGCTCAGAGACAACCACACATAAAAGTAAAACTTAAAGATACAGTTTCAGGAAGAGTTATAGAAAGAACTTTTGTCTCGTCAGACGAAATCAATACCCCAGATGTCCTGATAAGATACGCTAACTTCTTATATAAAGATAAAGACCAATATGTTTTTATGGATACAGAAAATTATGAAGAGTACAGATTCACCGAAAATCAAGTAGAAGATATAAAGGATTGGTTCATTGAAGGAATACAGTTCCAAATAATAGTAGCTAATGGTAGTCCGATCGCTGTCAAATTACCGAAAGTAATAGAAATAGAGGTCGTAGATACTCCGCCCGGAGTGAGAGGAGATACAGAAAGCGGAGGAAGCAAACCGGCAACACTATCAAATGGAGTTGTCATTCAAGTCCCTCTTCACATAAAAAAAGGAGAAAAAATCAAAGTCAATCCCGAGACAAGAGAGTATATAGGTAGAGCATAACTATTGCGACCAAACTTCCAACCTGAAGCAATAACGGGATAAAAAGCATTTCGTTCTTCCCGTATAGCTCCGCAAAAATTAGTCCTGATATAAGCCCTGATATTCCAAAAATCATGTGAAATAAACCGAACCCTGTTCCTCTCTTCTCTTCTTCTGTAAAAAGAGCAACAGCCGACCTCATAGAACTCTCTGTCATTCCTATGTATATTCCCCAAAGTAAAGTCCCTGATATATTCCATTTAAAATAGAAAATCAAAAACAAAGAAAGTATAGATAAAACTGGCATGAGACAAAAAAAGAGGATTTTATTTTGTCTCTTTTTTAAATTATCAAATAGTATACCAAGGGGAATTGCAGATAAAGCGTCAGCGATCATTGCTAATGAAAACATAAGAGGTATCTTCTCGTCAGGCAATCCAGAATTTATAAAACTAACAGATATAATCTGAAAATTTGGCACCCCTGATAAAGTCAGAGCTGAAAAAATCAGAAATAAGATAAAGCTCACCTTTTTACTTCCTGAATCTTTCTGATAAATTATACTTCCAGCTCTTACTTCCATCTTTTCATTTTCTCTCTTTGTTGATTTTCCTCTCAAATCATCTGAATTTATTTTATTTTCTTTTCTTGGTTCGCCAATTTCTCTGCTGTAAATTGACCTTGCGAGAATGAGGAAGACAAAAGATATGGTAGCGGGAATAAACAGGGCGTAAAAAGAACTTCTATAATCGTATTTTGCGAGAACAAAGGAGATGAGAAATGGACCTACCACAGAACCTATCTGATCAAGCGCTTCGTGTATAGCAAATCCTTTACCATAACCTACCTTCTTCGCTGAAAAAGAAATGAGAGTATCTCTTGATGGACTTCTCAAAGCTTTCCCGAACCTTTCTGTCATGAGAAGAAGGAAGGCAAACTCCCAGCCGTTTGAAAAACCCATAAAAGGCAGAGAAAAAAGACCTAAAAAGTATCCACAAATTGTCATAAGCCAATACTTCCTGACTTTATCTGATATATAACCGAATATCAACCTCAGAGAATATCCTAAAAACTCACCTATTCCACCTATGATAGATACAAGAGAAGCACTCGCTCCAAGATGATACAAAAAAGGTCCTGAAATACTTCTTGCACTCTCATAAGTTATATCGGCAAAAAGAGATACTACCCCAAATAGCAGTATTATCTTCACTTTATCAAATATTTATTGAGATATTTTATAAAACCCCTATAAAGCTTTGAGGATTTCAAATCAGATACTGAAGTAAAAAGCATTCTCTTTTAACTTCACTCTATTCCGAGTATCTGTTTTGCTTCTTCTGACATCATAGAAGGATTCCATGGTGGATCCCAAACTATCTGAACATTCACATTCTTAACTCCGTCTATGGATTCAAGAACTGCTCTTACTGCCTCCTCTATTGTTGCGGTAAGCGGGCATCCCGGAGTTGTAAGGGTCATCTTTATATCAACATTTCCTTCATCATCTACATTAAGGTCGTAGATCAATCCAAGATTGACTATATCTAATCCTATTTCTGGGTCATAAACGCTCTTTAAAGCTTCAAGTATTGTCTCTTTCTGCAACATATTTATTTATTTTTATAATTTTTTCTTTTGATTTGAATTTTATCTGATTTCTACGAAAAAACAATCTAAAAGAGAAAAAAATCAGCTTTTTCTTAGAAAACCAAATAGTTTGGGTTTTGGCTTTTCTTTTTGTTTAGCTCCTATAAATTCTTGAACTACATCTTTGATTTTTGAAGGATGAATATTTGGCAGAATGTTTCCCCGATAAGCTAACGATATTCTTCCGGTTTCTTCCGAAATAATTATACTTATTGCATCTGATTCTTCGGTTATACCTATTCCCGCTTTGTGTCTTGTGCCGAACGGAATATCAAAATCTTTGTTTGAAAGTGGCAAAATAGCTTTTATCATATAAATTTTTCCTTTTCTTATTATGACCGCACCATCGTGTGTTGGAGAACCTTTGTTGAAAATTGAAATGAGAAGTTCTGCCGATAATTCAGAATCAAGAACTTTTCCACCTTGAACGAGAGGAGTAATATCTACCGACCTCTCAATAACTATTATGCAACCTTCTCTTCTCTTTGAAAGGTACTCACAAGCCCTGCTTATCTCATCTAAAACTCTTTCGTCTATATTTTTTTCAAATATCTTCAACCTTATTCCTAATATTGTCCTTCTGAGTTCTGGTTGGAAAAGAACTATAAGTATAAGTATTGAGTATTCTGCAAATTTTTCCGTTATCCATGATGTAGCAAAAAGTCCGAGCAGCTTTGCTGTTGAATTGAGAATAAACAAAGCAGAAAAAAAGATTATAGCACCAATTATTCTTGGGTCATAACTGAAAGACAAAACACGGTATATCAAAAACGAGAGAAAAGCTATATCTACTGTTAGCTTTAAAATTAAAATAGAAAGGTCTTTCAAATCAGAAAACATTTTACCAGATGTTTTCTTCCTCTACTCCCTCAATTTTTACAAAATCATCTCCAAGCATTTTTTCCACATCAATACTGTTTTGGCTTTCCCTTTCCACCCTTATCTTTATCTGAACCTTCTTTGTTGTAAAAAGGAATTCTTCTATGTCTTTTTTTATATCTTCAATAGCTTTTGCAAGTTTGACATCATCTGTGAAGAACGAAATCAAACTATCTTTTACCTCATATTTTAGAGAACTAACCTTTTCAGCCAGAAAAACTCTTCCCGTTTCCTTGAGATAATCAATTATGGAAGAAAATATTTTGTCTGGCTCCTGAAATTGCGTGTTCTGAGATAAACTCATTTTTTCAAGAATCTCTCTTACGCTTTTTACTCTGTTAAGATAGCAGAGTTTAAACACAATCATTTTGAAAGCAACTTCATCTGATATAGAAAATTTGAGGTCTTCTTCAAACTTTATAAGAGCGTTGTAAATTCTCATAGCATTCTCAACATCGAGATTTGTCTCAGAGATAAATCTCTTTATATCTTCTCTTTCTGTTTCTATTCCTTCAAGATAAAATACACAATCTTTTATGATCTCGGCAAAATCTTTAAGCACTCTTCTTATATTGTATCCTCTTTCAATTATTCCTTGGGAGATTTCATACGACTTTTTTATATCCTGATTGATTATGCTTTTGAAAAGTTCATACACAGAGGTTCGCGGAGCTATACCGAGGAATTTTTCAACAGCCGACTGAGTTATCTTTTCTTCACCGGAAAACATCCATACAGCTTCCAGTATAGATATTGAGTCCCTCAATGAGCCGTCTCCTTCTTCTGCAATAAGGTTCAGAGCGTTATCTTCGCAATCTATCTTTTCTTGTTCGCATATTATCTTCAACCTTTCAACTATCTTTTCTTTTGGAATTTTTCTGAAATCAATTCGTATAGCTCTTGATGATACAGTTTCTGGTATTTTGTGTGGTTCTGTTGTAGCAAGTATAAAAACATCAAATTCTGGGGGTTCTTCAAATATTTTCAAGAGAGCGTTGAAGGCTGAGTTTGAAAGCATATGTGCTTCGTCTATTATGAAAACTTTGTATCTTCCTTGCGAAGGGGGGTATATAGCTTTTTCTTTTATTGCTCTTATATCTTCAACAGATGTCTGGCTTCCCGCATCTATTTCTATGAGGTCTATAAAACTTCCCGATGAAATCTGAACGCAGTTTGAGCATTTAGAGCAGGGAGAGATGGTCGGACCTTTTTCGCAGTTGAGGGCTTTTGCAAAAACTCTTGCAGCAGTTGTCTTTCCTGTTCCTCTCACACCGGCAAAGATGTAAGCGTGATGGATTCTTTTCGTAGAGATTGAGTTCTGGAGTATTCTCACAGCAACTTCTTGACCGAAGATCTCTTCAAAATCTTTTGGTCTGTACTTTCTTGCGAGCGAGAGGTATCTTTCTTGCAGCAAATTTTTCAGTGCGGAGGAGGTGGGATTTGAACCCACGAGGGGGTTTCAGCCCCCAACGGATTTCGAATCCGCCCCGTTCGGCCTCTCCGGCACTCCTCCACACCTAATAAATAAAGTTAATAATAAAAAACATCTTATCAAAAACTCAAATTCATCTCCTAAAAATAACGAGAGCCGAAAAAATTGGTTGATGATAAAATTGCTCTTGTGATGGAGTGCAAAATTTTACAATTTAGAAAAAGCAATTAAAGTAATATCTGATATATTAAACGAAATGAAAGAAGAAATAAAGAATAAAAAAGAAACAATTATAAACAACTCAGAAGAAAACATAAGAGTAGATATTTTCATATCAAAAAAATTGAACTTAACAAGAAACTTTGTTCAAAAACTGATCGCAGAAGGAAGAGTGAAAATCAACAACAAAATCGTAAGCAAAAAATCCGAAAATGTATCAAAGGGAGATATCGTAGAAGTTGAAATACCAGAAGAAGAAAAATTTTTCTTGACGAAATCAGAAAAAAAATTTGATGTTATATGGGAAGATGAAAATATCCTCGTGATAAACAAACCAGCCGGCTATATTGTCCACCCCTCATCTTCCGAATATAAAAACACAATAGTCAATATGATACTTGATCAAATTGATTTCAGCATGGAAAGCAAAGTGAAAAAAGAAGACCTGATAAAAGGGAGAATAAGACCTGGAATAGTTCACAGATTAGATAAAGATGTCTCGGGCGTCCTTGTGATAGCCAAAAACCAAAAGATATCAGCATACCTTTCAGAACTCTTCAAAGAAAGAAAAGTTAAAAAAAGATATGTAGCTCTGTGTTTCGGATGCACAACAAAAGATATGTGGATGATAAATCAAAAAATCACACGAGCAAGAGGAGAAAAAATAATGAGAGTAGGAGAAGAAGGCAAAGAAGCAATAACATTTGTAAAAAAATTAAGAGACAGAAAAGATCTCAATCTATCTTTATTTGAGGTCCTTCCTATCACCGGAAGAACACACCAGATAAGAGTTCATCTATCTTCCAATGGTTTTCCAATAGTCAAAGACGAGATGTACGGAGGCGGAGGAAAAAAACTTCAAACACTCAAAAAAAAATTAGGAGAAGAAATTTTTGATTTTCAGGGTATTTTCTTACACTCATTATCAATAGAAATTGAAGGAAAAGTTTTCTTCGCACCACTTCCACCTTATTTTCAAAAAATCATTCAAGTTCTCTGGCAAGAGATTCCTCCCACGCTTTACGAAGTTCAGAAATCTTGAAAGAAAAAATACTCTCAACCTCAAAAATATCGCTCTCGACTGTCTCGCCAATCACCTGATATGGAATACCATTTTCACCACAGAGGGAAATAAACTTTTCCAGATTTTCGGGTTTAACGCTCACTATATAAAGAGGATAGCATTCCGAAAAAACAAAAAGATCCCACCTCTGCTCATCCTTTATAAAATTTTTCTTTATCTTCACTCCAACTTCTCTACCGGAGGGAGAAAAAACCCCACTTACAGCACACTCAAAGATAGCAGGGACTATTCCGCCTTCGGAGACATCGTGGGCTGAATCAACTATACCTTCTGAAACAACATATCTTATAAACGAAAAGAGCTTTTTTTCAAGCTCAAAATCTGGCTCAGGCAAAATTCCACCTACCTTTTCAAAATTGACATATATATAAAGGCTACCTGCAAGTTGAGGGAAAATCTTGCCCACAGCTATAACAAAACTTCCGGGGTCAAAAAAGCTTTTTGGAACAGACCTGAACGGAAAAATTTCTCCAATAGTCCCCACCACAGGTAAAGGTGGAATTGATACACCTTCATACTCGTTGTAAAAACTGACATTTCCTGAAACAACGGGTATTCCGAACTCCTTCAAAGCTCTTTCCATACCTTCTATTGTTTTTACGAACTCCCACATAACCTCTGGATTTTCAGGGTTGCCAAAGTTAAGATTATCTGTTATGGCTATCGGCTCAGCACCAACACAGGAGATATTTCTTATACCCTCAGCAACAGTTAAAATTGCTCCAACATAAGGGTCAACGAAAGAGTAAAGAGGATTCCCATCAAGAGAGATAGCTATCGCAATTGAGTTCTCCTCTTCTGATGATACATATTCATTAAATGATCTCATCTTGTTTAATTTTATGATCGCAGCATCTCCACCGGGTGCAGAACAAGTTTGCCCTAATACGCCCCAGTCGTACTGCTCAAAAATAAATTTCTTTCCCGCAAAGTTAGGTGAAGTTATAACTTTTAAGAAAGCATCCTCTTTATTTTTAGGGGGTGGAAACTTTTCGGGAGCAACCGCTCTGAGAGAATCTATCCAAGATGGTTTCCTCTGAGGTCTATCATATACCGGAGCAGAATCAACAATAGCTGAGATGGGAAGAGATATAACTTTTTTCTCTCCGTCAAAGACCTCGTAAAGACCTGTATCTGTAAGTTCTCCTATTATCTCACAATCCAGACCCCACTTTTGAGCTATCTCCTTTATTTTTGGAAAGTGCTTTTCTTCGGCGACAAGGAGCATTCTTTCCTGCGATTCAGACAGAAGAAATTCAATTGGCAAAAGCGGTTGTCTTTTTGGGACCCGTGAGACATCTATTTTTGCTCCGAATCCACCTTTTGAAGCGAGTTCAGATGAAGAGTTCAAAAGCCCCGCAGCTCCCATATCTTGCATAGCTATAACATCAATATCAGGAGAAGAGAGGATTTCAAGAATAGCTTCAATAAGGCATTTTTCTGTGAAAGGGTCGCCTATTTGAACTGCTGGTTTCTTTTCGCTCAGATCTCCTTCAAAGGACTGCGAAGCCATAGATGCACCGCCTATGCCATCTCTTCCCGTTTTCCCGCCTATATAAATGAGTTTCCCTTTTTTCGATGGTTTGCTCGAAATCAACTTTACGCCTTCTGGAACCTTTCCCACACACATCACATTAACGATTATGTTATGGTCAAAAAAGCCATAAAAGAGAGTTTGACCTCTCACAACAGGAACTCCAACAGAGTTTCCGTAATCAGAAATTCCATCAACAACTCTCTCACAGAGGTATTTCATTTTTCTGTCTTTTATATTTCCGAAGCAGAGAAAATCGGCAAGAGCAATAGGTCTTGCGGAAACGCACAGAACATCTCTTATTATACCTCCGACTCCCGTTGCAGCACCTGAATATGGTTCTATGTAAGACGGATGATTATGCGACTCTATTTTGAATGCTATAAGAGAGTCGTCTTTTAACTTAACAACTCCTGCGTTTTCACCGAAACCGAAAATAACTTTATCTGACTCTCTCGGAAGCTTTCTGAGGTGGAGCTTTGATGATTTATATGACGCATGCTCACTCCACATCGCATCAAAAATCATAACCTCATCACTCGTCGGTTCCCTTCCTATAAGCTTCTTTATCCTCTCTATCTCCTCTGATGTAAGCATAATCAGAAGAAGAAAAAAGATAATAAAAATTCTTTATATTATCATCTAAACCAAATTTCCTCACAAAACAAAATTTTTTATTCCTTCCTCAATCTTTCACTCCCTCAAGCAATTTTTTCCATACAAATATGTTGAAAAGAACTATAAAGCTACACATCACAAAAGTAGAGAAAATCATAAGTTCAATTTTCCCCTCACGGGCAGATTGAAATATTAAAGAACCTATCCCGAAAATCTTATACTCCTTTTCTTGGAAAATTATAGATTCAGCGACAAATGTTCCGTTCCACGCACCTCCCCAAGCGGTAATAAATCCAACAAGCATATCTTTTCTTGAACCCTTCAGAATTATCTGCCTTAATTTATCTTTCAAGTTCATCCTCAAAGATTCCCCAACAAGGAAAAGCTCTTTTGGGATTGAATTGACTCCAGCAAGAGTGTTGTAAAATATATACCATACAGATGAAGTTGATATTATAAAAAGAGCGTTTAGCTCAAGTCCCATAGGAAGTTGTAAAAAGAACGGAAAAACAAAAGGAATTAGAGCTGGAACGGGAAAAGATGAGATTATCTGAATTACGCTTATTATCCTTTCCTGATAGGGCTTCCATCTGGTCCCGATAAGTATAGCAAGCAGGATAGCAAAAAGTGATGCGAGAAAAATTCCCAGAGAAACCCTAAGTAAAGTTGGAAAAATTGAAACTATGCAGAGCAAAACATCTGATGGCTCTAATCTCAGAAAAAATCTAAAAATAAAAATCAGAAAAACAGCAATAGCAAACAGAACAAGAAAAGATGAGTAATCAAAAAATTTACTGATCTTATCAGATTTGCTCATAAGAAATTGGTTAAGGCGAGAAAAAAATCGTTCCGCTTGCATTATTCTTTTCAAAATTTGGAAGTAGAACTTATCTAAAAAATTCATACGGGTTAATATTTCCTCTTCCGATTCCTCCTCAAACTTCATCACAAACGAGGCAACCAAAAGAGGTTTCCAGATCAAAAAGTAAGAAGTAGAAATTATAAACAATATAACCAAAAACCCGTAAAAAGTTTTTGAAATTTCCCCTCTCTCCATAGAGTTAAGAATGAACGCTCCTATACCATCTACTTTTATTTCAAGCTCACCTATTGAAAACATCTCGCAGTACATAAGAAAATACCAAGCATTTCCAAAAGACAAAAGAGAGTTCCATAAAAACTGAGGGAGAGAAAAAGGTAAGTGAAGCAGAAAGAATTTTCTTATACCTTCAACCTTTAAAATTTTTGATAACTCATCAAACTCTTCGGGAATATTTTTGAGAGAAGCATAAAACGAAAATATAAGGTTCCAAATAATGCTCGTTATTATAAGAAATATTGCTGCGAGCTCAAATCCCGCTCTACCAAGTTTGTAAAAGATAAGCATAACGCCAGGGGTGAAAGATAGAACGGGAACAGATTGCATAATATCAACAGCGGGAATCAAAATTCTTTCAAATCTCTTTGAATAAAAGGCAAGGTAAGATATAAGTATAGATAAAAAAGCGCTCAGCAGATATGCAATAAAGATGCGAAAAAAGGAAATGAATCCAAGAGGAAATGTCTCTGAAAAATTTTTCAGAGCATCCATCATTTCTCCGGCTCAAATAAAAAAATACTTCCCCAAATACTTGATAAGATAAAATCTTGATTTTCTATCATCAGTCTTTCTGCAAATTCATCTTTTTTCAATATAGAAAATCCTTTCAGTTTCTTATCTGAAAATAAAAAGTCAATAAGGCGGTGTGAGTCCCTCGGAAGCTCCAAAATCAAAAATTCTCCTCCAAAAAGAGCGAAAAAATTATCAAAATCCTCCTCAAAATCAAAAAAAAAGAATATTCTTCTGTATTTTTTTATGATGAGAAAAGGTAGTTTGAGCAGGAAATTAAGATTTGAAGATAAAATGTTCTCTCTCTTCTCACAAACAAAGACCCGCCCTCTTTTCATAAGATTGATAAAAACCCTCTCAATTTTAAAATAACCAATAAGAGAAAATATATCTGAAAAAAAGGACTCCGAAGATACATATAAACCTCTCTCTCCCTGAAGATAAAAAGTTCTTTTTATATCAGAACCGAAAAACAAAGGAAGTATATTTATTCCCGTGTTTGTTTTGTATATTTTCCCTCCGTAATTTATCTTCCCGTAATGACCATATATTTCTATTCCTCCTATAAAGTGTTCTAGTGGGAAACCGAAAGCCCTATTTTTGAACCCGTTCAGAGAAAAAAACTCCCTTAGGGTAACATCAAAAAAAGGCATAAACGGGAAAACAAAACCATTTTCTGAGGATAACAAAAAGGCATCTTTTATCTTATCGTCCTCTCCAAGAGCCAAAGAAAAATCATCAGCAAAAAAATCCACAAAAATAAATTATGAAAAAAAATCTCTATTTTACGCGATTTTGAAGTTTTAAAATTGATTTTATGCAATTTCTTCCTCTGCTATTTTTTATTTCCCTTAACCTTTCAAATTATAAAGTGAAGGTGATATATGGTGGTAAAGAGATAAAGTCAATAGCTCTTGAGGATTATTTGAAGGGTGTAGTGGCAGGAGAAATGCCTCCATCATGGCATCCCGAAGCACTAAAAGCCCAAGCGGTAATAGCGAGATCATTCACAATATACCACATCAAAAAAGGGAAAAATTACTTTTTTGCATCTGAAAGAGACCAGGTGTGGATACCAAAAGAAAAATGGCTAAATTACAGCGAAAAAATAGAAAAAGCAGTTGATGATACAAGAGGATACGTTCTAACTTTTCCTTCGGGTGAAGTAGCTCCGGGATTTTTTCACTCAACATGCGGAGGAAAAACAGAAAATGCAACCGAACTCTGGGAAGGAGATGAAAATCTCAAATTAATCGTATCAGTAAAATGCTCAAAATGTTATGATTCTCCGTATTTTTTCTGGCGTGAGAAAATCAAAAAAGATGAAATAATAAGGGTAAGCAGAGAAATAGGAGACATGATAACCCAAAAAATAATCTCTCTCTCTTATGATATATTTGCAGAATATTCAGAAACAGGGAGAGTAAAAAAACTCTTTTTACCTTATGGAGTTTTCTTAAATTACTATGATATGAGGAACAAACTGAATTTGAAAAGCAATTTTTTTAAGTTTGAGTTTGACGGAGAATATTTCATATTTTACGGGAGAGGGAACGGACACGGTGTTGGATTGTGCCAGTGGGGTGCGAAAAAACTCGCCGAAGAAGGGCTAAAATGGAACGAAATCCTCAAGTTCTACTTCCCGCTTCTCAAAATCAAAAAAATATACTGAAAGGAATATAAAAAAGCAATAAATAGCAAAACGAGAAAATATCAACTAAAATTTTTGTTATGTCATCTTTCAGAAAATACCTTCCAGATGAAAAAGAAAAACTTGAAATAAAAAGAGAAGTAAAAGAGAGAACACTGAAAAATATTTTTTACTACACAAGAGAAGATGATTCATATATGAGAAGATTACTTAACGAGACAATCTCCGCAGAAATAGAAAGATGGAAAAACGAAAGAGAGTTTCCTCTATCCTCTTTCTATATCAAATACTTCAAAAAAGTGAGACAAAAACTTTCAAAAATTTCAGATAACGAAAGAAAATATCTGCTATCTCAAATAGTGGAAATATATATGGACGAAATTCAGGGGCATTTTTCTCCACTTATATATAACCTCGCAACAAAAGTCGTACCACAAGCGCTTTCTTTCATGCTAACAGGACTATCTCTGCCGAACATACTTATAAGATTGATTGAACTTAATCTGCCTTCAATTGACACTCACCTTATAATTGATGGGAACAGAGAGAAGATAGTGAAATTAGCGAAAAAGGGAACTATAATGCTTGTTCCAACACATGTGAGCCACATGGATTCACCACTGATTGGTTATGTTGTATATAAACTCGGTCTTCCCCCATTCCTTTACGGCGCAGGACTTAATCTTTTTGCAAATCCAATTCTTGGATTTTTCATGAAAAATCTCGGCGCATACAAAGTTGATAGAAAAAGAAAGCACGAACTTTATCTTGACACACTCAAAGAATATGTATGCGCAACTCTTGAAAGAGAATATGACCACATATTCTTTCCAGAAGGAACAAGGTCAAGAACAGGAACTTTCCCAGAAAAACTCAAGATGGGAATATTAGGTTGTGGATTGAAATCTTTTATAAATAATCTCCAAATGAAAAAAGAAAGACCAAATATATACATCGTTCCTGCTACATTTACATATCACCTTGTACTTGAAGCCGAAAGCTTGATAAAACAATACCTTGAAGACACAACAAAAGAGGACTGGGTTTCTTATTCAGACGAAGCTTTCAAAATCCCAAGAATAGTTGATTTCATAAAGAGAATAGTTGAGATGGACATAAAAGTTTTTGTAAGGTTATCAGACGCTTTTGATCCATTCGGAAACTATGTTGATGATGATGGGAACTCTCTTGACCCCTCAGGAAGACCGATAGACCCGAAAAAATATGTGATAAAAGATGGCAATATAGTTCATGACAGCCAGAGAGATGCAGAATACACAAAAGAGCTCGCAGGGAAAATACTCAAAACATATAGGAAAGATAACATGGTGCTTTCTACAAATCTCTCGTGCTTTACTATATTTCACCTTGGAATGAAAAAAGTTGAGGAGGACAACGAAATAAGAGCGCTCTCTCTTATGGAAGGTTTAGAAATAGATATGAAAGAGACGCTAAAATACCTTGAAATAGCAAAAGAAAAATTCGTAGAACTTGAAAAGGAAGATAAAATAAAGGTCGTAGATAGAGTAAAAGTGAAAACAGCAGGGAACATTATTGATACCGCATACAGGGTCTTTTCAAAATACCATAAAATCCCCCCGTTTACTATTTCAAAAAACAAGATAAAAATTCTAAACCCACCGCTGCTATACTATTACAGGAACAGATTGAAAGATTACATCTTGCTTGATTAAAATTGTATATTCCGATTTCAGGCGAGAGAGCTTAATTTTTTACTCATCTCCTCAGAAAGAACCTTCGCTTCAACTGCCATGTTCTTTTCAAGGTAATCTTTCATATACTTTTCAATAATCTTATTTACAAGCGGATTTAACGAAATCTTCAACTCGCCTTCTATTATTCTTCTTGTTTTATTTTGTCCTTCTGGAAGGAGTTTTATCCTTCCTTTGAAATGTATCTTACCTTCAAAAAACACCGGAATCATTTCAAATTCATATTCTTTTTTATCGGGATAGTATTTTGTTATCTCATACCATTTGAGCATATCTGGTTTTACCGCCTTTTTCACAACATCAGGTATTTCAGCTTCTCCTTCGTAAAGAACTTTTCTATATATATAACTTCCTTCGTTTCTCTGTTCTAAAACCTCCCTTTTCTTAACATTAGGGAGTTTTCTCACGACATTATTTATAACCTCAATATCACTCCAAAGAATATCAAACTTATCAACAGGAACATCAAAGATATGCTCCATCTTAACTTTCATTTTCCTTCTAATATACCGGCAGAGGGTGATTGAAACCCAAAACCGGAATATAAAAAATTATAATAAATCCTAACTTCTTTTTTGTCAAAAAAAATCTAATCAATTTCCTTTTTCAAAAAATGCTCTTTTTTCTTCACGAGAACTGACCTTTTATACTCTATCACCACTTCTCCGTTTTGATTTACTCCTACTGTTCTGAAAGTCACGATTCCCGCCTCAGGTCTTGAGCGTGACTCTCTTTTTTCAATAACCTCTGAGAAAGCAAAAATTGTATCTCCGGGATAGACGGGCTTTAAAAATTTGACATCTGTGTATCCCAAAAGTGCGAGTGCTTGCTCGCTTAAATCTTCAACGCTCATTCCCAAAACTGTGTTGAAAACCAAAAGGTGGTTTATTATGCTCCTTTCATAACCCATCTTTCTCGCCCACTCATCGTTAAAATATATGGGATTATAATTCATCGTGAGAGTGGTAAAAATTATGTTATCAGCTTCTGTAAATGTTCTTCCCCAGTGATGATAATATCTTTCGCCTAACTCAAAATCCTCAAAAAATCTCCCTCTTACTACCTTTTTTACCTTTTTACCATCTCTTTCTATCTCAAGAATCTCTTTTGATTCAATCTTTTTCATAGTTTTTATAAGTAAAAAAAAAAGAAAATTTTTGAGTTTTTCAGAAATATTGACTTCACAATGAGGTGATCTTATAGGTTCAGAGTAAAAATTATGTTTTTGATTTTATCTTTCTCCATGCCTGCTCAAGTTCTTCTATATATGAAATAACCTTCTCAAAGATTTTCTCATCTTTTGATATATCTGCTTCAACTATTTTTTTTGTGATAAAAAGATACGATGTTATAAGATGTTTTCCTACATCGTTAGGTTCTGTTATAGCGATCAGGGTATCAAAAATTCGCATAGCCCGAGAGACGCCTTCATACTTTAACTCATAATCTTTGTTTCTTATACCTTCTATCGCCTTTTTCAAAGAAGCTTTCGCAAGGTCATAACACATAAGTAAAAGAGAAACAGGATCAGCAGTCCTCAAAGAGCTCTCAAAAAAACTATCAAAATTCTTCCCTTGAATTTTCTGATAACTTCCTGATGGAGCGGGAGCTGGTATATCAGTTTTCTCAACATCAGACCGCTCTTCACTTTTTTCTTCCTCTAATTCAAACTCTATTTTTCTTGAAACTAAATCGTCTATTATCTTTTTTGATGACATAAAATTAAACCAAAACAACTTCAAGCGATAAGAAATGTTTTTTCAGAATAAATCCCACAAGTATATCAAAAACCTCGTTTATCCTCCGAACAATATCGGTAATTTCTTTTGGTGGGAAGACTTTTACTACCTTTCTATTCCGAACATCTATAACCTTAACAACAGGGATATTTCCTTCTTTATCAAACGCAAGATATATGCCGAGGTCTTTTATCTTTGAGTTTATGCTCTCTATAATCTTCTGCATTTCTTCAACTGTTATTTCTTTTTGAGATACAACAGAGTTCTGCATCATCTTGAGTTCGTTTATTGTGTTTTTAATGTTTTCGGGTATAGAATTCGCTGAAGTTCCGAGTAGGTTTCCATACTCTGATCTTATTTTTTTGACGTCCATGCCCCATTGAACCTCCCTTTTATCGTATAATATAAGTTATTAATCGGAAAAAATAGAAAGTAATTTAATATATTTTAGAAAAATTTAATTTGATTTAAGTTTGTGCATCAAGTTATGAAGAAAACTTGGTCCCCAGAGGAGACCGAAATTTTTCTAGCTGTATATAGGTCGCCATCTACCGTAAATCCAATCTCTCTTTCCGATTCAATATCAATTTTTACCGCAAGTTCGTTCAGAGATTCTTTGGGAAGAATTCCGAACCATATTAAAGGGAGGAAAAATCCCAATTTTATTACTGAACCTGAATAAGCGAGAGCGTTGAAGTTATTGTGAGAATAAGGTGCCTTTGGGAAGTTTGAAAAATTCAATCCAAAAGTGTGAATAGTGCTTGCTCCTATAATAAAAAAATCTTTTTCTATCTCCAAATCGCACATTTTTTCATCTGAAAGATAAACGTTGAGTTTGCATCTTTCAAAACGCAAAATATTTTTTTCATTTTTAGGAATCTCCGATAATGCTCTGATGATAGTTTTCGCTCCTCCAACAGGTCCCTGAATCTTACCGCTGTAATAATCTTGTAAAAATTTGTATGGAGTTATAGCTCCAAAAATTATACCTGCTAAAAAATCTTTTTCTGTTGAGATAAATAGAACATTTCTTGGTATGACTTCTATTTCTTCGGAAGAGATGTAGCTTTGGATTTTTTTTAAAAGTTGTGAAGGTTTTGGGATACGAAGAGAGGAGGCGATTGTGTTCATTGTCCCACCACGAAGATGAGCAAGAAAGATTTCAGAAATTCTTCCCATTGCTCCGCTCTTTTTCAAGCTTGTAAGAAGATAAGACAGAGTTCCGTCTCCACCGAAAACCAAAAATATATCTCCATCTTTCACATCAAACTCTATATTCTGATCAGGGAAGAATATGACTTTATTTGGCAAAATTTTCTCACCTTCAAGCAATCTGTATAGGGTTATAAATCTTGAGGGGCTGTAATTAGAGTTATTGCCTGCTTTTTTATTATATACCAGGATTAATCTACTTATTTTTTTCTTTTTTTTGAGTTTTTTGTAATTGTGGTACATTTTCAGTTCACGAAAGTTATGATAGATTTTTGTGCGGCATCTCCTTTTCGCTCGTAAAGTTTTATAATTCTTGTGTATCCGCCGGGTCTATCTTTGAACTTCGGTGCTATTTCTTCAAGAAGTTTTTTAACTGCTTTTTTATCTTGCAGGAAGGAGAAAACATATCTTGCGCTGTTTATTGATTGAGGGGATTTTGTATTGTTCGGGTCAAATTTTTTTGCCTTTGTTATAAGTTTTTCCACAACTCTTCTGAGTTCTTTCGCCTTAGCTGTTGTGGTTTCAATTTTTCCTGACAGTATAAGGTCGCGAGCAAGTTGCTTCAAAAGCGCAATTCGGTGAGGCGTAGGTCTTTTGAGCTTTCTCATCTTAACTCTGTGCCTCATATCAATCTTACCCCCTTCAAATTATCACTTCTCTTTTTTCTCTTCCATAATTTTTTGTTGAATCTGTTCGTCTGTCATTCCGAGGTCAAGATTAGCTCTAAGGAGAGTTTCCCTTATTTCTTTGAGCGACCTTCTTCCGAGGTTAGGTAGAGCAAGCAAATCCTTTTCTGTCTTTTTAACGAGATCATAAACAGTATTTATGTTATGGGATTTGAGAACTTCATAAGCTTTGCGCGGTAGGTTAAGATCTTCTATATCTCTTTTGAGAAGCTCTTCAATTGTGGAAACTTTTATATCTTTCCTTTCTCTCTCATATTTACCTCTTTCAACATAGTTTTTGAGCGCTTCAAAATGCTCTATGAGAAGGTCTATTGATTTTTCATATGCTTCCTGTGGAGTAATAGTTCCATCTGACCATATATCTAAAACAAGCTCGTCATAATCAGCTCTTTCCTGATACATAGTTGTTCTGACCTCGTAATTGACTTTAACTATTGGGTTGAAAATGGCATCTATGGGTATAGTTCCGGCAGGCAGGTCAAACATAAACTGAACTCTTTCCGCTGGAACATACCCTCTGCCTTTTGCTATGAAAAGTTCGCATCTGAACTTATACTTCGGCATAACTTCGGTTATATACTGGTCTTTATTTTCCACCTCAACGCTTCCTTGAATATCTCCGGCTCTCACTACTTTTGGAGCATCACCTTTTGTGTTATCGACTTTGATCTCTGCCCTGACAAAATCTTTATCTCCGATTATCTTCAATCTTACTCTTTTGAGGTAGAGTATTATCATTGCCACATCATCTCTGACACCTTCTATGGAAGAGAACTCGTGGGGAACATCGTCTATTTTCACACCAACTATTGCTGAACCTTCCATTGAACTCAAAAGAACTCTTCTCAGCGAGTTTCCAAGAGTATATCCGAAACCTCTTTCAAGGGGACCGATGTAAAATCTCTGATACATTCTTCTTGCTTTTTCTGGTACTGTTTCGTCTATTTTTGTTCCTTCTGGGAAGACAAATTCAACCATACTGAAAAATCCTCCTTGTGGTATTTTTTAAAGGTAATGAGGTAGGGAAAAAATTTGAAATTTTTCTGAAAAATTTGCACTTATATTTTTTTGATTTAGATTTTGAGTTAGCTCAGGAGCCATACCGGGGGTGAAACCCGCCTTCCCATTCCGAACAGGACCGGGAAACCCCCCAGGGCCGATGATACTGCGTCCGCACGGGCGTGGGAAAGTAGGTCGCTCCTGGGCTTTTTTTCACTATATCTTCGGATAATAGTTTCTGACACTAACCCACCTCGCAGGAACATCGTCATCTTTTAAAAAATCATCTATATTATTTATTCCAAGAAAACCCCTATCCCAAAGATACTCTACATGTGCTCCTACTTCATCTAATGCAAGAATAAACTGATAACCCTTTTTATCTGGGAACATTCTCTCTGTTATTTCAACGATAGTGAGTGGTTCTTTACACATATCAAGAATTGCTCTCATTCTATTTCTGTGATGCTCTTTTATTTCATCAATTCTTTTGACAACATCTTCAATTACCGAGTAGTGTGCCGGAAGCCCTAAACTTATCTTTCTCTTCAAAACTATCTCTCTTACTTTGTCAAGAGATTCAATGTAATGTCCTACTCCTGTATATTTCATTATACTTTCCGGGAACTGATGGGGCGTTATGTAAGGCAATATGTGGTCTCCGGTGAAAATAACATCATCTAAGATAAGACACATGTGTCCTGGGCTATGTCCGGGGGTATGAACCACCTCAAAACCATAAAGTTTATCTCCGTCGTGCAAAGCTCTTGTTATTTTTGCCGACCTCAAAAACTCTTTTGATGCAGTGTACATAGAAACATATGTTTTTATTCCTTCTTCGTCAAGCCCAGCTCGTGCGAGGAATATTTTTAGATAGTGTCTTGCATAGATGAAGACCTCTTCAAACCTCTCAACTGCTTTTGAGTCAACCTCATGAACATAAACTTCTATATTTGGATTTACATTCCTGATAAGGTTTATTCCTCCGAAATGGTCTATATGAGCATGAGTTATGAACAAAGCTTTAACATCTTCAATTTTCACTCCATACTTTTGAGTTATCTCCTGTGAGAACTTATTTAAAAATTTATTGAAGTCGGTCATATAACCGAGGTCTATCAGGAATGCTCCTTCGTCACCAAGAACGATATAGATGCTGTTGTAAAGGTAAGGAAGTGTATTTATGGAGAGGCGAACTATTTTGCGTTTTTGAGATGTTTCAAACTCCTCGGTTGGAAGTTCCTGAGTTATTCTTTCTCTCCTCTCTTCGCCCTGAGTTCTACTTTTTTCCGACGCCATAGATAAATTTTTACCTATTGTTCTTTCGGTTTGGTTTTCTTCAAGTGTTTTCAACTGATGCGATTATACAGATATGAAACTGATATTATCGGTTGCGATGAATTTTTCAAATCCTTCTTCAACTTCGACATCGTAGCTTATGAACTTTTCTTTTTCAGAAAAAACGAAAATTCTCTTATCTTTCAGAACATCACAGAATTTTTTAGAAGGAGATCCGTTCAGAATAAAGATTTCTTTTTGTTTTGAAATCACGGCATCAGCTCCCATAATACCTATTTCAACAGAATTTTTCAGCTGCTCTCCATCAACAAAAATTATATTTTTTTTGAATCTTCTTGCATGATTATCTTCGGAAAGGGCGAAGAACTTTTTACCTCCGGAGGCAATTATTATTTCGTTCAGTATAGATGAAAAACTAACAACTCCTATAAGTGAATAAGGTTTTATGATTTCAAGACCTATCTCGACGAGCTTTTTTCTTTTCTGCTCGATTTCATCTATAAGAGAAGAAATAAAATCTTTCAGGTTTTGCAAATCTTTATTATTTTCAAGAAATTTTTCTATCTTTTCAGCATAAGAAGATATGATGACCATTGATGGTCTCAAATTTTTCATCTCTCTAATGAGTTTTAAAATTTGATCTTTGTTTGGGTTCCAAGATGAGATGAAGTCGTAGATTCTGCGGAGTGATTTTATAGCGAGAGTTGTTGCTCCATCTTCTCTATTACGCTTTATATCATCAAACAAAAAACCTATCTCCCAAACCTGTAATTTATTATGATTCTGCATATTTCCGGGGTAATCATAGGGTCGCCGGTTTTCAGGTTAGCTCTCCACATAAGAGATGTTCCCGTAGAGTTAAAAGGGAAGAATCCAGCGTTAGGAATAACTTCAACCCATGAAAGCCCACCGTTATTTGATAGCTGAAAAGATACATTGCAACCGACTTTATCACAATTTGCATCTTGTGTCTCGCAATATGACACACTTACTGATGCATCTTTTATAGATGTCTTCAAATCTGGCGTGAGATTGGTAGATTGAGCTTTACCTTCCGAAATGTATAATGTTTTTCCTCTTGCAAACCTGATAATCTTTGCTTTTCCATCTCCATCATACACTACCGCCAAATCACCAAAAATAGAGCCATTTTTAGCTTTCAAACTCGCAGAATAAACTTCTCTTGGTCTATCTATATACGTGTTATCTGCAAGAGATAAACTGTTATCTCTGAAAACAAGGTCAAAGTATCCGAAGTTTCTAACTCCTATTGCGTTCTGAACCGGAAGAGCTCCGATTTGAGCAATCCTTCCGAATATGAGCTGGCTCACATCATAGTATATAAGACCGGAAATTCCCTCAGCAACAGCTATGTATTTCCCGAAATAAATGCTCCCCCACACAGCAGAAGATACAAGATTATCTAAAAGCAAACTTATGTTTGGTCCCTCAGCAATTCGTAAAACCATAACTCTTGAATCTCTTGAAGAGACAAAAAGGGTATCTCCGGATATATCTATATCGTAAAATGAAACGCCTGTTCTTTCATATTTGAAGATTTTATCTGGTGTGAGGTCTGCAATCTGAGAGAGAGGGACAAGAAAAAGAGCACTTTCTCCTGCTACAATAGCGGTATCACCCCACCCTAAAATCTTATGAACCCTAACTCCGGACTTCAAAGAAGAAAGGTCAATTTCTTTTATCGGATCCGTAGGAGGAAAATCATAGAACTTCATCTTTGAGCCGTCTCCCAAAATAAGCTTTGTACCCCAAACGAGCAGAGAAGATAAATCGCTCCCAGAAACATTTGTGATACTTGAAGGAGCAAAGGGATCTGAAATGATGAAAAATTTCGCTTTATCTCCACCAGCAGTAGATCCAATAAACCCATCACAAGAAGCGTAAGCTGAACCTGTGTCAAGGACCGAAACCTCGTATGGTTTTTCGTATGGTTCAGCAATCTTATATATGTATAGCCCCGAATTTATATCACCTGCTAATAATCTATCACCATAAACGAAAGAAGACGGAGTTCCTCCTCTTCTCAGGTCATAGACAACCGATGGATTTGAAGGGTCTCTAACATCAATGAACTTTACCCCTTGATTATCTGATATGATAAGTATATTGCCCCACACATCTATATCGTTTATTTGTATTCCGGAGGCAACAGTAAAAGATGAAATCTGTTTTGTTTTTTTAGGATTCAGAGAATCAAAGATATATATTCCGCCGTTATTTGTTCCGACAGCAATGTATGGGAAGAAAAACTTCACCGCCTGTGCGGATTCCCCCGATGAAAGAAAATCTGAAACAGAAGTGAGCTGAGACGGAGCAGATGGATTTTGCAAAGATAAGATTCTCAAACCTCCTCTGCCTTCTGCAACAGCAACAAGATTGCCAAAAACATCTATGTCTTGTGATGAGACACCCGAAGCATTTGAAGATGGCATAATTCCCCCTACCCTTTCAAATGCCACAGAGTGAGTTGAGGTTGTCTGGTCTCTCCTCACTTTCACAAGAACTACTCCCTGATTACCCGCAGATATGATAATATATTTCCCCCACACCCTTATCTTGTTCGCTTGATTTGGTGATATTGATAGGTCAGAAGATAAATCAGCAGAGCCCACCTGTTTTATATTTCTCACATTTGATATATCGTATGCAAAAATTTTGGAATTTGTGAGAACAAAGAGGATGTCGTGCCACAGAGAGAGCGATATTGCAGAAGTTAATCCCAGCTGAGCAACAACACCCGGCGCAGAAGGAGAAGAAATATCTATCACCTTTACACCTGAATTAGAATCAACTATAAAGGCGGTTTTATCTCTTATGTCTATATCAAGAGTTCCTGCACCTTGGGTATCAACTGACCCTTCAGATGCTGGAGAATCTCTTTTGAGTGTGAGTTTTCCATTACCCCAAGAAGCAGTTGTCTCTTTGCTATCCATCTTATCTTGATTGTCAAACTCCTCAATATATTTTCCTGATACCTCGCATTCGGTCTTAATTACCTCAGATGTGTTCCCAGCCAAATCCCTTCCACAGACGAAGACAAAGGATGGAATATCTATCACTATATTTGTCACAGGAGCGGTTCCAGATAAGACATCGGGAGAGTTAGGATCACAAGAAGGGAGAGAACATCCCGGTAAATCTTTCTCGCAGATTTTCCAGAAAACCTTCACTTTTTCTTCATCTGCCTTTATTGTAGCTGATATTGGACCAGAATCTGAGAAACAGTTCGCAGGTTCAAAAAATACTCTCGGAGGCGTCTTATCTATTATAAAATCTACTCTTCTCTGTTCATCTGCCAATCCACCCTTATAAGCTCTGAAAGTAATTATATTTTTTCCTTCTTTATCTAAAAGTATTTTGCATGGTGAGGAGCAATCGGTAGAGGTATAAGTTGAGCTATCGGGATAGCTCACCGTGTAGCTTATGAGAGCATCATCTGGGATAGAGAATATCTGAACTTCAAGGGGTATCTGTGAGCTTCCGAAAACCCCACCGGGAGGAATAGCATAAGCAAAAGGTCTATCTCCTATGAGAACTATGAGAGTTCTGATGTTTTCCTTATTTCCGGCAAGGTCTTTTGAGAAGAACTTCACTATGGTGTGGCTCCTTATAGGAACCTGCCCGGAATTTTTAGCTCTATAAGTATTACCCCCCGCTTCAAATGATTTTTCAACCTCATCTGATGGGTCAAAACCATCAACAGACCAAAAAACATCAATAGAAGGAGATTTATCGTCATTTCCTATTAAACTCAGTGTGACAGCATTTTTACATCTTACCACATCTGGGACTTTCTTATCGCATCCTTTTTCACACTTACAGGTTTCTGTCCCGAGAACTATCGTTTGTGGTGGAGATTTATCTATAAAATATTCTTCGGTTTTTATATCTGATTTGAGACCTAACACCTTATCTTCTGCATATACTTGAAGTTTTATATCGTTTTTGACATCTATTATAAATCCATTCTCTTCTCTTTTTCCCTTCTCGAGGGGGTTGCTTCCATCTATTGTGTAGTAGAGGAAGCATGGTTTATTACATCCGACAGCAACTGTTATATCTTTTGAGTAGAAACCTCCTTTGGGGTTCACGGTTATGAATGGTTTGAGTATGATTTTATATCTTCTTGATTCTAAAATTTCTTCTCCATCTTTACTTTTTGCGAGGATTTTTAAGTGGAAAACACCTTCTGTTGCGCCTTCGGTAAATTCAGGGGTCACAGGAATTGTCACGGAATTATCAGCAGAAACCTTGACTCTTTTTACATATTCTCTTTCGCATGGTTTTGGGTTGTCTTTTTCTCTTGTAGTATAGCACAGCTCGGCGTCTTGACCTCTGACCTTGACGCTAACGTAAAGCGTACTGTACTCAGGATAAACACCCTCTTTAGGAGAAATTTCAAGAAAGAAATCTTTTTGAGCATTTTGTTCGTTTCTCTTACATGAAGGTGAAAAAAACAGAAAAAGCAGAAAAACAGAAAAGTTAAAGAAAACAAAAAGTGGTCTCTTGTCAACTCTTCCCATAACAAAAAAAGATAAAGATTTGGCGAATGCTTGAACTTTTTCTGCAATAATTTTCGCTCACAGCTAACAGAAATTCTATTTGATAAAGTATCATCTATATGGATAGTTTTCAATAAATCCTGTAAGCGCTATACCTTTCCATATTGTGCGGAATAAAAGAGCATTATCTGTAAGAACTTCTCCTTTCTTATTTTTCACAACTCCTCCTTTCCCTTTATATAACCTTATAACTCCGGAAAATGTAGGGTCTGGCAAAAGCAGGTAGATGAGGTCTATAACATCGTCTCTATCTCCTGAATAAACTCCCGTTTCACAGATTATTCCACCGGGACCTATGGAGTTCGCTGGATCAACTTTCCCATCTGGCCAGTAGTGTTCGACATCCATAACATCAAATTTATTATTTCCAATCACAGAATCTCCACCTGTTCCTCTTTTACCGTTCAAAATTCCGTAGTCATCATCCCACGGTTCAGTTATATCACCTTTATCTGGGATTTTATTTCCGTTCTTATCTTTCCAATCAAAGAACATATTGCCTTCTGTTCCGAAGTCATTATTTTCAACAGTAGAGTTGATAAAGTTTTTGCAGTCACGAGGGGAAGAAGGGGTAATACCCTGTTTATACTCGCTATATGCTTTATAAGCTTCTGAGTTAGCACATTTGCCGTTATCGTTAGTATCAACACCATCTTGATTATTTGAGGGTGGGTTAAAATCATCTTCATCTGGATCTGGATTTGAAAAAGGATGAAAAGTATCATACTCCCATGAAAATTTACCATCGTAGCCGGTATCTTTGAACGGTTCTGTATCTCTCTGAACAATAATTGATTTTGTATTCGGGTCCCAAAGAGGCAACATATCTCGCAGCGGGGTTGGATTTATGAAAAATTCCCACAATCTGACTTCCGGGAAAGAAATTCCCTGAGAGCAGAGCAAATCACGGAGGGCTTCGTTTGTGCTTCCCACAAGCTTTCCTATATCAAGTATTCCACCTTTGACATTATCGGCTAAAATCTGGAACAGCTTTCTTTCAAACAAAATGGTATATACAGTTTGCCCGAAGTTCCCAGAAAAAGCTAATTTTATTCCCTGAGAGCTAAAGAGCTGAACTTTCTCTGTCCCTATCATCTCTCCTATGTCGTATCTGTTGTTTCCTTCTCCTTCGTCAGGGGAAGACCAGGCGCCATTCCATTTTCCGTTTCCATTTATATCAAGATAGGGTTCTCCATCATCGTATTTTCCATTGTTATTTATATCTGCGAACGGTTCAACGGGATCACCTGGGCAGACATTATCTTTCCCGCAATCCCAATACCTTATTATATCATCTGATTGGTCGTCTGTTTCCACTCTGAGCGAGTCAAGCATTCTTTGGAGGTTGATAAGACCGTTATAGATAGATGATTGAGCGCTTTTCAGACGCTCTCCCGCTTCGGAAGACAATCCCAAAAAAGCAGGATTGCTCATAAGTTCTTCTATAAAAATATAAGATATAGAATTGAATATGCTCACCCTCTCGCCGTTGGAGACCCTACTTACAACCTGCTCTGGTAACCTCAAAATAAATTCTATTGAACCATTATAAGCTAAAAGTACATCAAATACTCCCGAAACGAATTCAACGAGAGAAGTAAGGAAATAAAGATCTGTTATATCGTGTTCTCCACTGAGATCCACAGAAACATTTTCAACTTGTTCGGTTTCCGGAAAATCTTTTATAACATACACAAAAACTCTCTTTACTCTGAAAGAGAAGTCAGAAGGTATTGAGCCCGAATTTATAACACCTTCAAGGACCGTTTGAGCTGGTTTAACTGCTCCATCTACAAGCAGACGAATATCTGAAGGAGTTAATTTACCTAAAAAAAGGTCTATGATAAGTTTATTAAGCTGAGAAAGTATATATATTACTTTTCCAAGAGTGAGAGAATATACCGCTTCAACATCACAGGCATTTTCCTCATAAACATATTTTTCAAGAGTAAGAACTGAGTCCAGAACCTTGTTAATATTTTTCTCTGACTCGGCATACTCTGCCCCTATTATTATAATGTCGTTCTTGTAGATATCTATTGCAGATTGAACCTCCTGACTTCTTTGAACTTCATTTTTAACAACAGAAATTTTCAATTTTTTCGCTTCCAAATCTTTGTTTTCATTTGAAGAAATGACCTTGAAATCAACTTCTCTTTCACCTTCTGAACAGAAAAGGAGATTCACATAGGGGGAAGTAGATATAACTTTGTCTCCCATTTTCCACTCAAAAAGGCAATCTGAACAGTTTTTAAAATCGCCATCGTATTTTATTAGAAAACTCTGCCCTACCTTCACTTCAACTGAACTAGATACTGGCACTGTTTCGGGATTCTTTTTGTTCGGATTTTTTACAGCCAAAAATTGAACTTTTTGTCCGTTTTTACTATCGCTACAAAACGAAAATAAAAAAGATAAAGAAAATAAAATCACAACCCTCTTGAAAAAAATTCTACGCATAATAGAAATTTTAACCATAAAACAAATCACAAAGTAAATTTCTCGCAAAGAGAATTTTAAAATATTAGATAAGAAACTCTCATCAAGATAATTCTCGTATGATAATAGTCATTTCGTTAGAGAGACAGAAACTTTATGTAATTGATGGTGATAAAATCATAAAAGAGTATCCTGTCTCTACCTCAAAGTATGGGAAGGGAAATGAGAAGGATTCAGAAAAAACTCCAACAGGAATTCACAGAATATATAAGAAAATAGGAGAAGGAATGTCTCCTGATACTTACTTTATTGGAAGAGTACCTTACACAAAGGAAGAAGCAGAAAGAAAATTCGGAGAGCTAAAAGATAAAATAACCGCAAGAATAATCTGGCTTGAAGGTTGCGAAGAAGGAATAAACAAAGGTAAAAACAAAGAAGGAAAAATCGTAGATACAAAAGAAAGATACATTTACATACACGGAACTCCAGAAGATATATCTTCACCATCTTCAAGAGGGTGTATAAGAATGAGAAATGAAGATATTATTGAGCTTTTTGATATGGTCAGGGAAAACGACCTTGTGCTGATATTCTGAACCGAAAAAACTTATTTCAGTGAATATTTTTCTTTTTTGAATTGGGAAATTTGGGCTTTATAGATTTTTCTTATCTGCAAAAGGATACTATCGTATAGACCTTCCTTGAAATCGGGAAACGTCCAGGGAAAAGTAAGAAATTTTCCTTTTTCATATCGTAGAACAAGATCTGCCCAAACACCATCGGAGAGGTATATTTTACATCCTCCCGGCTTACACGTAGCTAAAACAACCTTGTAAAAATCAATATATCCCGGGTCTAAATTCACCTTTCTCTTGCCAAATTCATCTCGTAGCTTATCTTCAATCTCAATACATTTTATTTTAATTTGTGTGAGCTTATCTGGTTTCATAAGTTTCTCAAATGAGAAGAAAACCCTTTTTATGTTATCTCCCATTTCGTCCTTGTAGTAATCTGTCACAGTAAATGGTACGGATTGACTTTCAAAATCAAAATCACCAAAATTTTTCTGAATTTCCTTCTTAGCGGAGATGAGTTTTTCCTCGTCTGAAAACAGAACAGCAACAAAGAACTTGACAAAATCAGGTTCTTTCGGATGAGCCATATCCTAACTTTGCACAAACCTTCTTAAAAACTTCTTTTTTTATACCTATTTTCTCTACAAAATTTTCAAGCTCAAAAATACTATCTAACTTTATGTTTTTTGAAACCCCGTCTTTTATGATATGAACAAAGTTATCTCTAAGATAAATCAGCTTGTCTTTTAATAATTTAACAACTACTATGTGGTTCATCATTTCAAACTCAAATGTTTTCTCCCATGCAGAAAGGAAATCATCAAAAGAGATTTTCTCAAGTTTAACAGAATATCTGAATTTTCTATGTCCATTTTCAAAAATAGTAAAAACATCTATTCTTTTACCATCGTTACTCCACAAAAATTCAAGTTCTCCCTGAACGGTCTTAACTCTGATTTTACTTTGTGATATATCAACGGGGAAAAATATTGAAAACCCTATATCACCAAGATATAATTTATCTCGGATTTGAGTTATGACGACACAGTGAGAAGATGGGGCGTAAGTTCTGTCGGCAAGAACGATATATGAGTTGAAGCCAAGAAAATCAAGAACTCTTTTGAGAAAGTACGTCAGAGGGAAACATGTTCCTCCCGTGCCAAATTCAAGGTATCCCCTCATTATATCAAAGGGACTTGCAAACTTTTCTTTTATATAGTTATGTTTTGTCAGGTTTTCATATGGGATATTAGAGAACGCAAGAAAGACCTTTTTCAAAAGCTGTTGTTCTCTATCTTTACTCCACTCTTTAATAAAGTGAGAGAAGAAAAGCTCAATTCCTTTATCTTCGTTTCGAAAAATCACAATGAAAAATTAATTATAATGAGTACTTTTTGATAAACAGGAGAAAATAAATTTGCACATCTAAAATTGCTGGTCAATATTGAAGAAGCTCTCTGCTTTTCTCATCTGCAGTGCTTCGAGGATATGTTCTGATTTTATTCTATCGCTGTGGTCTAAATCGGCTATTGTGAGAGCCATTTTGAGAACTCTGAAGACCGCCCTTGCTGAAAGTGAAAACTTCAAAATAGCGTTTTTCATTATCTCTTCACATTTTGAATCAAGCTTGAAAAACTCATTTTGTAAAGAAGGAGGGATTTCAGAATTCAAGAAAAAACCAAAGTTTTTAAATCTTCTCATCTGCATTTCTCTGACTTCTGCAACAATATCTCTCAACTTCTCTGCCTCCGATGTCTGAGATGTTCTATTTGATAAAATATCTTCTGGTTCAAGAGCAGGAACTTCAAGGTACATATCAAATCTATCAAGAAGAGGACCTGATATTTTTGAAATATACTTTTTGATCTGGGCAAAAGTACATCTGCATTCTTTTTTAGGGTTCTTGAAATTACCACACGGGCAGGGGTTCATAGCAGAAATAAGCTGGAAGCTTGCGGGAAATGTAACAGTTCTTTGAGCACGAGAAATAGTAACTTTCTTTTCTTCTATGGGTGTTCTCAGTGATTCAAGAGTTTGACGTCTGAATTCCGGGAGTTCGTCAAGGAAAAGAATGCCTCTGTGAGCCAGAGATACTTCTCCGGGTTTTGGAATAGAACCACCGCCTATCATTGCGACATCTGATATTGTATAGTGCGGTGAGCGAAAAGGTCTTACTCTGTGTTCTCTTTTCACTCCCGCAACCGAGTATATTTTCATAACTTCTATCTCCTCGTCATCAGTGAGTGTTGGGAGGATTGAGAGCATAGATTTTGCGAGAAGGGTCTTTCCTGCACCGGGAGGACCTATCATGATAACATTGTGTCCACCACACGCCGAGATCAAAAGCGCCCTTTTTATAAAGTCATGCCCCCTTATATCGTCAAATGTCACTTCAAAAACTTTTGGAGGAATCTCGGAAAAGCTCCTGCTCTTCACTTCCTCGAGATGTCCCGAACCTTTAAGGAAATTCACAAGATTTTTGAGGTGATCTACATAAAAACCTTTTACTCCTATGTATTCTACCTCTGAATTCTCATTTGATATTATGAGCTCTACTGATTTCTCTTTGGCTAAAACCGCAATAGGGATAACTCCATTTACACCCTTGACAAATCCATCAAGAGATAGCTCTCCAACAAAAATAAACTTTTTAGGTAAAGATAGCTTTTTCTCAGAAGCTAAAATTCCTATGGCTATTGGGAGATCATAAATTGACCCTTCTTTCTTTATATCCGCGGGAGCAAGATTAACAGTTATTCTTTTGAGAGGGAAATCAAACCCAGAATTTTTTATAGCACTTCTCACTCTATCTCTGCTTTCTTTTACAGCAGAATCAGGAAGTCCCACAATATTGAAAGAAGGTATGCCGGGAGATATATCTACTTCTACTTCAACCTCGTACGCATCTATTCCGAAGACACCAGCAGAAAAAACCTTTGAAACCATAAAAAAATTTTAGAGCAAAAAATGATTTATCAAAAATGATATCAAATTTACGCAGATAAAATTTTTCTTTATGCCAAGAGTTTCCGGAACAAGAGATATTTTCGGAGAAGAGATTAAAAAAATCAACTTCTTAGAAAGCAAAGCTCGTGAGTTTTTCTCAAAACTTGGATTTGAAGAGATAAGAACACCAATTTTAGAATATTCAGAGATATTTCAAAAATCGCTCGGGGAAGGTTCAGAAATCATAATGCACCAGATGTATGTTTTTGAAGATAAAGATGGAAAAGAAGTAGCACTGAGACCCGAAGGAACGGCACCGGCTGTAAGATTCTACATAGAAAACCTGATGAATAAAAAACCAAGAACAAAACTACTTTATATAGGTCCCATGTTCAGAAGAGAACGTCCCCAGAGAGGAAGATTCAGACAGTTCCATCAGATAGGATGCGAGATGTTCGGATTTGACTCGCCCGAAAGCGATTTCTACCTCATCTCCACCCTGAGCTTCTTCCTGAAAGAGATAGGAGTAGAACACAAAATTGATATAAACTCTGTTGGATGTCCAATCTGCAGACCAAAATATTCACAAAAACTCAAAGAGTTCTTTTCAAATAAACCACTGTGTTCAGATTGTCAGGTGAGGTTGAAGATAAATCCTATGAGAATTCTTGACTGCAAAAAAGATATCCAAATAGTAAATGAAGCACCAGATATAAGAGAATTCCTGTGTGAAAAATGTAGATCATCACTTAAAAATGTAGTTGATAATCTGAAAAAATACAAAATAAATTTTGAAGAAAACCCCAAAATAGTCAGAGGACTTGAATACTACACAGGAGTTGTATTTGAAGTTTTCTTTCCAGAAGATAATTTGGCAATAGCAGCAGGAGGAAGATACGATCTCCTCGTTGAATCTATGGGAGGGAATCCAACCCCCGCTCTTGGATTTGCAATAGGAACCGAAAGATTAGCAAACATACTTATGAAAAAAATAAAAGAAGATGAAAAGAGAGATGGAATATTTATATGCTATACACAAGAAGGGAAAGAAAAAGCTTTTGAGTTCTTCACAAAGATAATATCTGACCTTCATAAATTTGAAAACATTCAAAAAGAAGAAAACCAAAAAATGCTAAATGAACTAATCAACGAAATAAAAAATGGTAGAATAGATATAAGTGTTGAAGGGCAAAAGAGCTTGAAATCTCAAATAAGATACGCCGATTCTCAAAATTTCAAATTCGTTATCATCTTCGGGAAAGATGAAGTTATAAATAATTCTTTCTCGCTGAAAAAACTTGAAAGCTCAGAACAAATAATGGTTAGCATAAAAGAAATTCTAAGCTGATAAAATCCTTTTTATCTGTGGATTTTCTCTTGAACAGAAAATTACTTCCTTCTCAAAGATTTTATTTTCTTTATAAATTCATCGGGTGTTTTTGCTGAAAAGATGAGTTTTTTTATCCTTCTCAACCTCCTTATATCATCTATTTCAGATAACAGTTTTTTCAGCTCGTTTGCCTTGCTTTTTCTTAACTCCCCATCCCCAAATTTCAACTCAAAACCAAGTAAAATCGCTTCCTTCAAACTTTCCTTTTTTCCTTCTTTTACTCCTTCCCGAAAGCCAATCTTATAAAAAGTTGTTTTCTCAACTGGTATCTCTATCTTCGGTATCATCTCCCTTGCTATCTTTATTTTAAGCATGTCTGAAACCAAAATCAAGTTTTTCATAACCTCTCTCCTCTCATCTTCATCTCTTGCAAGAAATCTTATCCTATCCTTTATAAGCTCTATATCATTTTTGCCCCTTGCTGAAACTATCCCAAGCAGAACAAAATAAGGGTTCTGACTTTCTAAAAATCTTTTCAATCCGAGCTTTCTCATATCTATCACTCTGAACCTGTGAATTGTGCTCTTATCTTTGTAGTAGGCTTTTGGGGGATTGCCTTTCCCAAACCAAAGAAGAAACTGCTCCGGCTCTGTTTTATATTTTGATTTTATGGCTATTTTGTAAAGCAGCATTTTCTCTGGAATGATCTTATCAGGGTGGTTTTGGATTTCAAAGTGGAATATATGCGAGCCGGCTTTTGTTTTTACAGATAAAAGTAGGTCGGTTCTGAGTTGCTTTACAAAGCGAAGTTCTTCTGGGAGATAAGAGATTTTCTGCGGTTTTTGGCTTGTGATAAGCTTTATGATTTCTGATATTGACTTTTGAAAAATTTCCTTGAAAACCGGGTCTAACCTCGCTATTTTCTTTTTTGACACAAGAAAAGTTTAAGATTTCATATAAAAAGCGGAGCGAGAACGAGTGTTACAGTAGAAAGTAGTTTTATAAGCACATGCAAAGAAGGACCTGCGGTATCTTTCAGAGGGTCTCCCACGGTATCACCAACAACTGCTGCCTTATGCTGTTCAGTTCTCTTCTGTCCAGCAGCTTCTATTGATTTTTTAGCATTATCCCAAGCTGCTCCGCCGTTGTTAAAAACCGTTGCCACAAGTATTCCTGCTATAGTTCCAACCATAAGCAAAGATGCAACAGATTCAGCTCCTAATCCTACAAGTTTGAAAATAATTCCTGTAATTGTTGGGACTATGACAGGCAAAAGCCCGGGGATAACCATCTCTTTGAGAGCTCCTTTTGTCACTATATCAACACAAGTGCCATATTCTGGTTTTTCTGTTCCTTGAAGTATTCCCGGCTTTTCTCGGAACTGTCTTCTTACTTCATTTATAACATAGTATGCAGCTCTTCCTACCGCTCTTATTGCAAGTCCTGAAAAGAGAAAAACGAGCATAGCACCTATGAGAGCTGCGACAAAGACCTCTGGTTTTGCTATATCTACTGCTTTAAGTTCAACTCCATAATTTCTCACCTCGTCTATGTATGCACTGAAAAGCAAGAACGCAGCGAGTCCAGCAGAACCTATTGCATAACCTTTTGTAAGCGCTTTTGTTGTGTTTCCGACTGCATCTAATTTATCTGTTATTGCTCTTACCTCCGCAGGTTGATGGCTCATTTCTGCTATTCCACCTGCGTTATCTGTAATGGGTCCGAATGTATCCATCGCAAGTATAAACCCTGCGGTTGAGAGCATACCCATGGTGGAAACAGCGGTTCCAAAGAGACCGGCATCTGGAAGTCCCGTCGCTCTGCCAAGGTAGTAAGAAGCTATTATTGCTATCCCTATGGCAATCGCTGGAAGTGCAGTGTTTTCTAATCCCACAGATAACCCGGTTATTATATTGGTCGCTGGACCGGTATAGCTTGACCTTACTATTTCTTTCACAGGTCTATATCTATCTTCTGTGTAGTATTGTGTTATGAAGACAAAAGCAACAGAGGTAAGAACCCCTATTACACCGCAGAGGAAGAAATTTATCCATGCTGTTGGATAAGAAGGGTGATAAAGTAGCCAGCGTGAAGCGATGAAAAATCCTATCATAGCAAGAACGACCGAAACATAGTATCCTTTGTTCAGAGCGCGCATAGGGTCGTCGTCGTTGCCTTTTGCCCTAACAAGCATTATGCCTATTATAGATGCTATTATACCGAAGGCACGAGCGACAAGAGGGAAAAGCATAACTCCCATGACCCAGGAAAGTTCGCTTCCTGCTACTTTTGAAGCCATAGCAGCCCCAAGTATCATAGCACCTATGTTTTCAGCAGCTGTTGATTCAAAAAGGTCTGCACCTCTTCCAGCACAGTCCCCAACATTATCTCCAACCTGATCTGCTATAACTGCTGGATTTCTCGGATCGTCTTCCGGTATTCCGGCTTCAACTTTACCAACAAGGTCGGCTCCAACATCTGCTGCTTTTGTGTAAATTCCTCCGCCAAGCTGAGCAAAAAGAGCAACAAAAGAAGCTCCGAAACCATATCCGACTATAAGAAGTGGAATCTTAATTGGGTCAGCAGTTGAAAAGAACTTCATGAGTATAAATAGTCCACCTATTCCAAGTAAGCTCATTGATACAACCATTATTCCCGAAACAGCTCCACCTCTCAGAGCAATTTTTAGAGCATCTGGCAAACTTTTTCTTGCTGCTGCGGCTGCGACCCTGATATTACTTCTTATACTTGCCCACATTCCAACATATCCAGCTATCAGAGATGAAATTGCACCTGCGATAAAAGATAGAGCAATCCAGAACGCAAGCTCAAGAGCAGAGGCTACGGGATCAAACTCCTTGTGTCCCCTTATTATACCATATCCGACAAAGAGAAGAATTGCAAAGGGTAAAGATATAATTATTATTGTTTTGTATTGTCTCCGCAGGAAAGCTTCTGCGCCTTCTTTTATAGCCAGAGAAATCGCTTGCATCTCTGGACTTCCCGTATCGTGTTTCAAAACCCATCTTGCCAGAAGAAAAGAAAAAATCACCCCTCCTATGCTTACTCCTAAAACTATTGCAAGTAATACCCATGTCATATCGGCTTTCCTCCTTTTTTCAGAAATCTAAAAAGCTTAAATATAGCACAATAAAAGCAACCTGAAAAAAATATCTTCTAAATCTAAAAAAACCGAAAAAAAATGTGAAAATTTCAATTAAAATTTTTTAAGATGAGAAAAACCCCAAGAGAAATAAGAGAGGAGTTGGAAGAAAAAATTCTCTCTGAAATAGCCATCCCGAGCTCAAAATCAAGAGGAAGAAAAATTCCTGAAAAGCCATGCGAAATAAGAACTTGTTTTCAGGTTGATAGAGATAGAATACTTCATTCAAAGTCGTTCAGGAGGTTGAAGAGAAAGACTCAGGTTCTGATATTACCAAAGGGAGACCATTACAGAACTCGGCTAACACACACACTAGAAGTTATGCAGATTTCAAGAACAATAGCAAGAGCACTTATGCTTAACGAAGACCTCACAGAAGCCATAGCTCTTGGGCATGATCTTGGACATACCCCGTTCGGACACGCAGGAGAATTCGCTATGAGAAAAATCGTTAAAGATTTCCATCACGCTAAACAATCTGTAAGAGTCGTAGAGAAAATAGAAAAAGATGGCAAAGGGTTAAACCTGACTTTTGAGGTTATAGATGGTATTCTTAAACACTCAAAGGGTATGGGAAAAATATTTCCTGATAATCCAGAGTTCATTCCAGTCACTGCCGAAGGAAAAGTTGTAAGAGTGAGCGATATTATAGCTTACCTCAATCACGATTTAGATGATGCAATAAGAGCACAAATAATAAAACCACAGGACATTCCAAAAGAAATAACAAAGATAATAGGAGAATCATATGGCGAGAGAATAGATAGAATGGTAAAAGATGTTATAAATTCATCAAAAGAAAAGGGCGATATTTCGGTTTCCTCTGATATGCTCTGGACTATGGAGGAATTGAGAAAATTCCTCTACGAAAGAGTTTATACCTCACCGGATGTTATGAAAGAAACAGCAAAAGTTGAAAGAGTAATCCTTGACCTCTATGAATATTATGTTTCTCATCCTGATATTTTTGAAGAAGATAGCGAGGGATTCTTGCCAGATGAAAGTTTTGAACAGAGGGTTATTGATTTTATAGCGGGTATGACAGATAGCTTCGCTATTGAAATGTGGAGCAAAAAGTTTTTACCCAAACCATTCGACAAAATTTGAAATAAGCCAAATTTCCTATTTTTTAATATTCAAAACCTGAAAAGAACTAAAATAAAACAAAAGGAGGTGATTTTATCGTGAATTTCAGAAGTCTGATAGGAGTTATCCTTGTAATAGGTTTCATTTATCTTATTGTAAAAGGAATAGAATCAGGAACATTAGGAAAAATCAGCATCGGCTCAGAAATAATAAATGAAACAAAAGAAAAATTAGAAAACCTGAAAGAAAAAGTAGAGATAGGAAAAACAGGAGATTCAAGTAAAAGTCAAGAAGAAGAGAAGAAGAACGAAGAACAAAATCCGGTATCAAAGATGACGGTTGCTCCCTTTTCTTTTTCAGATATAGTTGAGAAAGTGAGTAAAGGCGTAGTAAATATAAGCACTACAAGAGTTGAAAGACAGGCTAACCCCTTCTGGTGGTTCTTCGGTCCAGGTCCATTTGGTGAAAGAAACCCCGGCGAAGAATTCTTTAAAAAATTCTTCGGAGAACCAGAAAGAGAAATACCGATGACAAGCCTGGGTTCTGGATTTTTAATATCTCCTGATGGATACATAGTGACAAACTCTCATGTTGTGAAAAATGCAAAAGATATAAGTGTAAAACTGTGGGATGGAAGAACTTTCAAAGCAAGAATAATAGGAATAGATGACGCAACAGACATAGCGGTACTCAAAATAGACGGTAATAACTTTCCTTATCTGAAATTCGGCGACTCAAATGAGCTAAAGGTAGGCGACTGGGTTATCGCAATAGGTAATCCTTTTGGACTCGGTCATACTGTAACTGTTGGAGTTGTATCTGCAAAAGGAAGAAGTTTGGGAATAACAAGGTATGAAGATTTCATCCAGACAGATGCTGCAATAAACCCAGGAAACTCCGGAGGACCGCTCATAAACATAAAAGGTGAAGTTGTAGGAATAAACACAGCAATTTTAAACCCGTCTGGAATGTCTGTATATGCTGGAATAGGATTTGCCATACCTTCTTCTCTGGCAAAAAGTATTGTTCCCACACTTATAGAAAAAGGTAAAATAGATAGAGCATGGCTTGGGGTTTATATTCAGGAGGTGACGCCAGAGATAGCTAAACAACTTGGTTTAAGTGAGGCAAAAGGAGCACTTGTATCAGAAGTTGTCCCCGGCTCCCCAGCAGATAAAGCCGGAATAAAAAGAGGAGATGTGATTATTGAATTTGACGGAAAACAAATAGAAAACTACAAACAACTCCCTCTTATGGTATCTTTAAGTCCGATAAACAAAAGAGTAAATGTCAAGGTTTTAAGAGATGGTAAAACACTTTCGTTTGATATTACTCTTGCAAAAATGCCGGAAGAAGAAGCGCTTGCACAAAGACAACCACAACAAGAACAAAAACAACAAGAAGGCATTGAGTTAAAACAGTTTGGATTAGTTATTCAGGATTCTCCCGATGGTCCAAGAGTTGTTGCGGTTGAACCTGGCTCTCCCGCTCAAATGGCTGGAATAGCTCCCGGAGACATAATAGTTGAGGTGAACAGAAAATCGGTCAAATCTTCCGCGGAAATAGCTCAAATTCTCAAAGACCAGAAATCCGCTCTTTTCCTGATAAACAGAGGTGGAAGAACTCTCTTTGTAGCAATAAGAATAGGATAATCTATCCCCACTTTCATAAATCAAACTTCCTTCCCTTCTATGGTAGGAATCACGAAAAATATACCAAGGCAAGTCATAATGGAAATAGAAGATGTAATTAATATTAGCATAGACGGGACACCTTTAAACAAGATTGTTGAAAAAAGGATTTTAGAGTTTAAGGAGTTGGGTATAAGTGGGCATACAAAATTTGATTTCAGACCTTTTTTAGATATTGAACTTGAAACAGGTTTGTTCGGAGAACTATGCTTCTGCTTTCTCACCGCAAATTCATCAGCAGAACTCGGAATAAGAATCCAAAAACATATAGGTGATGAAGGGTTCGCTAAGCTTGAGGAAAAAGAGATAGCAGATATTTTGAAAAAAATGGGGCATAGATATCCTGAAGTAAGAGCGAGATATATTGTGCTTGCTCGTAACTTTGATATAGGAAAAGTTCTCAAAGAAAAGAGCGGTAAAAGAGCAAGAGAAATTGTTATAAATCTCAAAGGTCTTGGTATGAAAGAGTCAAGCCACTTTTTGCGAAATATTGGCTACGATGACATAGCAATAGTAGACAGACACATATACAGATTCCTTGTAAAACATAAGTTAGTTCCTGAAAAAAATTCTATTTCTCCATCACTCTACCTTTTGTGTGAAAAGACATTGGAGAACATATCAGCAGAACTTGGAATACCTCTTTCAGCTCTTGACCTCTTTATATTTTTCAAACAAGCAGGAAAAGTTCTGAAATGAAATACAAAATCTACAAAACTCTATCACCTTATCAGATAGTATATTCTTGATATTATGTAGTTCAAGATAAATATCATAACCGTCGCAAAGACAATTGATTCTGTAGTTCTTTCTCCAACAGCTTCTGAACTTCCTCTTGCCGAAAAACCAAAGTAGCACGATGTGATTCCAATAGCTAAACCAAACGACATAGATTTTGCTATACCAAGAAGTATATCAGATATACCAACCCACGAATGGACATCTTTCAAAAACATAGAAGGGTCTATTCCATACGCCTGAGCGGAAATTATTCCCCCTATCATACCGAGAATTATGAAGAAAAAGTAAATCAGTGGCATGCTTATCATAAGAGCGAGAACTTTCGGAACAGCAACATAATGAACAGGAGATATACCCATAAGGTACAGAGCGTCTATCTGCTCAGTGACTTTCATTGTACCTATTTTTGAGCAGTAAGCAGAACCGACCCTTCCTGTTATTATAAGTCCCCCAAAACCACTTGCAAGCTCTCTTGCAAAAGATAGCATAACAGATGGACCGACAAGCATCTCCATTCTCGCAAGCGATAAAGCCCTGATCGAATGAAGGGTGAAAACCATTCCTAAAAATACTGATGTGAGAGCTATTATCGGAAGCGACTTTACCCCTGCAAATTCTATCTCCCTCAATATCAAACTGATTCTATACGGAGGTCTGAAAATCTCCTTGAAAAGCTGGAAGGAAAAAATAAATATCCCCGCAATGTCTCTGATTAACCCTATAAAATTCATCAAATATTATTTTTCGGATTTTTACTGAGATAGCTCTTTTTTCATCTTTGCTCTCCATATATGCCCTTTTGTTTCTATCTTCTCCTTCCGAACTATGAGATATCTCAGAACATATTCTTCGGTTTCTAAAAACTTCCGCAGCTCTTCCTCGCCTCTTCCTGTTGATTTATACTCAATGTAAAAAAACTTTCCTCTATCGTATTTTTTGATCCTATATGCAAGTTCTTTTTCTCCCTCAGATTTTTCGTATATTATCTTCCCTACCTTTCTTTCTATGAAATCTTTTATTGCATCTATTAATTCCTTTTCTTTTTTTTCTCCTAAATCTGGAGATATAACAACGGTAAATTCGTAATCTTTCAACCTTTTCAATCTTCCGTTCTCCTCAATAAAGTTCTTTCCTTCTTCAATTGCTTTCTTTATTTTTTCTGATATATACTCCTCTTTTTCTCCTACTGCTTCCCTTATCTCACGCAGAGACGAAGGTTTTTCTTCCTTTTTACTTTCTTGCTCTGATTTGCTCTCTTTCTGCTCCTGACCTTCCGCTTGTTCAAAATTACCTACTTCGTTTTCACCTTTTTTCATGGCTTTTTTTATTATACAGATTTTTTCGGTTTTATATTTTTTCAGTTTTCTTTTACTTCTGGTTTGAGAGTTATCACTATCTCTCTGCTTTCTTTTGATGTCTTAGTATTTCTGAAAAGAAAACCGATAATGGGAATTTGAGAAAGTATAGGGACACCTTCGTAGGTATATGATTGATTTTCTATTATTATTCCTCCTATAACTGCGCTTTGCCCATCTTTTACGAGAACCTTTGAGTATATTTCATTTCTTGATATAGCCGGTACTCCTCTGAAAGACCTGAACTCTGAAGTCGGGAAATTTCTCGAAACTTTTGTTTCAAGAACAATTCCGTTTTCCGAGACAAACGGGGTTACCTCAAGTGCAAGAAGGGCATCTATAAATTTAGTTTCTACTACAAACTGAGTTGTTGTCTCGTAAGGTATTGAAACACCCTGGAAGATCTGTGATTTTTCTCCTTCAATTGCAAGAATTTTAGGAGCCGAAAGAATTTTTGCCTCTCCCTTCTGCTCGAGGAGATTGAGATAGTATTCTATCAATTTTGTATTTACTGATACAAATGAGCCCTGCTTATTTGAGAATTCAAAGCCAGAAATGAAATCACCTGAGCTTATTTTGAGTATATTTCCTATTTCCCTTGCAGCTTTTCTACTTAACTCAAAGATTTTCGCTTCTATTACTATTTGCTTTGGAAAAACATCTATTGAGTCCACTAACTTTTCTATCTCTCTTATGATTTTTTCCTTTCCCTCAAGTATGATGAAATTTTCTGTTTTTATAACTTTTATTCCTTCTATCTGTGGTAAAATTTGAGCAAGATTTTTCAGGTAAAATTTAGGTCTGACGATTTTTAATGATTTCCTCTTAGGCAAAATAGCTATAAAGTTCTTTGATTCTTCAAATTCTATGTCATAGATTTCTTCAATCGCACGCATAAAATCATCAAAATTTCCCTTAAACCTTGATGTCACCTTCTTATCAATATCGGGAGATATGATGAAACTTTTCCCTGTTGCCTGAGATATTGCGGAAAACAGAGTTTTTATATCTATTTCGTAGACATCAACAAATATCTTCTGGATTGTATCAGAGTATAAATTCTGGTATTTGAAAATCTGCATTATAAAAAATAAAAGTGTAAGAAATATTCGCATGTTTATGCAAGCCCCCATCTTTTTGTCCCAAATCATTCATTTTCCTCATTTTATACTCTCGTCATTCAAACTTCTTTTTTGTAATCTTATCTACAATCTTCAAATCATGCTCAGTTATTTTTTCTACTTTTATTCCTTCTACTTCATCTCCTTCTTTCAGTATATAGGGTTTCTTATCAATCTCAATGATGACAAGCTTATTTTTTATCTCCCCGTTTTCCTCATATATTACCTTTCCGATCACTTTTACCTCTCTTTTCCCTTCCGACACACTTTTGTTTTCAGTCAACTTGCTTTTTTCTTTCTTCTCTTTGTTTTCTTTTTCGTCTGATGAGAAAGGGTCATTTTTTATTTCAAGGAGGATTCCCTTATCAAGTGGTTTAGGGCTTTTCTCTTCTCCATACAGATTTCTGACAGCGAAAAACAAAACCATAAGAAATAAAAACAGAAGGGTTTTTTTCATTCCTACCATCTCATCTATTCACTTTGCTATAAGCTTTACTTTTTCTGATCTTACTGTTATATCTATGTCTTGTGGCAGAATTTCTTTTGCACTACCCTTAGCTTTTTGTGTCTTGACATAAATTTGAGTTGCGATCTCTTTTTCAACATCAAACTCATACCTCAGAGTTTTCTTGAATATTCTGTTTGTCTTTATAACAAACACGACATCAACAACATGTTTTCCGGGGATAGCTTCTGATTCATCATATATAATGATGTCTTGTTTTGACGCCAGATCTATTTTAGATTTATCTTTTATGTTTGAAACTTCGAATCCATCAAGAACAACAGAAATCTCCTGAATTTCTGCGTCTTTCAACTCATTTTTAAAGTATATGGTTATCTTTGTTCCTGTAAGAGTTCCCATAAGTATCATATCTTCAAAGACCTTTATTGATTTTTTGGTCTCAAGTATTTTGAGTTTGAGCATTTCTATCTCTTTCTGGAGTTTCCTCAGTTCTTCTTTAAATTTCTCTTCTTCTTGACTTTGAGCATAAGCAAAAATATTTATCTTCTGAAGTAAGGATAGGATGAAAAAGGTAGCCAGAGAAAAGAGAACAATTTTTCTCAACTTCATTAGACCTGATATTTTCATTAAAAAATATTAATCGTTATAAACTTTTTATTTTCCATATTCGGGAATTGTATGTCTGCCATACTGAAAAAAAATTTCATCTTATCTTTTCTGAACGACTTTCTTCTTCTATTTTCTTTTTTTTATATAATGACATTCGCTCTATCTTTTCTGCGATATTCAGCAGGATATGGAGTAGCAGATATAAATCTCACAATAGCTTTTTGTCTTTTCATCTTCCCTTTTGTCCTCATATTTTCTTTTTCTACATCTCTTTTTTTCTTTTTGAAACAGAATTTAGGTCGTATAGTATTCCTTGAAGTTTTCGGGAAAGCAGGAAAATCAATCTTTGAGTTATTTTTTGCTCTATCACTTCTTATCTTTTCTCTTTCCCTTTTATTTTTTTTCTATGTATCTCCACGCAGTTTTTTGTTTATGAAGATAGAAAGTGTAAAATCTCTTCCTATAAAATTTTCAAAAGAAATTAGAAAGTACGTTTTTACAATGGAAGATAAGCTATTCGTGGCAGAAAAAATAAACTCTCAATCAGGGAAAATGAAAATGTATGATGGTTTTGTTTTTGATGGAGAAAATCTTTTGAAATTCAAAGAAGCTGAAATATCTATCGAAAAGGGAAAAAGCAAACTCATAAAAGACCTTGCAGAACTCATAGAAGAAGGAGGAAAAGAAGAATTAAACGAGATAATATTTGATATATCTTTTTCATTATCTTCTGTGACTTGTCTGCCGTTCTCTTTTCAGATTTTTAAGTTCGGAATAATCTGCACCCCTGTATTCTTTTTTATATCAAAATTCTTCAGAGATACATTAAATCCTCTGAGTTTCGCAATGCTTTCTTTCCTTATACATGCTCTCTCTTTCCTCGTAGGGTTAAAGATCTTGAGAAAAAACGGATTTTTTTGATGATAATATATCAGCAATAAAAAACTTTGGGAGAAGACATATTTATTTTCCTATGCAGAATGTAGAAAAAATTCTGTCAATGATTTCCTGTGAGCTTTCTTTTCCAAGCATTTCATCTATCTTTTTTATAGCGTTGCGCAATGAGTAAGCAGTTCCCAAATAATCAGATTGCATCATGAAGTTCTTGGCAGTAAGGACATTTTGCAAAATTTCCTCAGCAATAGCTTTCTGTCTTGATGTTATCACTGAAACACCTTCTGAATATGAGGCACCCTGAAAGAAAAATTTCAAGATCTCCTCTTTTATAGCATCTATACCGATTTTCTCTTTTGCAGAAACAGGAATAATAGAGATCTGATTCTGATCAATATTTTTCTCTGAAATTTCTTCAATTTTTTTCCTCAAAAGATTAATCCAGAAATCAGCATCTCCTATATCTATTTTGTTGATAGCAATTATCACTTTTTTATCTTGCTCCGCTTTTATAATTTTTAAAATCTCCTCATCGTCTTGCTGGGGTTCTTTTTCAGAAGAGTCAAAGACACATATCAGAATATCTGCGGAGTCCACAATTTGCAGAGTTCTTTCAATGCCTTCTTTTTCTATAGGGTCGTAGGACTTCCTCACTCCTGCTGTATCTACAATTTTCACTATCGCTCCCCCAATATCTATATCTGAATCTATAAAATCACGAGTTGTGCCAGGTATAGGAGAGACGATTGCTCTTGAATATCCTATTATGGAGTTGAAAAGCATTGACTTTCCGACATTTGGCTTACCGACTATGACGCATTTTGCCCCATAAATAAGGGTTTTCGTCTTTTTCCACTCAGAAATGATTCCGTAGATCTTCTGATAGAGCTGAGAAACCCTTCCCATAATTTCTTCGTATGTAAGCTCGTAATCCACATCTTCGGGAAAGTCAATAGATGCCTCAACCTGCGAGACAACATCTAAAATCTCCTCCCTCAATTCACTCATAAGCTTCTCAAATTCACCTTTCAGTACTCTAAAAGACCTTCTAACTCCTTCAAGAGTAGAAGCTCTTATAAGTGAGTTTATTGCTTCTGATTTTTCAAGCGTTATCTTACCGTTCAAAAAAGCTCTTTTTGTAAACTCCCCCTCTTTTGCGTACCTTGCTCCATAACTTATACATAGCTTCACTATGTAATCGGTGAGAATAGGATTTCCGTGAATGAAGATTTCTGCCATATCTTCTCCGGTATATGAATGAGGTGCCTTGAAGAAAACAACCAATCCCTCATCTAATTCCTCTCCGTTTTCTCCATATATTCTGACAAGATAGGATTTTCTTGGTTCTTTTGAAGAGAAGTCCTTTTGGGTGAGTTTATAAAGTATTTCAAGAACTTTACTTCCTGATAATCTTATTATATGTATAGGAGATGGTATCAGAGGGGATGCCGGGGCGACAATTGTATCACTTAACATACAATAATTCAATAAATTATTTTGTATGCGTAACTCGTATATGATTTTTAAATCTATATTTTTTGGGAAGTGATTAAGGGAGCGTAAAGAGTCAATCAACAACTTCTATTCCCATACTTTTTGCTGCTCCTTCTACTATTCTGCAGGCAGATTCAAATGAATTGACTTTCAGGTCAGGGAGTTTTATTTTCGCTATCTCTTCAACATCTTTCCTTGTTATTTTTCCAACTATTTTTCTTCCTGGTTCAGAAGAACCTTTTTCTAATTTTGCGTATTTCAAAATAAGGGCAGATGTGACAGGAGTTTTAAGTATAAAATCAAAAGACCTATCTTTATATACTGTGACGTGAGCGGTAATTGGAATACCTTTTGGGAAAACCTTTGACGCTTCATTAAATCTTTTGCAGAATTCAGCTATATTTACTCCTCTCTGACCGAGAGCTGGACCGACCGGGGGAGCAGGAGCTGCCTCCTGTGCAGGTATTCTTATCCTGAAACGAGCGACTACTTCCTTCGGTCCTCCCACCCCTGCGGGAGAAGCTTTTTTCTCCGCCTTCATAAATTTTCATTTTACAGATTTGAAAATTTCTGTTATTGATTTTCAGAAATCTATTTGATGAATTATAAACTTTTCTGTTATGCCGGAAAAGGTTGCGGTATACCCTGGAACTTTCGATCCCATCACGCTTGGGCATGTAAGTGTTGTAAAACGAGCGCTTATAGTTTTTGAAAAACTCATAATAGCAGTAGCAAAAGATACACAAAAGAACACTTTCTTCTCATTTGAAGAGAGATTTGAAATGCTAAAAGAGGTTTTTTCAGATGAACCAAGAGTTGAGGTGATGAAATTTGAAGGATTGCTCGTTGATTTTATGAGAAAAGTCGGCTCGAAGGTCATATTAAGGGGATTGAGAACTGTTTCCGACTTCGAGTATGAGTTCCAGATGGCTCTCACCAACAGAAAACTTGATAATTCAATAGAGACAATTTTCATAATGGCAGAGGAACAAGTATCTTACTTTTCATCTTCTCTTGTCAGAGAAATAGCAAAACTTGGGGGGGATATTTCTCTGCTCGTTCCCCCACCAGTTATAAAATGGTTTGAAAGAAAGCTCAAAAGGTAAAAAAAATCAGTCCGACTCCTTTTTCTTTCTTCCTCCTCTTTTTGATTCCAACCATTCTAATATTTTCTTTTTTGTATCGTCTTCTACTAAGTTAGAGAATTCATCTTTTTTGAGCAGAACCTTCAAAATCTCCTTTTTTTCAGGACCTGAAAGGTTCAGTTTGAATTCAATTCCCGCTTCCGAGCATAGGTCTCTGAGCGTCTCTGAAAAGCTCTTTCTACATAGTTTTGAAAACTTCTCTATAATATCATTGAATTCTTTATCTGATAAAGCCATAATTTTTAATCTATCTTTTAGGGATTATAAG
>Ga0105163_1000059_pt1 | contig 65528 bp, 59 predicted proteins | sample JNZ110809AmetaG_FD_81531 | JGI IMG/M metagenome (GOLD analysis project Ga0105163, IMG submission 81531) | Hot spring microbial communities from Jinze hot spring, China to study Microbial Dark Matter (Phase II) - JNZ 110809A | ecosystem: Environmental > Aquatic > Thermal springs > Hot (42-90C) >... | reverse complement strand
TTATAGTTATACACTTCTTATTCTCGAAGAAGTATACGTCGGTATCTACCTCAGAGACCCCAGGCTCACTCTGCAACCAATAGCAGAGATGCCCCCTCACATCTCTATCTATCTTATACCTAGCCCTCCACCTAAGCCTAGCTGCTCTAACAACCTTATAACAATTGTTGAAGGAGTCAGCTCTAGGTATGTTTACTGTAAGTACGTCAACCCCTTCCGGGAAGCCCAACCTCTCGATATTCATGAGAAGATTTTTCAGAAATTTTAAGACTATTTCCTGGAGGCGGGGGTCATTAAAATCTGAAAACTCATAAACATCTGCTGAGATAGCTACTGCCGGTATGCCCATTAAGGCAGCCTCTATCGCCAATCCAACAGTACCGCTGTAAAATATGTGCTGTAGTGAGAGGTTCTCCCCAACATTAACACCTGATATAAGTAAGTCAGGCTTAAATCCTAATATCTCAACAGCTAAGTGTAAAGCATCAATAGGACTACCATCCGTTACGAAGACCTCATACCCTAAGTACTTAGTCTTATAGAGCCTTAAAGGCTTATTAAAAGTTATCTCACGACCTGTCGCAGATTTAGGATACTGAGTAGATATTACTAACACCTCATTGCAGATGTCTTTAATAGACTCGTAGATAAGGTAGAGACCCGGACTCAGATAGCTATCATCATTAGATACTAAGACCTTCAAACCGCATCCCACATATTGCTAAGCATCTTAAGAAATTTTAAATTATTAAAAACGTTAGTTGCAGACCTAGACCCATTACTGGTAGTACTAGTTATCTGCTCAATCCTCAACTTCATTAACTTGACCTCCTCCATCTAAAGCATACGTTATTATCTTTAACCACCTCTACTGCAAACCCCACTAAATTATTTATGAAGGACTAACCTCACGGAGCTGAAGTATGTGTGGGAGGTTTAAAGTGCTTAAAGGTTGAAGAACGTATAATAGCTACGTCAAGAGGTTATGAGTCAAAAGAAGGTTGAAAGTCCCCGCATTTAGGTATGGGGTTTACAACAATTACCTTCACTTCCTCACCTGCTTCAATCCCTTCAACGTTTTCTGGAATTACTAGGATGCCGTTACCTTTAATTAAGGTTGAGAGTACTCCAGAGCCGGTAAGTCTTAGTGGTTCAACGTAATATCTCCCATCATCGGAATAGCATACCTTAACTCTGTAGAAGGATCTAAAGCCGACGTCGTTTGCTAATCTTCTAACCATGATCCCGGAAACCTCAGGTCTTGGTAGGTCTTCACCCCCAGTCACGTAGTTTATGAGTGGTTTAAGGAAGACCTCTAATGAGATAAGGCATGCGACTGGTAGTCCGGAGAATAGGAAGATAGGCTTACCCCTCACTACATAAGCACCGGCTGTTCTCCCAGGCCTCATAGCAACGCCGTGGAATACCCTCACAGCCCCTTCTAAAGACTCAACAGCTTCTGGGACTAAGTCCCTACCACCGACTGAAGTACCTCCAGTAATAATCACAGCGTCTGAGAGCTCCAAAGCCTTAGTTAAAGCGTTTTTAATTGCTTCCACATCGTCTGGCAGTATGCCAAACCTTACCGGCGTGATGTTATGATATTTGAGGTAGGCCTCAACTAATAATCCGGTAGAGTTTATTATTCGTCCATGAGTTACCTCATCCCCTAACTCTACTAACTCATTCCCAGTATTTATTATAGAGACCTTCATCTTTCTATACACTTTAACCTTAGTTATGTTTGCAGAGGCTAGTGCTGCAATATGCCATGGCATTATCCGCGTCCCTCTCGTAATGATCACATCACCTTTTCTGAAGTCCTCCCCCGCTCTGGATACGTTAGCGTAGGGATGTACGGACCTCATTATCCTAACCCTACGACCCTCACATACTGCATGTTCAACCGGTACTACAGCATCAGCCCCCTGAGGTAGTTGACCCCCAGTAAATATTAAGTAAGTTTCACCAGGATTGACGGGCTTTAATTTCGATACATCATCGCCGGCTTCTATAGTTCCTAGCAATTCGAAGTATACTGGATTATGGGGTGAGGCACTAGTCGTGGCTGACGACTTCACCGCATATCCGTCGACAGCACTTCTATCAAATGGTGGTATGTCGTTTAATGCATTAACATTTTCAGCACATATGTAATTTAAAGACTCTGTAAGCGGGACTTCAATGACATCTAAGCTAATACTAACATGCTTTAACAGTTTGTTAATAGCTTCATCAACTTTATCAAAAACTTTAAAGCCTGCTAATCTCTCCCTAATACAGACCACCTATCATATTATTAGGTTTGATGTAAATGTTAAATCTTTTAGACTTAGAGTAAGTATTATTAGGAGGGTTCTCAACTCTCTATCGGGGTTTAACTATTAATACATGTTTTAAGAAGGTGTTGACGTCCACACTTCCTAGTATAGCGGTCTTAGTTATAATAGCATTTCACTTCTACTACGTTTATAATTATGCGTTAAGAGTGAATGACTACATATCAGATGAGTGTTGGTATGTGAGTAGTGCTCGAAACATAATTGTTAAGGTGTTTAAGGGCCAACCCTTATACGTAAGTGATGATGGTCTATTAGGGATTAACGTATTAGTTAGTAGTTACTTAGGTACTGAGGGAGTCATTAATGAGATACTAGCTAGTGGTAGAGTAGTTAAGCAGGACTACAGGAATGTGAACATAATTTACGCAGAGGTTAGAGAGTTAGACATAATTCAGAGATTATCAGGAATGCCAAACGTTATAAGTGTAATTCCCGGCTATAGATACCCCGACTCAAGTAGGATTACAGATTACTTAAATACTGAACACCCACCACTTGTTAAGTACTTCATAGCCACGTCAATAGCTGTATGCGGTGATAGACCTATATGCTGGCGGCTACCCTCAATAATAGCTTCATGTGCCATACTGATGATTGTTTACTTAATTGTTAAGTCAGTTGTAGGAGGTGCCGTAGGTAATTATTTAGGGGTTGTAGCAGTTTTAATCACATCTTTAGACACGTTATTTAGGTCTTTAAGTATTGTAGCAATGTTAGACATCTTCACATCTTTATTTACAGTTCTAACACTCTACTTAATAGTTAAGCAAAGGGTTTATGCTGCCGTAGCCGTATTAGGACTAGCATTTATTTCTAAGTATACAGGCCTCTTCGCACTGCCAGCCCTCACGTACTACATGTTTAAGAGGATGGAACCCTTTAAGGCAATCTTATACGTTGTCTGCATCCCAGCACTTATGCTTATCCTCTCCTCAACACCCCTAATCTCCACTCTAGGCTTTCAGCAGTGGTGGTATGAAGCAGTTGAAAATGCTGTTAGATGGCACTTAAGTGTGAAAACCCTATCAGGTCCCCCTACCTCAGCTCCTTGGGAGTGGTTAGTTGGTTTAAACCCATTTATACTTCACTACGAATACGTTAACGGGGAGTTAGTAGCAGATCTAATTGCTAGGGGTAACAACGCTATCTACTTAATCGCTACTGCGTTAACCCTCCTAATCCTACCTGCGTTGAGGAAGTTACCTGATGGAGGTATAACTTTAACCTATACGTGGAGTATCTTCATGATGTACGTCTTCATATGGATTATAGGTAGTAGAACTCAGTACAGTTTCTACATGGTTCAACTAACACCTCTGATTTACACTTCTTTAATGATTCAACTGTTTTGGATTACGTTTGATAAGAACTTCAAAGAGTTGATGAGGATATGGTATGATATGCTCTTAAACATTATTAAGTGGTTGCGGGGGGAGGTCAGAATTAAAGTCCGCGTAATTGTTGAGTAGCTTAAATCTTAGCTACTTAATTATAATTCTTAAAGTAATATTTATTAGCTCTAACGTTCAAAGCTTATGGGCTCTGAGATGGTTAAGAAGTATGTTTTCAGTTTTGAGGAAGGTGATTGGAGGAATAAGAAGTTATTAGGGGGTAAGGGAGCTAGCCTAGCTCAAATGGTTCAGCTAGGGCTTCCAGTCCCGCCGGGGTTTACCATAACTACTGAAGCCTGTAGGGACTTCTACAGCTATGGTGAGGAGGCTATTGAGAAGTTAGTAGTGGAGTTGGAGAAGGGGCCACCACCAGAGGTTAGGGATAGGTTGATTAGTGAGATATGGAGGATCGTTGACAGTCTGCCAATTCCTGAGGGGCTGATGGATCAGGTAAGGGAATACATTAGGAAGTTAGAGGAGGTAAGTGGTAAGAAGTTCGGAGACCCTAATAACCCACTACTCGTCTCTGTAAGGTCTGGAGCGGCAGTATCTATGCCTGGAATGATGGATACAGTCTTAAACTTAGGACTTAATGACGTAGTCGTTAGAGGTCTTGCTAAATTAACTAATAATGAGTGGTTCGCTTATGATGCGTATAGAAGGTTCCTACAGATGTTTGGTAGGATAGTATTAGGTATTAAGGAGGAATTATTTGATGAGGTATTCAAAGAAGTTAAGAGTAAGTACGGTGTGAAGTACGATGTGGAACTCCCTGTAGAAGGTCTTAAAGAAGTTGTTGAGAAGTTTAAAGAAGTTATAAAGAAGGAGTGGGGTGAGTTCCCGCAAGATCCTTGGACGCAGCTCGAATTAGCTATTAAAGCAGTATTTAGGTCTTGGATGAATCCTAGAGCTATATTCTACAGGATGGCTAATAAGATAAGTAAGGAAGAAGCTGACTGCACAGCAGTTAACATCGTTGCAATGGTATTCGGTAATATGGGTTGGGATTCAGGTACGGGGGTCCTATTCACTAGGGATGTTGCTAACGGTGAGAACAGACCGTACGGTGAGTTCCTACCAAATGCTCAGGGTGAGGACGTAGTTGCAGGTATTAGAACCCCCATGCCTTTAGAGAAGCTTAAGGAGTTAATGCCCCACGTATATGACGAACTAATTAAAGCAGGTAAGATCTTAGAGAGGTTGAATAAAGATGTTCAGGATATAGAATTTACTATTGAGAGAGGTAAGCTGTACTTCCTACAGAATAGAGATGCTAAGATGACGCCCTTAGCAAGGGTTAAGACAGCTGTTGACTTAGTAATGGATGGCATACTAACTAAGGAGGAGGCATTACTGAAGGTCAAGCCTGAACATATAATATCACTCCTATATCCGAGGATAGACCCTAAGTATAAAGGAAAACCGATAGCTAAGGGTTTGGGAGCATCACCAGGTGCTGTAAGCGGTCAAGTAGTCTTCCACCCAGACGTCGCAGTTGAGTGGGCTCGAAATGGTAAGAAGGTCATCTTAGTTAGAATTGAGACCAAGCCAGATGACGTCCACGGATTCTACGCTGCTGTAGGCATATTGACAAGTAGGGGTGGTATGACTAGTCACGCAGCAGTTGTTGCTAGAGCGATTGGTAAGTCAGCAGTAGTAGGTGCTGAGGCGATCTCCATAAACTACGACCTCAAGGAGTTTAGAGTCGGCGACGTAGTTGTTAAGGAAGGTGATTGGATCACTATTGATGGGACCTCAGGGGACGTATACCTTGGTAAGGTGCCTACGGTCGAGCCGGAATTAATAAATGAGGTAAACATACTCCTCAGCTGGGCTGATGAGGTAAGGAAGTTAGGTGTTAGGGCTAATGCTGACGTCCCCGAAGACGCTATGATAGCTAGGAAGTTCGGTGCTGAGGGTATAGGCCTACTACGTATTGAGAGGATGTTCAGAAAGCCTGAAAGATTAGAACTTCTTAGGAAGGTAATACTTGCTGAAGACGTTGAGGGTAGGGTTAAGTATTTAGAACCATTAGCTGAGATGATTAAGAAGGACTTTAAGGAAATTCTAGAAATTATGGATGGCTTACCAGTGATTATAAGGCTCATCGACCCACCACTCCATGAATTCCTACCAGCTCCTGAGGAAATACTGAAGGAGTTATATGAGTTAAAGATTAAGGGAGCTAATGAGGAGGCAGTTAAGGAGTTAGAATGGCTGTACAATAGAGTTGTAAAGCTTAAAGAGCATAACCCTATGATGGGTCATAGAGGTGTTAGGGTAGGAGTTACATATCCAGAATTCTACTACTACCTAACTAAGTCTATGGTTGAAGCAGCTGCTGAATTAATTAAGGAGGGGAAGAACCCGATGTTAGAGATAATGATACCTCAAGTAGCTTTAGCCTCTGAAATAAGATACGTTAAAGAGAAAGCCATCCTCCCAGCAATTAAGGATGTTGAATCAAGATACGGGGTCAAGCTATCTGATAAATTGAAGATCGGCACAATGATTGAAACCGTTAGGGCATGTCTAACCGCTGATGAGATTGCTAAAGAAGTAGACTTCTTCAGCTACGGTACGAACGATCTAACACAAGCGACCTTCAGCTTCAGTAGGGATGATATTGAAGGTAAGTTCCTACCGCAGTACATAGAAGCAGGTGTACTGACGTACAACCCATTCGAAACTTTAGATGATAAGGGAGTTGCAAAGCTAATTGAGATAGGAACTAAGTTAGGCAAGTCAGCGAATAAGCAATTAGAGGTAGGTATCTGCGGTGAACATGGTGGTGATCCGAGGTCTATTGAAATACTACATAGGATAGGTCTCGACTACGTGAGTGCATCACCTTATAGAGTAGTTGTTGCTAGGTTAGCAGCAGCTCATGCCGCAATTAAATATAAGGATAATCCAAAACCTTAAACCCTTATTTAAAGTTAGCACCCCTCCCAGATACCAACTCACAATGTTCTCCCCTAATAACTCTAACCACATATAACGATTCAATCTTTATTGTAGAGGGGTTATGGACCAATAGTACAATGTCTTGAGTTCTTGATAATCAATCTTAAATTTTGTTTTAAAATCAAGTAAGTAGGTGCTAAAAGTGGTTGGTATTGAAAATGATTTTTGGAACAATGTAAGGAGGTGGAGTGCTAAGGACGTGTTAGACTATATGCAGAGGGAGAAAGTCAACTGGGTAGACCTACAGTTTACTGATTTATTAGGTGGGTTACACCACGTCACAATAAACACTCAGGAATTTAGTGAAAAGTCTTTCGAGGTAGGTTTCGGTAAGTTAGACGGTAGTAGCGCTAAAGGATTCTCAGAGATTTATGAAAGTGATATGGTTTTAGTACCAGTAGTTAGTACCTTCGGGAAAATACCGTGGAGGAATTCAGTTATTAGGTTTCTTTCTAAGGTTTATGCAGGCTTTGGAGGGAATAGACTCTCTAAGGACCCTAGGTATGTTGCGGAGAGGATTGAGGAGGCCCTGAAAAATGAAGGTTTTAATGCTTACGTCTCATGTGAGTTAGAGTTCTTCATATTCGATAAGGTAGATGTTGATGTTCTAACACCTTACGCAGGTTTAAGTTATAGGGTGTATTCTAAGGAGTCGCCTTGGAGTTATGGAAACGGCTACTTCACTAGGTTGAAGGATAGTTACTACGCAGTAGAACCAGTAGATAAGAATTTAAACGTAAGGGAGGAGGCTGCGGACATATTAGCTAAGTATTTCGGCATATATGTTGAGGCACATCATCATGAGGTAGCGGCTTCAGGTCAAGTAGAAATAAACTTCAAGTATAGTACGCCAACAGATGTGGCTGATAAGGTACAAACTATTAAGTACGTTGTTAAGAACGTAGCAGCTAAACACGGCGTTATAGCTACATTCATGCCTAAACCTATTTACGGTGATAACGGGTCGGGAATGCATGTACATCAAAGCCTATGGAATGGTGGTGGAGTTAACGTCTTCTACGACCCTAATGATAGTTACGCAGAGTTAAGTCAGACCGGTAGGTACTTCATTGGTGGGTTGTTAGAGCATTCTAGAGCTTTAGCAGCTATAGTATCACCAACTACGAATAGTTATAAGAGGTTGGTACCCGGATTTGAAGCACCTATATACTTAGTGTGGAGTAGGTCTAATAGAAGTGCAGCGGTAAGAGTACCACTATACCATAGAGGTGATAATAATGGTAAGAGGATAGAGTACAGGCCTCCGGACCCATCATCAAATCCATACCTAGCAATATCTGCTATACTAGCAGCTGGTTTAGACGGTATTAAGAAGAAGATAGATCCTGGAGACCCCGTAGATGAGAACGTATATCATATGAGTGTTGAGAGGAGGAAGTCCTTAGGCATAAGGGAATTACCTAGGACGTTGTGGGAAGCGTTAGACGAACTCGAATCAGATAACGAATTCTTAAGGTACGCGTTCTCCAAGGAGTTAATAGAGATTTATATCGAACTTAAGAGGGATGAATGCGTTAAGTCTTATTCCTACCCAACACCTATAGAGTTTTACATGTACTTAGATGTTTAGGTAATTTAATATGCCGAAGTATGAGGTCCCACCATACCTGCAGCTCAACCTCAAAAGAACTTCAGAGGATTTAATCAGATACATTCAAACATATGTAGAGAGTTTAGGTGTTAAGGGCGTCATATTAGGTGTGAGTGGTGGGGTTGACTCTGCCTGCGCGGCGGCCTTAGCGGTTAGGGCATTAGGTAGTAAGCGCGTTTACTCCTTAATACTACCTGATAGGGAAAGTAGTAGTAAGGATGTTAGAGACGCTGTCTTAGTTACTGAGGTATTAGGGTTGGAAAACGTCAAACACATCGATATAACTAGTATAGTAGATGTTTTTCTCAGAGCCGTGGGTTCATCATATGAGGATGCTCCTAAACTAGCTAAGGGGAATGTAAAAGCTAGGAGTAGGATGGTACTACTTTACTACTTCGCAAATGCCTATAACCTACTAGTTTTAGGGACTAGCAACCGTAGTGAGTACCTACTAGGATTCTTCACTAAGTGGGGTGACGGCGCAGCAGATATCTACCCACTAATAAACCTCTATAAAACACAGGTTAGACTCCTAGCAGAATACTTAGGAATTCCTGAAGAAATAGCGTGGAAACCCAGCAGTCCCGGATTGTGGGTAGGACATACAGCTAAGGATGAGTTAGGTGCTGAATACGACGTAATAGATAAGGTACTCTACCACCTAATAGACCTGGGACTCGCCCCAGAAGTAGTTGCTAGTAAGATAGGCGTACCGTTAAATATTGTGGCAGGCGTCCTCCAAAGGATTAAGATGACAGAACATAAAAGATTTATAATTCCGTTACCGCCGAAGCCCCACCCACTAATTAACAGACCTTAGTGCCAGGTGCTACAGGCTTTAGTGTCGTAAGGATTACTGGGGTGTCTTCAGGGCCGCAACCAGCAGCAAGTATCATACCATTAGACTCTAACCCCATCATTTTCTTAGGCTTTAAATTAGCTACGACGATAACGTACTTACCTACTAATTCCTTAGGGTCGTAGAACTCTGCAAGCCCAGCTAATATTTGCCTCTCCTCACTTCCAATATCAACAATGATTTTAATTAATTTCTTAGATCCGGGAACTCGTTCAGCATGTTTTACAAGCCCTACACGCAGGTCTACCCGAGCAAACTCATTAATATCTATTAGCTCCATGAGGCCATACCTCTAAAAAGTTCCTACAGAGCCTAATAATATTTTCTTAAAATCTTTATATGTTAGGAGGTAGGGGAACTCTAGGTGGGATCTAAAATCCCTCTTCCTTAAGTTTTATGAGGTCTATTGATTAGTTAAACTTTTAAATCTAATTATGATAGATATATCAAGGCAGGTCAATCACTTGACCAAGGTGGCCGAGTACTTTAAATTCGTAGATTTCGGTGACATTTGTAGGAACTGTACTCTTAACTGCTGTAGGAGGTTCTACGCGGTCTTACTTCCTGAGGAGGAAGGAGAGTATGAAGGTAAGTACTTCACTTTAGAAACCCCCCTAGGACCTGTTAAGTGTTTAGGAGCGCATGGAGGACGCGCCTGCCCATTCTTAAGTCCTGAAGGACTCTGCCTGAACTATGAAAGACGTCCATTTGACTGTAGGGTATGGCCTGTACTTCTGTACTACGACTTCAAAACAAATGAGAAGGTTTTATACTTAGATATGGACTGCCCAGCAGTTGCTGAAGGTAGGGTCAGTCAAAAACTAATTAATGAGATAATTAGTATACTGAAAAACGTTAGGATAGATGATGAGTGGATTAAGAAATTCACTCTAGCTCCATGGCCTAACAACTTAATAGAAATATGTAGGTGGAAGTAGGTAGTAATCTTCTAAACCAATACGTATTTTTCCCCAACCTTACAGCTGGAAAACATCATCCTTTAGAGCGGGAGGAACTTAAAGTCCTTATCAACTGCCTAGCACGTATTCCTAGATAAGTAGTTGAGAGTAGCATTAAAGGTAGCTCAGTAATCAACGTGATAGCTCTATTAAGTAGAGCTATTAAGGTAGCAGATTTAAGCGACGTTCCTAGAAGCTTAAATATCATTATCTGTACTGTCTCGAAAACACCTATATTTCCAGGAGTTACTACTGGTAGTAACCATATGATAACGTATATTGAGTCGAAGACTATTAAAGATGTAAAGATATTTATATCAGTTGACATTAACCTACATAAGTATATCCCATATACTCCGTTGCTAAATTTCTCTGCTAGTATAGTAAGTGACGTAAGTATGAGTGCTAGCCTCCCACTACTAAGCACCTTCCTCATAGACTCTCTATACTTAGCTGAAGGGTCTTGAATTGAGATGTTAAACCTCACTACGAACTTTCCGACAACTTTCTTAAACATTTGAGAAGACGGTAGGAGAAGCATTACAGCATTTAAAACTAATAATCCCACTATAGATGATAGAATAGTTAATGAAATACTTAGGGGGACCTCAATAATGTTTATAGCTATAATCGTAACTACAGCAGTAATCACGCTAAGCAGTAGCCTATGAAGTAGGAGAGCTGATATTACTGCGTCGGGAGCTATGTTCAAAAACTGTGAAGCTAGTAAAACTTTAGCAACTTCTGTAACACCGCCAATCGGTAAGATTACTTCTGTAAGTATAGCTGCTAACGTAATGCCTAAGACCCTAACGGCCGATACATTACTGTGTAAAACCTTAATTAGGAAGTACCACGAGAAAGAATGAAGTAGGAGTGCAAATACGCGGAAGAATACTGTAGGTATTAAGTAATTCAAATTAGATGTAAATAGCATTGGGGATACGTCATCTAAATTTAAATTTAAAGCTATGTATAAGAGAGCCGCATATATGGTAATGATTATTAACACTACCGGCAGCATGTCTTTAGAGATCTTCATCATTCCAGACCCATAGCTAGTATTTAATTAATCATGTCTTTTTAAATGCTTAATTACAATTAAGTTAGTAAGGAATAATACTAGAATTACCACAATTATCATAGTCCTTAGCTTAAGAACCTCATTTAAGGTTGTAGATATAGTGTAATTTAATTGATTAAGAGTGGAATTCAAGTTTTCTAATTCAGACCTAAGCATTTGCACTTCAAAATCTAGGGCACTAAGATTAGATGTTAGGTTTTGAATCTTAAGTGTCGTATTAGTAATTACTGATCTTAAGTCAACATCTGGTAGTGTTATGTTAGTTACCGCTACAGCTGTAGCGTTAATGACGTATCCATCAACCTCAACCTCACCTCTGAATAAAATTACGTAGACACCTGAAGAAGTCGCCGTATATGAGAGCCTGTAAATACCTTCAGCAATTCTACTCATGTCTGAAACCACCATTGGCTGACTACTTAAGAATTGATAGTAGAGCTTACGTGGCTCCCTAACTGTTCCGTTAATTAAGGATATTATGTAGACATCTACAGTTGAGTTAGTATGTTGTGAGGGTGGTGATAAAGCTATTAATGTAAAGCTAGTCTTACCTGGAAGCTCTTCACGTACATATACTTCATCCTTAATAATTATCGGGCCCTCAAAATTCATTATTAATAACTCATGACTTCCCGAACTAATGTAAGGTAGTGAGAGTTTCAGAGACTCATAGCCTAGTAAATTTAGTGGCTTATATGTAAGTAGGTTACTGCCTAGGTATATGAGAACATCTGAAGCCCCTGGAAATCCAAGTAATGTTAATTCTAAGTACTCCCCTCTCGTAACTGTCTTACTTCTAATAACTGCTTTAGGTTTAATAAATATCCTCACACGTCCGTACTCTCCTTCACTAACGGCATGGATTGTATGGTAACCCATATCACTAATTGGGACGCGGACTACTACTTCACTTCCCGACCCTAATTTAAGGTCATCTAAGAAGTAATTCAAATTATGTTTAGATGTTAATAAAATGGTATCGAAGACTTGGACATCCGTAGCGTTTACTTTGACCTCAACTTCATTTAAATCCCTACCTAAGGCTTGAGAAACCGCCTTAACAGCATTAACTATACCCCACCCACACCTACTTAAATCGCATACTTTATCCGCACTTTTATTAAGTATTTCATATACGTCATTAATTGTAGGCTTCCTTCCAACCGTCTTAAACGCTTCTAAAACTAGTGCAGTAACACCACTTACAATAGGTGTTGACGCACTAGTACCTGAGGCTATTACGTAGTAACCACTTACTACGTACGCTCCAGGTATTAGAACTCCTGGTGATGTGAAGTCGGGTTTAACGTAGTTCTTAGGATAGGTACCCCTAAACGGCCACTCATCAGGTGGTGAGGGCCATTCAACAACTTCACTAGAGCTAAAGTCCGCAACTTCATCATCTCTATTGGTGGCTCCAACACCTATCACACCCCAAATATTCCCCGGATTTGAAGTGGTTCCAGGCCCGTCATTCCCTATGGCAGCGATAACTATTATATCCTCCTGAATCAGCCTTGAGATAGGCTTTAAGAAGACATCACTGTAATTACCTGAAGCACCTAGGCTTAAGGAGACTATATTAGGTTTTATCTGCGTCTTAACTCCCGTACATGTGTAAGGCTGTAACACCCATTCAAGACCTGCCAGTAGTTGGGCAGCAGTTCCCTCACCACCGTGTAGTACTAAGCCATGCATGAGTTTTACATTTGGGGCTATACCTATGAACTCACCTGCTATTATAGAACTGACCCACGTGCCATGGAAGTGCGTATCCCTCGGTGTGGAACATACAGGCACCCCCTTACGATTAAATTCTATCCAACCACCCGGATATGTTCTATCTAGTGGGTTAATAGTAATTAACTTCCCCTTCAGCTCCTCATGATCTAATGAGATACCAGTATCTAACACAGCTACTATGACATCAGACCCACTAATATTGTAGAGCTTACTAACAACCTTCCCACCAACTCTAGACCTCCCCCAACTGTAGAGAGCTTCCTCTAACTCACTATCCCCTAGTGTGAGGACCTTAAAATTACTGGTTATTTCAATTCTAACTTTAAAGTTAGGTACTATCCTAACAACTGAGGGTTCCCTAATCAACTTATTGATGACTGTTAAATCACCTACAGCTAAGATCATTCCAAACTCATTAAACACTCTGATAGCGTTAGAGCTTATGAGACTGTAAGTCTTACTTAAGTCATTACTAATTACTAAGAACTCGCTAAAACCGTTTACTAGCAAACTACTTTTTACCCCATCATCAAGCTTACCACTACCCATTCCCTCAACTATTAATGGCTCTAATAGTAGTGTAGTAAGTGAAACAACAATGATTATAAGTAATAACGTACGCTTATATATGGTATCCACCATAGAAATTAGACGTACATACTTTATAAGGTAATATTTACGTAAATGCGTTAGATTAATGTCTAAAACATATGTAGTCTTTTGACGAAAACCATAAAAACCCCATCTCTAAGTATTAAGAGAAGGTTTATGAGATTCTACATATCGGCATGGTGTGCTTACATACCAAGGTACAGGAAGCGTAATGGTAATAGTTTAACTCCAGTATTAGGTCCTGACGAAGATTTAATAACGATGAGTTATGAATCATGTCAAGTGCTAAGGTATAACGGCTATAGTAATTTTAAAGCATTAGTTTACTTGTCAAGTGATAGGACAATCGGTGTTAAGTCAGCATTACTAGCCGACCTACTTAAGCTAAATGATATTAAGAAATACGATATAAGCGATTTATACCATCTAATCAGTTTGGCTGAGGAGATAGTTGAGGAGGGTGATGTCCTAGTAGTTTCTTCGGACTGTAGTGAGGCAGCTGCAGCTGTTTCAATGGTTCTCAGTAAGTCTAAAGGATATGTAGAAGTACTTTCAAGTGAGTCATTAATAAACTCACCGCCTCTACTGCCTAGTAAGGTTGCTAGAAATGACTTCCATGCAGACCTCTACCTCGGCAGGCTATCTAAGTTCTTGAAGAATTTATTAGAGAGGGCTGGGGTTAGGCCTCAGGAAATAAAGTACGTAGCTACGAATCTAAAGGACTTAAGATATTGTTCTAAGATTTTAAAGTCTGTAGGTATTAGCGATACTTCATTAGAGCCCTCCAAATATGTTAAAACTATAGGTTACTTCGGTACATCACATACACTACTCACTTTAGTTAGGTCTCTCGAGATTTCATCACCAGGCGATCACATACTGCTTTTAGACTTAGATGATAACTTCACTTGTGCGACTTCGTTAATTCTTAAAGTTGTTGAGGACTTACGTCCAATGCGTGGATGTGTTAACTATTTAGATAAGCTTTTAACTAACACTTCAGTAATTACGTTACAATAAGTGTGGTGGCTATAGTGTTTAGGAAGGTATTCGTAGTTGGTTCAGGTATGAGTAACGTTGGTAGGTTCTACGAACGCCCTCTAAGAGACTTAGCTGGTGAAGCACTCTTCAAAGCTATAGATGATGCCAGTAACGTTGTACCGGAATTCATAGTAGTAAGTAATATGTTAAGCAGTCAAGCAGAGCAGGAGAACTTAGCATCACTCGTAGCAGATTACTGCGGTTTAAGAGGTACTTCAGGGTTTAAGGTAGAGGCTGCCTGCGGCTCAGGCGGTGCGGCATTGGTTGCTGGATACGCATTAATATCCTCAGGATTAGCTAACGTTGTAGCTGTAGTAGGGGTCGAGAAATTAAGTGAGAGGACTACACCTGAAGTAGCACGCGGACTTGCCTACGCGGCAGACGCTGACTTCGAAATACCTTACGGAATTAGTTTCTCAGGTCTTAACGCGCTGATAATGCGGTACTATATGAATAAGTATAATGTGGGGAGGGACGATATGTCTGCATGGCCTATATTAATGCATGAAAACGGTTACTACAATCCATACGCACATTTGAAAATGAAGATTACCGCGGAAGACGTCGTTAAATCACCTATAATAGCTGACCCTATAAGACTGCTAGACTCATGCCCGATGAGTGATGGGGCTGCTGCAGTAATTCTAGCTTCTGAGGATGTCGCAAAGAAGTACAACGACACACCGGTTTTAATTGCTGGAATAGGCAACGCATTAGACAGTACTGACATCTCATCTAGATTTGAGTTAGATTCATTCTTAGCGTCGAGGTTATCAGCTGAAAGAGCATTTAAAATGGCTAAGCTATCCCCTAAGGATGTTGATGTGGCAGAACTTCACGATGCTTACTCAATAAACGGTGTGATAACACTTGAAGACGTAGGCTTTGCACCTAAGGGCATGGGGGCTAAATTAGTTGCTGAGGGTAGGTTTAAACCTGGTGATAAACCATCTGTAAACCCGTCAGGAGGTCTGAAGTCTAGAGGTCATCCAGTAGGAGCTACAGGAGTTTACCAAGTATGTGAGGTCGTTATGCAGTTAAGAGGGGATTTCCCAGGAGTTAAAGTTGGCGGTGAGGTCGGCTTAACTCAGAATATCGGCGGTGTAGGCTCAAATATAACTACCATAATACTAAGGAGGTAGTAGTGTATGTCGTTTCAGAGATTATGGAGGTTAAAGGACGTCCTCCTAGACCTAGTAGGTATTAGATGTTTGGACTGCGGATACACGTGCTACCCACCTAAGGCTGCATGCCCTAAGTGCTCCTCAAGGAATGTTGAGAAAACAGCTTTAGGCAACTCAGGGAGGATTCTCTCATATACGGTTGTTAACGTACCTATAGAGGGTTTTGAAAACATGTCACCTTTAGTTATAGCGCTTATTGAAACAAGTAATGGTAAAGTGCTAACACAGCTAACTAACGTAAAGCCTGAAGAGGTCTACATAGGTATGGAGGTAGAAGCCACTATTAGGAGGTCGGCAATGACCTTAGATGGCTACGTACCCTACATAGTTAAATTCAAACCTAAGGGAAGTTAACGCCATCTAATCTTGAAGACGTTGAGTTTGACTGGTATTACTATGTAGGCAGTAATACCTATAACTAACGCTACTGCGAACTCCACAACAGCATTATCTAAACCCCCTATGAAGTCCAGTAGGGCATATCCCGAAGCCAACGTAGCTAATGAAAGCGCTGAAGTCCCGAGACGTTTAGTAAAACTCCTACCACTATCTAATGTAAGTTTATGGGCTATCACTCCAGCAACCATTAACCCAGCAATCAACGCTAGTTTAGGGTAGCCTACCACTACTGAGAATATAAGTAGAGATGTAAGTAGGGATAATTTTATGGGGACCTCGTACCTACTTCCGCATTTCTTAAGCGTTACATCTGTAAGGTTTGTTATTAACGGTATTGAATAACCTATGATTAGTGCTACAACAACATCTAAGGGAGTATGCACCCCTAGAGCAATTCTAGAATAAGCAATTAGTATTGGTAGTACTACCATAGTTGTAGCAGTAGTCTTACTGGGGACGTTTAAAGTTAGTGAAGTCCAGAAAGTAGATGATATTTGAGCATGACCGCTTGGGAATGAAGGCCCCTCACCACCAACTAATAACTTAATAAGTGGTGGCAGGGAATGTAGAGCGGTTAAGTGGTCTGCAGGCCTAGGAATATTAAACCAGAACTTAAGTGTTTGATTTAAGTACATAGTGATTAGTAATGTGGTCAATATCTTAATACCTAAATCCCTACGCATTATTACTAGTATGGAGGTTATGAGTAGGTAAATTAATTCATCACCCATGCATGAGAGCGCTATCATCATAAGGCTTAAATCCATAGCAAACATCCTTGAAGGGTTGATACGCCATTAATTTAAAAATTACTTTATACTTAAATATCTTTTTCCGTAGTACGATTTACGGAGGACTAAATGTATAGGCTGAATAATAAGCAGTACTTCATAGTTAATACTTTGAAGGAGTATGCTAATAGGAAAGTTACGCTTGTAGATGTTGAAGAGTTGGCTAGGAGTATGGGTATCAACGCTCAAGACATTATGAGGGATCTTGCCGAACTTGAGATGAAGGGCCTCATAAAAATACACAGATCTATAAAGTACCTCATCAAGCTAAGCGAGTTAGGAGTTAAGTACTTAAGAGAGGGTTTACCAGAGTCTAAGTTGCTTAACATAGTAATCGATCTTTCATTAAGAGGGGTTAGGAAATTAAGGATAGATGAACTGGCAGCAACCTCAAACTTAGAGAGTGAGGAATTCTCAGCTGCCTTAGGAATTCTGAAGAAGTACGGTATAGTAAGTACTAGTAGGAATTATGTGGAGGTCTTATTAGATGAGGTTAAGGTAGGTGTGTTTAGGAAGTATTTAGATGATCTAACCTCATTCCTAAAGATGTTGACCAATGGATTAGTAGTAGAACGCTTAGATGATAACTTAATGAGTGTTAGGAGGAGGGGTTTTATAGACGTAAGCGAGGTTAGGGATTTAAAGGTAGAACTCACTAACACAGCGTTAAACGCACTTAGAGAAGGTTTAATTATTACTAAGGAAGTAGTTACGGTATTAACACCTGATTTAATATCAAGCGGTGGTTGGAGGGAAGTTGAATTTAAGGAATTCGACCTAAGTGTTGAGGTACCACTCATACATCCCAGTAGGAAGCACCCATATGCAGAGTTTTTAAACCATGTTAGAGAGGTTGTAGTTTCAATGGGGTTTGAGGAGATGAGGGGACCTCATGTTGAGTTAGAGTTCTGGAACTTTGACATACTTTACCTACCTCAATACCATCCAGCTCGATCTACGACGGATGTGTACTTCATTAAAAACGTCCCTCCACCGCAATCCGTAGTGGATGCTGGAGTGTTAGATAAGGTTAGGGATGTCCACGAAAGTGGAGGAATAGCTAATTCTACTGGGTGGGGATGTAAGTGGGATCCGAGTAAGGCTTTAAGACTAATACTCCGGACTCATACGACGTCTGTTTCTATGCGTACTATATATGAGAGGGGTGAGGGTGAGTATAGGTGCTTCTCGTTGGATAGGGTGTTCAGACCGGACACGCCGGACCCGACACACCTCATGGAGTTTCACCAACTTGAGGGTATAATAGTTGGTAGGTATGTAGCCTTTAAGCACTTACTAGGCTTCTTTAAGGAATTCGCCAAACGTTTAGGTTTAGGTGAAGTTTTATTTAAACCTGCATACTTCCCATTCACAGAGCCTAGCGTTGAGGGATATGTAAAACACCCAAAGTTAGGGTGGATTGAAGTCTTCCCCGGCGGGATGTTCAGACCTGAGGTTTTAAGACCTCTTAACGTGGTTAGCTGTAACGTAGCTGCTTGGGGGATAGGTATTGATAGGATAGCTATGATGGTCTTGGACGTAGATGATATAAGGGACTTATACACTAATTCCTTAGACGTAATTAGAAAGCTGAGAATACCTAAGACCATGTTGAGTGGTTAGCCATGCCTACAGTTGAGGTCAAAATATCAGATGTCGAACGTATAGCTAAGACGTATATTAGTTATGAAGAACTTGAAAAATACTTAGCCAAGCTTAAATGCGAGCTCGTAGAAGTTAGGGGTGATAAACTAATTTACGAAGCCTCGTACGATAGGCCAGACCTCTTCTCAGCTGAGGGTTTGGGAAGAGCGTTAAGAAACCTTGTAGGGCGTGAGGAGGGGTTTAAAGAATTACCGATTAAGGACTCAGAAGTAGAGGTAATCACTTCTAATAAACCTTCTTACAGACCGTACGTGTTAGGGGCTGTTGTCAAGGGTTTAAACCTAGATGATGAGAGTATATCGCAGTTATTTCAGCTTCAGGAGAAAATACATTTCAGCTACTGTGGTGATAGAGCATTAGTCGCTATTGGCATCCACGACTTCAGCCAGGTGAAACCACCGATATACTATAAAGCTGTAAGCGAGTTTACATTCAAACCATTAGGTTATGAATACTTGATGAGTATTAAGGAGATACTTAATACTGTTGATAAGGGTGTTAAGTATAAACACTTAGTTAGGGAGGGTGAGTACCCACTCTTAATAGATTCTACCGGTACAGTTCTCTCAATGCCCCCTATAATCAATAGCGAGTATACTAGGATAACACCAAATACTAAAGAAGTCTTCATAGATATTACCGGTACTGAATTAGAGCTAATGTTTAGGATTATGAATTTAGTCATAGGTGCCTTAGTTGAGAGGGGAGAGAATGTAGAGGTGTTTAAGGTTAAGGTAGTCGATGGAAGTAACATTATATGGAGTCCTAGATACCATCCAAAGGTAGTTGAATTAAGACTAAGTAATATAAGGAGATTAGTAGGTATTGAATTAACTCAGGATGAAGTAGTGAAATGCTTGAAGACTTCAGGCTTTAACGTAAGGTCAGTGAGTGGTGAGGCCTTCTTCGTTTCAGTACCCCCCTATAGGATTGATGTAATGCAGGAGGTTGATTTAATTGAAGAAGTAGCGATTGCATACGGTTATGAGAGAATAACCAGTGATTTAATCCCACCAACACATCCCGGAGGTATACACCCTCTGGAAAGACTTTCAAAACTCGTTAAAGACTTGATGATCGGGTTAGGGTATAGTGAGGTCGTAAACTTCATGCTAACTGATTCCGAATTCCTAGAAGTTTTAGGAATTAATAATTACGTAGTACTTGAAAACCCTAAAATGAAGGCATACTCAGCTGTTAGGAGTTCTTTAATACCATCACTACTTCAGTCTGTTAAGACCAACCTACCATACTCTAAAAACATTAGACTATTTGAGGTAGGGGATGTAGTCAACCTAAGTAACAACCTAGCTAGCAGTCTCAGGAAGGTTGGAGTAGTAGCTTCTGCTGAGGATGTAACACTAACAGATATGTTAGTAGTACTGAAGTCGTTAATGTACGTATTAGGGGTGAAGTACTCGTTAAGAAAGTGTGTGAACCCTATGATGATTAGCGGTAGGTGCGGTGAGGTCGTCGTAGGCGATTTAACGATTGGAGTGGTCGGGGAAATACATCCGAGAATACTTAATTACTTAGAGATTACGATGCCCGTAGCTGTGATGGAATTAGACATTTCAGCTATTCTCTCACTAATTAACTCTGAAGTCCTTCGAACCTCACCTTCTAATTAATTCCTTAGCCTGAGCTATTAGGTCGTAAGCTAATTTCTCACCGAAGGTAGGTAATCTAGCTAGTCGTGAGGGATCAGCCTTAGCTAAGTCCTCTAAAGTTCTGAATCCGCTCTCCAGTAGTATCCTAGCTCTTACCCTTCCAACGCCCTTCAGTTGAGTTAACTCTAAGACATCTTCCTTAACACCCACATCAATACGTTTGGATAGTACTTCAAATTTCTCTCCATGCCTTTTTAATTGGGCTGTACGGCATATCGCGCTGGCTGCGTGGGCTATCCAACTACTAGTATCTGTTATGGTTAGAAGGTCGCCTAACCCTATATCATACTTCCTTATTATAGAATCCTCGTCGAGCTCATTAATCCAGTCGTTAAGGATTAAAGCTATTTTAAACCCCCTCAACCAATCGTTGTAGTTAACTTCCTTCACAACATTTATATCGGGTATTAAACCTAGGTCGGATAGTGAGAGTGCATCCTCTTCTAACCTGCTGTAACCTGTAATCCTAACTCTGTTAAAGTCGGGTGTGATGGATATTAGGTGAAGGTAGTAGAGGTCTTTAACGTCATCTACGTAGCTTAAATACTTAATGATTATTCTAGCTGTTAGGGGGTCTACATAGAGGTTTGAGACAGTTATACCCAACTCAGTAGGTATGTAGTCCTTACCCTCTAACTTCAACATCCCCATAGAAGCTAATTCATCAATAACCCTATGTATGCTGGACCTACTAACAACAAATACTGGAGAGTTAAAGGCCAGTGTCTTACTGAAAAATCTATCTAACTCTTTTTCATTCCTTACATATCCAGCAGCTATAGAAGCTAGTAGGTGAATCCTTAAAGACCTCATAGTAGTGAGGGCTGATGTAACCTCCTCCACCTTCCCATAAATATACTTCCTACCCTCAGCAGCCGTAGCAACATCTGCTATTACAACCTCACCGTATGGGTCGAATTGAGGCCTACCAGCCCTACCACCCATCTGCTTATACTCCATAATTGATATAGGCTTCATAAAGCCTTCTTCAAACCTCCTAGTATATATTAACACCCTACGGGCTGGGACGTTAATACCAGCAGCTAAGGTCGGAGTCGCGATAACAACTCTGATCAAACCCTTCCTAAATCCCTCCTCAATAACTCTCCTAGCTATTGGTGAAAGACCTGCGTGGTGGTATGAAACACCACAGCATATGAGCTTTGTTAGGGATTCAACCTCACTACGTGATGGGGATTCAGACTTAATCATGTCTATTAGGGGGGTTGGATCTGCTTTTAAAGAATTCTTAACCAATTCTACTAACTTATAAGCAGTCGTTTCTGCCTGCTTCCTAGACTGCTTGAATATCAGTAATTGATAATCCTCATCTAGGGCTTGCCTAACGCAATGAGTTATTAAGTCATTATTAACTACTTCTAACCTACCATCATTAAATTCTATTACATTCCTCCTCCTATCGTAAAAACCTTCAATAAGTTTTACAGGCCTCCAATCACTTACAACTAACTCTGCGTTTAACCACTTAGCTATAGATTCCGGATTCCCTATAGTAGCACTTAAACCAACGATCTGCGCGCCAAGTGTGAGGACTCTAGCGCATATTAGCTCTAGTATAGGTCCCCTATCACTATCCCCGACGTTATGGAGTTCATCAACTACTAAAGTTCTAACCCTACTAAGCCATGTAGGCCTATGTCTTAAAATAGAGTCTAACCTCTCATAAGTGGTAATTAGTATATCATACTTCTTAAGGTATTCCCCAGACTCGTCGTAATCCCCAGTAGATATACCTACCTTAAATCCGTAACTCTCCCAGAACTTAAATTCCTCAAATTTCTCGGAGGCTAACGCCTTAAGCGGTGTTGTGTATATACCTATACCCCCATTTAACGCAGCGTTAACTACTGCTAACTCACCTATCAGTGTTTTCCCACTAGCCGTTGGTGCTACAACTAGTAAATTCCTCCACTTAAGTAGTCCGGCACGTAAGGCATCTGCCTGAGGGGGTGTGAAGTATTTAATACCCTTAGATTTAATACCCTCTAAGACGGTCTTAGGTATGTTAAACTCCTCCACATGTGCGAAGTCGTAGTTCATGCGGTCATCACCTACTATTATAATTAGACTTAAACAGCATCGCATTCAACTTTGATATGACATACTAGCCCTAAATTCTTCGTTAAGATGTTTAATATCTATAAATTTATAGCCATTTAAATACCTTTTTAAGCCCCAAGAAACCCTACTAATACTCCCTCTTAAGGAGTACTTCATGATTGGCACTACCCTCCCCTTCCTAATAGATTCTAAGACATCATCTACGCTGTAGTGGTCAATACTGATAATATTGTAGGAACTCCCGATAAGTTCCCCTACATGAGCATCTGAATTAGATAGTAATGGTATGTCAGTATTTCTGGTTAAGATGTAGGTAATGAGGTTTGAGATCAAATCGCTTGAGCTATTGAATACTTCAATAGCATCCCATAAGTCCGTAGAGATGTTTCCTCTAATACCTAGCCTTAAGACATCGTACGGATGTGCAGGAATTAGAAGGCAGTTATTATCGTTGCATAAGTCAACAATCTCAGATAAGTTAGACGTTATTGCTATTGGTTGGGGGCAGAGTACGAGGACATCACCTAAGTATGTCCTTACTTCAGCGCCGTAGATGAGTAGTTGATACCTCCTATCCACGTACCTACTGGCAATCATACTACCTAGAAACGTGTTATGGTCTGTTATCGAGATAATGCTTATTGACCTATTTCTAGATATTTTAACGACCTCTGACGGATGTAGGGAGCCATCGCTAACTATTGAGTGGATGTGGAGGTCTCCAATTAACTCCAACTTACCGCACCTAAGGGATTCTTAAATAAGTTAAGATGAGGTTTGAATAGCATGTTAATTTAGTATCACCCCACCCATCCTTAACTCCTGAATCTTATATGCTAATACCTCCTGCCTAAGCCAATTACCGAAAACAACTCCCTTCCCTAAAAGCCTCATTAACTTACTTCTAACCACTTCGGGTATAGGTCTTAACCCGTATTTAGCCAGCGGTGTTCCGGGTAGTGGTATATAGTGGTGGAGGTGTATCCTAACACCCCCTAAATCGATGAGTTTTTGAATTAGTTCTAACGTTTTAAGAGAATCTGCTAAGTCTTCATTAGGCAACCCTACTATTAAGTCAGCATCAACTACGAAGCCATAACTCCTTAATAAATTAATAGCATTTAACGCGTCTTCAACTGTATGACCCCTATTTAACTCCTTAAGAACTCTATCAGACCCTGATTGAACACCTATAGATACCTTCCTATTACTTACTACGTCTTTAATTAATTTAATGGTATCCGGCTCTATGAAGTCAGGTCTCATCTCACTAGGGAATGAACCTAGGTATGGCCTACCCCCTAAATCCTTCAATTTTTTAATACCTTCAACAAACTCTGCTAATGCGTTGAAGTTCACCTTAGTACCGCTACCCCCATATGCGAGTATATTAGGTGAGATAAACCTTAAGTCGTTGATACCCCTCTTAATTAACTCTCTACAATACCTTAATACTATATCCAATGATCTATGCCTCATTAACCTGCCAAAGATATAGCTCACCTGGCAGTACTTACATGCATAAGGACACCCCCTACTCACTTCTATAGGGTTGAATAGCCCATACTTAAGTGATATTGGAGGAAACTCATTAAGATTTACCACATGATCATCATACTTAATTAATACTTTATCATCCTCTATATACGCTATGCCCTTTACGTCCTTGAAATCAAGGCCTTCTAATAACTTACTAAGAAATTCTGTGAATGATTTCTCAGCCTCGCCAATAAATACGAAGTCAAATCCTAAACGCTTCAGAGAACCTAAGGGGTCCCCACTTACATGGGGTCCTCCTCCAACTAAGAGCAATCTCCCATTAAGGGAGTCCTTCAACTCCTTTAAACTTTCTAGAAATGGTAACATCTCAGGTAGCTGTGTGGTCATAAGTGAAATGCCTACGATAACCTTATCATAACTTGTTAAGAGGAAATTAACCACCTTATTGAAGTCACCCATCCTAGTTAAGTATATATCTATATCTATCTTGTTGGCCTCAATAGCAGCTATTAACACATGAATGCTATATTTGTTGTCCTCTGCATATGGTATGACTAGGCAGTACTTTTTAGAGGAACTCATTAAGATATACCTTTAAAATCTAAGCTTTATACCCTAAGCTGACTCACTATTTAAACATGACTTCAACTCCTTTAAAGTTCTCCCAATGCTTAATAGCTTACTAACTACTTCAGCAGGAGTTTCACCAAGGACTGTTATCATAGCCTCCTTACCGTAATCACCTTTATGGTAGATTACATCTGGTACGTAACCAACCCTCTTAATAGCTTCTTCAACGCCCCAGGGAATGGTAGCTCCTTCAACCCTCTTAACCTCCTGGGGCTCCAAGGCCCTATCGTAGAATGAGACCGTATACCCTAACCTCTCAATAGCTTTAAGTATTAAGTCGTCAAACCTTATATTAGCTATCGACCTGATCTTAGGGTTGTACTCCATGACCTTCATTAAAGCCCTAGCTAAGTGTTTAGAAGCGCCGAACTCAGGCGATGAGGCAGCCTTAACCATGTTACCTACTCTAACGATCCTACCCGGGATGGCGGCAATATCACTTAAACCTCTTACAAACCGCTTAGGTAGTGAGTAAGCTAAATTCATCTGAACCTCAGGTATTAAGTCTACTATTAAATGGGAGTTCTCCTCTATTAAGTTAACTGCACTGGCTAGCTCACTAAGAACTTTAAACTTCTCAGCAAGCATTGTTGAATACCAATACACATCCGGCATGATGTGTTCCCCACACCTTAATCCATACTCTACCGACCTCTCAGCAAATTCTAAAGCATCCTTAACCACGTCCTCCAACCTCATCTTACGAGCCAAGCCTAAGGCAGTATAAGTAGCTACTAAGTCCTTAGGAAGTTCTACCTGCTTCCTAAGCTCGAGGTATGTTTCATCATGGTAGATTATATTTACGAAGAGGTTATGTCCTATCTCATGGTTTAATAGTCCAACACCTTTAATGTTTAACATATCTGATAAAGATTTAATGAGGTCGTGAAGAGATTCTAATGGAATACTTAACATCTTAGATAGTTGTTGAGCTTCGGTAGACGTGATGAATAAGATATCCGACATATTGACTAACTTATTAACACTTAATTGTCTTAAATATTCTTTAGTTAAGTATTCAGATGGTCGTCCATTTAGGGTGAGGACCTTAACCTCTAACGTACTTCCATGTTCGTAGATGTAGTTAATGATTGAAGGATCGATACTAGCATTGAGTTTAAGGGTGTTGAGTTTACTTAGGTCTAACGTCTTAAGCTGCTTGATTACCTCCTCAACCTTTACGTTAAGTAGGGTATTACCCTCCCTAACAATTCCGGTGATTATAGGGTAGCACTCAGCTTCAAATAACTTACATAACTCTACATCTAGGTGGATGCCCTCCCTCATAGTTAGGTCAAACTTATTAAGTATAAGTGCTTTCACCCTCATTGCTTACCATGATATTCTTCGTAGGGATGTTAAAAAGTTAGATGTGTATAGGTTTTTTAAGTATAGCTAGTGCGGCTTCCTTAATCCCCTCAGAAATTGTTGGATGTACGTATAGGGTGTTTAAAAGTTCTGCAACATCACCGTTCCTACTTAAAACTAATGATGCTATGTGGATTAGTTCTGAGGCTTCAGGTCCTACCATGTGCATTCCTAGGAGCTTCCCCTTCTTATTAGCTACGATTTTGATGAAGCCCTCATAGGAGTCTAAAGTAAGCGCTCTACCATTAGCTACTAGTGGGAACTTACCTACGAGTACGTCACCCAATTTCCTAGCCTCATCCTCACTCATCCCAACGCTCGCAACTTCTGGATCTGTAAATATCGCTATCGGGATTGCTGAGTAGTTAACCTTCGAATTAAGTCCTAAAGCATTCTCAGCAGCTACCACCCCCTCCTCAAAAGCTGTATATGCTAGGAAGTTTCTACCAACGACATCGCCAGCTGCGTATACGTTGGGTACGTTAGTCATCATACTATCATTGGTCAGTATTTCCCCCCTCTTACCCAACTCAACTCCTAGTACCTCAACCCCTAAATTAACAGTGTTCGGCCTCCTACCGACTGCTAGGACTACCGTATCAGCGGCTAGCCTAACGTTATTGGAGAGATATGCCTCAACACCATCTGAAGTCTTCTCAAATCTATGAACAGAAGTATTAGTGTATATTCGGACCCCCTCCCTAGAGAGTATTTTCTGCAATGTTAGTGCTACCTCACTATCTAAGTTCGGCAGTATGTGTGGCATGATTTCAACGACACTTACATCACTTCCTAAGGTACGGTAGATCTGTGCTAATTCCACTCCGATAGGACCACCTCCAACTATTAGAAGTCTCTGAGGGACTTCATTCATGGTGATAAAGTTGTCACCGCTTACGGCATTAACGTACTCTATCCCAGGTATCTTCAGCTGCGCAGGTAGGGACCCAGTAGCTATTATTAGTTTATCATATCGGAGCTTAACTCCCCCAACATCGACGAATTCCTTGCTAACTATTCTTGCCTCTCCACGTACTAACTGTACGTTAGACTTTCTCAGCAAGTACTCAACACCTTTTGTCAACCTACCCACAATGACGTCTCTGTTAGCGAAGACCTTCTCAACATTAATGCTTAAATCCTCATTTAATATGCCCTTCTTCTTAAGCTGTCTTAACTTCTTTATAGTAGACGTTATAGAGGAAAGAGCTTTAGTCGGTATGCAACCCCTATTAACGCAAACACCGCCGATAGAGTCTTTCTCTACGACAGTAACCTCACCACCTAATTGCGCAGCCCTTATAGCTGCTACGTAGCCGGCAGGTCCTGAACCAATTACAACTACCTTAATAGGTACCCCCTCTAAATAATTCTAAGGCACTCTCCAACTTAGACGTCTTCTTTAATCACCATCTCAGGTTTTTCAAGAAATTCTTTTAAAGTAGCTAGAAATTCCGCACCATGGTAGCCGTCAATTACTCTATGGTCGAATGTGAGGCTGAAAGTACATGTAGGTCTGATCCTTATCTCATTATTAATAACTACTGGTTTATCTACTATCCTACCTACTCCGAGGATAGCTACCTGTGGCGGGTTGATTATCTGAGTGAACGCGTCTACAGAACCTAAGACACCTACATTAGATATTGTGAAAGTACCCTCCATGAGGTCCTTAATGCTTAACTTCCCCTCTCGAGCCCTACTTACCAATTCGTTAAGCTGTAATGCGATCTCACCTAACTTCTTTAGGTTGGCGTTCTTAATTACCGGTGTAACTAAGCCTAACTTACTGCTCTGAACAGCTACGCATATGTTTACATCCTCTATAACCTTAACCTCATCACCATCTATGATTGAGTTAAATATTTGATGATTGTTAATGACGTGTGAAACTATTTTTACCAGTAATGAGGTATAAGTTAGACGTGTGTTATACTTCTCCATAATCACGGGCTCTAACCTCTCCTTCAACTCTTTTAAGCGGCCTACGTCGTACTCGCCGTGAAGTGTTACGTGGACCCCCTCCCTATAACTTTTTGAGAGTCTCTCTGCTATCGTTGCCCTAGGCCACGATCTAAGCGATAAAGTCTTAATTACTTTCATTAATTAACTCCTCATAACCTACCTATTCAATTATAGCTATAGCCTTCCCGACTGGGATGACATCACCTACATTCGCAAGTAATTTCTTAATCACTCCTGACTTAGGTGCTTCTAAGTCAAAGACTACTTTCTCAGCTTCAATTCTCGCAATTACTTCTCCTTCCCTAACAAAATCCCCCTCATTCTTCAACCATTCAACTATCCTCCCCTCCCTCATTTCAGGGTCCATTCTAGGCATTATTACTTCAACCAAGTTCACACCCACTACCATTATAGGGATCTTACTTTTTATAGTGATTACCTGCTATGTTTAAGCAGTCTCTTTATAGTATTTATTAACTTCTCTTCATTAGGTAGAGACGCGTTGTACGCCTTAGGTGAGAATGGTGGTGGTATATCCTCAGCAGCTAACCTAACTGCTGGTGCCTTAAGATAGTCGTAAGCCTCCTCCATAGCTATTGCTAATACTTCAGCACCAACACCCGCTGTCTTATGGTCTGCCTCAATCACTACTAAACGTCCGGTCTTCTTAATAGACTCTACTAATGTCTTCTTATCAAAGGGGTTAAGGGTTCTGGGGTCTACAACCTCAACACTTATCCCCTCACTCTCTAATTTCTTAGCTGCTGAGAGTGCTACGTGAACCATGTATGAAATAGCGAATACTGTGACGTCCTTACCCTCCCTCTTAATGTCTGCCTGACCTAAAGGTATGGTGTACTCGTAATCCGGTACAGGGCCTCTCAACCTGTATAGAGCGGCACACTCTATGAATATGTCTGGATTTTCATCCCTTATGGCTGATTTAAGTAACCCCTTAGCATCGTAGGGCGTTGAAGGTACTTCAACATATACTCCAGGGATGTTCATCAGAAATGCTGGGTAGAACTGCGAGTGTTGGGCTGCTGCATATCTGTAGAGTCCGTACTGAGTTCTAATAACGGCTGGTACTTTAAGCTTTCCCCCACTCATAAACCTAATCTTAGGTAAGTGATTAATTACTTGATCCCCAGCACACATTAGGAAGTCCATATACATTATCTCTGCGATAGGCCTCATTCCAGCTATAGCAGCCCCTATAGCAGCCCCCACTATAGCTGTCTCCGATATGGGTGTGTCCCTCACTCTCTCAGGTCCGAATTCCTCATAAAGCCCTTGGGTAACTTTAAAAACACCGCCGATTAACCCTATATCCTCACCCATTAGGAAGACTCTCTCATCTCTTAACATCTCCTCTCTTAATGCTTCTCTTATCGCCTCAGCATATGTTATTTCGCGAACAGCCAACCAACCCTCACCTCACATATACGAATTGCTTGACGAAGTCTAAATCGGGTTCCTCACTCTCCCTAGCAAACCTGACCGCCTCATCAATCTCAAGTGCTACCCTCTCCTCTAACTTACTTAACTCTAACTCAGTAGCTATTCCCTCCTTTAACAACCTCTCCTTTAGAAGCTTTATAGGACATCTCTGCTTCCACATCATGACCTCCTCATCAGGTCTGTACTTACCTAAGTAGTACATTCCATGGTCGAGCCATCTATAGGTTCTAGCCTCAATTAATGTGGGACCTTCCCCCCTCCTAGCCCTCTCAACAGCTTTTAAAGTAACGTCATATACTGCTAATACATCATTGCCGTCAACTACAACACCCGGCATGTTATAAGCTATGGCTCTATCAACTATTTCCTTAGCTGCTACAGACTTGCTGACATGCGTTGATATTGCGTAGAAGTTATTCTCACATACGAAGATTATAGGTAACTTCCAAATAGATGCTAGGTTAAGTGCTTCGTGAAATGCACCGGTATTAGTAGCACCATCGCCGAAGAATGAAACTACAACCCTATCCTCCTTACGCATCTTAAACGCTAGTGCAACACCTACTGCTATAGGTATGTTACCACCAACGATTGCTGAGGAAAATATCACACCAACATCCGGCTCTGTGCTATGCATAGAACCTCCTATACCCTTACAAACACCTGTTTTCTTACCGTAGAGTTCAGCCATTAAATACTTAGGGTCTATGCCTTTAGCTAAGCTATGACCGTGCCCTCTATGAGTACTTAATATGTAGTCATCCCTTCTAAGGGCTGAACACACACCTACTGCAACAGCTTCCTCACCTATATACCCATGAGCTATTCCAGGAATCTCACCAGCCCTATAAAGCTCTACTACCTTCTCTTCAAACCTTCTCACTAAGACCATCTTATAATACATATCAAGGAGTAATTCTTTTTTCAACGAGCTTAAACTCAAACACATCCCTAGAACCAAGTTGGTGTGGCATTTAAAATCTTTACAAACAGCTCTGAATTTACCTCTTAGAAGTTTTATTAGTTCTAATACGACGATCTTCGTGGTGTTTACCTTGAAACTCCAGGGTCGTATCGCCATTATAACAGGTGGTGCTCGAGGTATAGGTAAGGCCATCGCTACAGAATTTATTAAGGAAGGTGCTAAAGTAGTCATCATAGATATTGCTGAGGACGAGTTAGCCAAGACGTACGAAGAGTTAAGTAAGTATGGTGAAGTAACACCGATAAAAGCTGACGTATCTAGGGTTGAGGATGTACGGAAGGCTGTGGATGAGGTAATACGTAAGTATGGTAGGATAGACATCTTAGTGAATAATGCCGGTATATTCTCATCAGCATCTCTTGATGAGATAACTGAGGAACGCTGGGATAGGGTTATGAAGGTTAACTTAACTTCCGCTGTAATGTTCTCTAAGGAGGTCGTTAAGTATATGAAGGAGCAGGGCTTCGGTAAAATAATTAATATGGCCTCACTTGCTGGCCAGGTAGGCGGTATATTTGCCGGAATAGATTACGCGGTTTCTAAAGCAGGCATCATATGTTTAACTAAGGCCTTAGCTAGAAGATTAGCTAAGTACAACATATTAGTCAATGCTGTCGCACCAGGAGTTATAGAAACTCCTATGACTGCACCATGGCCTGAAGAAGTTAAGAGAGGATTTATCCAGAAGATACCTTTAGGTAGGTTGGGTAAACCTGAAGAAGTAGCTAAGTTAGTGCTATTCCTAGCATCCGACGATTCTAACTACATAACCGGTCAAGTCATAAATATTGATGGTGGTATATCCATAGGGCCCTAAAACTTTGGTTTAAAAGGTTATGTTTATATTTTAATTAATTTTTGAATCTATCTTACCATATCCTAAGTGACTTCATCAATATTCTCTCTATAAGCTTTTTACTAACCTCTACGGGACTTTGATTAAGCAGTCTACGCATTAGTAAGGTCTTCTCAGCTATTTGAGGGATGTCTGACTCCTTAATCCCAAGGTCTTCCAACCCGTTCGGACAGTCAAGCCCTAGAAGGAGGTCTTTAACAGCTTCAACTGACTTCATTGCTAACTTCTTCATACTTACCTCGTCATTATAGCCTAGGAGGAGGGCAATCCTAGCTAACTTCTCAGGAACCACATCAATTAATACTTCTAATAATGCTGGAGCGGTAATAGCAGCGCATATGCCGTGTGGTGCGTCTGTAATCCCACCCAACACTAATGATATAGCATGTGATATGTGTGTACCCGCATTGCCTAAAGCTATGCCGGCCATGTAGGATGCTAATGACATACCAAACCTAGCTTCTAGGTCTTGGCCGTTGTGGTAAGCCCTCCTTAAGTACTTCCCAATAAGTTCTATTGACTTCTCGGCAATGCTATCAGTTACTGGGTTAGAACCGACGTAAACAGGTCTTAAATCACTCCTAGGTGGTTTAGGTCTAGTATTATACGGCCTAGATGTATAGGCCTCAATAGCATGCATTAACGCGTCCAACCCTGTAGAAGCAGTAGTTACCTGTGACATGGTGATAGTGTTGAGGGGGTCTACTACAGCTAGGGCTGGTAGTAGGTACTCATGCGTTAATCCAAATTTCAACCCATTTTTAGTGATCGTGAAAACTGCTGTAGGTGTTGTCTCACTACCACTACCAGCTGTTGTCGGTATTGCTATAAGCGGTTTTAAACCTCCTGGGATTGGCTTACCATTACCTACTGGCGGCGGTACGTAGTCTAAGATGTTATTAGTTGGGTAAGTTGTGTAGAGGTTTATCAGCTTTGCAGTATCTATCGAGCTCCCACCGCCGACAGCTATTAAAGCATCAAATTCAAACTCACTCGCATATTTAATTCCTTCCTCAATGGACTCTAAGGTTGGTTCTGGTTCAACACCGTTCCAGACATTTACCTCAATACCTTCTGACTCAACGACCCTCACAATATCTTTAACAATACTTGTCTTTTCGTAGGTGTTCTTACCACATATAAGTAGTGTTTTCGAGACCTTCATCTTTTTTAGGTCGTATCCAAGTTCTTTTGATGCACCAATGCCTATTTTAGCTTGAGACGATCTAATCGTAAATACGGTATCTACCTGACCTAATTCAGGTATCGGTAGTATTAATAACGACCACCTTAACAATTGGTTAGAAACTGCTTAAAAACTTAACTACCATGCAGTGATGTGATACTCCGTTGATTAATCGATAGTATCTGCAATTTATGGATTAGAGCTAATTTAACGTATTACTAATTATAGCTCCCATAATTTCATTACTTCATCGCTTACGTAAACATCGTTGAAAGTAATTACTTCACCCCCCTTTCTAATTAATTTAACTAAGTAATCGCGACGTTCGAGGACTTCACCAATTACTGATGAAGTTATTCCAGCACTTCTTAACCTGCTGAGGGCCTCCCCCATCTTGTTAGCCGGTATTGTTGCTATGAGGGTACCTGAACTTAGGATTTTCAACGGGTCTAACCTTAACGCATTGCAGAAGGCCTCAGTCTCCTCAGCTATCGGTATAGACTCCTCGTAAATTACTATTGACGTGTTGGAAGCGTAAGCCACTTCTAAAACACCTCCAAGTATTCCTCCCTCCGTCGGGTCGTGCATTGAAGTAGGTAACCTACTTTCAGAAAGTATTAATGCGTCCTTAACTACGCTAACATTCTTAATCATACTACGCGCCCTACTTATTAATTCTTTACTAATGCCACGCTCCAGTAGTAGGTCACTGAAGTCGGATGCTAAGATCGCGGTTCCCTCAATCCCTGCAGTCTTAGTCATTAATACAACATCTCCAGGCTTAGCACCACTACTTACGACGTATCTATCCATAGAGGTCGTGCCGATTGAGGTCATAGATATTAGAGGTCTTCTAATACCTGGCGTAAATTCACTATGACCTCCAACAATCATAGCGTTTATCTCTCTAGCAGCTAAGTCCATCTGCTCTGTAATCCTATCCACTAATTCTATGTCGGATTTTTCAGGTAAGTATAATACCGGTAGTAGCCATCGAGGCCTCGCTCCAGAAACAGCTACATCATTTGAGGGTATGTGAACTGCTAACCAACCTAAATATTCGACAGCCCCTGATATGGGATCTACATGAACTACTAATACATTACCATTACCTAAATCTATTACTGCTGCGTCCTCACCTATTGAAGGACCTACTAGAACGCATGGGTCAACCACACCTACCCTACTAAATACGTATTTACGTAAGATCTCAGGGCGGAGTTTCCCAGGTGTCATCATGTATTAACCGTTAGCATATACTTAGAGGGTTGTATAAGTATTTTCTCTAAGTTATTCTAACCAAATATATGTAATATTGAATTTATTATATGTAATATTTATAAATGGTGAAACTGTTAAGAATACTTGGTGGTAATATGAGTTTAGATGAGGTTAGTAGGAAGTTAGATGAGTTAGTAAGATATGCTGAAAGCGAGTTTAAAAGAATAAGTAATGAGTTGGAGAACGTTATTAATGAAGCTAAGGTTAAGGGCGACGTGCTAGCATTTAACGCCTCTATCCTAAAGTTGAGGAAGGAAATTAGAGGACTTATTCGTAATTTAAGAGCTCAGTTAAGAGAGATTAGGAGGAGTTCTAAGGAACTTTCAAAGGATGCTAGGGAGTTAATTATTGAGAGGGTTGAGGAATTTGAGGATGAGGTTAGCTACATGTTTGATGAACTACTAGAGAAGTTAGATGAGGCTAGGGAGTATTTTAAGGGTGGTAGGACCGGACTCCCCATGTTAGTCCCTCCACTTTCCGACATATTTAAGGTTACTACATCAACTTTAAGTAACTTATCTAAGACTTTAGCAGAGGCGTTTAATGAAGTTAGAGCTGAGGTTGAGAAAGGTATTGTTAAGGATGTTTCAACAGTAGTGTCTGTTAGGGTTTCAGAACATGATTTAAAGATCATTGACCTATTAGTAAATGTAGGAGTGTTTAGGAGTAGGTCTGAAGCTCTCTCATTCTTCATTAAGAAAGGTATTAAAGCTAGTGAAGACATACTTAAAAAGGTTAGGGAGAGAATTGAAGAACTATCTAAACTAGTAAATGAGTTAGAGAGTCAGTCCGGTAAGTCTTAGACATCAAGACCTTCAAGATTTACGTAGCCTTTTCTAAAGTAATGTTTTTCTTCACGGCAGTTAGTAACTAAATCAGCTATATCTCTTAAGTATTTAGGTACGTACCTACCAGTCACTATCGCATGTAATTCACTGCTTCCCGTAAAACTACTTAAGATATTTAGAGCTAGGTCTGCAGGAATTAGACCCATATGTACTGCTAAACCTAACTCGTCAAATACTGTGAGGCTTGGCTGAAATTCCTTAACGAGTTTGGGGTATTCGTAGAGTAGAAATCCCAACCCCTTAGCAATATTTACTGAAGCGGCTTCACTGCCTAGGTCGTTAGGATTTACTAATTCGTCAGTCCCTAAGCAGAACCACTTTACGTTCAACCCGCACTCAGATAACTTTCTATAAAGCCTATATTCACCGCTATTACCTGACTTCATAAACTGCATTACTAAGGCCCTCCCACCATATCCTAAAAATCTGAGTAACGTCCCTAAAGCAGCTGTAGTCTTTCCTTTACCTTTACCGTAAAATACTAAGAGCAACGCTATCACTACTCTAAGCCAACCCTCTTACTGAAGTCGAAGACTGTGAGGCTAACTACCCTACCCGCTTTAATTCTCACAATCACATTACTCTCAGTAAGTATGGATTCGTCCGCATCTTCAACATCGTAACCGAAGTTTATGTAGAGTATGTCGTTTTGCCTATCATATTCAAACCAGATATTCTGTAAGTCACCTATTACTAACTCGTTACTAGTTTCCAAACACACCACCACTACAATTAATAACGAAAAGTTTAAAAGAAAGTGAACGTCATACTATTCTGTGGTGATCTGTATTGCCACGTCGCTACTGATGTCTTGCGAAGATAAATGCATAGATTTATGTTACGATAGGTATGGAGAGGAATTCTATATCTGTTCTGGTGAGTGTTTAAAGATCTGCGTTGAAAAATTTTAAAATAACGTTAGGCTTAAGCCACCTAATGCTCAACTTCTTCTACATTTTTAATTAAGTACCAAGCTCCCAACTACTTAAATACTTTCTTTGCTCCTCACTCAACACGTCTATTGAGATTCCCATACTCATCAACTTTAATCTAGCAATAGCCTCGTCAATCTCATCCGGTAACTTATACACAGAGTTGGCTAACTTTCCATACCTCTCGACTAAGTATTTAATAGCGTATGCTTGGTTTGAGAAGCTTAGGTCCATGACCTCACTCGGATGTCCCTCAGCGGCTACCAGGTTGACTAACCTCCCCTCAGCTAGTAGGTAGACCCTCCTCCCATTACTTAAGAGGTATTCAACTAGATTATCCCTAATAACCCTCCGCTGTTTTGCAGAATTCTCTAAGGATTTTACGTCTATCTCAACATTAAAGTGTCCTGCATTGGCTAGGATCGCTCCATCCTTCATCTTATTAATATGTTCCATTCTAACTACGTTAATATTCCCTGTCGCTGTTACGAATATGTCTCCAACCTCGCACGCCTTATCCATAGGCATTACCTCAAATCCGTCCATCACCGCCTCTAAAGCCCTCACAGCATTTACCTCAGTAATTATTACTCTAGCACCCATCCCACGCAACCTACTGGCTATTCCTCTCCCAACCCATCCATAGCCGGCGACAACAGCTAGTTTTCCCGCTATTAGTATGTTCGTAGCTCTGAGTATCCCGTCAATTGTTGACTGCCCAGTACCATATCTATTGTCAAATAAGTACTTAGTGTAGGAGTCGTTTACAGCTATCACCGGATACCCCAATCTGCCCTCCTTCTCTAATATTCGAAGCCTGTAAACACCAGTAGTTGTTTCCTCAGTACCGCCCATCACCTTAGAAGTCAGACCCTTAGAATGTAAATATGCGTGCAGGTCTGCCCCATCATCAACCACGATTTGAGGACCTACTTCGGATACTTTCTCAATACACCAGTAATACTCCTCTCTCGTCTCACCTCTCCAAGCATAGACGTGCACTCCCTCCTCCGCTAAGGCTGCAGCTACGTCATCCTGAGTTGAGAGTGGATTGCTGCCAGCTAACCACACTTCAGCACCACCTTCTACTAAGGTCTTAACTAATACTGCTGTTTCCTTAGTCACATGGAGAACGGCTGAAATCCTAATACCTTTAAGTGGTTTACTCTTGGAGAATTCCTCCCTAATAATTTTAAGTACAGGCATACGGGTTTCAGCCCACTCGATCTGTGTCTTACCCTTCGAAGCGAGACCTAAGTCCTTCACCTTGAAGTCCATCCAAACCACATGAAATGACTTACAAACAGACTTATTAAATTAAGAGGTCGTAAGTATGACCCATAAGACTGGAGGGTCTCCCACCACCCATGTGGTAGGAGGTCTTCAGGACTGGGTAGTTGCTTAAGACATGAAGTAATTATTAGGTAATACGCTTGATGTAGTTTTCACGAATTCGTCCCACGAATTCATGTACGCTAGCTTTATTTACCCCTACCTATAAATAGATACATGGGTGCATAATATATGGCAGTTGGGTTCTGTGTAAAGTGTAGGAAGAAGGTTGAGATTAAAAACCCCCAAGAAGTTACCCTAAAGAACGGTAGGAAGGCGTTAAAAGGATCATGTCCAACATGCGGTACACCAGTATACGTATTTGTAAAGGCTAAGTAACAGCTATTGAAGAAAGAAAATCGTAAACTAAAATAGATTTTTAAATCTTACAAGGTAATATTTATTAGATGTTATGAACTTCCGACTCTGAATAACGGTGTGATGAAGCCCTGCGAATTTGAAGTACTTAATTATGGATGGATTATATAAGCTTGGAGTGTTAAGAAGCTAATTAAGCAGTAGAGCATATTAAGATGTATTAAACTCCTTTTATAGGAGTTAAATGATATGGAAGCTAAAGATCATGTTGACTATTCTCACCATCACACTATTACTACAGCCCGCTCTACATGCTGAAGTTAATACGTCTAGGACTGAGTATTTATATAGGTTAGGTTCGGAGGGTTATGCATATGTAAGTGTTTTTATAGATGGTGTTAGGGAGGAGGGTATTATCTATGTAAAGGTTGAGGACTCGATAATTGAGGAAAGTATAGTTGCTGTTAATGAGTTCAATGAATTACTCCCAGCTGAATTAGTTGACGGCGATATAGTCATAATCTATAATATAGGTAATTCTGAAAAGGTAATTGTTAATTACGTAGCGAGGGCTGCTACTATAAGAGAGGCGTATATCGATGTTGTCATCAGCCCCGGTGGTCCTTCAAAGGTACTACTCCCCAAGTCTTCAGCATTGCTATATCTTAACGGTTCAGCTGATGTTTCCTTTACGGATACAGCTATAACTTTAACGTATAGTAGAGGTGGTACCTATCTGATATCCTACATCCCATTAACGTTTATCGGGAATACAACGTCACCCATAGTTAACGCTACTGCGGTAGCATTCCCTCCACCCTGGTATCCCATCCCATTATTACTTGGTGCTTCCCTAGCAGGAGTGATTTACTACTTACTTAGACGCCGCAAGCCTAGTGCTGGGGAGGAAGTAGAATTACTGGAATATGATGTTAGGACTTTAAAGTCTGAAATTGATGAAAGGGATATTGAAATACTTAGAGTGGTGTCTACTAAGGAGTTAACCATATCTGGCTTGGCCCGTGAATTAGGTTTAAGTAAGTCTGTAGCCTGGCGACGTATTAGGAAGTTAAGTCATCTTAAACTGATAACCACGACAGACGTTGGTGGGAAGACTTACATTAAGGTAACTCCACTAGGTAGGGAAGTGCTTGAGGGAATTAGTAAAAAGGAGTAAACTGTAGTTTTAAGTGATTTGATAGTAGTTCTACAAGTCATCCTAACGGTTTTAATGTGAGAAACATTATTGCGATAATGTAAACAATCATTCCTAATACCTCACTCAACGTAAGTTTTTCATTAAGAATTAGCCAGGTCAGTATGGCTACTAATGCAGCGTTAGAAGCACTTATAGCTGTTGCAGGACCCGCCTTACCCGTAGCTACGGCAGCTTTAAGGAAGTACATCCCTACAGCTAATGTGATACCAGCCACTACTGGTATTGTAAAGTACTTAAAATCTAATTTAGATATACTGGGATTTACTAGTGGGTTGATGGAACCGCTAGTAAGAATTAAGAGAAATGCTATCAAGCCAACTAATCCCGTGGAAATCCAAAGCACAGCAGTACCTTCTATTGAGGGTACTCCCTTAATACTAGCTAGCTTAAGTAGGAAATTCGTTACGCCAAACATGATGAATGCACCTAAAGCGTATAGCAGCCATAAATACTCATTATCGCTCACTACTCACACCGTGGTAGGTCTTTAATTTAGGGTTTTTAATTTAACGTTTAGTTATAATTAGTTATAACTTAAAGAAAATAATAGATACTTAGAGAAATACATCACATACTAGCATATTTAAGGCACATAACATAAAATTAGTGGGTGGAGCTACTATAAAATTAGGGAATTTAAGTAGGTATTTATTCGGCCTCCCTACGGGGATTCTCCCCGAAGGCTACGAATTCGGATATCCTAAAGCTACAGTAGCATTAATACTGGCTAACGTAGCGGTTTATATAATATCATCATTAAGTAATATGTTTATGTCTATAGGAGGTTATTGGGTTGAGGTAGGTAGTTACATCCCTATCTTATTAGTTGAAGACCCTACAAACATTTACCGAGTCTTTACATCTATGTTCCTCCACGGTGATATACTGCATATATTCTTCAATATGTACTTCCTCTACATATTTGGTAGGGGTGTGGAGAATTCCTTGGGATCTTTAAGATTTGTAATACTTTACTTTATATCAGGTATACTAGCTACAGTATTCCATACAGCTTTCAGCTACATTCAAGGGCCTTACGCCTTAATGATTCCAGCCTTAGGTGCTTCCGGAGCTATTAGCGGGGTCTTAGCAGCATATTTGATGTTCTACCCAGGTACTTCATTAAGTGCTTGTTGGTTCTTCTTCATATTCCCAGTCTGCTTTACTGTTAGAGCATCGTATTGGCTTATCTTCTGGTTTGCTACTCAAGTAATATACGGATATTCAAGGTTAGGTGCAGCTGTAGCGTTTTTCGCACATGCCGGCGGTTTTGTAGCCGGGATCGCATTACTACCAATCCTCGTTAGGAAGGAAAGACTTGAACTACTTAGGGGTTGGCGTAGTTATGGACATATATTTAACATTATATTTAGAGAGGTAGAAGCTGTAAGGGGCTTAGGGAGGACGTCTAAATTACTCCTCTCAGCCTTAATAGCATCCCTAATAGCTGGTTCAGCAGTCATTGCTAGCGATGTTAGTCAACTAACTATATACGTTGCTGGTGTGAGTGGTAGGGCTGTCGGCATAGCTGAGTTGAATGATAGCATAGTATTCACAGTAGTTAATAATAACGTTGAAGTGCAGACCATAACTAATACCTACACTAGAATACTAATTAACAGATTAGTCGGTCTTGACTTAATGATCAATAAGTCAGCATCATCGTCATCACTTGAGCTAATCAACCTAAATACGACTTCTAAGTTGAGGGTGGGGGACTCAGTAGTCAACGTCCCAACATACATAGAGAGTTTAAGACTTAACTACGATGATAACGGAGTCTTAAAAGAAGCTTACGGGAGTTTTAAAACGGTGATAGTGTCCATCATGACTAATACCTACAGATTTGGTGATAGCATTACCTACGAATTTAGGATTAGTGTAGTAGGTTACTACGACGCGTCGAAGATGGTAACATCTACTGCTTTAACTTCCCTAGCAACTTCTACTGTAGCGTTAGCAGTCGTCTTATTTAGAGATAGAGAGTTAACAATAGTTGGTTAGAATTAGAACTCTATATCAGCTGTATTTAATAACCCAATATTCTATTAATTATATCGCCGTACCTGCTGTAGATCTTAATAGCTAATGCCTCCATATGTAAGGCTTTTACGACCTCCTTCAACTCATCCCTACTAATAATCCTGAATTTCAAGTAGGCGATATATGAGGAAGCTACTATTATAAGTGATATTAACCAGTGGATGTTTAGGAGGAAGCAGGCTGCACTCAAAGCTAATGGTATAGCAGTAGTCTTAGCTAGTGAGCCCCACTCTACGTTAAATTTAATGGATTTAATAATGTGTAACGTAGTTAAGAACCCTACGTAACTACCTATGGTGAAGGCAACCGCACTGCCCAACCCTCCATAATCTGGAACTAAGATGTAGTAGAGTATTAGCCTAACTACGCTGATAGCCATGTTAATCATTAAAACCAATAGATACTTCCCGTAGGCATATACTAGACTTCCTATACCTGAAGTAATTGCTAAGGGGATGGAAGAGATTAGTAGGGTAGTCAGTATAGGGGCTGAGTTAAGGTACTCACTACCGAGTAATGAAAGCGGTACCCAAGAGTAAAACATTACGTATATTGCGGGAGGAGCTATGAGGGCTATACTTACCCTCATAACCTGTGATAAAGCCCTCTTCCTTCCATCCTTCATACCGCTAAGGACTGGAAACGTAAGTGATAGGATACTAGCACCAACCATTAAGATCACATTCGCTATGGCTGATGACACGTAGTAATAGCCTGTTTCTAAAGCACCTGAGATCGTGTAGACTGAGAGAACGCCTAATAAACTACCAGCAGACGATATGAGGCCTGGTAGCCATGAAGGCATTCCAGCAGTTAGTACTTCTTTAAGTGCTTTAAAAGAGAAGCACGGTCTGATCGGCACTTCCTTCATAGTCCGTAGGTTAATTATTATTAACCTAACGTAGAGTTGGACTAGATTTCCAATAACCGCACCTACCCATCCTAACCCGTAATACAGTACCAACGTAATCCCGATGGCGAATCTGAAGAATATGCTCAACACTATGGAGGTAAAGATGATTTCAGTCTTAAGCATAGAAGTTATTAGAGATGTAGGTACGGAGTTTAAGCCGGCTATGACCATTAGTGAAGTGAAAATAAGCATGCTGCCTGAGATCCCGCCGAACTCATATCCATAAACACCTAATGAAGTGATCAATAATCCAACTACTACATGTATTAACAGGTTGAATATATAGGAGGTCCAGAAATATGTCTTAAGTCCTTCTCTATCATTACTCCCTAAGCACATACCGAAGAATCTAACAACTCCTGTACCTATACCGAAGCCTAAGAAACTTAATATTAGTCCGGAAAGGCTTGAGATAGCACTCGCAATGCCTATGGCAGTAGGTCCTACTAGTACAGAGACGAGCATCCAGTATATGAAGCCTGCGAAGTTATCGATAATACTACCAAAGTAAAGCCAGAAACCACCTCTTACTATACCACTAATACTGAACTTCCTATGATGTTCCTCCATCTATACCACGTAGTGTTACTTGATTATTACTGAGGAATATAAGTTAGCTGGAAATTAAAGCATTATCAGCGACCTCTTGAGATGAGATACGCATTTAAAGTATCTACGCAGTTAGTTATTTGGGCCTGGAGCACCGAATGCTACTACAGTTGCTGAACGAACTTGCGGACAGTATAACTAATAACTCTAACTTTAGTAGAGCTACTGTAAGACTCACTACTTTGGAAGTATCTCAAGACGTTGAGGTTTTAGATAAACCTAAAGTTATTAGTAGACCTTCAAGACCTTTAGTAAGTGGTGCTGTTGATGCAGCCTCATCTAACATTATGACAAATAACAATGAGGTCGCATTATCAGTAGGCGTTGTATGTGCGTCAAAAATTACAGTATACCCCGATGTTATGACATCCGTTACTGAGGCGCCATTTGCTGGAACCTTACTAGGTAGTAGGATGGCCGGAGTTACAGACTCTTACATAATGCTTAACTTAAGATATGCTGACGATCCTAACCTCCCATTAGGTGCTATATCTCATGACGTTAGGATAAACCTAGAGTCCTACATGATTAGTAAGTCTTTAGAAATACTTCAACCTAATACCATATTAATGATTGACGGCCCCATCTACTACCCCTTACACCACCCTAAGATGGTATGCCGTTGGAATGATGAGTTATCTAGGCTTAATGAGTGTAGGACTAAGTTAATTAGGGAAGCATATAGGTACGGTTTACTTCCAGTAAATATAGTTAAGAGGGTTAGGAATTCTTATTACATACCGCCATCGATTTCTAGTGGTGTTTCTGATGTGGAATTCGTTGAGGCTTTAATTAAGGATATGAATGTGAGGTCTAAACCTATTAGAACGCCCATATATTTATACCGACGTGGTGAGGGACCTGCAAGATACTTCACATACGTTGCAGTGCCTAAGTCCTCAATCTATAATACTTACTCAGTATTCCGTATTGAAGTGCTTAAGGAAGTATTTGATGATATGCCGTATGATTTCATGGATGATGTGCTCTCCCACATAGTATTTGAGGCTTACGACTACGGCTTAGACATACCTTATAGGTTAAGCATAGCTGACTCATATAGTAAAGGCGTGCTCAGCAAGATGACTAAGATCTTCGTCAACATGCTCATAATGAGGGGTGTTTCAATACCTTACGAGGCTTTAGAATATGAGTGATGGTTTTAATTCATTAATTGAGTTGCTTAAGGAAAGGTCTTACGAAGCCTTAGCTAAGATCTCAAATGCAGGTAAGGTCGTAGGACGTGTTAGTAGGAGGAGTCCTTCTAAAGTGTCTGATGGTGAGGTTAGAGTAGTTGTTGAGGTAGATCCGTATGTCTACTTCGGCGAAGGACTAACTATAGGTATTGGGGACTACTTAATAGCTGTTGATTTAAAGAGTTTAAAGTATGTTGGGTTGAGGGTTAGGAGTGTTGCGAGGGCTGATGCAGCTTCTGAGGTTGAGACCCCATTAAGTCTTGGTTTAGATTACAGAATTGAGGGTTTAATGACTTATACATTAGTGGAGGCAGAACCCCTTCTAACTGAGGATGGATTACCTGTAGCAACGCCTGTAGAACCTCAATCACCAGTAGCCATACCTACGAACCCCTCACTAGTACAGGTGGTTACTGGCTTACCAACCGATGGTGTTGTAGTAGGTTCTTTAACATCTCCTCAATCACTAACTCCTAGCAGTTTAGTACCCATTAAAATACCGAGATATGAGTTCTTCAAACACCTATTAGTATTGGGGACTACAGGTGCTGGTAAGACGACCTTTATTAAGAACTTAGTCTTCAGTATGTTAAGTAGTTGGGAGGATATCTTCATATCAATAATTGATGCTACTGGAGATTACACTCAAATAGCTTTACCGCCTAATAAAGTGCCGAAGGACTCTGAAGTACTTATAAATGGGTTGGACGACCTACTAAGCAAGTATCCTAAATGGGTGACCTACCTAGTACCTCTTAGGAGGAGGTTATACCGTAGCATAGTAGAATTTTCCAATGCGTACATAAGGGATAGGTTTAGCAGGACTTTATCATTATTCCATAACACTCAACTTGACTATAAATTATCGTTGGAGGGTAGGGATCTCGGCATTATTAAGTCGGTCATTGCTACATTAACTTCAGATACATTTAAAGTCAACATCGAGGTCATACCTATTTCATTAAGTTATGTGAGGATGAAGGACCACTTAGACTCACTACCTCTATTCTCACGTCAGGCAAGGCTTTACTTAAGGAACATAATAAATTACCTAGAAGATCAGGCAGGAGGTATCAATAGCTTTACATCGTTGTATATGAGGTTTATACAGCTTAAGAAGAGCATTTCCGAGGTCATGAAGTTACATAAGTCGACTCTAGAGAATATAGAGAGGGTTTTTAACTTCTTAGCAAGTTCTGACGATGTTGACGTAGTGGTTGATGGTAATTACCTGGGGATCCCACCGATAGATGTGTTGGTCAAGGAGTGTAGGTGGCCAGTAATCCTAGACTTAGATTATCCGATGGCCAGAGGGTCAAGTACCTTCATAGCTAACTTAATAGCGTATGAGTACCTTAGGTCTTTATACGCCTGGAAGAGGGGTGCACATTCAGGAAGTACGGATAGGCCAGCAATAGTGGTTTTAGATGAGGCGCATAGATTCTTCCCATCTGAGGGGACTTCATATGAGGAGGTTGACATGCTTGCAGACTTCATATCTATGATTGCTAGGTTGGGTAGGGCTAGGGGGTTGGGCTTCATATTCTCCACTCATTCACCGAAGGACGTGCATAAAATTATAACTCAGCTAACTAATACTAAAGTCATCTTCAGAAGTGAGAAGAGCTTCCTAGAACTTGTTGACACACCTAAGGAGTACTTAAGCTATATGTTATTAGCCCCAGATAGGGTAGGCCTGCTTAGAAGTCCGACCATTAGGTCGGGGTACGTATTATTTAAGACTTCAGAACCTCTCTTAGGCCACTACGATATCGGTAGGGCGTTAGTTTGGAGGTGATATCATAGGAAGATGTGGTTTATGTGGTAGGGAGTCTGTAACAGTAAGTGATGTTATAGGCTTATGCTCTGAATGCTTACGTAGAGCTCCGCAATTACCTGAGAGTGTTGTCAGAGCTCATAGAACGGCTCGGAATGTGCTTGGATTGTCACCTACTAAAGCCGAGGCTGGGGAATTTAGATGCGGTCTCTGCATCAATAACTGCTACTTAAGTAGTGATGTATTGGGTTACTGTGGTAACTACCTATATGAAGGAGGTCTCAAACACGTGTTGGGTTCTTACGACGTGTCGTACGGGTCTTGGTACTACGATGTACATCCAACTAACTGTGTGGCATTTCCTGTATGTCCAGCAGTCACAGGTAGGGGCTTTCCTCAATACTCGTTAAGACCTGATGGTGAGGCAGGGTATTACAATCTTGCAGTATTCTATGCAACATGTTCTTTGAATTGCCTCTACTGTCAGAACTGGAGGGGTAGGAGGGAGTCGCTACTCTTCATGCATAGGATGAGTGTGGATGAATTAGTTAAAGCAGCTTTAAATAGTAGGGTTACCTGCATCTGCTACTTTGGGGGAGATCCAACACCAAACGTAATTCATGCGTTGAAGACTTCTAGGGAAGTCCTCAAGAAGGTTGGCGGTAGTAGGATTTTAAGAATATGTTGGGAGACTAACGGTACTTTAAACCCGAAGATCATGGAGGAGGTTACTAAGGTTTCACTTGAGTCAGGAGGTATTGTAAAAATAGACCTTAAGGCTTGGTCACCTAAGATATACCACGCCCTAACAGGTGTTGATGCAGTTGAAAGGGTTAAGGAAAACATTAAATTAGTTTCTACCTACATGAGCCTGAGGGAGGAACCACCGTTATTGGTGGTCAGCATCCTACTCGTTCCAGGTTACGTAGACCTTATAGAGGTTAGAAGTATTGCGGAGTTTCTGGCATCGTTAAATACTGAGATACCGGTTGTCCTCCTAGCCTTCCGTCCTGACTTCATGTTAACTGATTTACCAACTACTAGTAAGGCGCATATGCGTGAATCTATAAGGATTATGCGTGATTTAGGGTTGAGGAATGTATTCGTAGGTAATGAGTGGTTATTAAGCGACCGTTACTAAAACCAGTAGCGTTAATTAACTCGTAGGAATTAAAAGGTAAGGAGGTGTTTAAGGATGTTACCAAAGATTGTGACGCTAAGCCATGGTGGTGGGGGTAAGGAGATGTGGGATATTATTAACGAGCTAATAGTTTCTAAAGTTCCTGAAGGCTTTAAGAGGGTTTTAAATGGGGTTGGTCTTGAGGCGTTGGATGATGGGGTAGCCATTAAAGTTGGTGATGAGTTCGTAGTTGTAAGTATAGATTCGTATACTGTTAAACCTCTCGTCTTCCCAGGAGGTGATTTAGGGAGTTTGGCAGCTTCGGGAACTATTAATGACTTACTTATGATGGGGGCTAGACCTATAGGTTTAGTAGATGCCATAGTTGTTGAAGACGGTATTGAGGTAGGCTTACTAGATAGCTTGGTTAAGTCTTTAGTAAATACAGCTATATCCGAAGGTGTTGCCATATTAGGAGGTGATTTTAAGGTCATGCCTAAAAACGCCTTAGATGGAGTCATAATAACTACGGCTGGTATAGGGATAGCACGTAGGTTAATCGTTGATACTAACATAAGGTCTGGGGATAAGGTAATCGTTACTGGACCTATAGCAGAGCATGGGGCTACTATAATAGCTTCTCAGCTAGGATTGCTTGATAATGTTAAAGGTCTATCAAGCGATGTTAGACCACTATCTAAGTACCTGTTACCCATATTAGACACTTATGGTGAGTATATACACGCTGCTAGAGACCCTACGAGGGGTGGCTTAGCTTCAACACTGAATGAGTGGGTGGTCGGTAAGGAACTCACAATAGTTGTTGAGAGGGGTAGGATACCTATAAGAGATCATGTGAGGAAGTTCTTAGATATGTTGGGGATAGAACCACTTAACGTAGCTTCGGAGGGTATTGCAGTATTAGCCGTAGATCCTGAGGTTGCTGATGAGGTTGTGGAAAAGCTCCGTAGTTTAGGTCTTAGTCATTCCTCAATCATAGGGGAAGTTGTTAAACCGTTCTCAGAGTTGGTAAGAGGTAGGGTTCTTGCTAAAACTGAGGTAGGTGGTTTAACTTTTGTAGAGCCTTCATCCTCCCCAGTACCTAGGATTTGCTGATAGCTTATATTCCTATTCACTACTTAACGTATTTGTGAATATTATGAGTGACTCGTTAACTGGTGTTGGGGCAGCGGTCTTAGCCACTATCTCATGGTCTTTAGCACCTATAGCGATTAAGCAGGGGATTAAATCTGATACGAGTTTAGTTGCTGTGACAGGTATTAGGGGGTTAGCCGCATTTCTAATATTACTACCTCTAACGGTGTCTAGGATATTCGTATGTACGGTAGATTACTACGACGTAGTATTGATATTAGTAAGTGCTATCTTAGTAGGTGTTAGCGATCTCTTTTATATAGAGGCTATTAAAAGGATTGGTAGCTGGAGGGCTATATTAATAGCTTACCAGTATATATTAATAGCTCAGATCTTAGCATTCCTCATACTTAATGAGGTGAGGGGTATTTACGCAGTCTTCTTCACCCCTCTAGCCCTCCTAGGCATCTACGTTGCGTTGAAGGATGAGGGTAGTTCCTCTAAGAGTGTGTCAGCTAACTTCTTAATAGCTTATATACCTGCAATTCTCTGGGGTGTGGCAACAGTTATAAGTCGGTATCTAACTTTTAATGTTGATGCGGTATTAATAGCTTCTTTAAGGTCTTTCTTCATAGCTGTCCTATTCACATTATTAGGTTTTAAACACTTGCATGACTTTAAGTATTTAGGAAAACAGAGTTTCCTATACCTACTCACCTCGGGGTTCTTCACACATGTTGGTGGTTTTCTAGTATTTCTATACGCGCTTAAATCTGTAGGTACCTTCGTATCAACCTTGGTAAATTCTGTAGGTCCTTTAATAACTCAGCTTATATCTAAGAAGTTAAGTAATGAGAGGTTAGGCTTGAGGCATTTGATAGGCACATCGATAACTACGTCTTCTGTAGTGTTAGCAGTAGTGTTTAGTGCTTTGAACTTAATTTAACTTTCGTTAATTAATTTAATACTTTGAGTTTACGACTATTAATGTGTTGGTATGTATGGGTATAGAGTTCATAGTGAGTCGTGAGGTTAAGTTATTAGGTATCTCCTCCTACTACGGTTTTGCAGGAGGGGTCGTTGTAGAGAAGGGTAGAGTTGATGTAAGGGAGTACTGTAGGAAGTTAGTCAGTAGCTTATTAAGTTATTATAACGTTGAGAGGGTTAAGGACGTACCTACAATTAGGTCTTATAGGGATATTATGTGGAGGTTGGGGATAGACCCCACTAAGACTAGAGTGAGTAGTGAGGCCTTACTGAGGAGGGTGCTTAAAAGTGGTTCCTTCCCCCACATAAACAACGTTGTTGATGCCTGCAATATAGCTAGTTTAGAGACTTTAATACCTATCAGTGTGTTTGATTTGAGTAGGGTTAGGGGGCCATTAGAACTTCGGTATTCTAAACCTGGTGAGAAGATTGTAGACATTGATGATAATGTGAGGGAGTTGAAGGGATGTGAAATAGTTCTCGCTGACTCGAACTCCATCCTACACCTATATCCCCATAGGGACTCAAAGACAGCCTTAGTGGACTTAAACACTCAGAGCGTATTAGTAGTTGCATATGGTGCTCCAGGTGTTCCTCATCTACTGGTTAAGGAAGCTGTTGAGAGGACTTTAAAGTATTTGTCAATGTTCTGTTATGCTAGGTATTTAAGTGAAGTTTTAAAGGCGGAATAATTACTAGTAAGTGGTTATTTAGGAGGTTGAGACAGTTTGAACATTAAGGTAAGGTATTATGCGTTATTCAGAGAGCTGGTAAGACGTTCCGAGGAGGTACTGTCCCTACGTGATGATACATCCTTAAAGGAATTACTTAATGAATTAGCTAGGAAGTACCCAAAACTTGGGAGTTTTATAGACTCTGGTGCCTATATAGTCCTACGTAATTCCCACCCAATATCAGATGCGGATTTGAAGACAGCTTTAAAAGAAGGTGATGTTGTAGACTTAATGCCGCCGTCCTCAGGTGGTTCTATAGAGGTTAGACTCCTACGTAAGGATGATAACGTATCACTTGATGAATTGATTAGGGAGGTTAAGACTGTTAACGGGATTGAGACTTCTGGAGCTATAGCTATTTATGTAGGCTTTGTTAAGGGGGTGGTTAACGGTGTGAAGGTTCGTGAGCTGGTATACGAATCTAATGAGGAATTCACGCTAAGAGCTTTAAATAGGATCTTACAGGAGGTAGTAGCTAAGAATGATAGGATTAAAGCCGTTAAGGTCTTACATAGGGTGGGTAGTTATAGGCAGGGAGATGAGGTCTTCTACGTTATTGTGGCAGGTGTTAGTAGGCGTGATGTAATTCCAGCATTAACTGAAATCGTAGAGAGGGTTAAACATGAGACGGGGATATGGAAACTTGAAATAAGGGACGATGGTTCTTACTGGGTCTTAGGCGATGGAGTAAGGGTTAGGAGTGAGGGGTCTAATACTTCATGAAATTATTTAATACGATTGGTAATTAAGCTCTACTTGGAGTTAGCCCGTAATGATCCTCAGGGCTTGGGATGGATACTCACTCAAGCTAACGCTATATCCATCATTCACACTCTCATTACTTAAAAGTGTAGGTAATACTTACGTGAAGAGGTTAGGTCTGTACAGAGGGTTGGCGTTCGAGGATTATTTAAATGGTGTCAAAGTACGTCACAGTGACTACGACTTAAACTATGTGAAGGAGCTCTGCGGGATTGTAGAAGACCCCTTAAATCTAATAAGTCATGTAGACCCTAAATTTAACGATGTATACTACTACTTAATCATGCAGTGGAGGGGGGTCGGACTCTCTACGGCTAGTAAAGACTTCGACTACATATTCATAGCAACATTTCTATCTAAGAGGACGTCCTACCATAGCAACGTTCTATCCTGGATAGATAAGATCTTTAGCATAGTAGATAATGTAGATGAAATATTAAACATTAACGTTTCTGAGATGTTTAAATCACCTCAAACGAAGGAGTTAAATACTGCTCTAAGGAATTACATGTATAATGTTAGACCTTACGTCATTAGAGGTGATGTCGATGCAGTTAGAAATTCCTTATTAGAGGTTAGGGGAGTAGGCCCTAAGATAGTTTACGCATACCTACTACATGCGATGCGGTGTACTGATATAGCCCCAGCAGATACCCACCTAACTTACTTTACTAACAAAGTATTGGGATTAAACGTAGGTCAACCAATTAAGAAGTTATGTTTGAAGTATGAGTGTAGGAACTGCAAACATAATTGCATTGTAGGGTATTTAAAGGAGGTCTTCGGAAGTGCTTTAGGCTACATGCAGACAGTAGTCTACGTACATGTAAAAACTTTATGTAAGAAGGGTAAATGCGATGTCTGCATGCTAAGAACACATAATTTATGTAGGATTTAGACTCAAACATCCTTAACTTTAAGCCCTCTCGATCATAGCGGTAGGCTGACGATTTTCCAACTCTCCATATCTTTAATAACTTTGTTGCTAAAGTTGGTAAAGGGAAACCTCATAATAGTTAGGACTTCCTCACCAGCACTACTACTGATAGTAGCACTCATAGTTATTATGCTATCTACTTACATACTTTCAGGTGGGTTATTAACTACTAAATTATTAGGCATGTATAGTAAGAAGGCTGTGGGTTTCGACATTTGCGATCATCAGACTGTGATGTTGGACGTATGGTGTGATACTTTAATAAATGAGTCGAAGATTGCGAGGGTATGTAACGGCTTAATATGCGTTTCGAAAATCATCTACGAAGATCGCTCCGAACCTCCAGACCTGATATTAGGTAGTAAGTACTTTAGAGGCTTAATAATTGATGAAGTAGATTTAACAAACAATAAAGTTAGTAGGATAGCTGTGGTTAATATAACTACCCGTAATGGAGATATTCAAACACTAAAACTGGAGAAAGATTTAGGAGTATTTAACTACAGTAAATTCTGCCTAGTAAACTACTACGAAGGCGACATAATCCCTGCGGTAAAATACTTATCAAATGGTGTGATTAAGCTGAGAGCTGCGGTCCTAACCTATGAGGACTTAGGCTGCGATTTAGGTAAGTGTGCATACTCCTATTATGTAGTGCCCAGTGGGTCATTACCTAACTCCTATATAGAGGCATTCGATGTTTGGAAATCTATTCTAGAATTAGTGTTTAACTATGATACTTCCATAATATTTGTAGATAGCCCGCATTTCAATAATACCTTCCTAATCACTGAGAGTGATAGGATGGTATTAGAAGATGTTCATAGCATTTTGAACTCTTTAAAAGGATTGTTTAACGATGATGTAATAGTAATTATTGAAATTCCAAAACCAGTTGAATTTAATGGGGAGGTATTACTAGCTCTTACCATTGGGAGATACATCTTCTTAAGTTTGAGAAATGCTGACTTAATAATCCATGAAGTAGGTCATACCTTAGGACTACAACATCCTAATATTAGTGATTTTGAGGAGTCATGGGTTTACAGTATCTTCTACGAATCAGTCATGTTGAAGTCTTCTTCAAGTACTTATAAGAAGGTTACTTTAGGTGATTTGGTTGGCTTAGCACGCAGCCTCTATGTACTTGAAGGTGTTAGAGGACGAGAAGAGTTTAATAAGAGGCTAGATAATTTCGGTATTAACGTAGAGAACCTCTGCGTAGTTCTCCCCGTAATGAGGAGGGCTTACCTATCTAAGGACATACCTGAAGTCATATTATCAATTATAATGGACGGCATTGTTAAGTTTAAAGTTGATGTTGATGGAGGGGTAGTTGATTATGAGTTCAATCATAAGTTATTAGAGATGCTTAAAGTGATTAGAGGGAGATGTTGAGTTACTGATTGATGATGTTTAATATGTATGGATTTCTAGTAAGTCCTGATGCTATCATATCAGCAATTCTAAGTGGTTCCGGGTATTGGTTAATGTTCTGAAGGCTTAATAAGATGTTAAGCGCATTAGCATGAGTAGTACCTACACATGATATGAGTAGGGGGCCTTTAGGTGTTATGACTTCAGATGCGTTTCGGTAGCCCCTCTCTATGACCTCATACCTCTCTAGCCAATCATTGAAGTTCCTCATGAGTGCTTCCTTAATTAATTTAAGGTTTAAACTATGTTTGAACACGATTATTACGGGTGTTGAGGTCTCACGGTAGATAGTTTCTGAGTCTACGACGTTAAAACCTGCGTATGTGACTCCGTCGAGAAATATGGCTGAGTGTGTATCGCCTAGAGATTTAACGCATCTGAGCACTGCTTCAGTCCCATCTAAGCCGTCAACTGTTATCGTAGTTAGCCTAACGGCTACTAGGTTTAAACCTTCACATGAGGTTGCAACTAGTAGGGTCTTCCTATCGGATTTTTTATAAGTCGGTGGGAAGTACCCATCATCTACTCCGAAAGTTCTTAATAATGTTTTCAAGCCTTCCTTCCTCCTTCAACACCTTAATTAAGGTATTTAAGTCTACATTGAGGCTTATAATCCTCGTCTTCCCATACCTACCCCTATTAACCACTTTAGCGTTTATTATTCCAAGCATGTCTAACTCACTAATTATGTCGCTAACCCTCCTCTGCGTGACTGGGTCTACGCTTAAATTCCTACATAATTCTCTATATATGTTGTAGACGTCTCCAGTAGTTCTACTATCACCGCCGTCTATGGTTAGTGAGAGTAGTACTAACTTACTATGTAGTGGTAAGGTCTTAATAACTTCAGCAACTCTATCTCTCTCTATTTCCGTCCTAGCCATTAGTACATGCTCCTTAGTAACCTTGCCATCCCCCTTCCTCTCAGCTATCTCACCAGCAACTCTTAACAGGTCTAAAGCCCTCCTAGCATCTCCATGTTCTTTAGCAGCTATCGACGCGCATAGTGAAATAACGCCTTCATCAAGTACCTCGGGTCTGAAGGCTTTAACAGCCCTACGTGAGAGTATGTCTTCGAGCTGGAGTGCGTCATATGGTGGGAAGATAACCTCCTCCTCGCCGAGGCTTGACTTAACCCTGGGGTCCAACCTCTCAATAAAGTTAACATCGTTAGTTATACCAACTATTGTTACCTTCCCTTTCTTAAGCTCTTCGTTAACTCTAGTCAACCTGTAAAGTAGTTCATCACCGCATTTCTTCACAAGCGAGTCAACCTCATCTAAGATCACAACCAACGGTACCCCCATACCATCTAAGGCTAACACAATCCTTCTGAAAACCTCTGAAGTTGAAAGCCCCGTAAACGGTATCTTAATACCTACAGAGTCGGCCAACCTAGCTAAGACCCTATACGTAGTGTCATCATACCTGCAGTTAATATAGCTGTACTTAAAAGACCTCCCAAACTTATTAGTATATTCTTCAAACTTCATTAAGACGTATTTAACAACTGCTGTTTTCCCGGTCCCAGTCAACCCGTAGATGAATATATTACTTGGCCTCTCACCTCTGAAGATAGGAGCTAGTATAGAACTTATCTTACTTATCTGCTCATCCCTATGCGGCAATTCATTAGGTATGTAATCCGGCCTTAAAACTTCCCTATCATTAAATATCTTAGACGTTAAACTCCTCTCAACAATTCTCTTAAACATATCATCAATGCCCAATCACACCAACCTCACTAATTAAATCTACTTAAGCAGTAAATAAGATAAGATTAACTTCCCTAGAATTGGGAATAACTTTTAAGAATTTAAGCTTCGTAGTAGTCAGTACTACTTATTGCTCTCAGCCCTCCATGCGTTGATATCCTCTCGTTGTCATCAACATTAGCTAGTTCTCACTCAACTCTCATTACTGCTTAAGTTAGGATTTGCTTGCCATGGATTTAAAATTACCGCGTGGTTGTCCATCATGCTTGCTGAGGGTATTTATAGAACGAGTTAGTATTAAATTATGTTAAACAGAATTTACTGGTATCTCATGCAGTTTGCAGTAGGTTATTGGTTTGCATATAGGTGTGAAGGCCTACGTAGGCAACCGTATAATGAGAGCGTTGAGTGGTGTTTACTATGTATGCACTCGTAACGCTTGTACTACTCTCTCTTGGTGTGGTATTTGCCTTAATTATGCGTAGGGTTAATATGCCAGAAGTCTCAGGATATATTGCTGGTGGGTTTGTTGCAGCCTTCCTGATGACTCACTTAAGTGTGGATGTGGTCGAGGCAACTAAGTTTATAGATCCATTGAAGTGGTTCGGCCTCATACTCTTCGTCTTTGAAGTTAGTGCGTCATTAGAGTTTAAGAAGCTCTCAAAGGCTGTTAATAAGGCATTAGCCGTGGAGATTCTGTCATACGTTACTATATGGCTTCTAAGCAGTGTTATTGCCTTGCTGTTTGACATGGACACGCTCAGTAGGTTAGCGATCTTCATGATGATGATTAACAGTTCTACCGCAGCAATCGCTACCATTAGGTCTAAAGGTCCTACTTCCTCGCAGGGCTTCCTAGAAGGATTAGCTACTAATGCAGTAGTTCAGACTAGTCTTGAGGACTTCGTTCAGTTTATGTTATTTACCGTGTTCATGTCTATGGGCTTCGTATTAGTCCATCCTGCAGAAGCGCTTTGGCTAATTCTCGGCTTGGTAGCAACAGCATCCCTCTTCGTATTAGCTTCAAGGTTCGTACTTAAACCAATCCTAACGAGCCCTCTCGCACAGGAGAAGGAAAGTAAGTTCTTCCTCTCGATCACCATAGCCATACTGTTCGCCACACTCGCTAGGTTCGTCGGTCTACCAGAACTCTTCGGTGCCTTCATAGGTGGTGTTGTTTTTGCCTACTTCCACAGCGTGTCCGACATCTCTGACCTACTTAAAGGTCCTAGAGATGTAGGTCTACTCCTCTACTTCACGAGCTTAGGCCTACAGTTGTATCTAGACATAACTACAGGTGTTGCTGAACCCTTAATAATTGGTTTAGGACTCCTCATAGGTTTAACTGCTACGGCAGCCAGAATGGTCGGAATATTTCTAGGATGCGGGCTCTCAGGTGTAGGTCTGAGGAACAGCATAATTTTAGCTCTACTTCTATCGCCGCTTAGTGAGATGGGTATAATACTAACGGACTCGCTGGCTACGACAGGGGTAGTAGCTAGGGATATGGTCTCAGTATCGGTAATATCCGTCGTAGTGTCATTGATATTCTTTAGCCTCGCCTTCCCTAATGGGTTAAAGATGCTTGATAGAATAGAGTCCGCCATTCCACGTAAAGTAGTAGTACTATTTGAGACGCTTTCTGAAAGGTACGTGAAGCGTGTAGAATTTACAGTAGCTCTCCTATCACCTATAGTCAAGTTCTCAATAGTCCTTCTAGCAGTTTCATATTTAAATACAATTTCAGTAGACCTTATTAGACCTTTAGGGCTTCCGAGCTATGTGGACGTTATTATTGGCGTGGTTAGTATGATTGTGATTTCAGTAGCACTTGCATTAACTCTTAGGAAGATTTATAGGATCGTACTAACCTCAGCCTTACGCAGTATAAGGAGTTTAAGAGAGCTCGTGTCAAGACTGCTAGATATAGTCATAGGCGGGCTGGCAACTACCTTCCAGATAATCATAGTGTTTGAGACTATAATAAGATTAGAAGTACTGGAATCTATCTACGAATTATCTGCAATAATTATAAGTATTGCAATAGTCCTCACGACAGTTTACGAAATACATAGGTACTTAAAACGATCCGCTGCTCCAACTTAACAACTACTTCGAGAGGTGAATGATGGTTAAAGCTGAGGTACGCACTCGCTCCCCCATCCCAAGGTTTTGTAGGCTTCCTCAGGATTGTTCATCACGGTTCCCCCGAACTCCTCCCCCGGACTGCCGTAGGTCTTCGGGAACTCGGTATTACTGAAACGTTTGGAAGCTCATGGATTTATAAGTTCTACGAGCCGTACTCCTATTATGTCAAAGTTTTGAAAGCCTAGAAAGACCTACAAAAACTTAAAGAAAACAGCTGCCAAAACTCTCTAATCATGAATGGCGGCAGACTTCCAACATGAAGTAAATAACATGTCGTAGTGGTTTCAAATACGGGTTTAGAGGTCGTAATTACGGCTGTTTTAAGGAGGGAAAAGGCCTAGCCGACGGCTGAGTTGGTTATTAGTGGTCTGAACTTAAGTCCGTAGTATATCAGCCCGCTGGGGTCTTCAGACTTCAACCTCCTTAAAACTGCCTCAACTCTTAAGCCTTGACGCACTTCAGATTGGCTTACATCTACTACCTCACCAATGACTATGGGTCCCTCGTCCAATCTTATTAAAGCTATGATCTTCGGTAGGTTTTCCTCACTTCCCTCAATTCTGTAATAGCTGATGGTATAGCTTACTACTTCACCGAGTCCTACTGAGTTCGTAGTCCTAACATTACGTGACTTGCAGTACGGGCATATAGGTCTCCTGGGGTATGACTTCCTACCACATTCTAAGCACTCGGTAATCCTAATAGAGTAGTAGTCAAATCTCCTCCTCCAAAACCTAGGTATTGATAGCTTCACTACCTACACCTCCTAACAACTACTACTGCTGAATTTAAGTCTAAGGCTGACATACTGTGTGCTAACCCCCACGTAACGTTACGTCTAACATCGCCTAACCCTTCTGTCAGAATTTTAAATATTTCTGCGACTTGGTAGACGCCTGTAGCGCCGATAGGGTGCCCCCTTGCCTTCAATCCACCGCTTAAGTTTACATTATTTAAGTCGTTGATGACTTCAGGAGCTTTACCCCTCCTAACCAGTCCTAACTCTTCGATTATTAGGTATCCAAGTATGCTGTATGAGTCGTGTATTTCTAAAACAGCATCATTAATATCTACTTTACATTCCTTTACTAACCTACTGAAGAGGAGTTTAGTAGCCGGTAATTCGAGTATGTTATCTCTTAAGTTAAGCGGTAGTGCGGTTGCCTGGAATACTGCCTCAATCTCGACGTAGTCGCTATTTGATATTAAGCCATCATTACTTGTGAGTAGTATAGCCGCTGCTCCATCACCTATTGGAAACGAATCAAGCAGTCTTAACGGGTCGGAGAGTACTTGACTATTAACTACTTGCTCTTTAGTTACAGTGAATTTTAACTGAGCGTAGGGGTTCCTAACAGCATTGCTGTGCATTTTTACAGACCAACTGCTTAAGTCCTCCCTGCTATACCTGTATCTCTCCATATATTCCTTCATGAGGAAGGCTGCTTCGTTAACTAACGCGAAATCATATATGGATTCAACCTCATAGTCAAGTAATTTAGTTAGATGTTTATTAATGGCGGTGGTTGGATATTCACTACTCTTTTCAACGCCTATGACGAGGACTGATGAGGCTAGTCCAGACTTAATTAGGGCGTAGGCATGCGCAATAGCTGCTAAACCGCTTGACTCACCGGTTTCAATTCTTAATGCAGGCTTAGGTGTGAGGCCTAACTCCTGAGTTAAAATTGTGGAGATGTCAAGTTGATCTAGCATTGAATCGCTAAATACGTTTGACACTATAACGTAGTCTATGTTGTTTAAACCGTCATTGCTTAAATTCCTAGAGATTTCATCCACAACATCGAATGCTAACTCCTTATATGATTTAGTGAAATACCTGCTAACCCTAATCATAGATGCTGATGCGATGTACACCTTCCTACAGGCCATGCTCATATCCTCTCCAACAATTTTCTATACTTCGCATAAGCATCATATCCAATGTATATCTTATTGTTTAGCATGTCAGTAACCTTTAACGCGTTGTTAACCCTAGTTAACAACTTATCAGTAGTTACGATGCTGAATGAGTCGCTGCCTGCCCCACTCCCAAACGTTGCTAGTAATATCCTCTGCCCAGGTTTAGCCTCCTCTAAAACCTTAGCTAAGCCTAATAATGCTGAAGCATTATACGTATTACCAATCCAAGGGTTCACCAGTCCTGGAAGTATTTTATCTTTCGGGAATCCTAACTCAGCCCCCACTCTTAGTGGGAACCTACCATTTGGTTGGTGGAATATTGCGTAGTCGAAGTCTTCAGGTCTAAGACCTAGCTCACTCATCAAGCCTTTTACAGAATTGACTATGTGGTTGAAGTAAGCTGGCTCATCAGTAAATACCTCACCGTGAAGTGGGTACGGCGATCCATCCCTCCTCCAAAAGTCTGGGGTATCACTCGTATACGTATACGAGCCCTCAAAGTATGCAACACCTTCATCCTTAGGACCTATGATGTAGGCAGCAGCCCCTGAAGCTGCGGTAAGCTCTAAGACGTCTCCAGGATTAGCTTGAGCAGTATCAGAACCAACTACTAAGGAGTACTTAATCATACCGCTGGACACTAAACCTATTGAAATTCTAATCCCCTCACCAGCAGCTCTGCAAGCAAACTCCATATCAGATGCTAATTTCTTGTTAGGCAGTCCTAACGCATCACCTATTATAGTTGCGCTTGGTTTGACTGCATAGGGCTTAGACTCAGTTCCAAGGAAAATAGCTCCCAACTCACCTACATTTATACCTGCCCTCATAATGGCTGAACGAGCTGCATACCAACCCATAGTAGTTGCGTCCTCATCTACGTTAGCTACGGCCTTCTCCTCAATATTTAATGACTTAACTAATAGCTGATCAAAACCCCATAACCTAGCAATATCTGATACTTTAATCCTAAACCTAGGGATGTAAGCCCCCCAACTAATAATACCTACGGATACCCCACCAACCACTAAGACACCATTAAAGTAAGGTAGTCTAATATTTTATAGCTAACCTTCCTCAGGGAAAACCCTCTACGAAGTACTGAGCTTTTAAGGATTTGACCCCCTCCACCCTTGGGGATGAGGCTTTCCGATGTGGGGGATGTCATCAAAAACTTTAAACGTTTGATAAAGGAATTAAAGTAGTAGATGATGAGGTGGGCAGCCTTAGAGATTCGGTGAAGACCACAACTCACTCTGATATAAATTAAAAATTATGTAATCTCCCTAATGCAGGAGATTTCCTTTAAGTTCTCGTAGATGTTGTTAACAGCTCTGTAGACCTCCTCCTCACTCTTAGCTCCGGTTATCACCATTTTCCCACTACTAAAGATCAGTAGTACTACTCTAGGGTCATCCATCCTGTGGATTAGTCCTGGAAATTGCTCCGGCTCATACATCGTGTTTTTAAGAAGGTATGCCGCTTTCTCTAAGTTGACCTCGGCGTTGAGATTAGCTGATGCAACTATGTTTTGGATCTGAATCTTAGGTTTACCGATGATTATTATTCCATACTTGGTTAAGGTCTTTATTATCTTTTTAAACCCCTTAATTAATTCTTGAGTACTCTTAGCCCCTGTGACAACCATCTTACCGGAGTTGAATATTAGGGCTGTAAGTCTAGGTCCCTCCAACCTCATGATAAGACCTGGAAACTCGTCAGGTTCGTACTCTATGTTCGGCACGTTCCTACCTATTAAATTTAGATCTAACTCCTGCTCGAGACTTACCGTAGCAACTATATTCTCAATCCTAATTAAAGGGTTTAATCCCACATCAAACCCTTTTAAAAGGTTTAAAAAGGGTTTTTAAACTATGCTCACTATCAGTAAGATATGTCGTATAAGTCTTTAAGGGCTGGTAGCTCTAGAATACCTACTTCCTCGTCTACTACTACAGGTCTTAAATTCTCCAGAGATGTCTGCTCCTTAAGTATTGGCGATAGGTACGTGTTCCTATCTAATGTTACCTTACTACCTGTCTGGTAAGCCCCTACGGCAGGTAATGTTATTAGTTGTAGGCCATTAAATAACTCACCGACTAAGAAGCATTGAAATCTACCAATACTTCCTAAGGGGTCGCGTAACGTAATCGCTGGATGCTCATGCCCTATGACTACGTATTTCGCATGGACGTCTTCCGGTAATTTATTATGGCCGTGGACTATTAGAAAGTCACCAATACTCAACTTGTCAGTTAGTGTGAAGTTGTACTTACGGGTAAGTACTGAGAGGTAGTTATCGTGGTTACCTCTAACAACTATGAACTCCTCAACCCTGCTTAACACATACTTTATTACCTCATTTAACTCTATTCTCTCTATTCTACCCAACTCGTTAAACTTATGCTTAAAATCGCCAACAATTGTTAGGACCTTAACATCAACTGAGTTGAAGACCTCCTCAAGTATGTTCATTAACTTCTTTTTCTGAAAGCGCGGTATGTAAACCCCCTTCTCAGCCATCTCTTCCTCAAAACCTATGTGGGTATCAGCTAATAATACCATCCTATACTTCCTTAAGTAAATTACTGGTAGCTCGTTAACTACGTCAACACCACTTACTAGTTCGAAGCCCACCTAACCATCCGAGAATTAAACCTCTACTAAATTTATAACTTATGAATACGCCTATGTATCTTGATGATGAAGCTTACAAGGTATGAAGTACGTGATTTATGAACCCGCGTCTGATGAGGACTAATTGCTAGTATTTAGTCAATACTTGGCTTCTAGAATTGTTTAAAGGCCTCCAGAAAACTCTACTACTGTGCCGTTAATGTAGGTCCCACTACATATTAAGTACCTTACTAGGTCAGCAATTTCTTCAGGTTCTGCCGCCCTCTTTGCCGGGACGGAGTCCTCCACACACTTAACTAATTGAGGTGTTAACTTCCTACTTCCAACCCAGCCTGGTGCTATGCCTACCACCCTAACCTTAGGGGCTAGCTCACTTGCTAAGTACTTAGTTAACTGTATGAGGCCTGCCTTAGATATAATGTAGGGTAGTGATGGTTTAAGACATTCATATACTTTCTGACCCCTCAGAGGTGTTAGGCATATTAAGTTTACTATAATGCCTCCACGACTGTAAAACATTGAAGTACCTATCTCCTTAGAGATTAACATGGATGAAATTAAATTTACGTTTAATACCTTATTGATTAAGTCTACATCTACAGCCTGTAGTGGGGTGTCGTCGTAGACCCCAGCACTATTTATTAAGACGTCTATTACATCGTACCTCGTTTTTAAATATTTTATGAAGTCTAACACGTTGTCAAGCCTGCTGAAGTCGTATCTAACCAGGTCTACATACGTCTTTACCCTCAACTCGTTAGCTAGTCTTACAGCACTTTCTTCGGATTTATTGTAGTGTAGTATTAGTCTAGCTCCCTCGCCCCCTAATTTAGCGGCAATCGCACTCCCTATGAGGCCGCTGGCCCCCGTAATCACTACGGTCTTACCCTTAAGGCAGTCTTCAAACATTTAGATCGCCGAGCTTATTCAAAGCTGTTAGGAGTATTAACCCGTAGATAGGTGCTGTGAGGGGGTCTGTCTTAACTCTTAACTCACATACGTCTGCGATATTACTTAGTTTGAGGTTTCTTACCTCCTTAACGGAGAACTCCTCAACATCTGTTGATATTAGTAGTACTTTCTTTACATACCTAACATAGTGTTTAACATTGTATAGCGTTATTAAGTAGCGGGGCACTGGCGAATTATAATGGTATGCTACGTATTCAGCTGGGCCTAACATACTTGGTGTGGAGGAAATGATGAAGGGTTCTTTAGCAAACTCTCTTACCTCTAATAACTTACTCATATACCCAGCTATTAAGTCCTTTAACACGGGCTTTAAGTTAGTTAACTCATACCATAGCCTATAGCCCCTAACGCCAGACCTATTTAAGAACTCACTAACGGCTAACCCAATTAGTATGTGTTGTTGTAGGAGGTCAGGAGTTAAAACAGTGATGAGTAAGTCATCGCGGACCCTAGCCTTAACCGCGTCAGATAATGGTGTGAAGCTAAGGAGCATTACCTCATAGTCAGTAAGGTTTAACTGGTCTAACACCCTAATTAAGGAGGAATCCCCGCCATTACTGATTATTAAAACCCTACGAATCCCTCCCTCACAGTAGGGGGCTACGTAATAAGTCATAGCCTCAGGCTCTACAGCATATGCATTAATACTGGTTAAAGACCTCAGCAGAAGAAATAAGTAATTAGCTGGTGAGACATACATACCAGTATAAGTAATCAGCATATCACTACCACCCCTAAGAAAGCTTACTAACCGTTTCACACCTTCTGAATTAAGAACACTATAAGTAGAATCCAAATAACTACTTAGAAAATTACTTAACAAATCTACCGTGTCAGATCCGTAAACACCCACTGCAGAGACCCATTAATAAATTAAAATAAAACACAATTATATAGGAAATATATGGAAATACTAACATTAAACCTTTTAGCCCAGTTCACATACTTTTAGTGGGCGGGGGTGCCCGAGCTAGGTCAAAGGGGTCGGGCTTAGGCCCCGATGGTGTAGACCTGCGTGGGTTCGAATCCCACCCCCCGCACCATAGGAGCCTTCTCATCACTTTATCTACTGGGAGTTTAGGCAGTACTTTACGCTTACCTTGTTCTAGGTATTCTTTAATTATTCCGTGATTCTTCTCTGGAACTCTCACGTCCTTGATGCAGAGGTCTCATCAATAGTTCATTACTGATATTAGTTTAAGCTTACCTCCTTACAATCGTTTTAAGTCGGGCAATATCTAGCTGAGAATTCTCAGCTATGATTGATGGGAGTTACTCTTATAGTCTTTACTAAGCTTGAATATCATTAATAGTTGTCTGAAGAATTCGTTAATGCCGTTTACAACGCCCTTAGAGGTTAGAGTGTCTAATACTGCAGTCCAATCTACCTTAATTATTATGTATGAAAATAGTAGGGTTATTACTACATAAACCGGTAATAAGAATGTGAACTCCATGACCTGCTCTTTAATTAAGTGTGAGTAGAACACTATTACGGAGGTAAGTACGGTTTTACCAGATAGAACTGCTATTAAGTATTTAGGTATGCTATATCTGGTCATCCCCATCGGGATGTACAGAACGTCATCCGGTAATGGAAGTGATGCGAATAGGAAGATAGCTAGGAATAAACTCTTACCTGCTATCCTATTAAATAATTCTAAGTTCTTCAACGTCTTCTGAGAGAGACCCAGCCTGAAAAGACTCCCGATGGAGTAGATTATAAGCTTACCTACAGTAGCACCTAATGCTGATATTAAAGCAAGCAATAATTTAGTGGTTAGGTCTTGAATGAATACGGAGTAAGCCATTATAATTGCTAAATATGGAAGTGCAACAAATGGTATGGAGTTAGCTACTAAGCTAATTATAAACATGCCTAACATACCCATAGAAATTCCTGCGGGTCCTCTGAAGAAGACCAGCAATTCATCTAACCATTGAAGCATACTTACCTCATACCTTAACACTCTTAAGTCTTACCTAATAAATTATAGAGTAGTAGTTATGAATGATACTTTAAGGTATTTAGGAGATGAAGTGATTAGGTGTGTAAACTGTGGTAGCCCGAACTTCAAGGTATCCTTATACATATATAGAGCGCCCTACATCGGCAACATACTCATAGAACATGGTATTTGCCCTCAATGTAATTATAAGAAAACTGATGTCTCAATGATAGATTCCGACCAACCTAAAACTATAAAAGCAGTTGTTAAATCTCCTAATGACTTAAATGCCGTAGTTGTTAAGTCATCTACTGCGACAATTATAATACCTGAGTTGGGTGTTGAGGTATTCCCAGGGGTTAACGCTTACGGCTATTTAACAACTATTGAGGGTATCTTAGAAAGGGTGTTGGAGGTCATTCCACAGGATTGTAAGGAGAGGAGGGAGTGTGTTGAGAAGGTAGAGCTAATTAAAAATGCTATGAATGGTTTAATACGCTTTACGCTTATCATTAAAGACCCCTCAGGTAGGAGTGCTATAATCGGCGATAACTTAGAATTAGTAGTTGAGGAAGGAGTGGATACCGAGTAACTATCCTTACTCATCTACTAGGATACTTGATAATAACTCTTAGATCACTCAACCTTTACCTCAATACCACCCTTACCCTTCTTCTCAGATTTTTCCAATACTACTTCAAGTACGCCGTTCCTATAAACAGCCTTGGCAGTCTCAGGTTTAACCTTAGCCGGGAGTTTAACCTCCTTATAGTACTTCCTATTAGTGTCTGTACCCTGAATTGTGAGGGTATCCTCAGTTGCCTTAACCTTTACTTTCTCTTTCTCAACGCCAGGCATTTCAGCAACTACTTTAACGGTATCCTCCTCCTCAATAACATCTACTAAAGGCTCTATCTCCTCAGCTATTCTCGGCCTACTCCCAATCCTCCTCACATTACCGAATTCCTCAATCTTAGGCTTACCATCAGGACCTACTGTTATCCTAAAACCATACACGTATGGCCTATAAAACCTCTCACCACTTTCATCACTGCTAAACGTCCTAAACATCTCTTCAAACTCTCTCTCAAATTCCCTCATAAACTCATCAAATATATCGAAAATACTCTTCCTCCTCCTTCTTTCGCTCACTACGTATCACCAAACATATTACTAATGTAGTTAGTTATAAGCCTTTAATACTCTACCTAGTAGTAAGATGCTAAGACCACCCTCCCCTTAGTACTCATAGAGTTCTTCACAACGTCAACAACGTCTGGATCTACGTATGAAGCCCTCATAACATCACTAACTATGCTGATATCCAAACACTCTAATGTGAAAATACTTGCAAACTTATTTAATATTGTTACGTTACAATCTTCGAGAAAATCAAGGACGAACTTATAGGAAGTCCTAACTCGAGGGCCTAAAGGACTGGAAACATGTGAAAACCACACTCCTTCTCACCCTTAACTACTATAAACAGTTATTAATAAATGATGTGTAGGTTGTTAAGCTTTGTCTTAATAGTTAGTGGAAGGTCATCCGTAGATGGTACTCAAAGCTTCAGTAGGTGAAGTACATAGTTAGGATTGAGCTGGTTAAGTGTAGTGTCATAAAGTATAGGAGGGAGATAGTCCAGACCTGGCTGAACACTTGGATAGTCAAGCCTAGGGTTTCTTAACCCTCTCGGGCGTCGGGGCAGGCCTCGACACCCCAGTAAGGTGCTGTTCACGTTTTTTACTGTAGAGGTCTGGGTCCTTTGCTCTATATATAATACCTTTCCCTATAATGTTATATTTATTGTATATCGTATTTATTTTCTTTTTCCCTCTTGTTCTTCTCTTTTTGCTAGTTACCTGACCAAATAAGTAGTTGAAGTAACCAACCGAAAAGCGATTGAATGTAGAGCAACTTAAAGGGGTTGGGAGAAAAATTTTGGTTATCTAGAACAGGTTACAGGTAATCAGAACAAAAACGGTTTACCTCGATGTCGAGGGCTATCTCGGTACTACCACTTCTGGGTTAAGGATAAACAGTTAGGGCATGTGTAGTACATCCACCTCTTTGTGTACCAGGTGTATCCGCATCTTGGGCAGGTTACCCAAACACCTTCCTTTTCTGACATGTTTACACCAAATGTTACCTCTACTGCTATCCTCATAAACTTTTCCCACTCCTATCCAACAGCTGGTGTGCAGGTGTCTAGACTAGCAATAGTATGTTCAGGGTGTGGAGGTACAGGTGCGTCATCATGCCTCGAAAACTTTTTCTTACAGATCCAGGTTG
>Ga0105163_1000056_pt1 | contig 67260 bp, 52 predicted proteins | sample JNZ110809AmetaG_FD_81531 | JGI IMG/M metagenome (GOLD analysis project Ga0105163, IMG submission 81531) | Hot spring microbial communities from Jinze hot spring, China to study Microbial Dark Matter (Phase II) - JNZ 110809A | ecosystem: Environmental > Aquatic > Thermal springs > Hot (42-90C) >... | reverse complement strand
CTGCGTAGTATGAGAGCAACCTCAAAGGAAATTCCTTTGTCAATCTGGTCTGAAACTCAAAGTTTATGACCGTATCTAAATCTTTGTATTTGCCTGAAAACAGCTTATCAACTCTTTTCTGTCTCACATGTTGAAGTTCAACGTTTTCAACTTTTTCAATCTTTATATCTTCTATTCCGCAGAGGTGGAGTATTTCTTCTTCCACTCCTGCAAAAAGGTCTTTTAGAGTTATATCAAACCTTTGCATGATTTAATTAATTCAAAGACATTTTGTATTTTGTTCTAAATTCTTTTCGTTTTGAATTTAAGTTTTCGGGTTAAAAAGAAGAAAAACAAAGCACAATAACCGCATTTCAAACAAAGATTTTACCTATATCAGCAAAAATTAATAAATTTTTTAAAGATGTTCATGTTTGACACAAAGAAAATAATTCATCTTTACCATCTTCACCTCCTACCTTTTCTAATTTTTGCTTTTACTCTTCATTCATGTGAGAAACCCAAAAAAGTAGAAATTGAACCACCTATATCAGATGACAAAATAGTAGAAAAAAGAATATCAATAAAAGAGATAAAAATGAATTACCCTCAAAATCTGACTTTCTTTGCATCTGGAACCGAACTTCAAATCTCCCTCAAGCTTTCGTGTCCCGATTTCCCAAGAAAAATAAGCGTATCAGCAGAAATATCAGATGAAAAAAATCAAAACCCAGTAGAAACGTATCCGAATCAAATCACCTGCTTGGGAGAACAAGAATACTCACTCTCCGTTTCCATACCATCGCAAATAGAAGGTTTGTTTTACCTAAAAATCGCATTACTAAGCGACTTCCCACAAGATATAACACAGGTCATAACTAAAAAGGTCTATATCGCGAAGTTTGAAGGTTCTGAACACATGATGAGAAGATGGAAGCAGGTAGCTCAAAAAACCATACCAAAGCTCGGAAAAACGCAAATTTACGACGAAGACGAGAAAATAAAATTCTTTGCCACATCTGGAAACAACATAATATCTTTTGACTTTTACCCGCAAAGCAATTCTTTCTCAGAACCCTCAACCGTCTTTTCACTCTCCGTATCTCAAAACTCTTTTCTTCCGGAAAAAGTTGAAATCATACAAAGCATAAAAATAGGAGATAAATACCTGATAGTTATAAAAGCTCTTTCTGAACTCAGGTTGATTGAGATATCAGAAAATAATACCTCGCAAGATTACGGTAAAATAAGCAGTACCCTGATAAGCGATGCGTATATAGAAAGTCCAGAACGCTACATATTCTTTGACTCAACATGCTCAAAAATATTCGCTATATCTAAATCCGAGAAAAACATAGAAGAGATTCCTCTACCCTCACCCTGCTTCTTCTACTACCAACCCGAAGGAAAAAGAGATGAAATAATCTTCGCTTCTTCAACTTCTGATGGGACAGGAATATTTTCTATATCAGAGAAGTATTCATCTGAAAGTTTCACAAAAAAGATAACAGATATCACATTTGACCAGATCCTTACAAACGATAAAGGAGACATAATTTTTTTCAAGCTGGGAGCAGATAACCTTCTGAATATAAAGCTCAAAATAATAAAGCTTACAGTTGATAAAAACATAGAACTAAAAGAAGTAATTCTACCTTTACCCAAGATAGCCGTAAATTCTTTGAAATATATACCTTTGAGCGAAAGCAAGATTTTCGCATACTACGAACCAACTTATAAAGATTCAAACACAGTAGTTGCAAGCATCATAAGTATATCGCAATCAGCAGAAACAGAAAAAACATTTGCGGTCCAAAAACTAAAAAACATATTCATAAAATCATCAGGGAACAAAAAACTTATCGCATTTTACGAAAGAGATAAGATAGCGGGATTTCTATTTGATGGTATAAATCTCACAAAAAATTTCACCGGATACTTTTCAGGAGAGCCGATAGATTTCTCGTCATCTCAGAACGAAGTATTGATAGTATCAAAAGGACCTGATAGATTGATCTTCTTCGTTTTCTCAGATAAATCACAAAATTACTTTTTTCCAAACTCAAAGGTTCTATCATATAGATACTTCATAATCTCCCCGCAAATATTTTTTATGATTTTTACAGATGATACAAGATGCTGGGAAGGAGGGACCTGCTACGGGGACGAATTCTCATTCATAAAATTACAATCATTTACAATTGAAGAGAAATTCTTTGAGCATACAAGAGTTATATCGCAAAAATTCATTGGATTCACGCTAAAATATAAATTCCCTCTATGCGTAATTCAAGACATAGATAAGATACTGATTTTTATGAGATAAGAAAGTTCTCAAGAGCTATTCAAAATTTCTCAGTATGATCTCGGCAATCCAAGAACATGTTCAGCTGTGAGGTTCAAAATCATTTCATTTGATATGGGAGCGGTCTTCAAAAGTCGCGCCGAATCCCACAGAATTATGAAAAAGTTATCTTCGACAAAACCGGCACCACCGTATGTCTGTATTGCTCTATCAACTGCCTGAAGCAAAAGCTCCGCTGCAAGGTATTTTGCAGAGTTAGCAAGAAACATAACCTCCTGCGGTGGGAGGTTGTTATCATAAGCCCAAGCAGATTTATACACAACTAATCTGACCGCTTCCTGTCTTATCTTGACATCAGCCAGAGGATGCTGTATCGCCTGGTAACTCCCAATAGGTCTTTCACCAAAAACACACCTTTGATTTGCGTACTCAACCGCTCTTTTTAAGCAGAACTCACTCAAACCAACAGCACTCGCTCCCGCAAGAATTCTCTCTGGATTCAAACCGTTGAACATAACAAAAACTCCTTGATTCTCCTCACCAACAAGGTTCTCCTCAGGAACTTCAACATCTTCAAAGAAGATAGTGAATTGGTTCATTCCCTCTATCCCCCTTGTGTTTAGTTTGTGCATCTTTATACCTTTTGATTTCAGATCAACCATAAAGAGAGAAAGTCCGTACATTTTCGGAAGCCCCTTTTTTGAAAGCTCGGAGTAAGGTATTGTTCTTGTTACAAGAAGTATGTAATCTGCAACATCTGCACCGGTTATATATGTTTTCTCTCCGTTTATTATGTATCTTCCGTTTTTCTTTTCAGCGAATGTTTTTATTCTGAATGTGTTTGTTCCTGCTTCTGGTTCCGTTACTCCAAGAGCGCATTTTATTTTTCCCTCAGCCATAGCAGGCAAAAACTTTCTTTTGATCTGCTCACTTCCGTTTCTGATGATGCAAGATTCCGCACAGATTGTAAGGACAAACAGAGCATTTCCTATTCCGTATTTTGCGAGCTCCTCCATAGCTACGGCGCTTCCGAGCAGACCTATTCCTGTTCCACCGTATTCATGCGGAACGATAGAGCCCAAAAATCCAGCTTTTGCAAGTTCATCCCATATCTCCTGAACGAATTCGTTTCTTCTTATCTTCTCAAAGAGTTCTTTTCTTCTGCCTTCAAACTTTTTGTGTATTTTTTCTGCGGTTTCTTTTGCCATTTCAATTTCCGGTTGAAAAGCAAAATTCATCTTATATTTTCACCTCCTTCAACTCTATCTTACAAATTCAAATCAGCAATTTTAAAATTTACAAAAATTTGAACAACTGTTCAAAAAATTCCTTTGATTTTCAAGACAAAAAGCAAAATTAAAGCATTAAAATATAATGAGTGAGGCAAAATCAATGATAGAGAGAGCCGAGAAAATAAAGCATAAATTCAATAACATAAAGGAAAACATACAAGATGTGATATATTCTTTCAAAGTCCTTGACTGGTTCATAAAAGAGAACGATTCTAACTATAAGGACTTTTTAATAAACCTCACAAAGGGGATATTAGGAGATATAGAGCCAATAAGAAGGCAGGCGGAAAAAAGAGGGGAAAAGCCAGCCGTAATATGGGAAGGAGGAGTAAAATCTCACAAAGAGCTTTTTGAAAGAGCGCTCGCGCTTGCAAAGTTCCTAATCAAAAACGGAGTATCACAAAAAGATAAAATCGCCCTCATATCTCCCAACACACCAGAAGCACCTGAAATATGGTTAGCTTCAAATCTTATAAGGGCTCACTTTATCCCGGTAAACTACCGACTAAAATCACAAGAGATAAAATACATAATGGAAAACTCAGAGTGTCAAATAGTTATATACCACGAAGAAGTAGAAGAAGAGGTCAAAAAGAGCGGAAAATACAAGATAGAGCTTGAAATAAAAGAAAGCTCAAAAGAGATGTCCTCGTATGAGAAGGCGATTGAAGAGGGATTGAAATCACAAATAAGAATAAAAATTCCTCCCGCAAGCAAAAGCAAAATGATAATTTATACCTCTGGAACAACGGGAAAACCAAAAGGAGCTTACAGACCTTTAAAAGCTCTTAACGCATTTTTGTTTATAGCTACCGCTGGATACGAATTCGGAATAAGCAAAAACGATAGACACCTTGTCGTATGCCCACTATACCACTCTGCCCCTCTGTTCTTCGCTCAACTCCACCTCACACTTGGCGCAACTATAATAATAGAAAAAAAGTTCAGAGTAGAAAGATTTGTAAAAGCAGTATCAGAACACAAAGCTACCACAACCTTCGTAGTACCATACATAATTTCAGAAATTCTGGAGCACCTCCCTGAAATCAGAAAAGATGACCTCAAAAGCTTAAAGAAGGTGATATGCGGTGGAGCGTTTTTATCACCACACCTCAAGAAAAGATTCACAGAAGAGTTCGGTCCGATCTTATACGAGTTCTACGGCTCAACTGAAACAAGCATAAACTCTATCTTAAAACCTCACGATATTCCAAAGAAAGCAGAAAGCGTAGGAAAAATATACCCGCTCACAAGAATAAAAATAATAGATGAAGACGGAAACGAATGCCCCCCAAACAAAGTAGGAGAAATATTTGTCAAGTCCCCATTCATGATGCGTGGATACTACAAAGATGAAGAATATACAAAACAGTGGGTAAAAGATGGATTCATATCAGCAGGAGACATAGGAAAAATAGACGAGGAAGGATACCTTTACATAACTGACAGGAAAAAAGATATGATAATAAGCGGAGGAGTGAATATATATCCAGCGGAGATAGAGTCGGCATTATATGAGCATCCTGCTGTAAAACTCTGCGCAGTTGTAGGTGTTCCAGATGAAAAATGGGGCGAAAGAGTCAAAGCGTTTGTTGTGCTGAAAAAGGGATTTTCTACAACAGAAAAAGAACTTGAAGAATTTCTCAGGTCAAAAATCGCGGGATACAAAATACCCCGAGAATGGGAATTTGTTGATGAACTCCCCATAACTCCATCCGGAAAAATACTGAAAAGAGAACTCAAAAAAATTCAAGGAAAGATGAGCTAAAAACATTCAAAAATCCCAAGGAGCTTTTATAACGAAAAGATATTTTTGAAGTATGCGATTTCTAATACCAAAATAATTAAATATTCTTTCAATTTCGTAAAAAAGGAGGAGTAGAAAGTGAGAAAGAGAAGCGAAAAAAACGGGAAATCTTATGTAAAATGTCTGAGGTGCAGAGAGTGTAAGAGAGAATATGAAATCGCTCCAATTCACATCTGCGAAGTATGCTTTGGTCCACTTGAAGTAGAATACGACTACGAAAAGATAAAACTCACAAAAAGCATGCTGAGATCAAGAAAACCGAACATGTGGAGATATAGGGAGCTCCTGCCAATAGATGGTGACCCGGTGGTCTATGATGTCGGATTCACCCCACTTTTCAGAGCAAAAAACCTTGAAAAATACTTCGCCTGCAAAGAGATATGGATAAAAAACGACGGAGTGAATTTTCCGACCCTTTCTTTCAAAGATAGAGTCGTAGCGATTGCTGTAAAGAAGGCAAAAGAATTTGGTTTCAATGCGGTAGCATGCGCATCAACTGGAAACCTTGCAAACTCAGTATCAGCAATCGCCTCAATATATGGAATGAAAGCTTTCATCTTCATACCCTACGACCTTGAACCTACAAAAATCCTCGCATCATCAATATACGGAGTTGAGGTGATAGGAATAAAAGGAAGCTACGACGATGTCAACCGTCTGTGCGCAGAAATAGCAGAAAAATATAAAATAGCTTTCGTCAACATAAACATAAGACCGTTCTACTCAGAAGGTTCTAAATCCTACGGATTTGAAATAGCTGAACAACTCTCTTTCAGATTGCCAGATCATATAGTAGTTCCCATGGCAGGGGGCTCTCTCATAACAAAAATATGGAAAGCATTTCAGGAGTTCAAAACAATAGGACTTCTCAAAGAAGTTGATACAAGAATGTATGGAGCTCAACCAGAGGGATGCGCCCCAATAGTCAACGCGGTAAAGAAGGGACTTTCAATATTCACCCCCGTGAAAGAACCAAAAACAATAGCAAAGTCCCTCGCAATAGGCAACCCTCCGGATGGATACTACGCAGCAAAAGTAATAAGAGAATCAGGAGGATGGGCAGAATGTCCATCAGACCAGGAAATAATATCAGCAATAAAAATACTCGCAGAAAAAGAAGGAATATTTACCGAAACCGCGGGTGGAGTCACCTTCGGTGCATTCATAAGATTACTTGAATCAGGAAAAATATCAAAGTCAGATAGCGTTCTCATATCTCTCACCGGGAACGGATTGAAAACACAAGAAGCATTAGCTGAATATGTTCCCCCCATAAAAATCATAGAACCTTATGTTGAGAGATTTGAAGAAGCATTCAAAAATGATTTGGCAAAATTTAAACAATAAAAACAAACTTCTCAAAAGCGGAGGAAAGCCCCTGATATGGATTATGTAGATCATGAGCTTTTGAAAATCCTTGAAGAAGCGAAAAAATACTCAATAATATCAAAAATAGGAAATACACCACTTGTAAAGCTCGTAAGATTGAAAGAATTTCTCAAAATACCAAAAAATGTCGATATATGGGCGAAGGTAGAAGGATTGAACCCCGGCGGTTCCGTAAAAGATAGACCAGCTATGTTCATGATAGAGGAAGGAATAAGGTCAGGGAAACTGACAAGAGAAAAGATAGTCCTTGACTCAACATCAGGAAACACCGGGATAGCTTACGCAATGATATGTGCAGCACTGGGACTAAGATTGCGACTTTGCATCCCCTCAAACGCCTCATTTGAACGGCTCAAAATTCTCACTATACTTGGAGCAGAAATTATATTGACAAACCCTCTTGAAGGTTCAGACGGAGCAATGGCAGAATGCCTAAAAATTTATGAGAAAGACCCAGATAAATATTTCAAACCAGACCAATACTCAAATCCCGAAAACCCCAGAGCTCACTACGAAACAACATCAATGGAAATATGGAGAGATACAGGCGGAAATATTGACTTTTTCGTGGCAGGAGTTGGAACCGGTGGAACGATAATGGGAGTAGGAAAAAGATTAAAATCTCTCAAAAGTTCTATAAAAATCGTTGCGGTTGAGCCAGAAGAACCAATTCACGGTATCGAGGGCTTGAGAAACACCAATTACTCGGTAATTCCAAAGATATTTGATAGAAACTTTCCAGACCTATATATAAGAGTGAAGACAGAGGAGGCATATCAGACAGCAAGAATAACAGCTCTTTGCGAGGGATTATTCGTAGGTGCTTCATCTGGTGCGTCCCTTAAAGCGTGCGAAATCCTTGCAAAAGAAGTCGCAAATGGAATAAAAGACCAGATAAATATAGTAACGATACTACCTGACTCAGGAGATAGATATTTCTCTTCACGAATGTGGGAAGACAAAAAATTTGTTGAACTTATAAACAAGATAAGATGGAAAAAAGAAACAATGAAGTGAAAATCAATAGAAAAACCCAGTATTCAAAACTTTTAAGCAAAAAATAATAAAAATTTCTTTATATATGCCTGTTTTCTCATATACGGGAGTAAAAGATAACAAAAAAGTAAAAGGAATTATTGAATCGTTCTCAAAATCCGATGCTATACAGAAACTCAAAAGCGAGGGAATAATAATAATAAAGATTTCCGAAACAGCAAAAAAAACTCTCAACTCAAAAAACGGCTCAAACCAACAAGCAAGCGGAAATCAAATTGCCCTTGAATTAATTTCCAGATTAAAAAACATCCAGAACTCGGTACCTCTTTTTTCACGAATATCACTGCGAGATATAGCTGTTTTCTCACGTCAGATATCCTCACTTCTCAAAGCAGGAATGTCGCTCACAGATTCCCTTGATACAGTAGCAAAACAGACGAAAAAACTTCACTTCAAACAACTCATAATGTCAATATCAGAAGATATAAAAGGTGGAAAATCATTTTCTCAAGCTCTATCGGAACACAAAAACATCTTCCCCGAAATATATATAGGAATGGTGAAATCAGGAGAAACATCGGGAGACCTTGACAAAGTCATGGAAGACCTCGGAGAATACCTTGAAAGACAAATAGCCATAAGGTCAAAAGTATCATCTGCAATGATATATCCGGTATTTGTTGTGGGAGTTATGGGAATTGTTCTGTGGGTTCTTCTGTCTTTCGTTGTGCCGAAAATATCTCAGCTCCTTCAAGATGTTGGAAGGTCGTTACCGATATACACAAAAGCTCTCATATTATTTTCAAAAATCGCAAGCACATCTTTACCATACCTCATTGCTATGTTTTCAGCTCTATTTTTCCTCCGCAAAAAAATACTCTCCATACCAAAAGTAAGATATTACTTTGACCTTATGCGACTTAAATTTCCGATATACTCAAAAATTCATCTCCTCGGAGAAACATATAGAATTTTCTCATCTCTCGCAACTCTTACAAAAGCGGGAGTTCCACTCGTTAAAGCAATAGAGACAGCAGAAAACATAACCTCAAATGTACATCTCAAAAAAGTTCTTAAAGAAGCAAGAGAATACACAATAGAAGGAAAAAATATGTCAGAACGACTTGCAGAGTCAGAGTTCTTCCCACCTATGATAGCCAACATGGTCGCAGTAGGAGAAAGGTCAGGAGAACTAGAAAAAATGTTCTCAAACATAGCTCATACCATATCTTCTGAACTTGAAACATTCGTAGCAGGAGTTACATCTCTTATAGAACCAATACTCATCGTATCAATAGGGGGAATGATTTTCCTCATCATGCTATCGGTAATAGTCCCGATACTTGAAATAAACAAATCTATAATGTGATTTTTTTCAATTTTTGCTCTTCTTTTTTGGGGAAGTTGTAGAAACGCCCGAGCTGATATTTTCATCTAATCCTTCCTTAAAATTTCTTATCGCCTCCTTGAAGTTTTCTTTGAACTTTTCAAACTCTTCAAGGTATGTTCTCACCATTGAAGAAAGCGAATGCCTCCATAGTCTTTCTCCTCTTGCTATCGCGTCAAGTTCTTCTTCCATGCTTGCAGTAAATTCTGGCAAACATATCTTCGGCATGTACTTTTCCAAAACTTCATCTTGAAATATCCCGTCCCCCGTAGGAATTAACTTGCCTTTCTCCTCAACTATGTATCCTCTTTTTTTGAGGGTTTTTATTATGGTTGAGTATGTAGATGGTCTTCCCACACCTAATCTTTCAAGTTCTTTTATAAGTGTTGCTTCTGTATAAAGAGGTGGAGGCATTGTAAATTTCTTCTTATAAGATATTCTTTCAAGTGGTTTCTGTCCGACCGATAGATTTTTTGTAAATTCAAAAGATAAAGCGAACCTGAAATTCTCATCTCCCTCGTATTCATCATCGCTTAAATCTTCTTCTCTTTTGTTCCACAATCTCAAAAATCCGTCAAACTTCAAATTCTTCACCTTAAAAGCGAAAAACAGATTCTTGGGCAGAGAAGGAGATGAGAGCTTTACCTGAACCACATCAAATAAGGCATTCTTTGACTGCGATGAGAAAAACCTGAAACATATCATAAGTAGGAGTTTATCGTAAGGATTCAGGTTTGAATCTTTCAGCTTGCTCAAAGAAGGAATATCATCAAAAAACTTTGTAAATTTTTGGAATCCTTCTTCTGTTGGTCTTATACATTCGTGGGCTTCCTGAGCGTTTGCGACCTTCGTCTTCCATCTTCTCCCAACATTCTCTATATCTTTATGTTTTGATGAAAAGAAAGATTTTGCTATTGAGAAACCAAGTTCTGAAACATGTGTTGAGTCGGTTCTGTGATAAGTTATAAGACCTCTTTCAAAGAGGTTCTGAGATATCTTCATAGTAAAATCAGAAGAAAAACGAAATAGGTTTTTCGCATCTTGCAACATAGATGAGGTGGTATATGGTGGAGGTGGACCTTTGCTCTCAGTGGTTCTTCTGAACTCAGATACATAAAGAGAACTTATACTTTCTGCTAATTCTTTAGCTTCGGATTCAGAAAAGAAATGTTTTACCCTTACGAGTGTGGTCTTCTCATCACCAGATAAACCTATTGACTGAACGCTCTCGTAGAGAACCGCCTTTATATTCCCAAAGTCCGCATAAACTATAAAATATGGCTTTCTTTCAAAGTCCCTTACCTCTTTCCACCTTCTAACTATGAGATGAAGTGCCGCTGATTGAACCCTGCCGGCAGATGAGTTCTTCCTTATACTCCAAAAAACAGGAGATAGTGTATATCCTACAACTCTATCTATCAACCTTCTTGATATCTGAGCGTGGACAAGGTTCATATCTATTTTTCTTGGATTTTTCAGAGAGCTGAGTATTGCCTGAGGGGTTATCTCGTGGAAGACAATTCTTTTTGGTTCCTTTATGTTAAGAACTTGAGATATATGCCAGGCTATTGCTTCGCCTTCTCTATCGGGATCCGTCGCCAAAATAACCTCTTCTGCCTGCTCTGTTTCCCTTCTTATAAAACTGACAACTTTTCTTTTTGTTATAGTCCAGCTAACATTTACTTCCCCTTTCAATATGTCCTGGAAAGAAAAACCCATCGTTTTTTCTGGCAGGTCTCTTATATGCCCAAAAGATGCAACAACTTTCCACTCTTTACCAAGTATAGAAGAAATTTTTCTGCTTTTTGTTGGCGACTCAACTATAAGAACCTTCTTTGGTTTTCCCCGATTAGAACTTTCTTTCCTCTTAATCGTAGCTATATTCCTCTGCTCATCTTCTTCGGAGCTCCCTTTCAATTTTTCATTCACCATATTATCAATTTAAAAATTTAAAAGACAAGACGGACAAAAAAGAACAACATCAAAAACACGCAAGAAATTAAATCAAGTCAGAAAAACTTGAAATGCAAAAAATAAGTCATTCTTCGGCATACAGGGAGCAGATTTTGAGAAAGTTATCTATCATTTTTTTTCCCTGGTGAGTCATTATTGATTCCGGGTGGAACTGAATACCTTCTAACGGAAAATTTTTGTGTCTTATTCCCATTATTTCTTCATCTTCCAGAGAAATTGCAGAAAGAACGAAGTCCTTTGGGACGCTCTCTAAAACGAGGGAATGATAGCGAGTGCCCACCGAAGGGTTTTCAACTCCCTCAAAAATGCCTTTGCCATCGTGTTTTATCTTTGATGTTTTCCCGTGCATTATTCTTTTTGCGTTTATTATTTTTGCCCCAAAAACATATCCTATTGCCTGATGACCAAGACAGACGCCCAATATGGGCTTTTTGCCCGCGTATTTTTCTATGATATACGGAGTTCTGCCAGCATTTTCAGGTCTTCCAGGACCAGGCGATATGACTATTCCCGAATACAGTGATAGATCTGACGGTACTTCATCGTTTCTGAAAACATCAACTTCTGCCGAAAGCTCACAGAGGTATTGCCAGAGATTATACACAAATGAATCGTAGTTATCTATAAGAACTATTTTGAGTTTTTTTCTCTCTGGTTTGGGCTCGTATTTATTGGTATTGCTCATATTTTTCACAACACTTTTTTAAACTAGATTTTCAGCGGACTTATTAGAAAGTTTTAGGTAGTTTTTAAGGTTCAAAAGATTTTGCAAAAAGAGAAGTTTTTTTTGATATGATAATTTTGGATTATAGTATCCTGTGGAGGGAAGCCCGTGAGAATCGGGTGCGGCCCCAGCCGCCGTGACCCTGAATCTGCGGGTCAGGTATGCCACTGGGTAGTTTGGGTGAACAAAAGCTCGCTACCTCGGGAAGGCATACCATAAAAAAACCCGCAGTAGGTCCTGAAAAAGGGACCGAAGGGGAGCCGGAAGACCTCGCAGGATACAAAAAATAGCTGGGGGTGAACAAAAATGAAAAGAAAAATATCTAACCGCTTAACTACATCAATAAAAAACGGCACCGAAAAAATCAAAACAAAAAAACTTCTTTCCCTCTTCCCTCTACTTTTCCTGTTCGCCTTAACACAATGCGCTGAAAAAGAAACAAACACTAACACAAAAAAAGATTACATACCTCAAAAAATAGTGTTAGGTGGAGAGACATCGGGCAAAATACTCCTCATCAAAAACGGAAAAGAAAAAATCATCCAAGAAATAAAAGGAGCAGTATTCCATCAGGTCATAATGTCACACGATGGGAAATTCATCTTTGCAGCCTCTTCTAACCAGAACAAAGTATATGTTTTTGACGGAGATAACTTATCACTTATAAAAACAATAGATGTCGGAGAACATCCCACGCACATGACCTTTGACGATGAAGGAAAAATCCTTTCGGTAGTCAACGAAGATAGCGGAGAAGTATCTTTTATATCAGTGGAAAGATTAGAAGAGTTGAAAAGGTTCTCCGGGTTTTCAACACCTCACTTTGCAAGGTTCTACAAAAACCTATGGTTTGTTGCTAACTTCTCATCAAACAGAATATCTGTTGTTGATTTAGAAAAGGGAATAGTAAAAGAGCTAATCCCTTCGGGAATACCAGAGTGCGAGAAAAATGAAGAATGTGCTTTCTTTGATGTATCTGTGAAAAGTGGAACCGGCTTGGCATTCCACAAAAAATCAGGAACGATAATTGAGTTTAATCCCCACACCCTTGAAATCACAAAACTCACTGGGAAAGAAAACTCACCACTTTTGAAAAAAGCTTATGAAGGGTTAGAAGATGTATCAGCTTTCAGAATAGTACTTTCACCATTTGAACCCATTGCATACGGAGTTTTCTCAAAAGGTGTCATAATGTATGACTATGTCGCAAGAGATATATTCAATATATGGATTTCAGACGAAGAATTCTTCTCGCAGTTTCCAATAGAGTATCCCGGAAAAGTTTTCGTACTTCTGCACGACAAAAACAAAATAGCGATACTTTCTAAATTTAAGCTTGAAAAAATCATAGATATTGAAGGAGTTCCAGTAGAAGGAATTTATTATAACCGATACGTATATGTTTTCGTCACTGACGAGAAAAATCAAAGAACCAAATTACTCGCACTTGACGGAGAGGGAAAGATATTTGAAATAGCTGACGAAAATTTCTTCCCGGCAGAAGGTATACATATTCCGGGAGCTTATCCATATTGCCACTGAACTCCAAAAAACCCTCTTTATAACTTCTAAGAGAAGAAACACCACTGGGAACAGAATGGGGGTTCAAAAACTATGATGGGACATACCGAGATTGAAAAAGCGGTTAGATATAAACTTGATAATCTCACAAAACCAAAGGGAAGCTTAGGATTTCTTGAAGAGATCGTGGTAAAATACGCAAAGATAACAGGTAAAACAGAGTTTCATCTCCCGCTGAAAAAGATAGTTTTTGTTTTCTGTGGAGACCACGGAGTAGCGGATGAAGGAGTAAGCGCATACCCACAAGAAGTCACAGCGCAAATGGTGTATAACTTCATAAAAGGCGGAGCGGGCATAAATGTTATATCAAGATATGTAGGAGCAGAAGTATATGTTGTTGATGTTGGGGTAAAAGAAGATATACTCTCGCAGAGCGAAAACTTTATAATGAGGAAGATAGCTTATGGAACGAAAAACTTCGCAAAAGAACCAGCTATGACAGAAGAACAAGCACAAAAAAGCATAGAAGTTGGAATAGAGATGTCTGAATTAGCTCAATCAAAAGGAGCAGACATTGTCATACCCGGAGATATGGGCATAGCCAACACTACTCCGTCGTCTGCAATAATATCTTTCATAACAGAACAGCCACCGGAAAAAGTTGTAGGAAGAGGAACAGGTATAGACGATACGAGATTGAGAAAGAAGATAGAGGTCGTGAAAAGAGCTATTGAGATGTGGAAACCGAAAGATGGTTTTGACGCGCTCTGCAAATTCGGTGGTTTTGAAATAGGAGCAATAGCTGGACTTATCATGGGGTGCAAGAAAAAGAGAATTCCCGTTGTTCTTGATGGTCTCATAACCCTTGCTGGATTTCTCGTAGCGTACTCAATCGAACCGGAAGTCAAAGATTATGTTTTTGCTGGACACAAGACAGCTGAACCAGGCGGGAATGTAGTCCTTTCGTTTCTTGGACTGAGACCTATACTTGACCTTGATATGCGACTTGGTGAAGGCACAGGCGGAACGCTTGCAACCTCTATAATAGAATGCGCTCTGAAAATTTATAACGAGATGGCAACTTTTTCATCAGCAGGTGTGTCTCAATCAAATATATAGAAATCAAAAAACAAGAACCTTCAAATATACTCATTTTTTCCCTTTATCAAAATAACTAATTAAATTTTATCTATTGTGAAATACATCAAAAAAAGAAAGGGTGTAGATATGGCAAATTCCATAAAAAAGTTAAATCTTTCAAAAGGAGTGTTAATTCGCTTTCTGCTTTTCTTCTTTGCAATAACTTTATCAACCTCATGCATAGAGATACACGCAAATTTCAAAATCAAAAAAGATGGAACAGGATATGGCAAAATAGTATATATCGTAAATAGAGGAATATATTCCGCCCCAGATGACCAGAACATAGCCATAAACGAAGATAAATTGGCAGAATCAATAGCAAAAAGAGAAGGAGTGAAAGTGATAAAAACAGGAAGCTCCTGGGAAAACGAGAACACAGTTAGAGTATGGGTTGAATTTGAATTCAAAGATATCTCCCGCCTTTCCGACTCGTTCTCTAAGTATTACATTGAAGATTTAGGAAATGGAAAAAAAGAGTTCAGAGCGTACTATAAACTCAGAGGTGAGCTACATAAAAGAGAGATTTTAAAGTCAATGTTCAAAGACCTTTCTTCTTCTCTTGAAGTGGAATTCCCAGGAAAAGTGATAAGCACAAACGGGAAAAAAATTGGAAGCAACAAAGTAGTATGGAATATTCCAGCAGAAGAGTATATTGGAAGAGATGTTGACCTTCAATTCATAGCTCAATTTGAAGTCGGAAAAGAAGGATTGATACAAAAAATAAAAGACAAAATAAAAAACATTCTTTGATATAAAAATGACAAAAAGATAAACTCCTTCTTTCTCATAATAAATAACAAGAAAAAAATACTTTATTACGATTATTTATTAAAAACTACTGAAATAAAGTTGAAATAAAGAATAAATATTTAGTCCGACAAAACGATGAGAGAAAATAAAAAAACTAATAATGATAAAATGGGAAGAGAAAAAAGAAAAAAGAAGAAAATTTCACACATATTAGTTCTTCTTCTGGTATTGGGTCTTCTCAACTCAAAAAAACTTGATGCAGAGGAAAAGGTTTCAATGAACTTCAAAGACATAGATATAGTTGACCTTGTGCGACTTATATCAGAATGGTCTGGAAAAAATTATCTTCTTGACCAGAGAATAAGAGGAAAAGTGACAATAATCTCTCCAAGACCGGTGACAAAAAAAGAAGCTATTGAGATTTTCAACTCAATCTTGTTTGCAAACGACCTTGCGCAGGTTGAAGTGGGAAACATAGTCAAAATAGTTCCAGCAGCAGAAACAAGACAAAGCCCCATAAAAACCGTAATAAGAGAGAAAACACTCCTGCCATCAGAAGAGTTCGTGACATTGATTATGACTCCGAAATTCGCAAATGCTGACCAAGTATCGGCAGTTTTAAGAAACCTGCTTTCAAGAAACGGATTTATACAGGTCTATTCTCCAACAAACACAATAATACTCATTGAAACGAAAGCAAACGCCGAAAGATTAAACCAAATTCTTGAACAAATTGACCTACCTCCCCCCTTCAAAGTAGAAATGATAAAACTAAAATACTCCCTCGCTCAGGATGCTGTAAATATACTCACTCAGATCTCGCAGTCAGTTTTAGGACAAGGTGTTCCCCCTCAACAGCAACCAAGAATAATCGCAGAGCCAAGAACAAACTCTATCATAATCGTAGCAAAAGATGATGATTTAGAGTACCTCAAAAAAGTTCTAACAGAAATAGATATACCAGAAGAAAAAGGAGAGGTTAATGTCGTATATCTGAGATACGCAAAAGCAGAAGAGGTATCTTCAATCCTCCAGAACATAATAGGTGGAGGTGGATTAAGGCAACCCGGACAAGCACAGGTGGTCCAGCTCCCGGTAAGAATAGCAGCAGATAAATCAACAAACTCTCTTATCATAGTCGCTTCCCCGCAGGACTACGCAAAAATAAAAGAAATAATAGAAAAAATAGATGTAGAAAGAAGACAGGTTTTCGTCTCAGCTGTAATCATGGAAATATCATCTTCAAGATTATCCCAATATGGACTTTCATTTTTTGGAGCGAAAGAAATCCCGGTCAAGGTTGAAGGTGAAACCAAAAAAGGAATAGGGATATTCGGAGAATCATTAGGAACACCACTCCCCGTCCAAATAGTAGACCCAAAAACAATAGCTCAAATCTCTGGATTACTTTTCGGCTTCAGCTTACCACCTATTGATGTGACCGTCGGAGGACAAACTCTCTCTATACCACCTCTTGCCGCAGTTCTCAATGCACTTGCTACACATACACAGGTTGATATACTTTCAACTCCACACATATTAGCAATAGATAATAAAGAAGCAGAAATAAGAGTAGCAACAAATATACCTTTCCCCACAGGTCAAATAATTACCGCAGCCGGACCAGGCGGAGCAGCAGTCCCTACAATCACAATACAAAGGCAAGATGTGGGAATAATTCTCAAAATCACTCCTCACATAATTCACGAAGAAAAGAAAATTTCTCTTGATATAAACATTGAAATATCTGATGTTGCAGAAGAGCCACCACCAGGGCTTGCGGTATCACAACTTGGTATAGCAACAATAAAAAGATCATCTTCCACATCTGTTCTTGTTGATGACGGACAATCAATAGTAATAGGAGGACTTATGAGAACGAGAAGTTCTATGTCAAGAGCAAAAGTTCCGATATTGGGCGATATACCCGTGTTAGGAGTTCTCTTCAGATCATCTCAAAAGAGAGTTCAAAAATCAAACCTCCTCATATTCATAACTCCAAAAATAATATGGGAAAAGCAAGATGTAGAAAACATAAAGATGAAGAAAATAGAGGAAGATATAAAGTTGAGGAAAGAAGAAGGAATTCAAAAATAAATTTTAAACCTATATGATACTGCTGATTTTTTTCCTTCTTTCATCATCTTACATAAACCGCATAGATTCAGTAAAAGAAGATATTTCATCTGAGTTCAGATTGAAAATTCAAGAATCAAATAAGATGTTTTCAGGAATAGTGATAGGAATTGGAGCAGGAATAATATCATCTTTGATTGATGATGAATTAAAAAATTTTTCAGAGAAAATCAATGCAAAGGTATTGGGAAAAATAATGAGTTTTCCGGGAGATGGAATAATAATAACTCCCTTGGTTTTAGGTGGATATATTTTTGGAGTTATAAGCGAGAACCAGAAATTAAAAAGTGCGTTTTTAAAAAGCATGTCAAATCTTCTCTTTTCAACGATAGCAGTTCAAATTCTGAAATTTTCGGGAAGGGAAAGACCTTCCGCAGCCGATTTTCAATATGATTTCAGTTTTCCCGGAATAAAAAGCAAATTCAGGTCTTTCCCATCTGGGCACGCCCAAGCGAGCTCGGCAGTATATTTCACCCTTGGAAAACATCTCTGCGAAAATAAACTATGCTCTATCATATTATTTTCAGTCCCACCAATTGTATCTTTTGGGAGAATATTAGAAAACAGCCATTGGTTATCTGATACCATATCTGGAATGATAATCGGGGTCTCTTTTGAGCTGTTTTGAAATGAAAATCTCAATTGCTTTTTCCTTTTCTGAAATTCTCTAATTCCTCCTCAATCCTTCTCAAAAACTCATGAGAATATTCAGTATTTTCAGCATACCATATTTTCTTTCTCACCTCATCATGGAACCAATTTATTTCATCGTATGAGACATCAACGAATTTAATGTTCATCATTTTCAATCTCTCAATAGATCTCTTATTCCCTTCTCTTATTTTCTCTGTAATCCATTGTCTTTTCTGTTTCAGAGCAGTTTCAAGCGATACTTTGAAATCAGATGGAAGTGCATCCCAAGATTTCTTATAGATTACCAGAGCTCCTGCCTCAAACCTATAAGGATAGTTTATCATAACTTTCATCAGATTACACCACTGAAGAGAAATACAAGCCATAGGAGAAAGGTCAACGGTCTCCAACATCCCTGTCTCAAGAGCAGAAAGAACATCAGGCACAAGGACAAAAATAGGATTTGAGCCCAAAACTTTCACCACACTCAATATCACTCTTTCATCTTTCCATCCCCACATGCGTGTCTTACCTAAATCTTTCAGTTTTGAAACATCTTTTCTTGTGGTGAAAAAATAAGAAAATCCCTGTTCTGTGAGAAGGAGCAATTTAAAACCTCTTTTTTCAAAGAAATTTTCAAAATCCGGAAGGAATTTATCAAAAATGAAATCTACTTCTTTTTCGTTTCTGAACAGCATAGGAAGGTCAAGTACAGAAAGTTCCGGAGCGATTTTTTTTATTCCAAGTGTTGTGAAGCCACCACCGTGAAGCTGACCAATTCTTATTTTTCTTATCATTTCATCTTCATCTCCCATAACTCCTCCCGAGTAAAAGATTACTTTCGGTTTTTCGGTTGATTTACGTAAAACTTCATCAAAGACATCATTTATAGCTTTGATCCAATCGCTGTCTGCTGGTGCCAATGTTCCGAGTTTTAACACTCCCTGTGAAAACACATAAGATAAGAAAAAGAGTGAGGAAATAAGTGGAAATAAAAGATAAACCGAAAACCTGCTTCGCAAAAACTTTTTCTTTCTCATAAACTAATTTTAATCATAAATTTAAAATCAAACTACATAAAAACAAGGGTCGCTCTTGCGATACACAAAAGCCTGCTGTCTCTTATTGAATAATACTCGGTTTCAAAAACAACAAAAACCATCTTACGCCCCGTCCTCTTGCTCACCTTTTCGTAAATATCCGCTATACGAGTCCTATACCTAATCCTCTCTCCATAATCAGGAAAAGAAAAAAACTCATACTCCTGCTCGGCATGTAGAAAAGTTCTGAAACCCTTCACTCCATGCTCAGGTCTCCCCTTCCTGAAACAAGTAAAAAATGTCGGAGGAATAATTCTGTTTTTAAGGTATTCATCAACGTTTTCTTCCTGTATAGCTAATAAGAACCTTTCAACATCTTTTGAGCAGAAGTCCTCCTCTACCCACTCTCCCCATTTGCCTTTTACTTCCTCCGAAAAAGTCAGTTCTTCCATACTATCAATTTTATATCCTGCTCAAAAAGATTTTTTTAACAAAGCTTTTTAACCATTTTACATCAAAAAACTTTCATCTATCTTTTAGAACCTTTGAGGGAGATGATGAGAACGATTTCTTTTTACCGTTCCCAAGCTGAGCCGAATTATTAAATCCAAAACACCAAAGGTAATTATCTTTTATAAAGCATGTATGAAAAGCACCTCCGAAAACTTTCTGAACCTCATTTGCAACAGAATTGAAAAGCAAATCCCCTCCAGTTTGACCGTAAGTTCCATCTCCCCAGCAGATAAGTTCTCTGCTTGACCTCAATGCACAGGTGTGATACCATCCGCATCCTACATCTAAAACACTTTCCATAACCTGCTTCGGAGTCCTCTGAATATCAGAACTTCCATCCCCAACCTGTCCCTTGTCGTTTCCTCCCCAGCAGTAGAGCTTTCCATCAAAAGACAGAGCGCAAGAATGATAGTACCCTGCACAAACCTTTGAAATCCCTGATGAGAAAACAAGTTGCGGTTGATAGGTTGATGAGTCAGAGAAAGAAACACCAAGCTGACTATATCCGTTCCATCCCCAGCACCACAGAGAACCATCTTGCTTCACCGCACAGGTATGAGCATAACCAGAAGATACATAAGAAACACCCGAAGAGAAAACCTCATAAGGTAAAGTCACTATATCGCCATATTGATGAGAATTTCCAACCTGACCATAGTAATTCCATCCCCAACACCATAGAGAACCATTTTCTTTTACCGCACAAGTATGAGCATAACCAGAAGAGAAAATGGAAACATTTTCTAAAACCTTTGTGATTGAACTCTGAAACGAAATCAAACCATTACCTACCTGTCCGGAATCTCCCCTTCCAGCACAATACAGGTTTTTCAAATTATCTGAAAAACAAGTGTGATATGCCCCCGAAGAAACATAAGATATACTTTGCTGTCCGGTATCAGCGGGATTCATAACACACTCCAATTTTCCGTCCCCATCGCAGTCAAAATCAGAAATTGTAATGGTCTGCCCAAAAGAGTTATCACCCCAGCAGTAAAGTTTCCCATCAGTCAAAACTGCACAAGAGTGATATAAACCCAAACCAACAGAAGAAACATTATCTAAAAAGTTAAGGTTTTTTGTCAGAGCAGAGATAACCTCTGAGTATCCCGACCTCCCGAAAAAGTTTTCAGCATAAACTCTTATAAAGTATTTCTTTCCCGGCTCAAGTCCAAAAATATAGCCATAAGTTACATCTTTTCCAAACTCCTGCCTCGTGACTACACGTGAGAAATCTTCTGATTCTGAGACCTCAACAATAAATCTGCTTTCATTTTTGGAGTTATCTTTCCAGCTAATTCCCAGAATATACCAGGATATAAAATTTATCTGAAGAGAAGAAGGAGTAAGACAAACAGGGAAACCTTCATCTATCAAACCATCACAGTTATCATCAAGCAAATTACACACCTCATTAGCAGAAGGATTAACGGCTGGATTATTATCATCGCAATCGCCAGATATAGTTGTGAATCCCGGAGGCATAATACAATCTGGTCTTTCTCTTGGTTCAGCTATACCAAATCCATCTCCATCAACATCAGGGAAAAATACGCAAGAAGAAGAAGAACAGTTTTCATCTATTTTTCCATCGCAGTTATTATCTTTTCTGTCTCCGCATATTTCTCGTGAAGGATTTATCTCCGGGTCTGAATCGTTGCAATCTCCACCAACTTCAGAAAATCCATCTGGTTTTTTACATGAAAGAATATATAGATCGCTATCACCAAAACCGTCCTGGTCTTGGTCAATGTAAAACTTCTTTGCTGGACAGCTTGACGGGTCAAACGGGTCTGTGCCACTTAAAATCTCATCGAGGTTTGAACTTCCATCATTATCAGAGTCCGGAAGATTCACCTTGGAAATATCTGTTATATCGTACTCAGGTGTACGCGGAGAAAAGGTAGCAGTATATTCAATAAGAGTAGTATCTCTATAAATCAGGGTTATATAAGCTTTGTAATGAGAATTTGAAAAAGGTAAAAGAATGGAAACATAAGTTATTCCTTGCGATTGATAGATCTGACTTTCTCCTTCAAATTTTCTTCCTAAAAATAGGTCTTGAACTTCAAATTTTGCTTTCACATCTTCAAAAGAAGGCAGTTTGAAAAGAACTCTCAACTTGAGAGTAAAAAAAATTTCTTCTTCTATCGTTTTTTTACTGGAACAAGAGAAAAATAAAGACAGAAAAAAAATAAAAAATGAAAGATATGTTTTCAGTAGTTTCATAAAATGAATTTTCTGAAAAATTAATCATCAAGGTTCTGATTTACTATTATGTTAAAAATGCACTCCCCTATATCTCTATGCCAAAAAGGACTGATATAAAGAAAATTCTTGTCATTGGTTCTGGTCCTATAATCATAGGGCAAGCGGCAGAATTTGATTATTCGGGAACACAGGCATTAAAAGCTCTGAAACAAGAAGGTTATGAAATAGTTGTCGTCAATTCAAATCCAGCAACAATAATGACAGACCCGGAATTTGCAGATAGAACTTATATTGAACCTCTCACAGTTGAGTTTTTAGAAAAAATAATACGGAAGGAAAGACCTTCTGCTATACTTTCAACACTTGGAGGACAAACCGCTCTCAACCTCTCCGCAGAACTATACGAACAAGGAATACTGCAAAAATATTCAGTTGAACTCATAGGTGCAAAATACGAAACGATAAAAAAAGCAGAAGATAGAGAGGAATTCAAAAAAGCGATGCTCAAAATAGGACTGAGAGTTCCAAAATCATTTTATGTCGATTCAAAAGAAAAAATCAAAGATGCATTCAAAGAAATCGGAGTACCAGCAGTTATAAGACCATCATTCACACTTGGAGGAACGGGTGGATCAATAGTATGGGAAGAAGAAGAATTTTACGATAAAATCAAATTCGCACTTGAAATAAGTCCCAAAGGTTCGGCAATAGTTGAAGAATACCTTGATGGTTGGAAAGAGTTTGAGCTTGAAGTCATGCGAGATAAAAATGACAACTTCTCTGTCGTATGCACGATAGAGAATTTTGACCCTATGGGAGTTCATACAGGCGATTCAATAACCGTTGCTCCGGCACAAACTCTGACAGATAAAGAGTTCCAAGCAATGAGAGACGCGGCAAAAAGAATAATGATTGAAATAGGAGTTGATACGGGGGGCTCGAACATACAGTTCGCGGTAAATCCCAAAAACGGCGAAATTGCTGTTATAGAGATGAACCCACGTGTCTCGAGGAGTTCTGCTCTGGCTTCAAAAGCAACAGGGTTCCCAATAGCAAAAATCGCCTCGCTTCTTGCAGTCGGCTACACACTTGACGAAATCCCAAACTTTATAACCAAAAAAACCCCCGCTTCTTTTGAACCATCAATAGACTATGTCGTTGTAAAAATCCCAAGATTTGACTTTGAAAAATTCCCAGAAGTTGACCCTTATTTAGGAACTCAAATGAAATCAATAGGAGAAGTTATGGCGATAGGAAGAAATTTCAGAGAAGCCCTCTTGAAAGCAATATCTTCACTTGAAAAACATCCAACTTTCCCGATAAAACTTAACCTGAAAGATGAAGAGCTGGAAAAATTCCTAAAACCCCATCCTTTCAGAATATTTGCTATCTTTGAAATTCTACGAAGAGGTAAAAGTCCTGAGGAGATATCTGAAAAGACAGGAATAGATATATGGTTTATTAACCAGATGAAAAGAATAATTGAAATAGAGAAAAAATTAGAAAAGTATAAGCTTGAAGATATTCCCGAAGAACTTTTATATGAAGCGAAAGCGAACGGATTTTCAGACGAACACATCGCATATCTGCTCAAAAGAACAGAAAAAGAAGTATTTCAAAAAAGAAGAGAGAAAAAAATCATTCCTGTTTTCAAGTGTGTTGATACCTGCGCAGGAGAGTTCCCCGCTCTAACACCATACTACTATTCATCATACGATTTTGAAAACGAGTCGTATGTCGTAAATAAACCAAAAGGTGTAGTTATCGGAGCAGGACCGAACAGAATAGGACAGGGAATAGAGTTCGATTATTCCGCATGTCACGCCATATTCGCACTGAAAGAGCTCGGATACTACTCAATTATGATCAACTCAAACCCGGAGACCGTCTCAACCGACTATGATACCTCAGATAAACTTTATTTCAGTCCGATAAATCAAGAAAGCATTCTTGAAATACTTTATCACGAGAAGCCGGATCTTGTTTTTGTGAGCTTTGGAGGTCAAACCCCTCTCAAACTCGCAAAAGTGATACAGGAAAACGGATTTCAAATAGCAGGAACACCTCCCGAATCAATAGACATCGCAGAAGATAGAGGGAAATTCAGAGAACTTATTGATAACCTTGGAATAGATCAGCCACCATCTGAAACCGCCTTTTCAGAAAAAGAAGCACTTGAAAAAGCCGAAAGATTGGGGTACCCCGTTCTTGTAAGACCATCTTATGTTCTTGGCGGAAGAGCCATGGCGATATGCAACTCGCCAGAAGACCTCAGATCGTATCTCAAAGATGCCCTCTTTGTCTCAGAAGATAAACCTGTTCTCATAGATAAATTCCTCGAGGGAGCAGTTGAAGTAGATATTGATCTTGTATGTGATGGCAAAGATGTTCTGTTCGGAGGTATATTGAGGCATGTTGAACCAGCGGGAATTCACTCAGGCGACTCCGCGAACTTTATTCCTCCGTACGGATTTTCCAAAAAGCTCAAAGGTGATATAGTGGATATTTGTTATACAATTGCACGCTGGCTGGGAGTGGTAGGAATCATGAACCTACAACTGGCTGTATCTGATGGAAAAGTATATGTCCTTGAAGCAAACCCTCGGTCATCAAGAACCGTACCCTTCATTTCAAAAGCAATAGGGATACCGCTTGCCAAAATAGCAACATATGTTATGTGTGGAAAAACCTTATCTGAATTAGGAATAAGAGGTTATTTTGAATCAAAATTTTTTGCGGTAAAAGAGGTTGTTCTCCCGTTCCTGAAATTGAGACACGACCCAATTCTCGGTCCCGAAATGCGTTCAACAGGGGAAGTCATGGGAGTTGATTTTTCCCCCTATTTTGCGTTCTACAAAGCTCAGCTCGCAGCAGGAAACAAAATCCCTCTCTCCGGCTCAGCACTCCTCACAGTAAGAGATAAAGATAAACAAAGAACACTGAAATTAGCCGTAGAACTTGAAAAACTCGGATTTGAGATATTCGCAACAGAAGGAACTCATAACTTTCTCACAAAGCACGGGGTCAAATCAAAAAAGGTTTTCAAGCTTGGAGAAGGAAAACCAGATATAATTGATCTTGTTGAGTCAAAGAAAGTAAATTTACTTATCAACACTTTTGATTACGATAAAAAAGCTATAAGTGATTCTGCTTATATTCGCAGGTCTGCAATATTCAATCAGATATGCTACTTCACGACAATAGAGTCAGCTGAATTTGCAGTAGAAAGTATAAAAGAGATAAAAGAAAAACTTGGCGGAGACATAAGAAAACTTGATGTGTACTGCATACAGGATCTTTACAAAATAGAAAAAGTTTTTTCCGCTCTGTGAAAGGTTTTTCAGAATAAATTGTCTAAAACCTACGGAGTTCTCTTTCTTTTCTTCTCATTTCTTTTTCTATTATATCTTTTCTTTTATCCCAGAGTTTCTTTTTTCTCCCCAGACCTATTTCTATTTTCACGAGTTTGTTATCTTTTATTATGACTGAAAGAGGAATTATTTTCATCTCTTTTCTTGTTGTCTTACCGTAAAGTTTTTCTATTTCTTTTTTCGTGAGAAGAAGCGCTCTTGTACGAGTTGGTTCATGACCAAAATGTGAGTTCTGATAAGGTGCGATATACATATTCAAAATAAAAGGTCTGCCTTTTATGAATGTTACAACCGCCTCATCAATAGACACATTTCCTTTTCTTATTGATTTTACTTCTGATCCGAGCAAGCTTATTCCGGCGATAAATTTTTCTTCTATTTCATATTCGTTTGCGTTTCTATTTTTTGTTATAACTTTTAAGTTTGGCATTTTTAAGGGCGGAGGGGACGGGATTTGAACCCGTGCGCCCCTTTTTACAGGGCACGTGGTTTCCAGCCACGCTCCTTGGACCGCTCGGACACCCCTCCTTTTATCCTGGCTGGGGGGCGAGGACTCGAACCTCGACCCTCGGATCCAGAGTCCGATGTTCTGCCAATTAAACTACCCCCCAAATATGAAAAACCACTTATTTAAAAAAAAGTATAAATAGGAAAAATAAGTTTTGCTCTTTTTCGTTTTTCTTATCTCAAAGCCAACATAAAAATTCCTTTTTGATAAACTTTCTCAAAAAAGTTTATTGTAAAAATAAAAATTGGGACAAATTTTAGTAAAATTAAGCTCTAATGTTAAGGGTCGGGGTAATCGGACTGGGTTTTGCGGGCACAATCCACCTTGAAAAACTTGCAGAAAACGAGTTCGTCAAAATATCTGCAATATGCGACATAGAAGAAGAAAAAATTGAAACAGCGAAAGACCTCCTTAAAAAGCTCAAAAGAGAAGAAATTGAAATCGCCTCAAAAAACTTTGAAGATGTGCTCCCTTTCTGCGATGCTGTTTTCATTGCAACGCCTGCAAAAACACACTACAAAATACTCAAAAAATCTATTGAAAACGGAAAACATGTCTTTGTAGAAAAACCCATAACCACAAAATACGAACAGGCAGAAGAACTCAAAGAACTCGCAAAGAAAAAAGGAGTTATAGTTCAAGTCGGATACATAGAAAGATTCAACTCCGCCTATACATTCGCAAAACAGTTCGTAAAAATGCCAGGGTATATCAGAGCTGAAAGATTGAGCCAATTCCCCGGAAGAGGAACAGATATAGATGTCATATTTGATATAATGATTCACGACATAGACGCACTCATAGGATTGATAAACGATACACAAATAGAAACAATAGAAGCTATGGGAATCCCCGTTATAACAGATAAACCCGACATCGCTATGGCAAGAATAAAATTTTTGAAAGGATACATAGCAGAACTTACATCATCTCGCGTCTCATACAGAAAATTCAGAAAAATGAGAATATTTCAGACCGGCTCTTATATATCAATTGATTTCCTTGAAAGAAGAACAGAAGTTTACAGAAGAGAAAAACTAAACGGAAAATACGAAATCAAAGCTATAATAAGGAACTTTGAAAATTCAGACCCGATGAAAAAAGAGATTGACTCTTTTATCTCATGCGTACTTGATGGGAAGGAGCCAGAAATACCAATAGAAGAGGCGTCAAAATCAATCCTCATCGCAGAAAAAATAAAAGAAGCCCTTATTTTCATGCCAGAAAACTCAATCGGATAAAAAAATTTTTGTAATTTTTCATAAATCCAAAAAACAAAAAAACTGGCAAAAGAATTAAAATAAAAACAACAAGATTCAAAAAGGAGGAAAAGAAAAGATGGCAATGAATAAAGTAAAGATAAAAATAATAGAGGGTCTGTTCAAACCATATCTGCTAACCGCTCCCGCTGTCCTTTTCTTTCTTCTTTTCTCTCAAAGCTGTGCGAAAAAAATGCCAAAATACCCACAAACCTTTGACGCACAAATTATATCATCTCTTGACCCTGAAAATGTTGAGGTAAATTCAAAAGGAACATGGGAGCATATAGAAGGAGCAATACATGAAGCAAAACTCAACGCCATGTGGGCAGTAATCCAAACACTCGCCCAAACAGATGAAGAAAAATCTAAAATAGAAACAAACAAAGAATCAATCTTCTCAGAACCAGATAAATATGTAAGAATTGAAGGAACTCCAAAAAGAACAAGAACTCCCGACGGAAAAATAAGAGTAGAAGTAAAAGCAATAGTCAGAAAAAAACTACTTGAAGATTACCTAGTATCAGCAGGATACATAAAAAAGAGAGAAGAAATAATAGAAGTTCTTGAAAACCCCTCAATCGTCGTCATACCAGATGAAAAAGTAAAAAACCAAAACTGGATAGATTTCGGTGTGAGCGAAGTTAATTCTTATCTTACAACAAAAAAGTTTGAAGTTCTTAACCCAGAAACAGTTCAGAAACTCTACGAGATGGCTCAACAGGTTGAAGCAGTTGAGGGACTTCCCCAGGACCCAACCGCAAAAATAGCTCTCGCAATAGGAGCAGATATATACATAACTTTGGAAGGAAAATTTGAAGAAGGTAGAGTCGGCTCTGACAAAACAGTAAAAGCCACCGCATCCTTGAAAGCATTTGAATCAACAACAGGACGGCTAATCGGTTCTTCAACCGGTTTTTCAAAAGAACTCGTTGCAGGTCCCGGAAAAGATAGAGTCACACTCGCAGAAGCTATAAGAGACGCAACAGATAAGCTCATCACACAAATCATGGACTACTGGAAATCTGACCTCAAAAAAGGGAAACAATTCCTCATATTCGTATATGGGAACTTCAAAGACCTTGAATCTCAGAAAGAAATAATCGATTCTATAAAAGCTATATCATCAGAATACAAAAGAGAAACCGCTACATCGTCGCTTATGACCTTCCGAATATGGTACAAAGGTCAATCAGATGACCTCATCTTCGCTCTACAGGGCGAACTCTCAAAAAGAAAGATTAAACTCACCCCAACAATGCAAAATAGAAAAATGATTCAGATCAAAACAGAAAAATCTATGTGAAAGTAAGATAGAACTCACAAAATCAGTAAAAAAGATTCACCCCAGCAGAAAAAACAAAAGATGAAAAATCAAAGTAGTTTGACCTTTTGAGTGATAAAAATCCTGCTCCCTTTTTTCTCACTAAGTTTATGTTAGCAGAACTGAACTCAAAGAAAAGATATGTATCTTTTATTCCATACTCCGTCCTCAACCCTGATTCCGAAACTCTGTCAAACATATCTAAAAGAATCTGAAATCCACCCGAAACCTGCCAGCCAAAAACCATACCAAAAACCCCCTTACCACCAACATCATAGTACTCAAAAAATGAAATCGCAGAAGGTCTGAAACTCAAAAACGGAACAACTATCTGCTCTTGAACGAAATCAGCAAACAAATCAATTCCAACTCCGAAAAACGATATGAACATAGAAGAATAGTTTTCATCAAGTCGCAAAAGCTCGTTGTTATCAGATATAGCTACCCTTTTGCCACGAAGGTAGCTCGGAGCAATATCAAAAGATATAAAAAAAGGAAGCACACCAAAAGGAGAAAAGATCTTTTTTGAAAAAGTGAAATCAGCAAAAAATACCCTTTTGCTATAAGCAAGCGAAAACAAACTGCTATTCCCAACCTTTCCCGCATTCACAAAAGAACCAAACTTGAAACCAAAAGAGAAGAAACCATCCCATCTCCATTCTTCGTCTGGCTCATCTGCCCTTGATTCCTGAACCGAAAAAAAACTCCTGAAAACACGAGATAAAACCCTAAGAAAATTCACAAACTTCGGAGAAAAATCATAGTATAACTTCACAATCTCCCTGCTAAAAATTCCTCTCAAAAGAAAATCCTTCAAGATCATTCCAAGAGAATAGAAAACTGAATCTCTTCCGAAAATATATGTTATCACGCATCCGACATTCTCATCAGGTGGAGATGATTTTCCAAACTCCAAGCTCCTGTAAGGCACGACATAGAAAAAATCTGAGTCAGGAGAAAATTTTCCTCCGTAATCTACTGCTCTGACAAATCCGCAATATCTTACTCCGTTTTCAACTTCTTTACCGCCCAGATTATTTATCTCAATAGAATTCGTGTTCGTTTCAAAAGTGTATGCGCTACAACTTCCCTCGTATCCTACATAAACTACATATTTTTGGATATCTCTATCTTTTACCGCGTCCCACTGGACCGAAAAACTTCTATCTTTTCCAAAAGCTCGTACACCACTTACTCTTTTCGGATAATCATCGTAAAATATGTTGCATGTAAAAAAACTCAGAGTTTGGTATCCGCTCGCAGATGTTGATGATACCTCAAAAGATATAAGTATTTTTCCATCAGATACATAGAGGTTTTGGAAATTTATCTCCTGCGCGTTGTCTCCATCTGAAATGTTTTTTTCTACAATGTATTTTTTCCCCAAGCTATCGTCATAAGCTATACGGAGCTTGTACTGGGAACAACCTGAGCAAGAAAAAGAAACCTGAACAGAATAATTTTTTGTGATTATATTATCTTGATTTATGATTCCGACCTGTGTTGAAGAAGAGCACCATTCATCTTTACAGCTTGTACAAGATATACTTTGAGCAAAAATAGATTTGACAAAAATAAAAGGGGAAAAATTCAGAAGGAGTCCCAAAAATAGAACGCAAATTCGTATTTGCAACACAAATCAAATTTTAATCTTAAAATAGAGAATTTTCTTTATGTCTAAACAAAATCTCTTGTGGAAATTCTGATTTCAATTGAGTAGAATTTTTTATAATATGCTCGCATCTTTTTTCGATTACAAGATAATGGAAAGGGCGATCGCTTCTTCGCTTATCTCACTCATAATTTTCATCTTCTTCGGTTCAAAAATAATAAATTTTCTCAAAAGAATAGGACTTGGTCAGAAGGTTTCACAGTGGGGACCAAAATCGCATTTTTCAAAGGAAGGAACTCCCACAGCAGGCGGGTTCTTCATATTCCTAACTTCACTCATAGCGACAATAATTTTCGGAGACCTCACAAAACCATATCTTACACTCTCCCTTTTGACCTTCGCACTATTTACTTTTCTTGGACTTTTAGACGATGTTTTGAAGAAAAAGAGTAAAAAGCGAGGTCTCACAATATCTCAAAAGTTTGCTCTCCAAATCATCATATCTATAATCATCATAGGCATAACATATAACCTCGTTGGACTCAAACCATCTTTGAAAATACCATATACAGATAGTTTTTTAGACCTTCCTATGTGGCTTTACATTATTCTGTGTGTTTTCATAATTGTGGGAAGTTCTAACGCTGTTAATCTGACAGACGGAATAGATGGATTAGCAGGAGGACACGCCCTCATATCTTTTGCGGTATCCACTGTATTCCTATACCTTTCAGGACACCTCATATTTGCAAAATACCTTAACCTGTTTTTCGTAAATGGAATCGGAGAAGTTGTTATTTTGTGCTCAGCAATACAAGGCGCAATACTTGGATTTTTGTGGTGGAACAGCTATCCCGCTCAGGTTTTCATGGGAGATTCCGGCTCTCTATCTCTCGGAGCTCTCCTCGGATACATAAGCATAATAGGAAAGTTTGAACTCTTCCTCCCTATATTCGGGCTTCTCTTTGTTGTAGAAGCAATATCAGTAATAATTCAGGTGGCATACTTTAAAATAACCAGAGGAAAAAGAGTTTTCAGAATGGCTCCATTACACCATCACTTTGAACTTGGTGGAGTAAGCGAACCAAAAGTGACAGCACGCTTCCTGATAATAGGAATAATCTTCGCCGCAATAGCTCTCTTCGGAATAAAAGGAAAATAACGTCAGGATTTTTAAAATATCTTTCAGATGGACGAAGAAAAAAAAATTGACTTCAAAGTATACCTCATAAGCTTCCTTATCTTCTCCGCATCAGCTGGACTATCTTTCTTCATCGGCTTCAAAATAGGAAAAGACATAGGAAAAGAAGAGTTAAGAAAAGAAATAGCTAAATCGCACGAGACAGGATTAGAAGAAGTTCTAAAAAGGGTTTTTGAAAAGCAAGAAGAGACACAACCTGAAAAGCAAAAATCTTCCACTCATACTTCAAAAGAAAATCTCTTGACTGAAAAAGAAGAAAAAGCTATCGCACAAACCCAAGAAGAATCACAAAAAGGAATAACAGAAACATATGAAAAAAAAGAACAAATAAATCAAACATATAAAGAAAAAGAAAATGAAAAAGAAGTTCAAAAAGAAGAAACACAAAAATCAGAAGAAAAGAAAATCCAAGAAGATAAAGAAGAAACTTCAAAATCAGAAATGAAAGTGAGTCAGAGCCCAAACAATTCAAAAGAAATAAAAAATAGCAGAACAGAAAAGACAGCAAAAATGAGCAAAAAAGAAAAAGAGAATGCGGAGAAAATCGGAGAGAGAATTTCTTTCTGGGAAAGTGGTGGCAGATGGACAGTTCAGGTCGCCTCATTTGAAACAGAAGAAAAAGCTAAAAGGTTTGCTGAAAAATTAAAGAGAGAATACGGATTCCCCGCATATATCGTAAAAGCCACAACAAATGGTAAAAACATATACAGAGTAAGAGTTGGGAAAGTCAAAAAGAAAGAAGACGCTCAGAAACTCCTCTCACTACTCAAATCAAAAGGTTTCAACGGCTTGATAACATTCTGAAAGATAAAAGAGAAAAAATTTACTTCGCAAAAGCGAATTTCCCTCTCACCAAAGAATAAGCTCCAAACACGAACATAACAAAAGAAACCAAGTGGTTAGCGGTTATAGTTTTATCTAATATAAACCCTGAAAGCCCTGATGGGTCGCGCAAAAATTCAAGGAAAAATCTCAAACTCCCATAAAACAGAAAATACATAGAAAATATTATGCCCTCAAAATACGGTCTGCTCCTACCATAACTGAAACCCAAAAACTCAATAAAGAGAAATAAAAACACAAATGATGGCAAAAATAAAATGTCAATCAAAGACGGGAAAACAATACCCTTACCATACCACATATAGTATAACCTCACAAGAAGGAGCTCAACCATAAAAATGAAAATAGTTTTCCCCTCTAAAATATCTTTTATCTTGAAAGAGGCATCTTTCCCTTCTTCGAGCTTTTTCCACGCTATCATCATTCCCCTTATGAAAGCGAAAAAGAAAAACATCCCAAGTGCTTCATAAATTTGAGTTGGATGGATTTTCACCCCAATTATTGAGAGAGAAAGTGGATTTTTGAAAACTACACCAAGAGGGAAATCAGTAGGTCTTCCATAACAGCATCCAGCAGAGAAACATCCCCATCTTCCAATGGCAAGTCCAATAAAAAGCCCAAGAGAAGTTATATCTGCCATCCTCAAAAAATTAACTTTCCTCTTCTTTGTCCATATATACCCCACAATTATTGAAAATATCACACCGCCATACCATGCCAGACCACCTTCCCAGATTCTCAAAATTTTCACAGGTTCTTTGATATAATCTTTTATGTTGAAGATTATATAAGCAATTCTTGTTCCAATAAGACCAGATATAAGAATCCAAAGAATGAAATCAAGAATAACATGTGGTTCTATTTTGAGCTCACGGGAAACCCTCGCACAGTACTCAGCAGAAACTATAAAAGCAAAAGCTATAAAAACCCCATATGTATATAACTTTATCTTACCCGCTTCAAGAAGTATAGGATACATAATTGAAAATTTCTTTACTTTCCTGCTCAATCTTCATTTTTTCTGATTCTTTTGAAAAATGAGAGATTTTATCATCTTCAAAGACCTCAATAGAACCACCGATTGACCTGAGCTTTTCCACAAAGTTTTCATATCCTCTTTGTATAAACTCAAATCCCGAAAGATAAGTTGAATTAGATTCTGCCATAAGTCCTGCGATAGATAGAGCAGCTGCTCCGCGAAGGTCAAGCGCACGAATACTGCTCCCAAATATCTTCGAAGGATAAATTATTATCTCACCACCTTTCAGCTCTATCTTTGCTCCCATCTTCACCAGCTCGTCAATATGAGATAACCTGTTCGGAAAAATCTTATCTACCACCCTGCTTATTCCTTTCGATTTGAGAAGCATAACACATATTTGCGGTTGAACATCTGTTGGAAAAGCAGGAAAAGAATCTGCAACAATATCAGCCGGCTCATACACATCGCTTGACTCAATCTCAACAGAATTTTGAGCCAAACTTATCTTCGCACCACAATTTGAAAGAACTTTCAAAACATACTCTATATGCTCAAAAATTACGTTTTTGACTTTCAACCTCCCACCAACAGAAGCTGTAAGAACAAGCCAGGTGCTTGCCTCTATTCTATCTGGTATAAGTTCAAATTCAACCTCATCGCAAACTAAATCCTCTTTACCATCAATCAAAACCCTATCCCCTTCTCTCCTTATATTCACTCCATATCTTTTAAGATATGATATGAGTTCCTGAACTTCTGGTTCAATAGCGATATTGTTTATCTCGGCTTTTGAACGAATAGCCATCAAAATAGCGTTCTCAGTACCGGTCACGGTCTTTATATCAAAAGTAAAGCTTACGTTCCTTGAGGTTTTTCCTTTTGCGACAAAAAAACCCCCGCTTTCTTCAACATAAAATCCGAAAGCTCTTGCTGATTTTATATGCTGGTCTATCGGTCTTTCTCCTATTTTACATCCTCCTGGCATTGGGATTTTCGCAAAACCAAATCTGCTCAAAAGAGAGCCGAATATAACAACAGAACCCCTTATCTTCCCGAAAAGTTCAGGAGAAAAATCCCTCGGCTGTATTCTTTCTGAAAATATAATAAGCTCTTTTCCTTCATCACGGAATTCAAACGAGCACCCAAGCTCCCTCAATATCTCAAGCATTACAAAAACATCTTTTATTTTTGGAACGTTTCTTATTTTTATCTTTTTTGCTCCAAGAGCTATTCCACAAGCAACAGCAGGAAAAAAAGCATTTTTCGCCCCTGAAACCTCTACTTCTCCCTCAACAAAACTCCTTTTTAATACCGCTATCATAATTAATTATGAACCTTCCAAAAACTATAAACTATTCAAAATCCCTCAAAATATAAACTTTAAAAATTCAGAAAAAGCTATTGCTAATTCCCGAAATGAAAAACAAAAAGAAAAATAACCTACCTTTTGAGAACAAGCTTAAAAATTAGATAAAAAATTGAATATGAAGATACTTATATTCGGAGCAGGAGCCATCGGTTCAGCTATATCATATAAACTCTCTAAAAAAGGATACAAAACCTTCATCATAGGGAGAAAAGAACACATAGAGAAAATAAAAAAAGACGGATTAGAAATTCAGGGAATATGGGGAAACGATCTGGTTAAGAATGAAAACCTGATTCCGCTTGAAAAAGTAGAAGATGAGGCAGAATTTGATTTTGTCCTTATAACTACAAAAACATTCTCAAATGAAGATGTAGGAAAAACGTTAAAAGAAAGAAAAGTAAAGGCGAAGCTTTTCGTCTCAATGCAAAACGGACTTGGAAATTACGAGACGCTCTCAAAATATATTTTCCCAGTAGCATCAGCAAGAGTTATTTTCGGTTCCGTCTTTGAACAGCCGGGGAAAATAAAAATTACCGTCTGGGGTGGACCAATACTCCTCGGTTTCTGGGAAGAGAAATTAGAAAAATTTAAAAAACACCTTTTTGAACTCGCCGAAGTGCTTCTTGACTCAGGACTTGAAACAAAAGTTGTTGAAGATATAAAGACGCCTATATGGGAAAAGACGATTTATAACTGCGCCCTGAACCCACTCAGCGCTATCTTGAACACAACTTACGGTCAGATAATTGAAAACGAATTCTCAAGAGAAATAGCTCAAGAGGTAATAGAAGAAGCTCTACTTGTCGCAAAATCAGAAAAAATAAACATAAGAGATAATTTCCTTGAATTCTTCCTGAAAGATATGATACCGCCAACAAAGGATCACATATCAAGCATGATTCAGGACCTGAAAATACGCCGAAGAACAGAAATAGATTCAATGTGCGGAGCCATAGTAAAATATGGAATAAACCACAACATATTTCCAAAAGTCAATTTTACCCTCTGGAAGATAATAAAGGCACTTGAAAAATCTGACTCATACCAAAATTAGTATCATTCGGTCTTTGATTTCAAAACTCAAAAAAGAATTCAGAAAATGTCAAAGATTTCTTCTTCTGATTCTATCTCGTCAGGTGAGAGCTCTTCTGAAATCACTCCGTTTTTGCTCAATTCAAGACCATCTCTTGCTATCTCAGTATAAGAGAGTTCATCTTTCTGTGCAGAGCGCGGTATGATTTTTATAGCTCTCGCAACAACGCTTGACGCCTTTATGATTTTGTTATCAACCTCAAAAGTTGAACTCCTCAATTTTCCCTCCACGAAAATCCTATCTCCTTTTCTGAGATGGCTTGAACAGAACTCCGCGAGCTTTCCGAATGCCAAAACCGTATGCCAATCTGTAATTTTTTTGTAGCTACCGTTCTGCCTTATAAATTCATTAGTTGCCAGACGAAGAACAACCATAACCAAACCATCTCTCGTGTATTTTATCTTCGGATCGCTTCCCAAATTTCCAAGAAGAAAAACTCTGTTTATCATAAAATTTCAAACCCCCTCGCTCAAAGAAATAAGTGGCAGAAAAATGAATACAACAACCTTTAATTATAATCTCGCAGAAAAATTTTTGTTAAAGTTTGATAGCTTTAATTTATTTCCGCTTAACAAAAACTCTCCTCAAAAAAATCATTTTTGTCTTGAAAGTGCTACAGCAAAAGTTATTCCAGCTCCGCTCTCTGATTTCCTCTTCACCTTCGGCACTATAAGAACAGAGTTCTCACCAGCAGACAAAATAGCAGATGCCTCAGAAACAGAAGATACACCAACATATTTTTCAGCAAAATGAGATGGATTCTTGACAAGATGCGAGACACTCAAAAGTTCATCTTTCGTAAAAAACTCAAATTCAATACCGAATTCGTTTCTCATAAGCTCAGCAAATTTTATAAATTCGGAATCATTCTTTTTCTTATCAATTGTCGCAACTTTCTTCACGCTGAAAAAAGACAGGTTGTTCTCTTCAAGAACCTCTTTCAGAAATTTTTCAAATTCGTAATGTTTTACACCTTCATCAAAACCTATTCCTACACATAAAACACGCGGTCTATAAAAAACGCACGGGATTTTTATTTTTCCTTTATCTACAATTCTGTGAGTTATGAAAAGGCATGCTGAAAAATCTTTCTGCTTCTCGAGAAACTCTTTTTCTGAAAGCTCAAACACATTCGGCGGAAGCTTGAAAAACCTCTCTCCCGACTCCTGAACTAATGCAACCCTCTCAAAATTCACAACCGCAGATGAAACCCTAACAAAAGTGTCGTGATCTCCTTCCTGTTTCCATCCGAACTCACGTCCGAATATATCAACGGGAATGGTTCCTATTGAGTCAGAAGCAGTTGTTATCACAGGGGTTGCTCCTATGATATTGGCTATCTCTCTTGCAAGTTCATTTGCTCCTCCAATATGACCTGATAGCAAGCTGATAACGAATCTTCCCGCATCGTCTATCGCTAAAACCGCAGGGTCCTCCTCCTTTGACCTGATATGAGGAGCTATAATCCTTATGAGAGCTCCAACAGATATAACCCCGCAAATAGCATCATACCTTGAAAATATATCTCCTATAAGCTCTTTCAGATTCTTGAAGAAAGTAATAGATTTGATATTTTTATTTTCCGATGTGGGACTATCTTTTTCAAACTCTGACTTAAACTTTTCAGAAATGAAAAAATACGCATCAGAAAAATCTATCTTTCCCTCTAATTTTTTAATAATTTCTACTCCTCCCTTGGTTATAGCTAAAAACGCTATACCCTTTTTAAATATAGATGAAAGAACTTTTTTTCTTGCGGAAGGAGAAATCTCAAAACCATAAAAACTTTCTTTTTTCTCTGAAACAAGATTTTTTTGCTCAAACCTTTTTGCTTTCTGAATGATTCCTGAGTAATCATCTGAGTAGACGAAAGACCTCTTCCCCCTTGCTGTAAAGACCTTTGAGACAACAAAAAGAGCATGAGATGTTATTCCTTCCTCCTTTGCTTTATCACATATATCAGATAGAGTTCCAAAAATTATCTTCTCGTCATTCCATGTCACCTTATAGCAGAGCGCACAAGGAAAATCATATGGATAACCAACATCAATAAGGTCTCTGACGATATTTTTCAGCAGAGAAGCAGAGAGAAAAAAAATAAGAGTCGGCTTCTGCTTAGCTATCTCTTTTATGTCCTCAGGAACAGGCGTCTTTCCCGGATACCTCGTTATAACAACCGTTTGAGTGACATCGGGAACAGTGAATTCTGTTTTAAGACGGCTTGCGCAGGCGAGAAAAGATGAGACCCCCGGAACAATCTCAAAATCAATCCCATAACTTTCAAGAACTTCCATCTGTTCTTTTATTGAGCCGAATATAGAAGGGTCTCCATCGTGCAGGCGCACAACTGTCTTCCCTTCCCGATAGAACTCACGCATCAGCTCGCATATCTCCTCAACTGTTCTACCGTGAGAATCAAACTTTTGAGCATTTCTCGCAAAATCCAAAATCTCCTTGTTTATCAGAGAGCCAGTGTAAATTACAACATCTGCGCTTTTGAGAACTTCATAACCTTTCAGTGTTATAAGATATGGATCCCCCGGTCCAGCTCCAACAAAGTAAATCTTTCCTTCTTTCTTGTTCTCATTCATTTCAAAATAATTAAAAGAAAAACTTCCTGGAATAGTTTTTATCTGATTAGATTTTTGAGTTTTGGACCTTTTGGGTTGGTTTCGGAGCAAGTTTGAATCCAAAATTCGGTTCAACCGGCTTTTCAGCGGGTTCAACCTTTTTTATCCACGGTATATGGTCTGATAGTATTCTTTTCACTCCCGCTTTCATAGTAGCCACAGCAGACGGACAAAGCGCACAAGCTCCCTTCAAAGATACAACCACTAAACCCTCACCTTCGCTTATTTCTTTTACCTCAATATCTCCCCCGTGCGACCTTATGTACTCCCTCACTCTGCTCATAACATGCTCAACTTCTTTCTCGGCAGAGTCAAAAACTACTATATCTTTGCTATGGATTTTCTCCCTCAGGCGGGCTTCAAGCTGTAAAAGAGCTTCATCTTTTTCTCCGTTCGTATTGAACCTGACACCGAAGAAAATCTTTTCTTTCTGCTCATCTACAACATACGCTTTTTCAACAAATTTGAAATTTTCCAGAATATCTGTGAGGATATGGGAATATTTCTCATTCAGAATTTCTCTCAATGGCTTTATAAGTGGCATAATAAATTCTGTTTCTAAAATTCAATTTGTTTTTAAGTTCTATCAGGAGAACGGGAGAATTTTTTTCAGTTCAGTTTTCATTCCAGAGTTTGAGAAAGTCGTCTGGTGGGATTTCAGCAAGTCCAACAACTCTTTTTATTTCAGGGAATTCGTAGGCAAGTTCGTTAGCTATGAGTTGAGCGATCTGATTTGCAGCGCATCCGCAGAAAGGAGAGCATCCGACGCCATCTCCGAGCGCTAATCCTAAAACAAGAGTTCCTGTTTCCTCATCAAAATCTTTGACCCAGACGACTACATCTTCTATTTGCGGACTTGCCTTAATTCTAGGTCTTATATCCGAAAGGATATAGTTATTAAACTTTTCCACCCTCTCGTTTAAGCTCTTTTCTTTCATACCAGCTTTACCTCCTTTTGTCATTCATTTTAAATTAATAAATTTTTTCATAAAAAAAGTTTTTTTCAAAACGAAAAATTCACATATAGACAGGATTTTCGTCAGAAAGTATCCCGGACAATCTCTAAATAGATTTAAAAGTTTTAACTCTCAAGAATCAAAAAAGATAAAATTAAATTGATGATGGAAGAATAAGAAATAAGGGAGTTGAAACATGAACGCAAAAATATATAATGAGTCGCTAAAAACTCTTATAGAGATCATAAAAAGCGTTTTAAATGAGAAAGGCATAACGGTTTTTCTATTTGGTTCAAGAGCAACAGGAAAAGCTAAAGAAAACTCTGATATTGATATTGGTATAATTTCTACAAGTAAAGATATAAGCAAGCTAATTTCTTATTTGAGGGAAAGAATAGAAAACTCAAACATACCATATAAAGTGGATATTCTGGATTTATCTCTAACTTCGGAAGAATTCAGACAAAAAGTTTTAAAGGAAGCAAAAGTTATATGGAAAAGTTAAGAAGGAGAATTAGGGAAGCAGAAAGAGCTTTAAAAACATTAAGGGAAATATTAAAAGAGACATATTCAATAATTTATATGCAATTCACCAAAATCTTGTTTCAGGGAAGCATTTAGCGTTGGGCTTTTGAATGAAGAGCAAACAGCCACCTGCCTTGAAATCAGGAAAAGATAGCGATAATTGTGAATGCCGACCGCTTAATAAAAAGGATTTAAGAAAGGATTATGTTCAAGCAAAAGTAAGCTTTGAAAAAGAAATTATTTCAAAAAAACCAAAAAATTTTACTCATTTTTTCTTAAATATCTTTGCTTATTGTTAAACTTAATAATAAAAGGAAATGAGCGAGATAGAGAAGAAAAGAGAAATGAGCGGGATTCAAGAAAGGTTGAGAATGTTTGAAGAGTTCAGAATTGCAAAAAACAAAATCCTCTCACAAGACGACTTTATGGAAGTGACCATAAAAGACAAAAAAACAGGAGAAATAAAGAAGAAAAAAATGCTCCTCAAATCTGGTTGGAGAAAAATAAAACTCTTCTTCGGAATATCAAGCGAAATACTTGAAATAAAAAGAGAAAAAGATGGAGATAAAATAATATACATGTGTAAAGCAAGGGTCTCTGCTCCATCTGGAATGTCCGCAGAAGCAGTCGGGATATGCTCTTCTGACGAACCCGGTAAATCAAATATGCCTGAATACATACTTTCATCAATAGCACAAACAAGAGCTATAAATAAAGCGATTGCAGACCTCGTCGGCGCTGACTTTGACGAAGAAATAGATGTAGAAAAACTCTCCGAAGAAGATTTAGACATATCACATATAGAACCTTCGTCTAAAACCGAAAAAGCCCTCCCCTCAGACAAAACAAAACTCGTCTCACTCATATTTGACATGATCCGCGAGATAGAAGGAAAAATATCTAAAACCGAAATCTTCTCAAAAATAAAAGATTCTCTTGGAATACCAAAAGATCAGAACATAAAAATAACTCAACTTGATATAGACCAGCTCAAAAAAGTTGAATCAATACTGAGATCAGAAATACAGAACTTAAAGGCAAAAGAAACCGAAAACTTCTTCTGATCGCAATAAATAACGCACCACTTTATTTTTCACCGTCAAAAATATAAACCTTATGCCCGCCCTTGAAGCTTATAGCTTTTCTACAAAATTTGTCTGATTCGTAAAATCCACATAATTTCGGAATTTCTGCATATCTTTTCCCAGTTCATCAAAAGAGTTTGTCTCATTGCTTAGATAATCTCATTCCTACAAAGCGTAGCCAAAAAAGGTTTATCTTTCTACCATACATTCTTTTATTTTGTTTTTTCATAACAATTTTGCCTGCTCTCTACAAATCAAAGCCACATGAGAATTCAAAACCTCTTGTTTCCCAGCGTGTGGTATGCAAATGAAAAATCACCTAAAAATAAAAAACTCACAAACAAAACAGAAAAATTCCCCCCAACAAACTGAAAAAGTTAAAAACTTCCCTATTTTATAATTAAGTTAAAGATATGGGTGTATCTGTATTCAAAACTCTAAGGTCAAAAACCGCAAAAACCATATATGTAATTCTTGCAGCCGCATTCTTCATAGGTTTCGGAATACTCTCATCACTCTCACCAAAAAACACTATGAAAAGCATAAAAATATCAGGAGAAAAAGTGTTTCAAGACGAGTTCTTCCTTATTATGAAAGAGCTTGAAAGAACAGATAGCGAGATTTCAAAAGAAGAGATAGAAAACCAAGCATTTGAAACACTCATCGCAAGAAAAATAATATCAAAAGAAATTGAAAACTGGGGATTAAAACTATCTCACGAAGAACTTCTCGCCATGCTCGGCTCACAAGCAGGAATATCAACAAGAAGAGATTACATCAACTTTTTGAGAAGCCAGGGAGTAAGTCAAAAATCATTTGAAAATTACCTAAGAGATTCTTACAATTTTTCAAAATTTCAAGATATACTGGTAAGAGCCGAAACAGTGGGAGATACCGAGGTTTTTCAGGAATACCTTTCCCGCGCCCTCGGAACAAGATATGTCACAATAGCAGAAATAGATAGATCAAAGTTCAAAGTTCGAGTAGATCAGAAAGAAATTGAAAGATACTATATTCTCAACCGAAACGAATTCAAAATAGGTGAAAAAAGAGAAATATGGATAGCAAAATTTGATACAGAAGAAAAAGCGAGGTCATTTTCCGGAAATCAAACGTCATTTTCTGATTTCTCTGACTTTGAGAACTCCGCAACAAGAATAGGAGGTAAAGCAACAAGCGTAATACTTGGCAAAGAAGCAAGTAGCCAGAATCCTACATTCGCCCCATTTTTCGCAGAGACAGCAACAGAAGGAGTCCTCGCCCCTCCCATAAATGTCGGCAATGAGTGGTGGGTCATAAAAATACACAAAATATACCCAGAAAGAATAGCAGAACTAAAAGAAGCCGAAGATAAAATAAGAGAAAAAATAATCACCCAGAAAGTTTTCCTGAAAGTCAAAGAAATCCTTGATAACCAAAAAGATAAAATAAAATCACAGGAGGAATTCAAAAAAATCTTCTCTCCATACTCTTCATCAATATATGAAGATACATTTTTGCCTTATCTTGAAGCATACCCAAAGGTTGAATTTCAGCCAGAACTGAGCTCAGCTCTCATCTCAAAAGAAGAGAACTTCGTCTTCCCAAAACCCATAGAAAACAAGGGAAATATTTTCGTTGTTTTTGTTGGAAAAATCATACCGGACCCTACCAAAATCTCCGACTTTTTCATCTTTGATATACAGAGGAACTTCCAGAACATTGTAGTAAGAGAAATATCAAACATGAAGATAGAGCCAAAATCTAAACAGGAAGCCATAAAAAAGCTTCTTGGAAACATGTAAAGGAAAAATCAAAGCAACAAAGCATAATCCAAAAAATGCTGAATCTTCAAGATAGATTTCACAGAGCACTTAAAATAGCCCGAGAAGGATTATCAGAACTATATCCTTCATGCGCGTTAGCTATGGGAGATGAGACAAGTTATCTTGAAGAGTATTTCACACAAAATGGAGAACCAGCTCTTTTTGATATAGCTTCTTTGACCAAACCTCTCGCAACACTCCCAATACTTATTGAAAACAAGATAAACCTTGAAAGCAAGATCTACAATTTTATGAGCAAAGATGAAATACGAGATTCTGAAAAGAAAAAAATCAAAATAATTCACATCGTTGAACATAAAGCGGGATTTCAAGCTCATATACCACTCTTTGAAGAAATAGAAAGAAATTTCCAAAATCTAAAAAACGATGATAAAAACTTCTTCCACCTCGAAGGAAGCACGAAAGTCAAAATAAGAGAAAAGATGATAGAGCTCGCATTTGAATCGAACCTATGCGGAAAGGTCGGGGAAAAAACTCTTTACAGCGATATAGGTTTTATATGTCTTACAGGATTTGTAGAAAAATACCTTTCAAAAGGACTACTTGAAATATTTGAAGAAGTGAAGAAAAAACTTTCCCTTGAAAAAATTTACTTTTACAACTACGCTCCCGAAAAAGAAAAGATAGTAAAAACATATTACTACCAAAGAGTCCACGATGAAAACTCATTTTATATGGATTCTTTATCTTTACACGCCGGACTCGTATCTGACCTGAAATCAATTTCAAAACTATGCACATACTTTCTCAACAAAATAAACTTTGAAGATGGGAGAAAAAAAATTGAAGGTGGAGAGAGATTTTTTTTTGGCTTTGACTCATTCGTAGTTCAAAACAGAATACTTTTTGGACATCTTGGATTCACAGGGTGCGGATTCTGGCTTATTCCCGAAAGAAAAGAGTTCTGCGTTTTCCTCTCAAACAGAGTTTTTCCCTCAAAAGGAAGGTACGCGGAAAAACCCCCCGAGAAATTTTTAAAGCTCCGAAAAAGAATCTGGGAAATATTTTCAGGTTCCGATTGAAAAACTAAATTTACACAAAAGGAGGTCAATAAAAGTGAACATACTCACCCTTACCACTCTGGTTATAACTTTGAGCGGACTTGAAATCATGAAAAAAGTTGATTCTCAACCCATACCGCAAAGTTCAATAAGCACAGTAAAAATGATAATAAGCAAAGGCGGAGATACACGAGAAAGAAAACTCATAATATACACCAAAAGAGAAGGAGATAAAAGATACTCCGCTACAAAATTTCTAGAACCAGCAGATGTGAAAGATACTCAATTCCTCCAAATATCTGATGAAAAAGGAGAGACAAATCAATGGCTTTACCTCCCCTCACTTAAAAGGTCAAGAAGAATAGCAGGAGCGCAGAAAAAAACATCTTTCATGGGAAGTGAAATTACATACGAAGATATGGAAAGAAAAATTCCAGAAGAATACAACCACAATATAATAAATGAAGACGATAAAATATATGTCATAGAATCCACACCCAACAAAAATAAAGATTCTCAGTACTCAAAAGCGGTATTTTATATAAGAAAAGAAGATTTAGCAGTAATCAAAACAGAACTTTACGATAAAGACGGGAAAAAGATAAAAGTGATTGAAAACGAAGTAAAGAAAATTGAAAATAAATACAACATACCCATAAAAACTACCGTCAAAAATCTTGAAAATGGGAACTATACAGAAATGATAGTTGAAGAGATAAAAGTAGATGTCCCCGTGGATAAAAAAATATTCTCTCCTGACTTTCTCGGTCAGTGGTAAAATTTCAACTTTTAACAAAAACAAAAAATCTAAAAAACAAAAACAATAATCAAAACCCTAAAAATAAAAAATAATAAATGGCGATAAAGTGCGGAAAGATAAAAAAGGAAAAGGATTATAGCCAGGAAAAAAAGTTCTCGGTTCCTCTTATAGTGGTGATAACCGCTCTGATTTGCCAGAACACAGCAAAAGCTCAAACACTCTACTCACTCACAAGAATATTTTTAGATATACAAAAACAAAATCAGTTTGAAGATTTAGCAGAAGTAAAAGAACGCCTCTTCCTTGAATCCAAATATACAAAAGATAAATACTCAATATTATTTTCAGGAAAAATAGACCTGAACTACTTTTACGGCGGATTTCCAAGATTTCAAGGTATTTTCGACCTACATGAAATATATCTTTCCACATCTTTTAAAAATGCAGGTATATCTTTTGGAAGAAAAATCGTAAGTTTAGGAATAGTAGATAACTCTCCATACGATGTCATAAACAGACCAGATTTCCGTGAAGGATTTTTCAATCTGACCGACCCAAACTTTCTCAAGACCCCCGGAATAATTCTTGATTCGATAATGTTCATTGGAAACTCAACTTTGAGAATAATTTATGAACCGTTTTTCACTCCCCCGCTCTTTTACGATATAAAAAGCGACTGGGCTATAATGAGCTGGAATTTTCTCAACAACGCCTTTGAAGGAGATAAAAATTCAGAACAGCTCAAAAATGTTTTAGATGGTCAGTTCTCACCTGTCGTAAAAAATTATCCATCAAGAATTGAAGACGCGCTGAAAAGCTTCGGACTTGGACTTTACTTCTCCTCTAAGTATGAAAACCTACAACTCGCACTTATAGGATATACCGGATACAGCATTTTCCCTATGCCTTTTTTTGATTCTCTCTTTCTGCAAGAACTCGAACGCATGCCTGGAACCCCAGAAGAAAAATTATCAAACATATCAGCAGCAGAGATACTTGAACCAGCTTCAAGAGGTGAAAGCTTTCTGAAACTTGAACCAAGAAGGTATCATATCATAGGTGGTGGGTGGTCGTATGAGATAGCAAACTTTCTCATCAAAAACGACTTAGCCATGTACCTTATGGCAGACCTACCAGATGAGAACCTCAAAATCAGGGAATTCTCACTGCTTTCATTTGCACTTGATGCAGAAAGAGAAATAATACCAAACCTCCTCCTAATACCAAGCATAAGAGGAATAATAAACTTCTCGCCTCAAAACATAATAGTAGTAAAGAAAGGAAATATCTTTCCTTCAATCTCCATAAGATATGAGTTTTATATAAAGAACTATTCTTTTTCTTTCACAGCTAATTTATCTTCTGATGTCCCTCTTGAAATACCTTTATCAGTAAGAAGCTTCTTCTCTTTCATGTCCGCGGTATGGAAACCAACCGATTTAATAGAAGTATCTGGTGGAGCGATCATACTCAGCGGAAAAGACATATCTGTATTCGGATTTTTTAAAAATAACTCTGCAATATTTATATCATCAAAAATATTCTTCTGAAAAGCAAATTCTTCATCAAAAAAGATAAAAAAATAAATCAAAGAAAAAAATAGTGAATTAAACTTATTTTTTTATGAGCAGAGATACATTTTTGAAAATCATATCTGTTGTCTTTGCTTCATCAATAACAATATTCTCATCTCTGACATTCAAAAGAGAAATATCAACAAAATACAGAGTAAAAGTAGAAAGCGTATCTGAAAACATAATTTTATCTCCTGATTCCACAAAATATGTAGAAGTGAATCTGGAATGCCCACATCTGATAAGCGAAAACTTAGTGAAAAGACCAAAAGAAATAAAGATAGACCTGAAAGGAGAAAGGTATTCATCAGTTCAAATTGATGTAGATGAAATCAAAATAGATAAACCTGCACTATGCAAAATCAAAGAGATAAACCCAAAAACAATATACCTGAACCTAGAAAGAAAAATCTCAAAAGAACTTGAAGTCGTACCAGATATTGTAGGAAGAGTAGATGATAAGTATTCGGTATCTGTAACAGTGGTTCCAAAATATGTAAAGGCGGTTGGACCGGAAAATGAACTCAAAGGTAAAAACAAAGCATATACAGAAATGATAGATATTCAAGGGAAAATGCAGGATTTCTCTCTTGAAGTCCCTCTCTATAAAATAAATAACAGCGTAAATTTTTTCCCTCAAGTGGTAACTGTATTCGTAAAAATAAGAGAAAAAGAATGAGGATATTCGAAGATAATCTTAAAAATTAGGTCAAAAAATTCTCACCTTCACACCCTTTTCAAGCGTTTCATTCAACCTCATCAGAGTAGGAGCTACAAGAGTCGCAACATTCTGAAACTCAGGAAGAACAGAGTTAAGAGTTGAAATAAGTTTCAAGGTCTCAGAAAGAAGATCGGGAGTTAGCTCAACGACCTTGGTAATATTATCTTGATAAAATCTCAACTGCTCTAAGGTATAGTTTATACTCCGGGTTAAAGTAACAACACTTGGGAAAACCGAATTTATATTTTCAATCAGAGCTGGTCCAACTTTAACGAGGTTTTCCAAATTATCTTGATTCTGAGATAGTATGGAGACAAGTTGATTTGTTTGCTTGACTATACTTTTTATATCAGAAGAAAGAGCGAGAATATCTGGAAATATCTTATCTATTTTTTCCAAAACTTCCGAAGAATTTTTAATCAGAGGTTCAATATCTTTCACGAGCTTCGGGGCTAATTCTGCAATCTGAGAAATAAGCTCAGGGTTCAAAGATTTCATAAAAGGTTCAAGAGACATTATAAGTTCATCTGGTTCAAAAACAACTTTTGTTTTTGTTATCGTAAAACCATCTTCCGCGGGAGAAATATCTCCTGTGCCGGTCGGGACAAGTTCTACAAATTTTTCACCGAGCAAACTTTTCAACCTTATCTGTGCTTCAAAATCCTTTCTCACAGGAACATCACTTCTCAACTTCATCACGACTTTTGCATAAACTTTTGAATCAGAAAAGTAAAAATCTATTTTGTCAACGAAACCGACTTTGACACCTGCAAGGCGGATTTCGGCTTTTTCAGCCAAACCCTTCGTGTTCTCAAAAACAGCATAATAGGTCTTATATCCACCAAGACCCAACTTGCCGATCTTTGAGATAAGATAAAAAAGCGATGCTACAAAAACTATAAAGATTATCCCAAGAAAAAATAGGTTCTTTCTCTCTTCCATAAAACATAATTTATAAATCTGTATTCATATTTGTCAAGATTTAGTTTAAATCCCTCCGCAAAACTGCAAAGAAAATCACCTGAAAATAAAAATTTTTTGAAAATACTGAACTACAAATAAAGCAGATTATCTGTTTTTACTCTGTTATGTCACGCATAGGAAGAAAACCGATAGAAATTCCAAAAGATGTGAAAGTAGATATAAAAGATGGAGAAATTTTCGTCCAAGGTCCAAAGGGGAAACTTTCTATGAAAATCCCTCAACCTATTGAAGTTAAAACAGAGAACAACACAATTTATGTTATAAATCCGCACCCAGACGAAAGAAAAGCAAAAGCTTTACACGGAACAACACGAGCTCTCATAGCAAACATGATAAAAGGAGTCACAGAAGGTTATAGAATAGAGCTTGATATATCTGGAATAGGATACAGAGCAGATATGCAAGGAGACACACTCGTTCTGAAAGTCGGATACTCCCATCCTGTCTATTTCAAACCACCAGAAGGAGTTAAAGTTGGATTAAGAAGTCCTGTGAGAATATTTGTTGAAGGCGTAGATAAATATATGGTTGGTCAGGTTGCAGCGCAAATAAGAGATATAAAACCACCAGACCCATATAAAGGAACAGGAATAAAATATGAAGATGAGGTCCTCAACCTCAAACCCGGAAAAGCAAAAGGTAAGAAAAAATAAACTTTAAAAATTTAAAAGGAGAGAAAAAATATGCTTTATGCTATGGTGTCTGAAAAGAAAGAAAGAGAAATAAGGAGAGAAAGAAGAATTCTCAGAGTCAGGAAGAAGGTTTTCGGAACACCGGAAAGACCGCGACTATGTGTTTTCAGGTCAAACAAACACTTCTACGCCCAAATCATAGACGACACAAAAGGATACACAATCTGTTCCGCTTCAACACTTGAACTTAAAGATAAAATAAAAAAAACTTGGTCCCAAGAAGCAGCAAAGGAAGTAGGAAAACTTATAGCTCAAAAAGCTCTTGAAAAAGGGATAAAAAAAGTTGTCTTTGACAGAAGATTTTATAAATATCACGGAAAAGTAAAGGCATGTGCGGAAGGAGCAAGAGAAGGAGGTCTTGAATTCTAATGGGCAAGTGGGGAAAAAGGGGAAGAATGTACGCAGGAAATTCATATGTATATCTTCAAAGATACATACCAAAAGAAGATGATGAAATAGTGGAAAGAGTCCTTGAAACATCAAGAGTGACACGAGTCACAAAAGGAGGAAAAAGGTTCTCGTTCAGGGCTTTCTGCGTTGTCGGAAATATGAAAGGAGCAGTAGGATATGGAATGGGAAAAGCTCTTGAACCATCAGAAGCAATAAGAAAAGCAGTAAATGCAGCAAAAAAGAACATGATAGTCATTCCGATTGTCAAAGGAACAATCCCACACGAGGTTGAAGGAAAGTTCGGAACTTCAAGAGTGATTTTGAGACCCGCCGCTCCCGGAACAGGTATAACCGCAGGAGGAACAGTAAAAGCAATAATGACAGTAGCCGGAATAAAAAATATACTCACAAAATCAATAGGAGGAAACAACCCTCTAACACTTACAAAAGCAGTATTTGATGCTTTCTCTAAACTCAGAACACTCTCTCTGCAAGCAAAGCTCAGAGGTAAAAAATTAACTGAACTACTATGGGAAGAAAACAAAGCAGAAGGCATTATTGAAAGTCAATAGCCAGCTCAAACCCCACGGCTTCAAAAAATTTCAAAAAACCCTATTTCAAAAGCAATCTGAAAACCTACTTATATGGCTTAAAGAATTCGTCTGACTTTTTAAAAAATTAATATTTTGTTAAATTTTTAAAATATGAGCGAGAACCATGAAAAATCAATTCCACAAAGCGAAAACATAAGCGTAGAAAATTACGATGTCGCAGTCATAGGAGGAGGTATAAACGGAGTAGGAATAGCAAGAGACCTCTCTATAAGAGGGCTGAAAGTGATTTTATTTGAGAAAGAGGACTTCGGATGGGGGACAACTTGGGCTTCATCATGTCTGATGCACGGCGGAGCAAGATATATCATAAACGATATCGGTGTCACATATAAATCATCAAAAGAAGCAGGTGTGGCAAAAAAAATTTCCGCACACCTTCTTTCACGAAGACCTTTCATAATCGTCTCCCACTCAAAAACCATGATAAAACTCTTTGATATTTATATGAGCGTATATGATATGTTCTCAATAATGAGAGGAGCTATAAGACATTTCAAAATAAATGAAGAAGAAGTTGAAAAAATAACAGGAAAAGAAGTTGTATCAAAGGGAGGCGGAGTAGTAACCGAAGAATACGCTGTAGACCCCGTGAGATTATCTGTTCTTAACTCAATATCTGCAAAAGATTTCGGAGCAAAAGTTCTAAACCACACAGAAGTCATAAAGATAAAAAAAGAAAACAACCAATACCTCGTGGTAGCTAAAAACACACTGTCAAAATCAGAAATAATTGTGAGATCAAAAATAGTCGTGAATTCAACAGGTCCTTGGGCAGATAAATTCATCCTAAATGCAACAGAAAACAACAAAAAAAAGAAAAGATTAAGACCTACAAAAGGAATACATATCGTATTTCCCGGAAAAATTCTGAACTCAGTAATAAGCTTTCAGGCAATAGATGGAAGGTACCTTCTTTTTGTACCCCTTGAAGATAGAACTATTTTGGGGACAACAGATGACGACTTTTTCGGTGACCCTGACGAAATAGAAATTTTAAGAGATGAGGTTGAATACCTCATCCACTCAGCAGAAAAGTTTATACCCAGAATAAGGGAGTTCAGACCGTTTTCAACAAAAGTTGGTCTGAGACCAACTCCGTATGTGTACGGAGTAAACGAAGATAAAATAACGCGCGAGTTTGAGATAGAAGATGATGATGGATTCATTTCTGTTCTTGGAGGGAAACTCGCAAGCTATCGGCTCCTTGCAGAAATAGTATCAGACCTCGTATGCAAAAAACTCGGAGTAAGCAAAAAATCAAAAACTCATCTTATCCCTCTCCCTGGCTCAGAAAACTCAGAAGGAGAAAAAGACGAAGAGATAGAAAAATTCTCAGAGAAAATAAAAGATTATCTTTCAAGAAATTTCAGAATTCCCGAAGATGTCGCACACTTTATGGCAAAAAAATACGGATGGAGGTCAAAAGAAATCCTATCGTACTATGACTCAGGAGAACTCGTATGCGAGTGTTCAAAAGTTTATGAAGGAGAAATAAAATATACGATAGAAAAAGAAATGGCTTATACATTAGAAGATGTAGCAAGAAGAACATGGGCAGGAGATGGATTCTGCAACGGAATACTATGCGCAAAAAAAATAATAAAAATCCTTCTTGAAAAAGAAAGAAAACCAGAAGTAGAAAAATTTATATTGAGACGGGAAAAACTCCTTGAACCCGTGAAAAAATATAACCAAAAACTCTGGGAAGAATTTCAAAAATTCAAAAAAGAAATGCTCAAAGATTAAAAGAGAAACAAAAATACAAAATAAAAAATAAAACAAAATATAACTATCTTACTCTTATGGAGAAAAGGAAAGTCAAATGGAACGGATGGGGATATGAAGATGAAGAATACCCAAAAGATAAAGCCAAAAAAATAACAGAAATCTTATCTGGATTTCTTGGCTTGAACAAAGACGATTTTTCACCATCTATAACCCTTGACAAAATAAAAGTTGAACCACCAGAGATAAATATAGAAGAAATCCGGAAAAAACTCAAAAGCTCTGTGATAACTTCTGATAAATACGAAAGAGTTCTCCACTCAAGCGGTAAAAGCTACAAAAACCTCATAAGATTGAGAAAAGGAAAAGTCAAAAAATTTCCGGAAGCAGTCATATACATAAAAGATAAGAGAGAAATTGAAACCATACTTGAGTGGTGCGAAAAAAACGAAGTCGCATGCGTTCCATACGGTGGAGGAACAAGCGTCGTCGGAGGAGTTGATGTTGAAGATATAAAAAAACCAGTGATAACCTGCGACCTCACAGAACTCAACAGAGTCATTTCAGCAGATGAAAAATCACTTACCGCAACAGTTGAAGCAGGAGTGAGAGGACCAAATCTTGAGCAACAGCTCAGAAAATTCGGAATGGCTCTGCGACACTACCCTCAATCTTTCATGCTCTCTACCCTTGGAGGATGGATCGCCTCAAGGTCAGCAGGGCATTTCTCATCAAGATACGGCAAAATAGAAGAAATGATCCAAAGCATAGAGGTAATCACTCCGAAGGGAGTTATAAGGAGTTTTGATGTTCCTGCAACCGCGTGCGGACCAGATATACCGCGCCTTTTCGCAGGGTCAGAAGGAACGCTCGGAATAATAGTTTCCGCAACTATAAAATGCCACAGGATACCCACAAAAAAATTCTCAACATCGTTCATCTTTCCAGATTTTCAATCGGCATGCGAAGCAGCAAGAATAATAATTCAGAGTGAAATAAACCCACCACTTTTGAGAATTCTTGACGAAAGAGAGTTTATGATATCTTCTCTGGTTTCCGGTGGAAACTTCAACGGTGGTTCGCTCCTCCTTTTAGGTTTTGAAGCAGATAACGAAAATGAAAAAACAATAGAAGCAGAGTTTGAAAAATCAAAAGAAATATGCCAAAAATTAGGAGGAAAAGAGGAAGGAAAAAGAAAACTTGATGACTGGAAAAATGAGTACTTTGAGCAACCTTACCTCAGAGATGTTCTGATGGATTTCTGCATCGTTGTTGATACATTAGAAACCGCAACCAACTGGTCAAACCTTATGAACCTATATGAGAAAGTAAAAACCGCAATAGAAAATGCAATATTTTCACATACATTAGGCGGTGTCTCCTGTAGAGTAACTCACGTCTATACCTCCGGTGCATCACTATACTTTTCTTTCTTTGCAAAATCAAAAAAAGATGAAGAAGAGGAATTATGGTGGGAAATCAAAAAATCAGCTTCTGATGCTATCTCAAAAGGCAAAGGAACTATATCACATCATCACGGTGTAGGAAGAGACCACAAAAAATGGGCAGAAATAGAGCTCAAAGATTCGCTCATATTACTCAAAGGAATAAAGGAGTTTTTAGACCCTCGCAAAATATTGAATCCCGGAGCAATTTTTGATTGATAAAAGAAATTTAAACCAAAAATTTAAACCGAGTTGAGCAAGGCGAGCATACGTGACTTTATCATCTTCTCTTTCATCTCTTGAACCGCTTTTTCAAATCCCAAAAATATAGAGCGCGAAACTATTGAGTGACCTATTGAAAGCTCTTCTATTTCAAGTATCTGAGCTATATTTGAGACGTTGTGAATGTTCAGTTCATGACCAGCCATAACCTCTAGCCCCTTCTCAAAAGCATAGCGAGCAGATTCCCTTATTTTCCTCAACTCATCTTTATCAGAAGGGTTCCTTGAATATGCCGTGGTATTTACTTCAACAAAAGACAAACCGCATTCCAGAGCATAATCTACCATGCGATTTTCAGGGTCTATGAAAACCCCTACCCTAACTCCTTTCTCTTTAAGCGCAGAGCTAAATTTTATTACCAACTCTCTTATTTTCTTATCCGAAAGGTCCATACCCCCCTCGGTTGTGACCTCCTCAACTCTTTCTGGAACAAGAGTGACTTTATAAGGTACAACTTGTATGACAAATTCTAAAATGTCATCAAATAAACCCATCTCAACAGTAAGCGGGAGCTGAACAACTTCCTTTATCAACATAACATCTCTTTCCTTTATGTGCCGTCTATCTTTTCTGAGATGGACCGTTACTCCATCAGCTCCTCCAAGCTTTGCCAGAACGGCTGCGTGAACTGGGTCTGGTTCTTTTGATCTTCTCGCCTCACGCAAAGATGCAACATGGTCAACATTAACAGATAACCTTATGTCAAGAGTAAATCCTCTTTTGCTTTCAAATGATTTACTTCCAGTTTTTAGATTTAGTTCTTCCATAGCTCAAAAAATCTTTTTTGAATAATAATTGAATAATATTAGAAAATTTTCCCAAAAAACCAAAATTTTGTTGACTTCCAAAAAAGAAATGATTAAATTTAAGGTGAAAAAATTATTTAAAAAACAAAAAACGGGGAGGTGAAAAAAATAATGACGGGGTGGATAAAGTGGGGAAAAAATTACAAATGGTGTAAGTATATTCTTCCTTCTATCATATTATTATTTCTTGCTTCGTGCGGCACTCAGGAAAATACTCTCAAAGGCAAACTTCCAGATAATCTCCGCGCTGTTTCTACTTACGGAGAAAAAAGTTTTGACTCACAAAACTTAAAAGTTGATTTCACCGGATGGGAAGCAGACGCACCTCAAACAATATTCATAGTTGACCAGAACGACAGAAACTACCTTATGGCATATGTCCTTCCAGAAAAGCTCGTAAAAGAAGTGTGGGGAGAAAACGATAAAACCCTCGGACACTTTACCTCTGGAAGAACAATAAATGTTGATGAAAGAACAACAGCATTAGCTCTCGTAATTATGTCTCCGCCTTACTTCTGGGCTTTCACACCAAGAGCAATAGTTTATTCAGCACACTTTATAGTCACTCATGAAAAATTTGAAGAACTCTCGCAAAAAATTGCCTCTATTCCTCCCGGAGAACTAACTTCTGGAAAATATCCTGAAATCTTCGCTCTTGCGTCAGAAATTGCAAGAGATGTCAGAGAAAAAATAATGCCAGCCGAAAAAACATACGAAAGAATCTTCGCAAAAGATGAAACAGATTATGTCGAAATTCCCTGCAATATCAACGACCAAGGAATAGCTAAACTTGAAGATGCTCCCGGACTGCAGGTAAAGTTCAAAGCAAAAAATATGGTGTGGTATGGAGGGGGAATTTTCAACAGTTATGACCCCGGAAAAATAAATCAAATACAGAGCTATTTCGTTCTCAAAGCACAAGATGCTAAAATTGACCTCTCAATAGATAATATCTTAACTTTGAATATAATAAATCCAGTAGTTGAGACAACCGTAACCCTTCCCTCATACGGACAGCACGCAATAAGAGTTGAAAAAGGAATTGAGTTCAGCTTATCTATTTTTACTGACCCTATAAAGAGAATAGGACTTGCAGCAAACTTCGGAAGATTGGTAAAGTACGCGGTAGAAATAGCTGTTCCCAATATAGCTGATTGCATACCAGATGGGGATACCTGGGGATACGCAGTAGCATTAGCACAAGAAATTCTTGACTCAGGAACAATAAACAGCATCAGAGGTCTTCTATCAAGCTCGTGGGATGAAATTGTCAGAGTTCTTGTTTCACATTTTATTGACACAAACTCTTTCATATATAGAATTTTGAACAGAGTTGGTTTTGCAAGTTGCGCTTACTCTCCAAACTTCATCATAAATCAAATAGCAGCAATATTCAGAAACTTCCCTATTGTCAAGCTCTATGACGCTTTCACAAGATATATACCGTTTGGGATAGAACTTTTCACAAAACCTAAAACAGGAGTGTATTATGCAGCAGAAGGTGTTCCTCTTCCTTACGACATACCTATTGTAAAGGAGTTATATCCTCTTCCTGCATCTTCTCCCGGAACGCTGACTTTAAAATCAGTGGGACCCGAATGCACAAACTGCAGGGTGAGATTAGTATGTCCAGACAGAACAGTAATTGACCAAAATGTCTACATATCTTGCTCATCTCAGATTAACTTATATATTCCTCCGGATATATCTGGAACTTGTAGTTTTATCCTCACAAGAGTTGAGACCTATACACAAGGAGGGTTTTTAGGTTTTGGGGGAACAACATATTCCAACGAGATAGTTTTAACTCAGTGGCAAATACAGGTAAATAGTTGTCCATCTTGTAGCACCGCAGGATTTCCGGGCAGTGTAACAGAATACTACAATAAACAAAAGGAACAGCAAGGAGGGGGATGTAGAGCTTCCTCTCCAATAAACACATACTCAGCCATTGCAATAGCTATAATATTTGCTCTTAGAGAACTGAGGAGAAGAAAAAAAGGAGAAAAATTAATAAAGGAACTCAACAAAAATTAAGGTTATCTGAACTGAAAGCAAAAACACAAAGAGAATAAAATCAAACACGAAAAAAATTATATTTATATCTATGAAATCGGTGGAGAAGCGGTTTTTTTATCATTTACAGAGATGGATTTTTTTCTTTTTCGCATTTATTTTCGGGCTCTTTCTAATTCAATGCGCAAAAGAGAAGAAAGAAGATTTCTCAACAGGGCTTGCTAACAGGGACCCAAAAATTTCAGAAGGTATAACATATATAGAAAAAGAGAAAACTCAGGAAGCTAAAAAATTTTTCAAGGAACTCGGCAAGGAAAATCCCAAACACTGCGGATACCTCATAGGATACCCTCTTGTATCAATACAGGAGTATCTTTCAAAAATAGCGGCAATAATAAATTTTGCAGTAAGCGTTTACGGAACAGGGGGAGGAGGGGTAGCTCCATCAGTACTCCCGAAACAGACGGAGATAAACCCAAAAGCTGGATGTGATGATGCTCTTGATAGAATGATCCGCGAATTCGCAAAATCGCTCCACAATGAGACCGAAGATGGTTTAGCACTTATAGAAAAAGCTATATCTCAAGGGTGTGAGATGGAACTTGAATATCCGCTCAGTGTATCTATTGGGAACTCGTTCAAAATTCGGCTCATTCTCTACGGAAAATTCGGTTCAGCAGAAATGTCACTCCTCAGATACATAGGATACCTGACATTAACTATCTCATCCGCCATTCTTTCGCACGATTACTCAGTAGATACTCTAACTATACTGCAAAACATATCAAAGATAGAAGCAAGGAATATAACGAGCTTGCTCCGAACTCTCGCATTTATTATGGTCGGATGCGATAGAACCCTCTCTTTCCACCCAGAAGATAAATCTTACCTTTCAAAAATAACATCTTATGTGGTCAAATCAATTGAAAGCGGATTTTCATTCTTGCAAGAGCTTGAACAAAGAAACGGAAAAGAAGGATATGTTCTTTACTTCAAAGATAAATCAGGTGAAGGAAAAATAGGTTATAACCCCGATACCGTCACCATAGCAACACCATTAGATGAGATAGCAATTCAGGTAAAAGGAGAGATTCAAGCGGGAACAATCAAGTTGAATATGACAAAAATAACAATTGAAGTTCCCTACATAATATCTTTTGATTTTATAAACGAAGCAAAGCAGGTAGCAGATAAAATAAAGAAAATTTTAGATGAAGGGAAAGGAGGATGTCCAGAAAACTGCATATCAATAGCAGACGCGAATTTCTTCCTCAGGGCACTCAATACAGCTAAAATTGACGACTTCGTAAGAATTGATATAGTGAAATTTATAAAAGAACCCAAACCAATCCGTGAAATTCTTCCATACTGGTTTTTTAATTCAACACTCAAAAGATGGGAATTTATGCTTGAATCAGAGGTTCATCCAAATAGACAAGACACATCGTACTTTATCTTCAACTACGATTCACCTCACTTTAACTTCCCAGATGTAATAACATTTATGGGGAAAGAAATCAAAAATTTCTCTATTCCACAAGATTGTGTCTTTTTAGACCAAAGCTCTCCTGACTGGATACTTATTCCTTACCTGCTCTTACAGGACCCAACACTTGGCGGAAGCATCTATATGAGATTAAAAGGTACTTTCATTGAAAGGTGTAGCGGAAGAGAAGACCCGTTTATGACAGATGAATGGAAGCCAGCGGATGATTACATGATAAACAAAATGATAGCAATAATAACCAAAAAAACCGGCTCAATAATAATCCCTCTCATAGATATAATATCAAAATCTGTAAAATTAGAGTGAAAGAATTACAAGCAAAAGAGAAATAAACCTATAAAATAAGAATTCGGACCACCGGCTTATTACTCTATTTTAATATGGATTTTATATATGTAAAGGGAGCAAGGCAGAACAACCTCAAAAACATAGATGTTAAAATACCCAAGTTCAAATTCGTAGTTGTGACGGGAGTTTCTGGCTCTGGGAAATCATCGCTCGTGTTTGATATACTATTCGCAGAAGGACAGAGAAGGTATATAGAGTGTCTGTCTTCTTATGCAAGGCAGTTCATAGAACAGATGCCCAAACCAGATGTTGATGTAGTTGAAGGGCTCTCTCCATCAATAGCGATAGACCAAAAAGGAGCGAGATGGAACCCACGTTCAACGGTATCAACATCAACAGAAATTTACGACTACCTGCGTTTGCTCTTTGCCAGAGTCGGAGAACCTTACTGTCCCGATTGCAAAATACCCATATCTGCCCTAACACCACAGAAAATAGCCGACTTTATATTCTCTCTTGAAGAAGGAACAAAGGTATTTATCTATTCTCCCTATGTGAGAGGTAAAAAGGGAGAATACAGAAAAGATTTAGAAATCTGGCGAACAAGAGGATTTTCAAGAGTAAGAATTGACGGACAAATCTACGACCTTTTGGAATCAATACCACAACTCGAAAAAAACAAAAAACACACAATAGAAATCCTGATAGATAGGTTGATATTGAAGAAAGATGAAGATACAAGGAGGAGAATAACATCTTCATGCGAGCAGGCAAAAGATATTTCAAAGGGACTTATACTCGTTGAGTGGGAAAAAGATAATTCAAAAGATTCGCGTCTTTTTTCAACAGAGTTCTCGTGTCCAAACTGCTCTTTTTCTTACGGAGAAATATCACCAAGATTATTCTCTTTCAACTCACCATACGGAGCGTGTCCCGAATGCCACGGAATAGGAAAAGTTCTAAAAATAGATGAAAAACTGCTTATAGACGAATCAAAATCAATAGAAGAAGGAGCTATAAAGTCGTTCAGGAAATCAATCCCAGATTATATTGAAAACTGGCTTGAAGTAATATCAAAAAAATTCAACAAAAATGTTCTCAAAACAAAATGGTCAAACCTTGATGAGAAAATTAAAAGAGCAATACTTTACGGAGAAGGAATTGAAGAATTTGAAGGAGTGATAAATTTCCTTTGGGAAAGGTATGAAGAAGGATACTGGTGGGATATTGAAAGATATATATCATCTTTTGTATGTCAGACATGTGGTGGTTCGAGATTGAAAAGAGAAGCTCTTTCTGTTCTGATAAATGGTAAAAGCATAAACGACATTGTGAATATGACAGTTGAAGAGGCGCTTGAATTTCTCAAAAACATAAAATTTCCAGAAGGAAAGAGAGAAATAGCTGAAAGAATTCTTTCGGAAATAATATCACGGCTTGAATTCATAAAAGATGTGGGATTAGGATACCTTGAACTATCAAGGGAGTCATCCACGCTTTCAAGTGGAGAGGCACAGAGATTAAAGCTCGCAGCTCAGCTCGGCTCAAGATTAACAGGAGTGCTTTATGTCCTTGATGAACCAACATGCGGATTGCATCCGCGAGATATTGATAAACTTATAAAAACACTTGAAAAACTCAGGGATATGGGAAACACAGTCGTAGTCGTTGAACACGATAGAGAAACAATGAGCAGAGCTGATTTGATTATAGACCTCGGGAAAGGCGGAGGAATATATGGCGGGGAAATTGTCTTTTACGGAACTCCCGAAGAAGCAAAAAACAACGGAGACCTTCACCCTAACTCTCTGACCTGCCAATACCTCTCCGGAAAAAGAGATATTCAAAGAACAACAAAAAGAAAATCCCCAGACGGAAGATGGATTGTATTGAAGGGAGCAAGAGGGAGAAATCTCAAAAATATTGACATCAAAATTCCGGTTGGACTTTTTGTATGTATCACCGGTGTATCTGGCTCTGGCAAATCGTCTCTTATAGTTGATACGCTCTACCCTGCGCTGAAAAACGCTCTTGAAGGAGATTCATCAGAAAAACCACTTGAATATGACTCAATAGATGGACTGCAATACATTGATAAAGTGATACTTGTAGATCAATCTCCGATAGGTAGAACACCGAGGTCAAACCCTGCGACATACACAGGTGTTTTCACTCCGATAAGAGAGCTATTTGCTTCACTACCTGAATCACGAGCAAGGGGATACACAATATCTCGTTTTTCATTCAATGTTCCCGGGGGGAGATGCGAAGAATGTAGGGGAGAAGGTTTTATAAAAGTTGAGATGCATCTTCTTCCTGATATGTTCATAACATGTAAGGCGTGCGGGGGGAAAAGGTTCAACAGAGACACTCTTGAAGTGAGGTTCAGAGGTAAAAACATAGCAGACGTACTTGATATGACTGTTGATGAGGCGTTAGAATTTTTTGAGAATCAGCATTTCATAAGAGAAAAGTTGCAGGTTCTCAAAGATGTGGGGTTAGGATACATAAAACTTGGTCAGCCAGCGACGACACTTTCTGGTGGAGAAGCTCAAAGAGTGAGGTTAGCAAAAGAGCTTTCGAAAAAACCAACAGGAAAAACCTTGTATATTTTAGATGAGCCAACGACGGGACTGCATCTTGAAGATATAAGGTATCTTGCAAATGTTCTTTTGAGGTTGGTTGAAATGGGGAACACCGTCGTTGTAATAGAACATAATCTTGACCTAATAAAAATAGCTGATTGGATAATTGACCTTGGACCGGAAGGAGGAGAAAAAGGGGGATACATAATAGCGGAAGGACCTCCTGAGGAGATTATAAAGAACGAGTTATCTTACACAGGGAAGTTTTTGAAAAGATGTCTATAAGTTATTTTTTCGCTGACTTTCATTTTGCTTGCTTTTTTGGAAAAATGGTTAAAGATACTTGCTGAAACTTTGACGCAATTTTTGAAAAGATTGAGCGGACGTCCTTGATTTTATTGAGAGGTCTTTGCAGTTGAAATATGCCAAAGATGGATTTAAAATAGATTTTATGCGGGTTGAAAACAAAAAACCGCTCAAAGGAGGTGCAAGGTATGGCTAAAACCATCCCAACAACTTGTCCTTATTGTAAAAGCCGGCTGGCAGAAACATTAAGAATGGTTCAATACGGAACAGCTACTTGCAGGGTTTATATTGTTGATTGTGAAAATCTGGGAACTGGTGAGAAAAAGCCATCACTCGGTTGGGCTATTGAGGATTTTAGTCCGAACGAGATAGAGTTCAGATGTGATAACTGCTGGGAGGTTATAGAAATTGATGAACCAACGGCTATAAAAATACTTTTAAGGGAAGTGCAATAAAACATAAGAAGGAGAACTTCGTGAAAGAATGTTTGAACTTATTGTTATTTGCAAAAGAGGTTGCGATATGCTAAAAAGGAATCTAACCAAAGGTTGAATTAGGGGTCTTCAAAATATTTAAGTTGTAATATGTCAACGAAGGATTTAAACCATTTAGATTTAACCTTTATAGTAAATGAACCGGGCAAGACGCTTAAGGATAGATTTAAGCAACTTATAAAGGACTGTAAGTTCTTCGATTGCCTCGTCGCTTATTTTTATGTAAGTGGATTTTATGAAATATATGAGGCGTTAGAAAGTGCTGAAAGAATAAGAATTCTCATCGGCATCGGAACATCAAAACAGACATTTGATTTAATAAAAAAAGCTCAAAATGAAAACCTATCTCATCATGAAGTAAAACAAGAAGTAAAAAATCTAATAGAAAATGAACTTGCTGATTCAGAAGATAATAAATCCGTTGAAGATGGAATAAATAAATTTATTGAATGGATAAAAAACGGCAAATTACAAATTAGGGCTTATTCTAAAAAAAATTTACACGCAAAGTTATATATCATAACATTCAAAGAAGGCGATAGAGATAAGGGAAGGGTTATTACGGGCTCAAGCAATTTTACTCAGTCAGGTTTAGAAAATAATCTTGAATTTAATGTTGAGTTAAAGAATCGTGGCGATTACGAATTCGCAAAGCAAAAATTTGAAGAACTATGGGAAGATTCTGTTGATGTTAGTGAAGAATATGTTCAGACAATAACTGAAAAAACTTGGCTCAATCAAAATATAACTCCATATGAACTTTACCTCAAATTTTTATATGAGTATTTTAAAGATGAATTATCAAGGAAAGACGAGGTTTTCACAAAGTATCTTCCTGAGAACTTCAGAAAACTAAAATATCAAGAACAGGCGGTATTGAATGCAAAAAAGATACTTGAACAGTATGGCGGAGTTTTTTTATCAGATGTTGTTGGACTTGGTAAAACCTATATCGCAGCTATGCTCGCGGGACAACTTGATGGCAGAACAATGGTTATAGCACCTCCAGCGCTTCTTAATAGAAATAACCCGGGCTCATGGCCCAATGTATTTTCCGATTTTCATATTCCGGCTGAATTTATATCTGTTGGTAAACTTGATTCCGCAAAGAGAGAAGTTGAACGCAGAGAATATAAAAATATTATCATAGATGAAGCACACCGCTTTAGGAATGAGAGCACAATCAGTTACGAAGATATCGCTGAGATATGTCGTGGTAAAAGGGTGATTTTGGTTTCTGCCACGCCCTATAATAATTCACCAAAAGATATACTTGCTCAGATCAAACTCTTCCAGAATGCCAGAAAAAGCACCATCCCAGGAGTTCCAGATCTTGAAAAATTTTTTGGAGAACTTGAGAAGGAATTGAAAAAAGTTGACCGTCAGAAAGACTATAACAAGTTTCTTGAAATAACAAAAAGAAATGCGAAAGAAATCCGGGATAAAGTTTTGAAGTATTTAATGGTCAGAAGAACAAGAAGCGAGATAGAAAAATATTTTGCAGAGGATTTAAAACGCAATAATATAAAATTTCCGGAAATTGAAGATCCAAAGCCATTTTATTATGAGCTCAACGATGAGGAAGATAAAATCTTTATGGAAACAGTTGAGCTTATAACCCAGAAATTAAAATATGCTCGTTATATGCCGTTGCTATACCTAAAAGCGTCTATCGGACCACTTGAAGCTCAGGCACAGCGGAATATGGGTGGGTTTATGAAGGTTCTACTTGTAAAGCGTCTTGAAAGCAGTTTCTATGCTTTCAGAAAAAGCATTGATAGGTTTATCAAGTCCTACGAAATGTTCATCAAGGAATATCAAAGAGGAAATGTATATATAAGTAAAGATTACATAAACAAAATTTTTGAGCTTTTGGAAAAGGGAGATGATGAGGCAGTCCAGAGACTTATTGATGAGGGAAAGGCGGAAAAATATTCAAGTTCAGATTTTAAGCCTGATTTTGAGAAAGACCTAAAAAATGACTTTGAAATCCTAAACCAAATAAAATCAATGTGGGGGAAAATTAAAAGAGACCCAAAGATTGAAAAGCTTATTTATGAGTTAAAAAATAACCGTATTATCAAAGATAAAAAAGTTATTATTTTTACTGAATCAAAAGAGACAGCAGAGTATTTAACTCAAAAGATAAACGAGGAGTTTGGAGAAATAGCTTTACTTTTTCACGGAAGTTCTTCTGAAAGCGTTCGTGATAAAGTCATTGAAAACTTTGATGCAAGAGCGAAAAATCAAAAAGATGATTATAGAATTCTTGTATCAACAGAGGTTCTTTCAGAAGGTGTTAATCTTCATAGGTCAAATATTGTTATCAATTATGACATTCCGTGGAATCCAACAAGGTTGATGCAAAGGGTTGGAAGAGTAAATCGTATAGATACAAAATTTGATAAAATATACACATTTAACTTTTTCCCGACGAAACAGGCGGATTCTGAAATTGAACTCACAAAAATTGCGCGCTCAAAGATAGAAGCATTTTTGACTCTACTTGGAGGCGACTCGGCAATTTTAACAGAAGGTGAGCCAGTTGCCTCACATGAACTCTTTGATAAACTCCTTTCGAAGAAAACAATTATACAAGAAGATGAAGAAGAAGAAAGCGAACTCAAGTATTTAAGAATTATTGAAGATATTCGTGATAAAAATCCAGAACTTTTTGAAAAAATAAAGCGTCTTCCGAAAAAGGCACGCTCTTCAAAAAGATTTTCTGAAAATTTAAAGGATTTTGCCTCTCCTAATTCTTTGCTTACATTTTTTAGAAAAGGCAAACTTATGAAATTCTTTTTATCAGATAAAAGTAGAACAGTTGAACTTGATTTTCTTACAGCAGTAAAGATTCTTGAGACCTCACCGAATGAGAAAAGAGCACAACTCCCTCTTGAAAATTACTATGAACTCCTTGGTAAGAATAAGAATGCCTTTTTCTATGCCACTACTCATGAAGTAATAGAAACACGAAAGCGAAGCGGTAGAAGTATCTATGAAGAACTTTTTAAAATTTTGAAAGCAACACAAAATAGTAAGACAAAATTAACAGAAGAGCAGAAAGAGTATCTCAGAATTCTGATAAATCGTCTTGAAGAAGGTTCTATACCTAAAAAAACAGTCCAGAAAACACTTAAGGAACTGAAAGCACTCAAAGAAGACATACAAGACCCTTCAAAAGTAATAAGCATTTGCCAGAGAGAAATATCATCAACCTTTCTCAAAAGCCATTATGCTCAAACTTCTGTATCAACGGAAGATAAAGGAGAGGTTATACTATCTTTATATTTAGATGGTTAGGAGCATGAGAAACATTGAAGAGATAAAAGAAAAATTAAAGGAATTGAAGCCAATCTTCAAGGAAAAATACAAAGTTAGCGAGATAGGAATCTTTGGCTCTTATGTAAGAGGAATGCAGAAAAAAAGGAGCGATTTAGATATCCTCATAGAGTTTGAAGAGGTTACTGACCTTTGGACCTATATTGAGCTACAGGATTTTTTATCAAAAAAATTAAAAGTTAAAGTTGATCTTGTAATGAAATCTGTCCTTAAGCCATATATAGGGAAAGTTATCTTGCAAGAGGTGGTTTATATATGAGAGAAATAAGAGATTATCTGATGGATATAAAAACTGAATGTGAATACTTATTGAGCAAAAGTGAAAATTTAAAATATGAAGATTTTATAATGAATGAGGAATTGAAAAGAGCTTTTGTAAGAAGTCTTGAAATAATTGGAGAGGCTGCTAAACACATCCCTAAAGAGATAAGAAGAAGATATCATCAGATTAGATGGAAAAGTGTTGTAGGAATGCGAAATATTCTTATTCATGAATATTTTGGAGTTGATTACAGGGTCTTGTGGAAATTGATTAAAGAGCGAATACCTGATTTTATGAAATCATCAAAAAGATGATTGAGGAGATAAATAACAAATGAATAGAGAACAGGCAAAAAAGCTTATAATTGAGACCTTTGAGAATCCCTTTGATAAAGGAAAGTTTATTAATTTTATTAATAATCTACTTAAAACTTATGATAGAAGCAAAGCTCTTGAACCAAGAAGTGGAATTCAAGGAGTAACCGAAAAATATCTAAGGTTTATTAGTTCTTGGGAAAGGATCGGTCGGTATGAAGACAAAGATGGTAAAAAGATAGATATTTTAGTGGTGAAATTAGAAAAAGAAACCTCTTTATATCGCGCCCGTTCAGCTCAGAGGAATTTCGTTGCTGAATATTTAAGGGGAAAGCTTGGAACAGGAACTACAAAAGATGCTGCACTTGTCGCCTTCATCTCACCAGCTTCTGAAGATTGGAGATTCTCCCTTGTCAAACTAGATTATCGTTTTGAAGAAACACCTTCTGGCAAAGTCAAAGTCAAAGAAGAATTCACACCTGCTAAAAGATGGTCGTTTCTGGTTGGTAAAAATGAAAAGAGTCATACCGCCCAGAGTAGATTTTTGCCTATTCTTGAAAATGACGACTGGAAACCTACCCTCAAAGATTTAGAAAAAGCATTTGATGTTGAAATCGTTACAAAAGAGTTCTTTGAAAAATACAGAGACCTCTTCATAAGGACAAAACTTGAACTTGATAAGATCGTTCAAAGCAACCAAGAAGTCAAGCAGGAGTTTGAAAGTAAAAACATCAACACAGTTGATTTTGCTAAAAAACTTCTCGGTCAAATTGTGTTTTTGTATTTCCTGCAAAAGAAAGTTTGGTTCGGTGTTGAGAGAGATAAACCTTGGGGAACAGGCCCAAAAGATTTCATCAGAAAATTGTTTAATAAAGAATACGGTGAATATGAAAACTTTTATAATGATATTCTTGAACCACTATTTTATGAAGCACTTAGAACAGACAGATCCGCTGATGACCACTACTACAGCAGGTTTAATTGTAAAATTCCGTTTTTAAATGGTGGACTTTTTGACCCTATAAACAATTTTGATTGGGTAAATATTGATATTCTTTTGCCAAATGAACTTTTCTCAAATAAAAACAGAACTAAGGAAGGTGATATTGGAGATGGCATTCTTGATGTGTTTGATAGATACAACTTTACAGTAAATGAAGAAGAGCCCCTTGAAAAAGAAGTCGCCCTTGACCCAGAATTACTTGGAAAAATCTATGAAAAGCTAAATGCTATAAGACCAGATAACTTTGACGAATATGTAAAAATTTTGAAGTCGGGCAGAAAGGGAGAAGAAATAAAGTTCAATAAAGAATATGGTGTTTATTACACACCAAGAGAAATAGTCCATTATATGTGTCAAGAAAGTTTGATAAACTATCTTGAAACAGAACTTGCGGGGAAGGTCAGAAGAGAAGACATTGAAGAATTTGTAAGATATGCTGATTTATTTTTAGAACACGAAAAAATAGCTCTTGAAAAGAGAGAAAAAATTGAAAGAGGAGAGCAGAAAGACACTAAATATAAACATAAAATACCCGAAAGTATCCTTCAAAACGCAGAGCTTATAGACAAACTTCTTGCTGATATAAAAGTTTGCGACCCTGCAGTTGGTTCAGGGGCTTTTCTTGTTGGCATAATGCATGAAATTGTAAAGCTAAGGCAATTGCTTTCGGTTTATCTGGGTAGAGAAATTAACACCTATGACCTAAAACACCACTGTATTGAAAATTCCCTTTATGGAGTTGATATAGACCCTGGAGCTGTTGAGGTATGTAGGCTGAGGTTTTGGCTTTCTTTAGTGGTGGATGAGGAAGATTTTTATAACATAAAACCACTTCCTAACCTTGATTATAAAGTCGTTCAAGGTAATTCGCTTTTGGGACTACCTGAAGAAATTTTGCCGAACGATGGAATAAGTAGAGAAATTGAAGCAATGAAAAAAGTACTTTTTTCAATAACTTCTCCCTCAGAAAAAATGAAGGTCAGAGAAAAAATTAATATATTGTTTGCTAAACAGATAAATTTTGTTAGACAATTTGATCCATCTATAGGAGACATAAAATTTGATTTCAGAATACATTTTTCAGAAGTATTTCATGAAAAAAATGGCTTTGATATTGTGATAGCTAATCCGCCGTATGTAAGGCAAGAAAGAATTAAACACCTAAAACCTAAGCTTAAAAAGGCATACAAAGATTTCTTTGTTTCCACGGCTGATCTTTATACATACTTTTATAAAAAATCTTACGATATTCTGCGAAACAATGGAGTGCTTTGCTTTATTTCAAGCAATAAATGGATGAGAGCAAAGTATGGAGAGAAATTGAGAAGGTTTTTAAAGGAGAAAACAAAAATTATTGAAATTGTAGATTTTTCTGGCTACCCTGTTTTTGAGCAAACTGTGGACACTAATATAATCATCCTTTTGAAATCCAGACCAGAAAAAGGACATTTGGTAAGCTTTGTTAATGTAGGAAGTGATGTTGATGATGAGATAGATTACATCAGAAACAATAAGAGAACCATATTACAAGAAAAACTCTCTGACAGTGCCTGGACGCTTGCAGAAGACAGGGTTTTGGCAATAAAAGAAAAGATAGAAAAAATAGGAACACCTTTAAAGGAATGGGATGTGAAAATTTATCGTGGAGTTTTAACAGGTTTTAATGAAGCGTTTATTATTGATAGTAAAAAGAGAGAAGAGATTTTAAATAATTGTAAAACAGAGGAAGAAAGAAAGAGAACAGAAGAAATAATCAAGCCAGTTT
>Ga0105163_1000054_pt1 | contig 67478 bp, 66 predicted proteins | sample JNZ110809AmetaG_FD_81531 | JGI IMG/M metagenome (GOLD analysis project Ga0105163, IMG submission 81531) | Hot spring microbial communities from Jinze hot spring, China to study Microbial Dark Matter (Phase II) - JNZ 110809A | ecosystem: Environmental > Aquatic > Thermal springs > Hot (42-90C) >... | reverse complement strand
GTGTGGATGCGGAGCGGATTGTTATAAGGGCAGAAGAGGATGGGGAAGGTGTGGGGGTGGACATCTATAACCTTGTGAAATTCGAGAGGTCAAACCAAGGGACCTGTATCAACCAGCGTCCCATTGTGAGAAAAGGGGAGCGGGTGAAGAAGGGCGATGTAATAGCGGACGGTCCCTCTACTGACCTCGGTGAGCTTGCCTTGGGAAAGAACGTACTTGTGGCCTTCATGCCGTGGGGAGGGTATAACTTCGAAGATTCCATATTGGTAAGCGAGAAGCTTTTAAAGGACGATACTTTTACCTCCATTCACATCGAGGAGTTTGAATGTGTGGCCAGGGAGACCAAACTCGGCAAGGAGGAGATCACCCGTGACATCCCTAATGTAGGCGAAGACCAGTTGAGGAACCTTGACGAAAGCGGCATCATCAGGATTGGAGCTGAGGTAAAGCCAGGCGATATCCTAGTGGGTAAGGTGACCCCCAAGGGAGAGACACAGCTTACTCCAGAGGAACGGCTCCTAAGGGCAATTTTCGGTGAGAAGGCCGCAGACGTTAAGGACACCTCCTTACGGGTGCCGCATGGTATAGAGGGGGTGGTGATCGATACAAAGGTCCTTACGCGTCGGGGGATGGAAAAGGACAAAAGGGCTAAAGAGATAGAAGAAGCGGAAAAGGCCAAGGTCTTGAAGGATATGGAGACCGAAAAGAAGATCATAGAGGAGTTCGTGAAGAAGAGGTGCTTTGAGTTACTTTGCGGTCAGCGTTTGCAAAAAGCCTGGGAAAAACTGCCCAAAGGCTTTGAACTGGACGAAGAGGCCTTAAAGGATATCCCCTGGAGGAGGTGGAAGGAGGCACCGGTTGACACTTCGGTGCTCCAAGAGGTTACACGGGTAATAGAAAAGGGCTTGGAAGAAATAGAACAGATAGAGAAGCGAGCCAAGGAGCGCATAAAGAAGATAGAGACAGGTGACGAATTACCTCCTGGTGTCCTCAAGGTGGTGAAGGTCTATGTGGCGATGAAGAGGAAGCTTTCGGTAGGTGATAAACTAACTGGGAGGCATGGTAACAAGGGGATAGTCTCGCGGATACTCCCTGAAGAGGATATGCCCTTCCTTGAAGACGGTACACCTGTGGAGATGGTGTTGAACCCCTTGGGTGTTCCCTCGCGGATGAACCTTGGGCAGATCTTAGAGACCCATCTGGGATGGGCAGCGAAAGGACTCGGTGAGAAGGTCAAGGAGTTCTTAAGGGGCGGAGAAGGAGTGGATCTAAGCGATGAAGAAGTAGAGCAACTGAGGGGTTTTTTGGTAGAGATCTTTTCGGAGGAGGAGACAAAGAGAGCTATTCTCGAGGCACCGAGGGATAAGCTCTTGTCCTTTGCTTCAAAGCTCAAGGACGGGATCTTCATGAGCGTTCCAGTATTCGATGGTGCTAAGGAGGAGGAGATCAAGTTCGCCTTGGTCAAGGCAGGACTCCCTGAGACCGGCGAGGTGGTACTTTACGATGGCAGGACCGGCGAGCCTTTTGACCAAAAAGTGACCGTAGGCTACATGTACATGCTGAAGCTACATCACCTAGTGGACGACAAGATCCATGCCCGCTCGATAGGGCCTTATTCCTTAATAACCCAGCAACCGCTTGGGGGCAAAGCTCAATTCGGTGGGCAGCGTTTGGGCGAGATGGAGGTATGGGCCCTTGAGGCCTATGGAGCTGCTTACAGCCTCCAGGAGTTCCTCACCATAAAGTCTGACGACGTAGGAGGGAGGACTCGGGCTTATGAGGCCATAGTCAAAGGGAAGACCAACGTCCTCGATCCAGGGATCCCTGAGTCCTTCAACGTGATGGTGAAAGAACTCCAGGGGCTTTGTCTCAACGTAGAGGTTATAGAGAAAGAGAAAGAACCCAAATAAAAGGAGGGGAAAGACCGTGGAGGACATCATCTTATCCCTTTTTGAGAAGCCAAAAAGCCCAGATGACATAGAGGCTATAAGGATCTCTTTGGCCTCTCCGGAGCAGATAAGGAGTTGGTCCTATGGGGAGGTCAAGAAGCCAGAGACCATAAACTACCGGACTTTTAAACCAGAAAGGGACGGGCTTTTCTGCGCGAAGATCTTTGGGCCCATAAAGGATTACGAGTGCCTATGTGGCAAGTATAAGAGGATGAAACATAGGGGGATTGTGTGTGAGAAGTGCGGGGTTGAGGTGATCTCCTCAAAGGTGAGACGGGAAAGGATGGGACATATCGAGTTGGCTGCTCCTGTAGCCCATCCGTGGTTTTTGCGGAGCGTTCCGAGCAAGATAGGGATGGTCCTTGACATGACACAGAAGGACTTGGAGAGGGTCCTTTACTTTGAGTCCTTTGTGGTCATAGACCCAAAGGACAGCCCTTATGAGGAAAGGCAGTTGATAAGCGAGGAGGAGTATTACGAATACATCGCCAAGCATGGCAAAGACTCCCTTTTGGCAGGTACAGGTGCTGAGGCCATAAGGGAGCTTTTAAAAAGGATAGACGTATATGAGCTCTCCGAAAGGCTTAGGCATGAAATGAAAGAGACGCAGTCAGATTCTCGTAGGTTGAAGATAGCCAAAAGGCTTAAGATCATCGAAGCCTTCCGCGACTCAGGTAATAGGCCTGAATGGATGATCTTGGAGGTGATCCCGGTGATACCACCGGACTTAAGGCCCCTTGTCCCTTTGGACGGTGGGAGGTTTGCCACTTCTGATCTTAACGACCTCTACCGGAGGGTCATAAACCGCAACAATCGGCTCAAGCGTTTGATAGAGCTTAATGCCCCCGAGATCATCATCAGGAACGAGAAGCGCATGTTGCAAGAGGCCGTGGACGCCCTTTTTGACAACGGTCGACGTGGCAGAAGGGCCATCCTTGGCCCCCATGGCAAACCCCTTCGTTCCCTTGGGGATATGTTAAGGGGGAAGCAAGGCAGATTCAGGCAGAACTTGTTGGGTAAGCGTGTGGACTATTCTGGCCGTTCGGTTATAGTGGTAGGTCCAGAGCTGAGGCTTCACCAATGTGGCTTGCCTAAGAAGATGGCCTTGGAGTTGTTTAAGCCTTTCATCTACAACAAACTTGAAGAGCGAGGTTACGTCACCACCATAAAGAGCGCAAAGAAGATGGTCGAAAGGGAAAGGCCGGAGGTATGGGACATACTTGAGGAGGTGATAAAGGAACACCCTGTCCTTTTGAACCGTGCTCCTACGCTTCACCGGCTTGGGATACAGGCCTTTGAGCCTCTGTTGACAGAACACAAGGCCATCCAACTCCATCCTTTGGTCTGTGTGGCCTACAACGCCGACTTTGACGGGGACCAAATGGCCGTCCATGTACCTCTGTCGATCGAGGCCCAAACCGAGGCAAGGGTCCTCATGATGTCCACTAATAACATCCTTTCGCCAGCCCATGGGAAACCCATAATCCTTCCCACTCAGGACATCGTCCTCGGCCTCTATTACATGACCAGGGAGAAACCCTTCTGTAAAGGTGAGGGCAAGGCCTTCTCGAACCCCGATGAGGTGAAGATGGCCTATCTTTTGGGGGAAGTGGATCTTCACGCCAGGATAAAGGTGCGTATAGATGGGAAGTTGGTGGAAACGACGGTAGGCAGGACTTTGCTCAAGGAGATCCTCCCTGAGGAGGTGCCTTTTGACTTGGTGAACCGTGTGATGGATAAGAAGGCCATCACCAACCTCATAGACTATACCTATCGGGTGGCAGGGGAGAAGAAGACGGTGATCTTGGCCGATAGGTTGAAGGACATGGGTTTTGCCTTTGCTACCATAAGTGGGATTTCCATGGGGATAAACGACGTATTGGTGCCTGAGAAGAAGAACGAGTTGGTGGAGAAGGGGATGAGGGAAGCCGAAGAGGTTAGACGGCAGTACCTGGAGGGGATCATAACGGATGGTGAGCGTTATAACCGCACCATAGACATATGGGCACAGGTGACCGAGGAGATTGCCGCTGAGATGATGAAGGTAATAGCCTACGAGAAGGTAAAAGGGCCAGACGGAAAAGAACACCTCGTACCCAGTTTCAATCCCCTGTTCGTAATGGCCGATTCAGGCGCAAGGGGTAGCCCCCAACAGATCAGGCAGTTGGCGGGCATGAGGGGGCTAATGGCTAAGCCCTCTGGCGAGATCATTGAGACCCCCATAACCGCAAACCTCAGGGAAGGGATGTCGGTTTTGCAATACTTCATATCTACACATGGTGCGCGGAAAGGGTTAGCGGATACGGCTTTAAAGACTGCCAATGCCGGTTATTTGACGCGGAGGCTTGTGGACGTGGCACAGGATGTAAGGGTGACCGAGTACGATTGCGGTACCATCGATGGGATTACGATAAGTGCCTTGGTTGAAGGGGGAGAGATACTTGAGCCTCTAACGGACAGGATCCTCGGTAGGGTAGCCCTTGAAGATATAGTCGATCCGTTCACTGGGGAAGTGATAGTTAAGGCCAATGAGGAGATTAACGAGGAAAAGGCTCAGAGGATCGCTGACGCTGGTATCACCGAGGTGAAGATAAGGTCGGTTTTGACCTGTGAGTCTCGTGAGGGCGTCTGTGCCCTTTGTTACGGTAGAGATTTAGCCCGTGGTCGTTTAGTGGACATCGGAGAAGCAGTTGGGATCATCGCGGCTCAGTCCATAGGCGAGCCTGGTACTCAGCTTACCATGAGGACCTTCCACATCGGAGGTGCTGCTTCGAGGCAGGTAGAGGAATCTACCCTTGAGGCCCCCATGAGCGGCCGTGTGAAGTTCATAAACTTGAAGACCGTTAGGAACCGCGAAGGGAAGCTCGTGGTTATGAACCGAAAAGGAGAACTTGCCATCGTTGACCAAGAGGGGCGTGAGAGGAAGAGGTATCCTCTGCCCTATGGGGCCAAGCTCCTTGTTGAAGAAGGGCAAGAAGTCCGCGAAGGAGAGCTTTTGGCCGAGTGGGATCCTTATACGACGCCCATCATTACGGAATTCAGCGGTTGGGTGAAGTTTGGAGACATCATAGATGGGGTGACGGTCCAAGAACTGGTGGATGAGGTGACAGGCCACACACGTAAGGTAATAATCGAATGCAAGGATCCCGACCTGAGGCCGAGGATATCCATCAAACAGAAGAAGTTGGATGAAGAGGGGAAAGAGGTCCTTGAGACTATTGGGAGGTATTACCTTGCAGTCGGTTCCACCATCTTTGTCCGTGAAGGGGAATGGGTAGAGGCCGGAGACGTCCTGGCCAAGATACCCCGTGAGATAGTAAAGACCAAGGACATAACGGGTGGACTTCCCAGGGTAGCGGAGCTATTCGAAGCAAGAAGGCCCAAAGAGCAGGCAGTGATAAGCGAAATAGAGGGATACATCACCTTTGGGAAGATGGCCAAAGGAAAACGCAAGATCATAGTAGTCCCCGAGGTGGGTGAACCTAAAGAGTACTTGATCCCTAAAGGGAAACACGTGACTGTACAAGAAGGAGAGTACGTCAGGGCAGGCGAGCCTTTGATGGATGGTACCCCTAACCCCCATGACATACTTAGGGTCTTAGGCGAAAAGGCCTTGGCCAGGTTCCTGGTGGACGAAATAAAGGTCGTGTACCTCTTACAAGGCGTTAAGATCCACGACAAGCACTTCGAGGTAATAGTAAGACAGATGCTTAAGCGCGTCCGCGTCAAGGATCCCGGTGATACTAGGTTTGTTTACGATGAGGTGGTGGATAAGTTCACCTTCAGGGAGGAGAACGAACGGGTAATAAGGGAAGGGGGAAGGCCTGCTATAGCTGAGCCTATGGTCATGGGGATAACGAAAGCGGCCCTTTACACCGACAGTTGGCTTTCGGCTGCTTCTTTCCAGGAAACCGTAAGGGTCCTCACCCAGGCTGCAGTTGAGGGAAGGGTTGATTACTTGAAAGGCATTAAGGAAAACGTGATCATCGGAAGACTCATCCCCGCAGGTACGGGGTATCCACTTTACCGTGATATAGACCTAAAGGTGGAAGAAGCGTTGATGTTCGAACCTAGAACTACTTGAGGAGGTCACCGCGTAGGTGTTTGAGAACGGATCTGAGAAAGCCTTTGACGGGCAAGTTCGGCTTCGGGTGAAGTGGGATATTGGGAGATGACCTTCTCTAGGAGGTAGGTTCCAGTCTTTAGGTTCCCAAGGGCTAAAAAGGCAAACCCTTGCTTCAACAAGGCGGCAGGGACTTTTGCGCTCTTCGGGTAATTGGTGAGGACCTTTTCGTACTCAAGGATGGCCTGCTCGTAATCCCCTTTTCTGTAATAACATTCGCCTATCCAAAATTGCGCATTTCCGCCGAGCTCGTGTTGCGGAAAACTCTCGAGGAACCTTTGGAAAAGCCCTAAAGATTGGTCGTAATCGCCCTTTTTGAAGGCCTCATAGGCCATATGGTAAAGCTCATCGGGGTCTTGGGTAGGTTGACGTATTTCTTGCTTGGGAGGAGGTGGGGCTTTTGCCTCTTTTAGGCCTTTTAACTCTTTTTCTGCCTCTTGTAGCCGCATAAAGAGCTCCTGAAGGGCCTCGGCCTTCTCTCGGTGGTCCTCCCTTAAGGTGTAAAGCTCCTTCTTAAGGTTTTCCAATTCCTCTTCAAGGGATAAGACGATTTGAAGGCGTCTTTTGGTATCCCTTAAGTCCTCAGCGGTTTGCCTTTGAGCCCTTTCAAGCCCTTCGATCTTTTGCTCAGCTAAAAGGACACGATATTCCAGGCGTGATACGTCCTCCTGTGTAGCGCAAGCAAAAAGCAAAAGGGCAACTATAAAAAAGGCCTTCTTCATTTTTCAACGACCACAAACTCACAACGCCTATTCTTGGCCCAAGCCTCTTCGTTGTGTCCTGGATCTGCTGGTCTCTCTTCGCCATAACTCACAATGGACAACCTATTGGGATCTATTCCTAGTTTTATTAGGTATTCCATAGCGGATCTGGCCCTCTTTTCGCCGAGGACGAGGTTATACTCATTGCTGCCGCGTTCATCGCAGTGCCCTTCTATGAGGACCTTCCACGTGGGGTTCGCTTTCAGGACTTCGGCATTCTCCTCGAGCGTCTTTTTGGCATCTGGCCTCAGGTCGTAACGGTCGAAGTCGAAGTATATGGTCTTAAGCAAAGGCGTACGCCACACCTCTCCTTCGATTCCTGGATACTTGACAGGTCTTAAGGTCTCCTCGGCTTCTTTTCCTGAAGGTACAAGGGGGGTTTCTTTCTTGGTCCCTTCTTGAGAAGGCAAAGGGGAAGGGGGCAAAAGGACCTGTTTTTTTGCACAACCCAAAAGGACCATGGCCATCAGGAAAATTAGATAGGCTACTTTCCCCTTCATGAGATCCCCCTTGACCATCAAAACGTAAATAGGATTCTATGTCAAAACCCACCATAAGTAAACCTTAGCCATTTTCAAATATATGGGGTAAAATGGAAAAACGATGAAGGCGAAGGTGTTGATAGTTGACGATGAAGAGGCAGTGTTACAGGCCTTGGCTGGAGCTCTCAAGGACGAGGGCTTTGAGGTCATAGTAGCCCGTAACGGAAAGGAGGCCTTGAGGCTATTTGAAGTCGAGGGGCCTGATGTGGTCTTATTGGACATATGGATGCCTGATATGGATGGCCTTGAAGTACTAGGCGAGATAAGGAGGCTTGACGCAAATTGCCCTGTAGTGATGATATCTGGGCATGCCAGCGTTGCTACTGCAGTAAAAGCTTTAAAACTTGGGGCTAACGATTTTTTGGAAAAGCCCCTATCTATAGAGGCCCTTTTAGCCACTATAGAGAGTGCCCTGTGGGGTAAAGAGGTCAAGGGGGGTTCAAAGAACTTGCCTTTTGTCCCCTTCAAGACCACAGAAGGTGAGGCCTTTGTGCCGCAGAGGACCCTTGCGAGAAGTGCAGTACTTTATGGTACAGGTCTCCATCTCGGTCACAAGACGGGTATGATATTGATACCGCAGCCGCCAAACACTGGGATCCTCTTTTACGATCTTGCCGAAGACACGGTGATACCCGGGCTTTTGGATTTTGTAGCCTCCACCGACTTCGCCACATCCCTTGGCAAAAACGGGGTCCAGATACGGACGATAGAACATCTCATGGCTACCTTACACGCCTATGGGATTACTAATCTTTTGATAAAAGTACATGGGGAAGTACCTGTAATGGACGGTTCTGCCCTGGAGTTCTGCAGGTTGTTGGACGAAGTAGGGGTAAAGGAGCAGGACGCTGGGTTAGAGGAGATAAGGGTTGAGAAGCGATATGAGGTAAGGAATGGGGAAAGGTATATAACGGTTGAGCCCTCAGAACATTTCGAAGTGGAGTTTGTGGGGAACTATCCTGGCCCTATAGGTGTGCAAAGCTTTAAGTTCGTCCTCAAAGGGCCTGAGGACTTCAAAGAGCAGGTCGCCCCTGCCAGGACCTTTGCTTTCCTTAAGGATATAGAAAAGCTAAGCAAGATAGGACTTGCAGGAGGTGGACACTTACACAACGTGGTGCTGTTGGACGAAAGAGGGGTTATAAACACAGAGCTTCGATTCCCAGACGAACTGGTAAGGCATAAGGTGTTGGACCTGATAGGGGACTTTTACCTTCTAAACAGGCCTGTGAAGGCGAGGGTTAAGGCCTACATGACCGGACATCGTGAGAACATCGCCGTGCTCAGGGCTATTAAAAAAGACCTGGGCCTATAGGTCCACTTCAAATACTTCGTCATCAATGGGATAGCCAAGGAAGATCTCGGCCAATGAACGGAAACGTTCAGGGCTATCTGTGACGAAGAACTTCTTCTGACCCTTACCCTGGGGGTTTATCAAATCGTGTTCTTCCAAGGCCTTTTTTACCTCCAAGGCGGTCTCTTCAGCAGAGCTTACGAGCTTGACCTCTGGCCCCATTACCTCTGCTATGACCTTTGAGAGCAAAGGGTAATGCGTGCAACCCAAAACTAAAACGTCTATCCCTTTTTCCTTTAAGGGCTGGAGGTACCTTTGGGCTATGAGCTTTGTCACTGGATCCTCCGTCCACCCTTCTTCAGCCAAAGGGACAAAGAGAGGGCAGGCTTGCGCAAAAACCTTTACCTGTCCCTTGGAGAAAACCCGAATGGCCTCTTGGTAGGCCCCGCTCTTTATAGTGCTTTCAGTTCCTATTACACCTATCCTTCCTGTCCGCGTAAGCTCCACGGCTTTTCTTGCGCTGGGTTCTATCACCCCTATTATAGGTACCTTGTTATGGGCCTTAAGGACCTTAAGGCTTACCGCAGATGAGGTGTTGCAGGCTATAACCAATAACTTTACCCCTTGTCGGAGCAAGAACTCTGCGTTTCGTTCAGAATAACGGATAATAGTCTTGGGAGAACGTGTACCATAAGGCACCCGCGCGGTGTCACCGAGGTACATAATATCTTCATAGGGCAAAAGGGCGGCTATTTCCTTTAAGACCGTGAGGCCCCCCACCCCGGAGTCGAATATACCTATAGGTTGAGTCTTAAGGGCCATTTGATGCATTATACACCTCGAGTCCCCGTCAGAGGAGGAGGGAGATGAGGCTTCAAGGGAGGGTAGCTATTATAACGGGTGCCTCAAGTGGCATAGGTGCTTGTTGTGCCAAGCTTTTCGCCCGTGAAGGGGCAAAGGTGGTCCTTGTAGCCCGCCGGAAAGAGCTTTTAGAAGAGCTCTGCGAGGAGATCCAGAAGGAAGGACATGAAGCACTTCCTGTAAAGGCCGATGTCACGTCCCCTCAGGATGTCTTCAGGGCTGTCGAGGAAGCTGTAAAGGCCTTCGGGGGGGTCCATGTCCTGGTGAACAATGCTGGCCTTAACCGGGACAACCTTGCGGTGAAGATGTCCGTAGAAGAATGGGAGGAGGTGATCAAGGTAAACCTCTTGGGGACCTTCCTCTTTTGTCAAGCTGTTTTCAGACCTATGAGAAGACAAGGTTACGGGAAGATAATAAACACCTCTTCAGTAGCGATAAGGGGAAACATCGGACAGGCTAACTACGCGGCCTCCAAGGCGGCAGTGATCGGTCTTACAAGGACCTTGGCCCTCGAATACGCAAGGGCAGGCATCAGAGTCAACTGCGTTGCCCCTGGCGTTATAGAGACACCTATGACCGAAAGGTTGCCAAAAGAGATGAAGGAAAAAGTCTTGGAGAGGATTCCCCTTGGGTACTTGGGTAAGCCAGAAGATGTAGCTTACTTACACCTCTTTTTGGCAAGCCCTGAATCCGATTACATTACAGGACAGGTCTTCTACATAGATGGAGGACTGACGATAGGGATCTAAAGCAAAAGGGGAAAGACCATTTGTTCTATCCATAGGAAGTTCCTTTTTACAGCTTCTCTTCCGATTAAGATCTCACCATGGCCTGGGAGTAGGTACTCTACCTCAAGCTCCATCAACCTCTTTATGCCCTCCTTAAGGGCCAAAGGGTCTCCCATGAGGTCCGTCCTGCCTACACCACGGTAAAAGACCACATCACCTGTTATGAGCACCTTTTTATCGGGGTTGTATAGGCAGATGGAGCCAGGGGAATGGCCTTTTACGTGAAATACCCTCCATTTCCCTTTTCCGAACTCGAGGTCACCTTCACGCAAGTAGAAGTCGACCTCCTTACGGGGCAAGCGGGCACCTGAAGGCTGATACAAGTAAGGGCCATAATAATCGAAAAGCGCTTCCACCTCCTCCTTGCTAGCCCCTAAAAGCGCCCCCTCAAAAAGGTCAAGGGCCTCACAATGGTCCGGATGTAAGTGCGTACAGAGGACTACATCCACTTCCTTCGGCGAAAAGCCATCCCTCCGCATCTGCTCCAACAAAACAGTACAAAGACTTAAATGCCCTGGGTCTATGAGCACAGACACCCCATCGACCAAAAGGTAAGAGTTGGCGTTGTTGAAACGGGGATCAGCCCAAGGATAAACGTAAAGACCATCAACTAGCCTCATCTCCCTTACTTATAACCCATAGCCCACACCCCCTACAACCCCAATAACCTCCCCTCGTATAAAATAAAACGTTTTATACATCCGGTTCTGAAATTTTTAAAACACAATGTCTCCCCTTGACACCCATTCGCACCCTATGGTATATACCAATCACTCGGTAAAAGGACCGATCGATCGGTTAAAAACGAGGAGGAGGTGGAGGGATGAGGAGGGTGTTGTGTTGGGCGATTTTGCTCTTTGTCCTTTTTTGTGTAAACGCTTTATGTTTTGGCCAAGAGGTGGTGATAAAAGCTGTTACTGCCTTTCCCAAGGGCCATTTGAATACGGATCCGGTGCCCATTTTCGTTTCCAAGGTGAATGAGGCTTTAAAGGGCAAGGTGCGGATAGATTGGGTTGGTGGGCCTGAGGTTATCCCTAGTTTTGATCAGCCTATGGCCTTGAAGACTGGGAGGATCGATGCCATCCTTTATACTTCCTTTATGTATCTTGAGCAACTTGTACCCGAGGCCTTGGCCAAGGGTTTAACGGAGCTCCATCCGTGGGAGGAAAGGGCAAGTGGTGCATATCAGCTTTGGTGTGAGATCTTCGAAAAGAGGTTAAATGCCGCTTATCTTGGGTCCTTACAGAGTCAAATCCCCTTTATGCTTTATGTGAACAAGAAGATTTCGAAGGTAGAAGACCTTAAAGGTCTGAAGATCAGGGTAGCACCGCTTTACACTCCTTTCATGAAGGCCGTAGGGGCTTCTCCAGTTACCTTACCTCCTACTGAGATTTACACTGCTATGGAGCGCAAGGTGGTTGACGGTTTCATGTGGCCGAGGCTGGGGATGGCCAGTTGGGGGCTTCACGAGGTCACCAAATACATGCTTCTTCCCCCTGTCATCACGGGTACTGAGAACGGTTGTTTTATAAACTTGAATAAGTGGAAGCAACTTCCCCCTGAGGCACAGAAGGTCATTTCCGAGATAGCCGAAGACATGGAGTGGATCGGCGCCATGAGGTCGGTCCTGCTTGTGGATAAAGAGGATAAGGTCAGGCTTAAGGCCGGTATGCAGTTCATAGAGTTACCCCCTCAAGAGGCTCAGAAGCTGAGGAAGATCGCCTATGAGGAAACGTGGAAACACGTATTGAGTAAGGCCCCTGAGTATGGTGAGAGGTTGAGGAAGCTCTCCAGCAAAACGGCCTTAAAGCCGGGGACCTTCCCTTGGCAAGATTGACCTCCTAAGGGGCTAGTAGAGTGGTGTGGTCAAGGGTCTTAAGGAGGGTAGGAAGGATTTCCCTTTGGCTGGTAGGGGGGGTCTTCCTTATAGAGCTTGTGGATGTGGTTTTGCGCTACTTCCTTTTGAGGCCTTTGGCTTGGTCCATCGAAGCCTGTGAATATCTGATGTTCGCCATGACCTTTCTCGGAACGGCCTGGCTCCTAAGGGAAGGGGGGCACATAAGGGTGGAGTTCTTGGACAGCTTCTTGAAGGGGAGGGCTAAGCGAAATTTGGAGTTATGCCGTAGCCTCATCGGGACCTTTACGGTGCTGGTGATGGCCCTTGTCACCTTGCATGGGGCTTTGGAGGCTTACGTGGTAGGGGTCAAGGTGGTCAAGATGTACGCCATCCCCAAGTACCCCTTTTTCCTTATTGCTTCCTTTGGATATTGGCTCCTTACAGTTGAGTACGTGCGTCAAACCCTCCTTTTAATGAAAGGCCAGGTTCGAGGTTGAGGTAGGGGGCTATGGATTGGTATGTCATGTTTGCCTTGGTTCTAGGGGTTGCCGTAGGTCTCCTGTTTTTGGGTGTTCCGGTCTTTGTTGCCTTCACCTTGGTGAACCTCATGGGGATTTATGCCTTTTGGGGTGGGTGGCAAGGGCTGCTTCAGCTTTCCCATTCCATATTTTCAGCTGTAGCAAACTTTGTACTTTTGCCAATACCTGCCTTCATCTTCCTAGGTGAGATCCTAGCCCAATCGGGGGTCTTCGGCTATGCCATAGAGGTGATCGACAAATGGATTGGGAGGGTAAGGGGAAGGCTTGCCCTCTTATCCATAGCGAGTGCTACGGTCTTTGCTGCCCTAAGCGGTTCAGCCCAGGGAACAGCTGCCCTTATAGGGAGGACGCTTTTGCCGGAAATGTACAAAAGGGGCTATGACAAAAGCCTCGCCCTTGGTTCATGCCTTTCCGGTGCCCTAGCCATGATCATACCTCCCAGTGCCTTCGCGGTCATATTGGCCTCTCTTGCCGAGGTCTCAGTCGGTAAAGTCCTCATTGGAGGGATAATACCGGGCTTAATCCTTGCAGGGGCATACACGGGCTTCGTTTTAACCTACACCCACCTCTTCCCGGAAGCGGCCAAGGACTACGTAGCTGTCAGATATAGTTGGAGGGAGAAGGTCACGGGGTTTTTAAAATATGTGCTCCCCTTCGGTGGGATTATGCTTGTGGTTACCGGTTTTGTGATCCTTGGCGTATGTACGCCTTCTGAAGCTGCGGTGCTAGGAGCAGCGGCAAGCGTGGTATTTGTGGCTATTTATCGAAGGTTCAGCTGGGGGCTCATAAGGTCTGCCTTAGAGAACACCGCGAGGATAACCATTATGATGTTCATGATCCTTACCGGTGCCATGACCTTCTCCCAGATCCTTTCCTATACAGGGGCTAGCCAGGGGTTGTGCCACTTCGTCACCGAGATCGGCCTATCGCCTATGGTCTTGATCCTGATAATGCAGCTCGTCTACACCGTTCTTGGGTGCTTTATGGAGCAGGTGGCCATTCTCATGATCACCTTTCCCATATTCCTGCCTGTCTTGAAGACTTTAGGGGTAAATATCCTTTGGTTTTCCATACTCACCTTGGTAAACATGGGCATTGCCATGAAATCCCCTCCCTTCGGCCTTACGCTTTTTGTAATCCAAGGAGTTGCCCCTGAAGGTACGAGGATCGGAGACGTATATAGAGGTGCCTTGTGGTTTTGTCTGCTCGATTTAGGCGTTCTGATCTTCTTGATAGTCTTTCCCGAAATTTGCCTTTTCCTCCCAAACCTTTTAAAAGGAGGCTAAAGGATGGTAGTAGGGGAGATCCTTGCGCGAAACGCCAACAAGTTCCCTGCAAAGGTAGCGGTGATCCACGAAGGGAAATCGCTCAGCTACCGAGAACTGGACCAGAGGGCCAACCGTTTGGCCAACGCCCTTTTAAGTTTTGGCTTAAAGAAAGGGGACCGGGTAGGGGTGCTTTTACACAACTGTCCGGAGTTTCTGGAGGTATACTTTGCCTGTGCCAAGTCAGGGGGCATATTTTGCCCTTACAATAATCACTTGAAGGGTGTGGAGTTAAAAGAGATCATTAACTACTCTTCCCCTCGATTCCTATTTGTAGATCCAGATTTCCTCAAAACAGTTGAAGAGATTAAGGACGAACTTAGCACCGTCGAACACTTTATCCTCCTTGGCGAAATTCGAGCAAAGGACTTTGTCTCCTATAGTGAACTTATGGAAAAAGGAAGGGAAGACGAGCCCGGGGTAGATGTTGCAGAGGGCGATGTGATGAGCATGATCTTTACAGCTGGAACAACCGGCAGACCTAAAGGGGCCTTAAGGACCCATAAACATGTGGTGTTGAACGCCCTTGCAGGTGCCATTGAGCTTCAAATAGGTTACGACGAAATAGCCCTCATAAGTTTTCCCATGTACCATGTGGCCGGAGAGGATAACCTTACAAAACACATCCTTATGGCTAACACCTTGGTGTTGAGACGTGAAGGGGCTTTTAGGGCACCGGACATCTTGGATCTCATAGAAAAGCATAAGGTGACCAGGGCCCAGTTCGTACCTACTATGATCCACAGGCTTGTATATGAACCGAGGGTTGGTGAGTATGACCTCAGTTCCCTCAGGATGATAGTTTACGCTGCTGCCCCTATGCCAGTAAGCCTCTTGAAGCAGGCCATGAAGGTCTTTTCCAACTGTAGGTTCGCTCAGCTATACGGGCAGACAGAGAGCGGTCCTCTCACGACCATTTTAAAGCCTGAGGACCACGTCCCTGAGGGCGATGAGCGGCTAACCAAGCGGCTTGCCTCCTGTGGGAGGCCTGTGGTGACCTATGAGTTGAGGATAGTGGACGAACAGGACAAGGACGTTCCGGTAGGCGAGGTCGGTGAGATCATAGTGCGGAGCGAAGCCATGATGAAGGGTTACTGGCAGATGCCAGAGGAGACAGAAAGAAAGCTAAAGGGAGGATGGCTACATACAGGGGATCTCGGTAGGTTTGACGAAGACGGCTACGTTTATCTGGTGGAGAGAAAGGACGACATGATAATAAGTGGGGGTGTTAACATATACCCCAGGGAAATAGAGGAGGTGCTCTACATGCACCCTGCGGTTTCTGAAGCATGTGTTGTAGGTGTGCCAGATGAACATTGGGGGGAAGTGGTCAGGGCAGTGATCGTCCTAAAGGAAGGGAAAAGCGCGACCGAAGAGGAGATAAAGGAATTTTGCAGTAAATACCTCGCTAACTTCAAAGTGCCAAAGGCTGTAGATTTTTGGCAGGAGTTGCCCAAGAGCCCACAAGGGAAGGTCTTAAAACGTGTGGTGAGGCAGATGTTAAAAGAACAACTCGGGATTTCTTGACCTTATGTGATGTAAGTGCTAACATTCGGCCCGAAAGGGGGGAGGGTGAAAAAGGGGATTTTGATAGTTTTAGCTTTAGCCTTCGTCTTTGGGTGTGCTACCCTAAAGGGAGGGCCCAAAGAGGGTAAGACAGAACAACCCCTTTATGCGGACTTCAGCGACATAGCCATCCCTAAGGGGCTTAAGCTTGATAAGAAGAGGTCTTTGGTATTTGAGAGTGGAACTCATCGGAACGGTTATCTGCTTTACAAAGGTAGGGTGGAGCCAAGTTCTCTTGCCGAATACTTCAAGACGGTCCTTACTGCTTCAGGTTGGGTGCTTCTTAACAACTTTAAATATGGAAACTACGTATTGAACTTTTCCAAAGAAGGTCGAAGTTGCATAATCCTTATAGAGGAAAGCCTTTTAAACACTAAGGTCCACCTCTGGGTTGGGCCGATCGAAAACCTTTCACCTTCCAAGTAAAGTGGAAAGGGCAAAGCTAAGGGTCGAGTTATTGGACTATACAGAGGCTCCCCTCTCGCTCTTGTGGAAGGCCTATAGGCAGTGTTATGCAAAGGCCTTCGTAGTAGATATGAAAGAACCCCCTGAGCAGGAGAAGGAGAGGTTCGTAAGGAGGATGGTCAAAAGGGGACATCTAAGCCCTTTAGAACATGTTAAATTCACCTTCGCCATTGAAGGGATATCAAGGGCTTGTTCCCATCAGCTAGTAAGGCACAGGATTGCTTCTTACTCACAGCAGAGCCAAAGGTATGTGGATATGAGGGATATGCGTTATGTAGTGCCCCCTTCCATTGCTGAAGACCCTTTTGCCCTCAATAGATACGAGGAGGCTATGAGGAAAGCAAGGGAGGCTTATGAGGAGATAGTCCTTTACCTACTGCAAAAGGGGTATCCTCCTGAAAGGGCTAAGGAAGATGCAAGGTTCTTATTGCCTGAGGCCACGGAGACTAAGATCGTTTTGACGATGAACGTAAGGGAGCTTTTGCACTTTTTCTCCCAGAGGTGTTGTTCGAGGGCCCAATGGGAGATAAGGGAGTTGGCTTGGAGGATGTTAGAGGTATGTAAGGAGAAGCTTCCTTCAGTCTTTTCAGAGGCAGGACCTAAATGCGACCTTTTGGGTTACTGTCCAGAAGGGGAAGAGGGATGTGGCAGACGCCCGCCTTTTGATAAGGTTTTTGGAAGATGAGCTACAAGTCGGCCAAGTTCTTTGCTTGGCTTGTAAGAAGGCAAAGCCGGAAGTTCCTCGAGCTCAAAAAGGGGGTCCCCTTAGAGGTCTTCTCTAAGGGAAACGAGCGAAGACCTTTGGCCCTTTACGTCCATATCCCCTTTTGTCGCCAACTTTGCGCTTATTGTTCTTTTAACCGTTATCCCTTTGACGAGTCCAAGGCACGTCTCTACTTTTCCGCCTTAAAGGAAGAGCTGAAGCTATATCTAGAAAAGGGGTTGGATTTCGGAAGCATTTATATCGGTGGAGGTACCCCTACGGTGTGGATGGAAGGACTTGTGGATTTTCTGGAAGTGGTACGCCACTGCCTTGGTCCGAAGGACATATCCCTTGAAACTAACCCCCAGGACGTCACTGCCGAAAACCTCACCTTGTTAAAAGAACTGGGCGTAAAGAGGCTCTCCATGGGGGTACAAAGCTTCAGGGACGAGATGCTTAGTGCCATGGGGAGGTTTTCACACACAGGGGAGGAAGCCTTTGAGAAGGCAAGACTTGCTCAAGGTTACTTCGATACCTTTAACGTAGATATCCTCTACAATTTCCCCACCCAAAGGCTGGAGGATTTGCTTTACGAGATAGAAGTAATAGATAGCCTCCGTCTCGACCAGGTCACCTTTTATCCTCTCATGCCAGCTTCCAAAAAAAGGCGAGCTATAGAGACAAAGTTCTCAAAGATAGATCACAATAGGGAATTTGAGTTTTACGCACTAATACTTGAAGAAATGGCAAAAAAAGGGTATAGGCCTTCTACTGTATGGTGCTTTTCTAGGGGAACTAAGATGATAGATGAATACATCATCGATTACCCGGAATACATTGCTTTAGGCAGTGGCGCCGTTGGCCTTTACAGAGGTGTTTTTTATACTAATCACTTTGATCTCATTAATTACGTAGAGAAGGTCAAAAGGAAGGAATTGCCTATAGCTATGTACCGAAAGCTTTCTAATAACGAACTCAAGAGGTATTTCCTCTTGACCCAGCTTTTTGGAACAGAGCTTAAGAAGGGTCTTTATCACAAACTTTTCAAAAAGGACCTTGAGGAAGATTTGAAGCTAGAAATAGCCCTTCTTCGTGTTTTAAAGGTCTTGAAGCCTTCTGGGAATGGATGGGTCCTTACGAAAAAGGGGATGTTTGTGGTAAGTGCTATGATGCGGGAGTTTTTTACGGGGCTAAACGCGTTACGGGAATACTGTAGGGGAAATAGGATCTAACCCTTATAATATCAGCACAAGGGCCAAGAGGAAGAAAAAGAGCATGGTGATGGTCATGCCGAAAGACAAGGGCAACCTATAGGTATGTGCCTCGTATGATGGGGTCTTTTCCCCTTTTAAGGTGTAAAAGGGCGAAAAAGGGTTCCTCCCGAGGAGAGTAAGGCCTTCTACTGTCCTCTTTAACCATCCTTGGACACGGGTCCTGAAGGAGTAAAACTTCTTACAAACCCATAGGGTTCGCCTTCCCAGCATTTGATAAAACACGTCCATGTCCAACACCCTGAAAGGATGGGGTTTGAGAATGGACAAAAACGCCCACGTACACAGGGCTGAGGCAGAAAGCATTTGGAGGGAATCTATGAGGTGCCTTGGGCTATAAGGGTCAAAATGGAACGGGTATGGCAAGAGCCGGTAAAGCGGAGAAGGGGCTATGCCTATGGCTATGCATAGAAAGGCCAAAAAGGACATGCCTAAGTACATAGAAGGGGGCAAGGGTTTGAAGGCCACCAAAGGCTTATCTTTTGTCCCTGGGCCGAACCAAGTGTAATAAGGGAGTTTAAAGGCCGTACAAAGCCATGTACCAATAGATGCGAGGTGAAGCAAAAGGTATATCCACATCTGTCCTTCTTGTAGGGCAGCTTCCACTATCATGGGTTTGCTGATAAAACCACTGAAGAGGGGCACAGAGGATATGGAAAAGGCTCCCACCATGTAAAGGAAGAATGCCGCACGGAGCTTTTTGAAAAGGCCTAGACCCATCAAATCGCTCATCTGTCTTAAACCGGTTGAGTAGATTACAGCCCCTGCGCCCATGAAGAGGAGGGCCTTGTAAAGTATGTGGGTAAAGGCGTGGGCCACAGAACCACTCATGGATAGGGCTGTCCCAAGCCCTACTCCACACACCATGTATCCCACCTGACTCACGATATGATAAGACAAAAGGCGCCTTATGTCGTTTTGAATTATGGCCCATACTACCCCATAGAGGGCCATAAAGGCCCCTACCCATGCCAAGATAGGTTCACCAGGGAATACCCTCAAAAGGGCGTAAACGCTTGCCTTTGTGGTGTATGCCGTGAGGTATATGGCTCCAGTGGGGCTTGCTTCAGGGTATGCATCAGGGAGCCATGCGTGCAGGGGAGGTGCTGCCGCATTGAGGAGGAAACTTGTGAGGATCAAGTAATAAAAGGCCCCCCTTTCAGTTTGCAGTAAAGGGGCAACTACGTTGGGATGGCCTTTTACATTCAACCATATTATCCCCGAAAGGAGGCATATCCCACCGAAAAGGTGCACCATCAAATACCTAAAACCAGAAGAAAGGGAGCGTTGGGTTCCGTAAGACCATATCAAGAAAGCCGCGCATATGGCCATGAGTTCCCAGAAGAGATATAAGCTAAGCCAATCTGCTGCGAATATCACCCCGAGTCCCGATCCTGCATAGCACATAGCCCAGAAGTGTTCGGCCTTTTCCTTTACGTGAAGGGAATAAAGAAGGGCACCAAAGCTGATGATCACAAACACGTAAGCAAAGGCAAGCCCCAATGTGTCCACCTTAATTAGCAGTACGTACTCTGTAAAAGGAAGCCTTCCGTAGAATACCCCGTGGGGCAAAAAGGGCAAAAGGCCAAATGCAGTTGCAACTAAAAGCAAACGGCTTATCCCCCCAAGCCTTTTGGGCAAAATCGCCGTCAACAGGGCCCCTAAGAAGTAAAGGGTAAAAGGAGGCAACATGTAATCACCCTTCATCTTCCTTATGCCTCCTGAAAAGCAGGAATTTGCCCAAACCTTCGGATAGGAAGATTAAAGTCAAAGCACCTAAGAAGCCGAAAATAGAATCAAAGGCCCTGAACTTATGCCAAGGTGTGTGGACTATAGGTGCTTCCAAGGGGAGGAAGCCCAAAGCGAAAAAGGCCATGCTCAAGACCAAAAGCAACCTGAGCATCTTAGCCCCCCATTAGTGCCGCTGAAGATGCCTTTTCTGCAAACTGTAAGAAACCGAAAAGAAAATCAGGGAAAAGCCCAAGCAATAAGCAAGTGAGAGCTGTTATGATTAAAGGCAAGGTCAGGGTCCAAGGGGCTTCGTCTACCTTTTGGCTTCCCGGACCTTCAAAGAAGGCCTTGTACACTATAGGCAGAAAATAAGCGGCGTCCAAAAAGGAGCTTGCGAGGAACACAAGCAAGAAGGCCACGTTTTTAGCCTCAAGGGCTCCCGAACATAGATACCACTTGCTCCAAAAACCACATATGGGGGGTATCCCGGTTAAACCTAAGGAAGCAACGGCAAAGGCCCCAAAGGTAATGGGCATGCGCTTTCCCAGTCCCGAAAGTTCATTTACGTATTCCTTTTTCGTCTTTACGAAGATGGCCCCCGCACACATAAATAGCGTAATCTTCATAAGGCCATGAAAAGGTATATGGATCATGGCCCCTTTTATCCCGCTTTCGGTAGGGAGCATAGCCCCTAAGATGATCACCGCTAGGTTGTTCACGGTGGAAAAAGCAAGTCGTCTCTTAAGATGGTCTTCGCTTAAGGCCAAGAGGTTGGCACCTATGACCGTAAAGGCGACCGCAAAGGCGAAGACACTGTCACTTCCAAAGGAACCGAGGGTTTTAGGGCCGAATACACAAAGGATCACCCTGATACAGGAAAAAACCCCGGCCTTCACCACAGCTACTGCATGCAACAAGGCGCTAACGGGTGTAGGGGCTATCATGGCCGAGGGGAGCCATTCGTGGAAGGGCATTACTGCAGCCTTTGTTCCAAAGCCAAAGGCCAAAAGGAGGAACAAAATCCCCCACATCCTCGGATCTATCTTTCCCGCTATGTTTCCTCCCACTGAAAAATCCAAGGTCCCCCCTTTTTGTTTTAGCCATAATAGGCCAAATAAACCCACAGTGGCCCCACTGAGTAGGTAAACCAGGTACTTCCTACCAGCCCTCAGGGCCTCTTCGCTCTCCTCATGGGCGACCAGGGGAAAAGTGGATACGGTTAGGATCTCATAAAAGACAAAGAGCGTGAGGAGGTTTTGCGCCATAGCTACGCCAAAGGCCCCAAAGATGGCCAAGGAAAAACAGCAATAAAAACGCCTAAGGGCATGTTCTTGTAAAGACCGCATGTACCCTAAGGAATAAAGGGAAATCACTGCCCAAAGGCTCGAGGTAAGGAGCAAAAAGACGGCGCCCAAGGCATCAAGATTAAAACTGAGGCCAAGGTCAGGCAATACCCTTATAAGCTCTGTCTTGATCTCTTCGCCCGCCTTTAATTTACTTACGAGCCCAAGGCCTAAAACGGGACTCAAAAACGCAAAGGGAAGGGGCAAAAGGTCACATGGCAGTTTCCTTCCTCCGGTCAGGAGGACCAAAAAGGCTGCTGCTAAGGGTAACATGAGTTCTATGACAAGAAGGCCCTCTGTCATACCACAAACCTCAAAATCCTATCCAGAGATCTATCACCTCTATGGTGACCCTTGTGTAAAGTCCCAAAAAGACCAAAAAGGCGCAAAAACCAAACAGCCCCACCTTAAACCCCCAGAGCCCCAAAGCTTTGCCTCTCTTCCCCTCTTTTTCATGGTGTGTGCCCTTAAGGAAGGCCTTTTCTAGCCATTTGAAGACCACCACGGCGTTAAGCAAACTGCCTACAAGGAGGGCTATTGCCATATGCCAGCTTTTAGATTCTAAGGCCCCAAGGACTAGATACCATTTGCTGAAAAAGCCACAGAAGGGAGGAACACCTATAACCGAGAGCATCCCAAACAATATGGAAAGTCCTGGGAAAAGCCCCAAATCCGAAAGGTTGTCCAAGGCCTCTGTGTCTTCTCTTTTCTTTAAAAGTCCCAAAAGGCTTATGCTTGCAAAAAGGCAACCCATCATAAACATGTCGTTGACTAAATGGAGCACGGCCCCTCTTAAGCCATCCCTTGTAAAAGAGGCAATCCCTGCGGTCAAAAAGCAGATCTCCGAAATCAGGAAATAGCTGAGAGTCCTTCGCAGCTCTTTTTGGGCCATGGCCATAAAGGCGGAGAAGAAGATGCCGAAAGAAACCACCCACCCGCTAAACTTCAAAAAGACTTGGACAGCTTCGGTGTGTTGCGTTTTAAAAAAGAGGTCAAAAAGGATCCTCAGGGCCACATAGGATGCCACCTTTGTGGAAAGTGGAGCGAGCATAATGCTTACAGATGACGGCGCCATGCTGTAGGCATCAGGAAGCCAAAAGTGTAAGGGAAAGAGGGCCATCTTAACCCCTATCCCCACCATTAGGAATAAGAACCCTACGGTCAGGGCCTTCGATGAAGGGGTGGCTTGTAAAAGTTCCTTTACGTGCTCGAGGTTTAAAGACCCTGTAAGGATGTAAAGGTGTCCAACTCCCAACAGGTAAAAACAGGCTCCGATCGTTCCAAAGACCAAATACCTAAAAGCGGAAAACTCCGCTCCTTTCTTACCCATAGCTACTATGGCGTAAGCGGAAAAGGAAGCGATCTCTAAAAGGACGTAGAGGTTGAAAAGGTCACCGGTGACGACTATCCCGCAAAGGCCACATATCTGAAGCGACAAGAGGGTGTAGAGTTGAGAACGCCTTTCAGGTGCAAATTCCTCCTTTACCACATGGTTCAAGCAAAGCCCTAAAAACCAAGAGACCACACCTATACATGCCAAGACCAAACCGTTAAGGGCGTCGACCCGGTATTCGATCCCCCAGGGTGGTTGCCAACCTCCGAGGTGATAGCTGATAGTTCCCCCTTTCATTACTTTGAAGAAAAGGGCGAGACAGAAGGCCAAATTCAGTGTCAAACAGGTAAAAAAGAGGGGGTAAGAGGTTCGTTCCTCAAACAATCCCACAAGGAAGATCAAGAAGCTAAACAACAAAGGCGTTGCCACTACGAGGGCTGGAAGTTGTTCAACCACCTTGCGACCTCATGGAGGAAAGGATTTCATCTTCTTCAAGGCTTCCCCAATTTCGGTATATCTGAAGGAGCAGGGCCAAGGCTATGCCTGTAGTAGCTACCCCTACTACAATGGCTGTGAGCATGAGGACGTGAGGCAGCGGGTTCACAAAGACGCGGGGTTCCCAATGTCCACTTCCGTGCTCTGGCCAAATAGGGACGGTGCCTCCACGGGTTGCGCCAATGGAAAGGAAGAAGAAGATGATGGACCACTGGAAAACGTTCAAGGCCACAAGCTTCTTTAACAGATTCCCCTTCACCGTCGCTCCATAAAGGCCTAGGGCCAACATCAAGGCGTAAAACCAATAGTTGTATTTGCTCATGAAGAACTCGAGCATCCTCCTTCTCCTTCCAACAACCTCAGGAAGATCAAGGCCATCACGCTCATAACGGTGAACTGAACCCCTGTTTCCACAAGGGCCATACCGTAATAGCGGGCCATAACTTTGCCCTTTGGCAGCAGGGGGTCGAGGGCAGCATAATCTAGAAAACTACCACCGAAGGCCATACACAAAGCCCCAAGGCCAGCGTAGAAAAGCCCTACACCGAGGGCACTCGAACTCAAAAGGGCCTTTTCAGGCATCCTTTTCTTCAATCCTTTAGGGGACCACACCAGGGCAAGCAAGATCAAGGAGGCGGCAAAGGCACATCCTCCTTGGAATCCTCCTCCCGGACTTGAGTGGCCATGGGCCAATACGTAAAGCGCATAAGTTTGTACAAAAGGTACAAGGAGCCTCGAAACCGTTTCTATAATCAGGTCATCCCAACTTTCTCGCACGCCTAATACCTCCTAAGATCATCAGCACTGAGACACCTGCGGTGAAGATAACCGTAGTTTCGAAATTGGTGTCATATCCCCTGTAATCGGCCAATATGGAGGTCACTGCGTTAGGTACAGCAGTCTCCTCAAGGGTCTTTTGGAGGTACCTTAACACCACCGCATTAACCGAGGCAGGCTGCTTCGGATCACCAAATTGGGGAAAGTCCTTTATCCCCATAAAGAGCACCAAACAGACTAAAAGGGCAGAGATCATTCCTATGGCCTTCAATCCCTGCTCCTCCTTGTGGTCTTGAAAAGTACTGCTACAAAAAAGGCCGTGCTGACAGCTGCCCCGACTGCGGCTTCTGTGAAGGCTACATCAGGGGACCCTAACTCAGCCCATATAAGGCACATCAAAAGACTAAACACCCCCAACATCACCACCGAGACCAAAAGGTCACGGCTTTCTATGGCGATCAACGCTGCAAAAAAGGCCAATATGGGGAGAAGTAGGTTCCACTCCCAGATCAAACTTCCCCTCCAGGCCAATCGAAGACGACCTTTTCATGCTTGCTCCAAGGGGTTAAACCCCTTTGGAAGGCCGAACGCAAAAGGGCATGGGTAGCTGTAGGCCCTCCTACAAACCAAAAGGCTACCACCAATAAGAGCTTCACCAAAAGGATGACGTTCCCCCCAAACCCAAATTGGATCAAGCCAAGCCCAAGAAACGTAAAGAAGATCCCCATGGTATCGGCCTTGCCTGTTGCATGCATCCGACAGTAACAGTCAGGGAGTCGCAAAAGCCCAAGGGTGGAAGAAGTAAAAAAGAAAAGCCCTACTATCACAAGCACGGCCCCCAAAATACCCATTGTCTTACCCCCGATGGGCTAGGTATTTAGCTAGTACCAAAACGCCTATAAAAGAAAGCAGGGAGTAAAGGAGGGCGATATCTATGAAAGCATCGAGCCTCTCATATAGCACTCCACATACGGTGACAAGGACCAGTACAAGGGTCCCTACAAAGTTAGAAGCGACAATACGGTCGTAAACCGTGGGTCCTCGCAAGATCCTCCAAAAGGAGACTCCCACCAGACACAAGAGGAAAACGCCTGTAAAGGTGAGGAATTCCTTCATGGACCTGGCTCGAAGACCTTTTTTATCCTCTCTTCCATTTCCCCTGGTAATCCGGAGGCCGAAGGCAGGTCGATGGCATGTACATAATAGAGGTCGTCTTCCAGAAGTAGGGTGATGGTGCCTGGGGTAAGCGTTATCGAGTTGGCAAAGGTCACCCTTGGGATATCGCCCTTCAGTTGTGTTTTGAACCTTATCACCCTAGGGTCTATGAGTTCTTTCATCCTAGGGTTCCAAACGAGGTAAGCCACGTGCAGGTTGGCCTTAAAGATTTCCTTTAATAGCCAAAAAAGATAAAGGATGAAACGCGAAATTTCACGCACCCTCTTACCCAAAGGTAACCTTTCCCTGAAAAGGAGCCCCTTACCCAGAGCCGAAACCACGAAACTGGCCCCTATTCCCCATCCTAGGTGCCATGGATCGAATTTACCCGATAGCAAAACCCAAAAGCCAAACAATATCGCCCATGTCCCTAGAAGCTTCATCGTTCAAGGGCGCCTTTCAGTTCATACGTCCCAATGCCCCGTAACAAAACCCCTACCGTTACCTTCAACTCTGCCCTTTGTTTTCGGTCAGGTGAAGCCCCGATGTCTTCTAAAAGAAACGACAACTCCCAACACCCCCGCCGGTAAGCTAAGCCATAAGCCGTTTCTACCCTATATTTGGACTTCAAGTTATATCTGTAAGAAGTCCATAAGTCAACCTTAGGGGTACTTATGGACCCATAAAATCCAAGACCTTGGGTATCGGCCTTAAGGTCCGAATAATACTCGCCAGAAAGCCGCAAGGCCCTATAAGCAAAGGAACCCCTGGTCCTAAAGGAATCGAAACGCCCCTCAGAGTGGTTAAAAGCAAGCTCGGTCCAGAGGGAAAGCCCTTTAAGGGGGACCAAGTGCATCTCGCCTATTAAGGGTTTGAGGCGTTCTTTTTCCTCTAAACCAGGATGTAAGTCGTATCCTTGTTTGAGTTTGAGGTAGAAGACCTCCTGGGATAAGTCCTTATCGGTCAGGCGCTGAGTGATCTCAAGGGTTAAAGACCTCGTGGGTTCGATCCTGTCGATCGAATCGTAATTAGGGTTGCGCGATTGCCCTACCTCAGGGATCCACTCAAAAGATAGGACTGGCTCCACCCAGTGGAGTCTCTCTTTGCCCATGACTTTAATGGGTTTGAACAGGGAGGTACGCGTTGAAATGCCTGCGCGTGGCAAAAACCTGTTCCTTGTGGGTTCCCCTTCTGTCAAGTACAAGGTATCCCTTAACTCCAACCACGGCTCGAGTTCGAAAAGCCCAAGGGTTGTGGTACGAAACGATAACGTACTCAGGAAGTCCAACCTTTGTCCTCTCTGCCCCCTTTGGCGGTAAAAATTGGTGAGTTCAAATTCGAACTTTTCAAAAACGGGGAGGTCCTCCTTTAACCTTGTCTCAAAGGTCCTTAACCCCAAACGAGGTAACCTGTGGAGGGTAAAGTCGTCTTCGGGCGTAGTAAGGTCTTGGAAGTAATCAAAACTTACATAGGCCTCACCCCAAGGCCAATTCCTCCTTAAGTCCAAGGTGGATTGGAGATACCTTAGGTAACGTGCCTCTTCTTTTATGAACCCCTTCAAATCGTCCTCAAAATCCGATGGGTATCGGTCATCGCTTACCAGGTTGAGCCCTAAAAAGCCCTTTACCCCTTGTGGAAAGAGGTGAAAAGAACGGCCGAAAACCGCCCATCGGTCCTTCCTTTCCACCCTGTCCTTTATGCCGAAGAGCCTGGCTTCGCCATAAGAGGTACTTTTTAAGGCATAACGGTACTCAACGCCCCATTTTAACCCGCGCCCCCTTTGGTCCCCGTGTTTTGTCAAGTAAAAAGTGGCGTCTTGATTTTCCGAGATCGCCCAAAAGAAGGGAACCGTTACAACAGGTCCATAACGGTCAGAATAGCCAAAGGTGGGTATAAGGAAGCCGGTCTGCCTTTCCTTCTTCACCGGAAAGATGGCCCAGGGGAAGGCCAATATCGGCACCCCTTTTACGAGGAAGGCAGGCCATTTGGCCTGAGCGTACCCTTCTACCTTCAGCTTTAAGTCCCTTGAGCGGAACTCCCAGTCAGGGGATAGAGGATCACAGGAAGTGAGGGAGGCGCCTTCAAGTACATAGCGGTCCTTGCCGAGCTTCTGTATCTTGTTTGCCTTGATGTAGTATTGCTTTTCTGACAAAAATAAGAGGGCTTCGTAAAAGACTCCTGTTTCTTGTTTTAGGTCATACTCTATGCGGTCTGCCTTTATGAAGTCAGGTCCCTCTTGTAATAACACATTGCCTTCGGCCAACACCCTTTCAGCCTCAACCCAATAGGTGAGCCGATCCGCCTCAAAGTACTTGTTCCCATGCCATCCCTTTACCTTTCCTATGAAGTAAGCCACCTTATCTGTCCAGTTATAGAAGGCCTTTTCTGATTCCACCTTTAGCTCTCCATGAGCCACAAACGGCCAAAGGAGTAGTATCATGGCCAAGTAATACTTCATCTTCCGAAGAGCAAGGCCTCACGGATCTCAGCCACCGCGAAAAGGGACCCTGTGACAAGGACCAGGTCATTCGGGCCAGCAAAATCCAAAGCCATCTGCAAAGCTTCTCTGGCCTCTTTTGCGCAGACGGCATCAAGCCCGTATAATCGGGCCTCTTCCACGATCCTCTGTGGCTCAAGGGCCCTAGGGTTAGAAGGCCTAAAGGCTATGACGCGATCGGAAAGGGGGAGGATTATTTGGAGGATCTCCCTCCAAGGCTTATCTGCCATGATGCCTACGATGAGGTGAAGGCGACAATAGGCCATTTCCCTCAAGGCGTCGCGGAGGACCCTTGCTCCTTCTGGATTATGGGCCCCGTCAAGGACTACCTTCGGTCCTTCCCCGAAGGTTTCAAGGCGTCCCGGCCACTTTGTCTCCTTTAAGCCGAGGCGTACGTCCTCTTCAGACAAGGTAAATCCCATTTCCTCCAGAAGCTCAAGGACCGCCAGGGCCAAGGTCGCGTTTATAAGCTGGTGTTTTCCCATAAGGCCGAGCTCAAGCCCTTCGAGGTGCCACCTCCTCCCTCGGAAGGAAAACTTAGGGGAGGCCTGATAAGTGAAGTCCCGGTCCAACAGTAGGACCTCACTTCCCTTCATTTGGGCCTCTTCTAAGATCACCTTGAGCGGTGCGTCCTTTCTTTCTCCGCAGACCAGTGGTCTGCCCTCCTTGATGATACCCGCCTTTTCTCTGGCTACATCGGCCAAGGTCGGCCCGAGGACATCCATGTGGTCGTGGCCTACGTTGGTGATAACGGAAACAAGGGGCAAGAGGACGTTTGTGGAGTCAAGCCTCCCTCCGAGTCCTACCTCTACGATCGCTATGTCTACTGACTGTTGGGCAAAGTAAAAAAAGGCAATCGCCGTGAGAAAATCGAAGAACGTGAAGACCTGGGGTCCCCCTTTCTCCTCTACCTTGGTCCGCAAAAGCCTGATGAGTTCAAGTAGTTCCGTGTCTTCGATTTCCCTTTCGTTTACCTTTATGCGCTCGTTCACCCGATGTAAGTGAGGTGAGGTGTAAAGGCCCACTTTATAGCGCCGGCCAAGCACCGAGTGCAGGAAGGCGCATACCGAGCCTTTCCCATTTGTACCGGTGATGTGGATGGCTTTGAGCCTCAAATGGGGATTCCCAAGGTGGTGCAGCAGCTCGGAGACGTTCTCCAAGCCGAAGATCATCCCAAAGCGTTCCAGTCCGTAAAGGTACTGTAGTTCCCTTTCCAGTTCACCCATGGGATCAATGGTAGAGCAAAAAGAGGAGCTTACCCAACGTGTCCCGCAGTTTCCTCCTGTCAACCACCATATCGAGGAAACCGTGTTCTAACACGTACTCAGCACTTTGGAAACCCGGGGGTAACTCTTCACCGATGGTTTCCTTGATGACCCTTGGGCCAGCAAAGCCGATGAGGGCTCCTGGCTCGGCCAAGATGATATCGCCCAACATGCCTATACTCGCTGTCACCCCTCCTGTGGTAGGGTCGGTCAGCACGGATATATAAGGGATACCATGGCGTCTGAGACGGGCAAGGGCTGCTGAGGTTTTGGCCATCTGCATGAGGGAGAGGGTACCCTCTTGCATCCTCGCCCCTCCGGAACAGGAGAAGATGACAAGGGCTCGACCTGTCTTCATGGATTCCTCAATGGCACGTGTGACCTTTTCCCCCACCACAGAACCCAAACTCCCCCCGAGGAACTCAAAGTCAAAGGCGCCGACCACTACAGGGTTACCATATATTTCACCTAAACCGTATAAAAAGGCTTCTTTTAAACCTGTTTTCTCCTGGGCTTCCCTCAGTCGTTCTGAATAACGCTTGGTGTCTTTAAAGTTAAGGACGTCCACGGGCTCAAGATGTGCGTCTTTCTCGAAAAAAGTGCCGGAATCCACCGTAATGTCTATGCGCCTCCTTGCTGAAAGGGGGAAGTGAAAGCTACATTTTGGGCAGACGCGGAGGTTTACCTCGAGTTCCTTTTTGAGGACCATTTCCCTACACGAGGGGCACTGTTCCCACAGTTCATGAGAGATATCGTCTTTTTTCCTAGGAAGGACCATGGCGTAGCCCTCTTAAAATAACAAATCCACCTTATGCCTGTAAACTAAAGGTATGGGGAAAGCCAGGAGAGTGGTACAAGTTCTACGTCCTTAAGGCTAAGGACCTTTTCCTTGAGCTCCATGAGGGTGCTTTTATACGGATGACATATGCCGATGGCTTCTCCCTTTTCGTAGGCCTTCTTAAGGAGAAGGTCCCATTGCCTGTTGAAGTCCTCAGTATCCTGACCGTTGTCCAAAAACACATCCCTTACGTAAAGCCTTAACCCTTCAACCCGTGCAGCTTCCTTTGCCATAGAGTGGGGAGTAGTAAGGCTGTCAAGGAAGAACATGCCCTTTTGCTTTAAAACCCTAAAGACGACCCTCATCCTTTGGAAATCCTCGGTGAAGTGCGATCCCATGTGGTTGTTTGCCCCTGAGACGAAGGGGATTTGAGATAAGGCCTTAAGGGTTTGATCTACAAGGGTTCCCTCTTCCATAGAACACAGAAGAGCTCCTTTACCTGGGTCTTCCAAAGGGTAGCCCTTGGGCTCCATTGGTAGATGTAAAAGCACCTCAAAACCCCTCCTCCTTGCCTTTTGGGCCAGTTCTTTTGTCCGAGTTGCAAAGGGCAAAAAGGAAAAGGTAAAGGGCTCGGCTATCTCCATCAACATCTCAAGCCCCTGGGCGTCTTCTCCCAAATCGTCCACGACAACGGCCAAAAGGGGTTTTTTGAGGCCTACTTGTGGGAAGCCTACGATTAGGCGCTCGCCTTTTGCGTTCTGGACCTCAAGAAGCCACATGCCATTGGCGTTTCCTTCCTTTATGGAGAATCCAGCCCTCTCAAAATGGTCCTTTAAGGACAAAACGAGGCTTGAACGGACTGCCTTTGGCAATCGGATCTCTACCTTGTCTGGAAAGACCTCCACCATGTGCCTTTTTACACCCTGTTCGAACAAAAAGGAAAAGAGCACCTCCTTGATGGTCTCAGAAGGGAGAGGTGAAGGGACATGGGGCTTTTGGACAGGAGGTGTTTCTGCTTCGCGTTGGGGCAAAGGGCGTAAAAACATGTAGACAACAAAGGCACTTACAAGAGGTAGAAACAGGGTCAAGGTCCAATACAGGCGGGGTAGTTTACGATTTCTCTTGTCCCTTTGCCTTTTTCTTGGTGACATCTACATATTCCCTATAAAGGGCCAAAGCCTTGAGGTAGTTAAAGGCCTCCCGCAATACAGGATCTTCCTCACCCTGGGCTTCTTGGGGTTCGGGGTATTCTATATCTGGCTTTATACCCGAATCTTGGATGGACGTCCCTTGGGGTGTGAAGTAGCGAGCAGTAGTTAGCCTAAGTCCTGATCCACCTTCCAAGGGTATTATGGTTTGAACGGAGCCCTTTCCGAAGGTCCTTGTGCCCATGATCAGGGCCCTTTTGTGATCCTTCAACGCACCTGCCACGATCTCAGAAGCGCTGGCCGATCCGTAATTGACCAAAACGATCATAGGCCAATCCTGAAAGGTACCTTCCTCCTTTGCCTCATATCTGAGCTCCCTTTGGTCCCTTGTCTTCACTGAGACTATTACGCCCTTATTGAGGAAGAGATCAGCTACCTCTACAGCTTGGTCCAAAAGGCCTCCAGGATTGTTCCTGAGGTCAAGTATGAGTCCCCTTATAGGGGTCTCCTTCTCATAGGAGAGAATGGCTTTCCTCAAGTCTCGTGCTGTGTCCTCTTGGAACTGCGTGATCCTAACGTAAAAGAACCCTTCTTCCAAGGGGCGAGACTTAACGCTTTGGATCTTTATGATGTCCCGGATTATGGTCACCTCCTTTGGTTCGGAAAGGCCTTCCCTTAATATGGTTAAGGTGACCTTTGTCCCCTTAGGGCCTCTCAACCTCTTGACACATTCCATGAGGCTCAGGCCTTTTGTGGGTTCACCGTTTATCTTGATGATCTTATCCCCTGCTTTTAAACCCGCCTTCCAAGCAGGGGTGTCTTCAATAGGCGATATCACCGTAGGAATGCCGTCCTTCATGCCGATCTCTATCCCTATGCCTCCGAAGCTCCCTTTCGTTTCTATCTCCAACTCCTTCATCATGTCCGGTGTTAGGTAAGCAGAATAGGGGTCAAGGTTACTCAACATCCCTTGGATGGCCCCAGTGATCAACTTTTCATAAGAGACCTCTTCTACATATTCTTGTCTCACTATCTCCATCACTTCGGTAAGGAGCTTCAATTTCCTGTACACCTCGTCCTTAGGCCCAGAAGTGGCCACCACCTGGAAGAAGGCAAGGCCACAGGCCAAAGCCAAACCTATTGTCAATAAGAGCCAGCGCTTCTTCATTTTTACCCCCTTACTGGGACAAAGGCAGAGCCAACCACTTGCTAGGAGGTTCGCACCTGCCGTTGTGTCTTACTTCAAAGTAAACAAAAGGCCCGTCCTCTTTTTGTGCTTCCAACACCTTTCCTATTACCTCCCCTGCCTTCACCCTTTCCCCTGGCCTCTTTAGGATCTGATCCAAGTAAGCATACACCGTATGATAGCCTCTACCGTGGTCTATTATGACTAAATTGCCATATCCTTCAAAGGGGGAAGCAAAAACCACCTTCCCATCGCCCACAGCCCGTACCTCAGTTCCAGGTCTACACAAGATGGCCACCCCTTCATGGTAAGGGAGCTTCTTAAGGGTGCCTTCGGCTGGAAGTGGGAGCTTGTCTTTTAACCTGTTCAGGTGATCCTCTTCGGGTTTCTTTTCCCTTGCTAGACGTGCGAGGAGCTCCTCAAGGGCCCTTTTGCGCCTTTGGAGTTCAGCTATTCGCTTGAGTTCTTCCTCCTTTTCCTTTCTTACCGATTCCAAGAGCTTCTCCATTTCGGACTGTTTCAAAGCAAGGGCTTGCTTTAATTTCTGTACCCTATAGGCCTTTTTGGCCACATCCCTTTGTAAGGCCTCAAGTTCTATGGCCTTTTCTTGCTGCTCCAGTTTCAGGGCCTTCAACTGGAGCAATTTCATCCTCTCTGCCTCGATGAGCTTTGAGAGCAGGTCCAAGTTGCGCAAAAACTCCCCATAGGACTGGCTCTCCAAAAGCACCTGTAGAGCCCCTCCATGCCTTACCTTCAACAAGACCATAACCCTCTTCGAGAGGCCTTCTTCTAGCCCTTGGATTTTGCTTTCGATCTTTTGTATTTCAGTCCTGAGCCTTGCCATTTGCAGCTCCAAGGACTTAAGTTGCGTTTGGAGGGAAACAAGTTCGCCTTGTAGCCTTCCCATTTCAGAGGAGAGGGCCTCGAGCTTCTGAGATAGGACTTTTTCCTCTTTTTGTTTTTCCTCGGCCTTCCTCTGTCGAACGGCGATCTCCCTCTTTATGGCTTCTAAGGTTTCGCGTTCCCTCTGAGACCATGTGGGGGAGGTCCATATTGTGAGTAGGAGGAGGATTACAAAGAGTCTGAACCGATACATGCTATAGCTCCTCCTAAAAGTCCGGAGCACATTCCCAAGCCCAAAAGGATCGCGGTGGATTTAAGGGATAAGACCTTTGCCTGCGGTAGGTAAAGGGATAACCAGGGAGGGAGGTTTTCATGGAGGTAAAGGACAGACAGGTTAGCGATGCATACGGCCAGAGCTGCCCCTATTAGCCCTTGAAAGACGCCCTCCAGTAAGAAGGGCACCTTTATAAAGGACTCCGTAGCCCCAACCAACCGTAGGATTTCGATCTCTTCTTTCCGCTGGTAGAAGACCAACCTTAAGGTACTTGCAGATATGAAAAAGGAAACGCCCACGAGGAAGACCCCTAGTGCCCAAAGGGACTTCTTGAAAAAGTTCAAGACCTCAAAAGCCTTTTTCAACCATGGGCCGCCGTAGAGGACCTCCTGGACGCCGTTTAACTGGGAGGCCAAATGGGCAAGGGATTCCAGTTCTTGTACGCTCTTTGGCGACCCGAAGGCGATCTCCACCGAAGGGGGAAAGAAGCTTTCCTCCACGACCTCCAGTCCCTCGGCAAAGGCCCCCATCTGGTGCATCAAATCCTCTTTCACCTCCTTTGGGGAAAGGTACCTGACCTCCTTGGCCCCTAATTTGGAGCTAAGCTGGTCAATGACCATCTGCCTTTGTGGCTCAGTGAGCTTGGGATCGAGGTAGCAGACGAGTTTGATGCCCTTTTGCCAAGACTGAACCGCCGTTTGGAGGTTTTCAAGTCCGACAAGGAAAAAGCCGTAAAGGCTAAAAGAAAGGGCCATTATGGCCAAGCCAAAGAGATAAGGCCCGGAAAAGGCCTTTTTGTGGATCCTAAGGAACTTCATCGGCTACAAGGCGCCCTTTCTGTAAGTGTAAGGTCCTTTTGCGATAACGCGAAATGATAGCGGGATCATGTGTCGCCACTATAACCGTGGTCCCTGCCAGGTTTATCTTCTCAAAGAGATCCATCACCTCAAGCGTGAGTTGGGGATCGAGGTTACCGGTAGGTTCATCTGCTATGATGAGGGAGGGACTTGAGACGATGGCTCTGGCTATGGCCACGCGTTGCTGTTCTCCTCCGGAAAGTTGCTTAGGATATAGGCCAAAGGCCCTTGGCTCTATCCCCACAAGCCGCAAGGCCTGTTCGATCCTTTTCTTCACCTTTCTCGAAGGATAACCCATTACTTCAAGGGGAAGGGCCACATTCTCGAAGACTGTTCTGTCGTTGAGGAGCTTAAAGTCCTGAAAGACAAAGCCCACTTTCCTCCTAAGATGAGGGATCTTAGACGAAGGAAGCCTGGTGATGTTGACACCTTCTATCAATATCTCACCTCGGTCAGGGCGTTCAGCCAATATCATGAGCTTAAGGAGGGTCGTCTTGCCTGCACCACTTGGGCCTGTGATGAAGACAAATTCCCCTTTTTCCACCCTAAGGCTTACGTCCTCAAGGGCCCTTATCCCACCGGGGTAAATTTTAGTTACGCCGAACAGCTGTACCATCTTATCTGTTTACTGTCTCCATAAGTTTAGCAAGTACCAAGGAAAGTTGGACCACTTCTGTTATGGAGATCCGCTCCTCAGGGGTATGGGCGAAAGAGAGCTCTCCGGCTCCCAACACGAAGGCAGTAATCCCTTTCTTGCGGAGGTTTGATGCGTCTGTCCAAGCGGGCATCCCCCAAAAAACTGGTTCCGAAAACAAGACACTCTTTATGGCTTCCTCTATGAGCCTTATGAAACCCTCTTCTCCGTGCCCTTTCTCCCAAGGTGGTTCTTTATCCTTTACTGTGACCTCTGCTCCAAAGCCTTCAAAGACCTCCTTTATCAAGGCCTCTGCCTTGTCCACGTCATAGCCGGGGGGGACAGGGAAATCTATCAAAGCCGTACATTCCTCAGGGACCACCTGAGGATCTATGCCACCCCTTACCGCCCCGAGGTTGGGGCGCAAGGGGGGAAAGAGGGGGTTACTGTAAGAGAGGAAGGGCAAGGTCCTTACGGCTTCCCACGCCTTAAGGAACTCTTCTATGGCGTTTTTACCGAAGGAAGCCATGGAGCCATGAGAGGCATTCCCCTTGAAGCTTACCGCCACCTCAATCCAACCCGCTTGGGCAACCCCTATCTTCATCCCAGTTGGTTCGAGGACCAAAGCCCATGTTATCCCCTCTGATGGCGAGAAAAACCTAGACCCTTTGCCTTCCCCTTCTTCGTCACAAAAAAGGGCCACGGAAAAGGGGGCTTCAGTCAACTCAGATGCCAAAAGCAAGGCGACGATCTGCCCTTTAGCGTCAAGGGAACCACGTCCCCATAGGATTTCTCCTTCGAGGTGGGGATGAAAGGCAAAGGGATGTCCCCATGCAGGGACAGTGTCCACATGGGTTGCCAGAAGGACTTTCGAATTGCCACGTCTAAGGACCAAATTGCCCGTAGCCCCTGGAACCGGTTCCAGACTACAATGAAACCCCCTCTTTGTGGCCTCTTCCCCGAGGAACTCCAAGGCCTTTCCTTCTTTACCCGTTACGCTCTCTATGGATATTAACCTCATCAAAAGCCCTAAGGCCTTTTCTTTGAGATCATCCTTATCCATTTGCCCATCCTTCCTATGGGCTCAAAGCCGTGTTTCAGGTAAAAGGCCTTAGCCCTCTCATTACCCTCACCTACCCATAACCCAAAGACCTCATGTACTTCCCCGAGGAACAAAAGTGCCTCCCTCAACAGGGCTGAGCCTATGCCCTTTCCCTGCTGCTGGGGCAGTACCGCGATTTCATGGATCTCGCCAATTGCCCCTAACTCCTTGTCCCACCAGTTTCGACAACAAGCGACAAACCCAACTGCCCCGTCCTCACCTACGGCTATGATAAACCCTTCTGGATCGGTTCGGTACAACCAGTTGATATATCCCTTGATATCCGAAGGATCGGAGTAGGCGTAAGGCTCAAGTCCTATGTAAGCCTCCCTGTAAATTTGGACAAGCCTTCCCCTTACCTGTTTGAACTCCTCGAGCGAGGGCCTCTTGAATTCGCAATAAAAGCCCTTCGCCATCCTCACTGGGCCCGTTACCCTTTAAAGGGTTTAAGAAGGGATGCAACTGTTGACTTTAACATACCGGAAAAGTAGTATTCAAGTTGTGAAAATAATAACGAGGGGGAGATAGAATGAGGAAGCAACTTTTTTCCCCTGGTCCAGTAGATGTGCCAGACGATGTGTTGCTTTCCATGGCAAGACCCCTGGTGCACCATAGGGATCCCGCTTTTGAGGAGATCTTTGCCGAGGTACGGGAAGGATTGAAATACGTCTTTCAGACAAAACAGGACGTCTTGATCCTTGCCTCTTCTGGTACAGGGGCCATGGAGGCAGCGGTGGTTAACACCCTTTGTAGGGGTGACACCGCTTTGGTGGTAAGAGGAGGTAAGTTTGGAGAAAGGTGGGGTGAAATATGTGAGGCCTATGGTGTTAAAGTAGTCCCTATAGATGTAGTCTGGGGGGAAGCGGTTGAACCCGATCTCGTTGCGCGTGCTTTGGAAGCAGATCCTACTATCAAGGCCGTTATGGTACAAGCCTGCGAGACCTCTACTGGAGTTTTGAATCCTATAAAGGAGCTGTGTGAAATAGTAAAAGGAAGGGACAATACCATATTGATCATCGATGCCATAAGCGCCCTTGGAGGGGTAAGTCTCCCTATGGATGAATGGGGTATAGATGTAATGGTGGCAGGTTCGCAGAAGGCCCTTATGGTACCTCCGGGGCTAGCCTTCATAGCCTTGAGTGAGAAGGCTTGGCGTTTCGTGGAGGTTTCCGATCTGCCCAAGTATTACTTTGACCTTAAGGAAGAACTTAAGATGCAAAGGAAGAACCAAACTCATTTCACCCCTGCCATCTCCCTGATAGTGGGCCTCAGGGAGGCCTTAAGGAGGATAAAGGCTGAGGGGTTAGAGAGGGTTTTCAAGCGTCATATGGTGCTTGCACGTGCCACTCAAGAGGCCGTGAAGGCCATGGGACTTGAGGTCTTCTCCAAGGCTCCGAGCCCTACCGTCACGGCTATAAAGGTTCCGCCTTCGGTGAACGGAGAGAAGTTGAAGGACAGGCTTGAGGAGAGGCACGGTATAGTTATCGCCGGAGGCCAGGAGGCCTTAAAGGGAAAGGTCATCAGGATAGCCCATATGGGTTATTTCCAGCCAGCTGATATGCTAAAGGTCATAGCCGCCCTTGAATTGGAGCTGAGGGAACTGGGTTATCCTGTAGAACCAGGTGCAGGGGTAAGGGCGGCGCAGAAGGTCTTTGAGGAGGAAAAGTTATGAAGGTGTTGGTTTCAGACAAATTGCCCGAAGAGGGGTTAAAGGTATTGCGCGAAACCCCTGGTATTGAGGTGGATGTAAAGACGGGGTTGAGTGCCTCGGAGTTAATGGAGATCATCGGCGAATACGATGCCCTTATAGTCCGCTCGAGCACCAAGGTCACAGCTGAGATACTAGAAAGGGCGAAGAGGCTCAAGGTAATAGGTAGGGCTGGTGCAGGGGTGGACAACATCGACGTGGAGGCTGCCACCAAAAAGGGCATTGTGGTCATGAACACCCCTGGGGGCAACGCTATGGCCGCTGCCGAGCATACTATAGGCCTTATGTTTGCTGCTGCCCGTAACATCCCCCAGGCCCATATGTCCCTAAAGGAGGGGAAGTGGGAAAGAGGCCGTTTCGAAGGCGTAGAACTCCACGGTAAGACCTTGGGCGTTATAGGACTTGGGAACATAGGGAGGATAGTGGCCGACAAGGCAAAAGGGTTAGGGATGAAGGTGATAGCCTATGATCCCTATATCCCCAGGGAAGTCGCCCAGAAGAAAGGGATAGAACTAGTGGAACTTGAGGAACTCCTTAGGCGTTCTGATGTCATAACCCTTCACGTCCCCAAGACCAAGGAGACCGAGGGGATGATCGGTCCAGAGGCCTTTTCCAAGATGAAGGACGGGGTGATAATCGTGAACTGTGCCAGAGGAGGGATTGTCGATGAGGGGGCCCTTGCAGAGGCCTGTCGGTCTGGTAAGGTGAAGGCAGCAGGTGTTGACGTCTTCTCGGTGGAGCCACCTCCACCCGATCACCCCCTTTTAGGGCTAGAAAACGTGGTCTGTACGCCCCACTTGGGGGCTTCCACCCTTGAGGCACAATTGAACGTGGCCATTGCCATAGCGGAACAGGTTGTGGACTTTTTGAAAAACGGCACCATCCGCAATGCCGTAAACGCTCCATCGGTGGATGCGGAGACACTGGCTACCATTGGGCCTTTCTTGAACCTGGCAAAGAAGATGGGGATCTTCTTGGCCAAGATCCTCCCTTATCCTTTGAGGAAGCTTACCATCGAATACAGAGGAGAAGTCACCAAGTTCAACGTGGCGCCCCTTACGGCTTCTGCGCTTTCGGGCCTCATGAGTTGTTATCTAGAAGAGGGGGTCAACGAGGTCAATGCCACCTTTGTGGCAAAGGAGAGGGGCATAGAGTATTACGAGTCCAAGATAAGCGAAGAGGCGGACTTCACGAGCCTTATCACCCTTAAAGGGGAAGGTGACGGTAGGGAGTCGGTGGTTTCAGGGACCTTGTTCGGCAAAAAGGAGCCGAGGCTTGTGAGGATCAACGAATATCCTGTGGAGGTAGCACCTGAAGGGATAGTGTTGCTCATCCATACGGAGGACAGACCCGGAGTGATAGGGAACATCGGTACCACCTTGGGCCTTAAGGGGATAAACATAGGCAACATGCAGTTTGGCAGGGATATGAGGGGTGGGAAGTCCCTTTGTATCCTCCATCTGGATACCCTGCCTTCGGCTGACGTATTGGAGGACCTGAAAAAACTACCCCACGTCTTGAGCGTCCAACTTTTGGAGCTTTGAGGGTCCGAGATGCCCAGTGTAGTTGTTATAGGTGCCCAATGGGGTGATGAGGGGAAGGGTAAGGTAGTAGACATCTTGGCAGAAGAAGCAGATGTAATCGTACGTTTCCAAGGGGGAAGCAATGCAGGCCACACGATAGTCGTTGGAGGCGAGAAGATCGTCTTACATCTTATCCCCTCTGGTATCCTTTACCCGGAGAAGAAGTGCGTTATAGGAAACGGCGTAGTCATAGACCCTGCTGAGCTCCTCGAGGAGATGGAGCTATTGCGTAAAAAGGGCTTTCTCGAGGATCCTGCCCAGCTTTTGATAAGCGAAGCCGCCCATGTGGTCCTGCCTTATCACAAGCTTTTGGACAAGGCCAAAGAAGGATTGAGGAAAAGGCCACTTGGGACGACCTTAAGGGGTATAGGCCCTGCTTACGAAGACAAAGTTTCCCGCGTAGGTTTAAGGATGGGGGACTTGTTAAGGGAGGAGGTCTTAAGGGAAAAGCTTGAGAGCGCCCTTAGCGAGAAAAACCTCCTGCTTCAGAAGCTTTATGGGCTGAAGCCTTTGGAATTGGCCCCTCTTTTGGAAGAACTCCTTTTTTATGGCGAAAAGTTGAGCCGTAACATTGTCAACACTTCCCTTTACCTTCACGAGCAGATCTCAAAAGGCAAAAAGGTGCTCTTCGAAGGCGCCCAAGGGACCCTTCTCGATGTAGACCATGGTACCTATCCCTTTGTGACTTCTTCCAACACGGTGGCAGGGAGCGCATGTTGTGGTGCGGGGATAGGCCCCACACAGGTGGATTTCGTACTTGGGGTGGTCAAGGCCTACAGCACCCGTGTAGGCGAGGGGCCTTTCCCTACAGAGCTAAGAGATGCCTTAGGCGACCACCTTAGGGAGAAAGGAGGAGAATACGGGGCGACCACTGGTAGGCCTAGGCGTTGCGGGTGGTTTGACGCAGTGGCTGTCAAGCATGCGATACGGGTAAACGGGATGGGTGGTGTGGCCTTAACGAAGCTGGACGTTTTGACAGGCCTAAAGAAGCTCAAGATCTGTGTAGCCTACGAAGTGGACCAAAAGGTGACGGATGTCTTTCCTTATTCGACAGAGGAACTTTACAGGTGTAAGCCCGTTTATGAGGAAATGGAGGGTTGGACAGAAGACCTAAGGGGAAAACGGTCCTGGGGTGAATTGCCCCTTCAGGTCAAAAGGTATGCTGAGAGGATCCAGGAACTACTTGGAGTACCCCTTTTGTTGCTTTCCCTTGGGCCAAGTAGGGAGGAAACGGTGGCCTTGGGGACTCCTTTTTCTTTTGTGAGGGCTACTTCCGCCTTGGATATGCAGCGATGACCAAGAGCTCGAGCCTTTCATCAGTGTGGTTTTTCAAGGAATGGGCCGTACCTGCGGGAACTAGGACGAGGTCCTTTTCTTTTAACTCGCGTCTTTCCCCTTCGACCTCAATTAGCCCTCTACCTTTTAAGACGAAGAAGACCTCTTCTACAGGATCGATGTGTTCCTCGATCTCTTTACCTGGCGGCAGGACGGCATAGGCTATGTACTGTAGCCCTCGCAAGACGTTCTCAGTCAATAACCAACGGATGGTGGCCCCCTTTGATATGACCTCGGTGGTGCGTATCACATCTGGGTCATGTGGGTTCTTCACTATCATGACCTTTTGGCATTACCATAAGCGAGACTACAAGTCAAAGCTCTGGCCCTTAGGCCAATTTCCGAGGAGAGACAGAAGATGAAGAGGGATTTTATCTCCTTTTACGATTATACTGAAGAGGAACTTCACTTATTGCTTGAGCGGGCCAAGTGGTTGAAAGAGAGGAACAAAAGGGGAGAAGTATGGCGCCCTCTGGAGGGCAAAACCCTGGCCATGATCTTTGAAAAGCCTTCTACAAGGACAAGGGTGTCCTTTGAGGTAGGGATGTACCAGCTTGGGGGGAATGCCCTTTATCTTTCGGCACATGAGCTTCAGCTTTCACGTGGCGAGAGCATCGCCGACACAGCCAGGGTGCTTTCCCGGTATGTGGATGCTGTCCTCATACGGACCTTTGAACATTGGAAGGTAGAAGAGTTTGCGAGGTTTTCATCAGTTCCAGTCATAAATGGTCTAAGTGACCTATTGCACCCTTGTCAGATCTTAAGCGACATTTTTACCATTTGGGAAAAATTGGGGCGTTACAAAGGGGTGAAGGTGGCCTATATCGGCGATGGCAACAACGTGGCCAATTCTTGGATAGAAGGGGCTTCGAAGATGGGGATCGAGCTCCGCATAGCGTGTCCTCCAGGTTATGAACCTGATCAGGAAATCTTACAGAGGGCCTTACGGGAAGGGGCTAGGGTCCTTATCACCCATGACCCTAAGGAGGCCGTGAGGGAAGCTGAGGTCCTTTATACCGATGTATGGACCTCCATGGGACAAGAAGCCGAAAGGGAAAGGCGCCTTGAGGACTTTAAGGGGTATCAGATCAACGAGTCACTTTTGCGGTTTGCAAGGCACGAGGTCTTGGTCATGCATTGCTTGCCGGCCCATAGGGGAGAGGAGATAACAGATGAGGTGATGGATGGACCGCATTCAGTGGTCTTTGATCAGGCGGAGAACCGTTTGCATGTACAAAAGGCCATTTTAGAGTTCTTGATGAGGTGAGGCAGATGGAGGTCAGGAAGGTCGTATTGGCTTATTCAGGTGGGCTTGACACTTCGGTTATCCTCGCCTGGCTTAAGGAGCGTTATGGATGTGAGGTCATAGCCTATTGTGCGGATATAGGCCAGGGCGAGGATATGGAGGAGATCAAGCAAAAGGCCCTGGCCACCGGGGCTTCTAAGGTCTATATCGACGATAAAAAAGAGGAATTCGTGAGGGACTTTGTCTTTAAGGCCCTGAAGGCAGGTGCTATTTACGAAGGGGGGTACCTCCTCGGAACCGCGATAGCGAGGCCCCTTATCGCGAAAGGTCAGATGGAGGTGGCCAAAAAGGAAGGGGCCGATGCCGTTGCACACGGTGCTACTGGCAAAGGTAACGACCAAGTGAGGTTTGAACTAACCTACTACTGTTTTGACCCCAACATCAAGGTCATAGCCCCATGGAGGGAATGGGAATTTAAGTCGCGTAGCGACCTCATATCCTATGCCAGGAGAAAGGGTATACCGATACCTGTGAGTTTAGAGAGGCCTTACAGCTGCGATAGGAACCTCTTGCACATAAGTTATGAGGCAGGGATACTAGAGGACCCATGGCGGGAGCCTCCAGAGGACATCTTCACCATGACCGTTTCACCGGAGAAGGCACCGGACAAGCCCACTTATATAGAGATCGATTTCGAAAACGGTGTACCTGTAGCTGTGGACGGCGTGAAGCTTTCACCTGCAGCCCTCCTTGAGCACCTGAACCGCATAGGCGGGCAGAATGGGATCGGACGAGTCGATATAGTGGAAAACCGCTACGTGGGGATGAAGTCAAGAGGGGTATATGAGACACCTGGGGGAACGATACTACATGTGGCCCATAGGGCCTTGGAGTCTATAACCATGGACAGAGAGGTGATGAGGCTGAGGGATTCCTTGATACCTAAGATCTCCGAGCTCATATACTACGGTTACTGGTTTTACCCGGAGATGGAAGTCCTTTGGGAGTTTGTGGAAGCGACCCAGCGTGGTGTGACGGGTACCGTGAGGCTTAAGCTTTACAAGGGTAACTGCATAGTCGTTGGTAGGAAATCCCCGAAGAGCCTTTATCATCCTGATTTTGCTACCTTCGAAGAAGAAGAAGTTTACAACCAAAAAGATGCAGAGGGCTTTATACGTTTAAACGCATTGAGGATGAGGATAAGGAGGTTGATGGGTCTATGAGGCGTTATGATCCCCAACAGGTAGAACTGAAGTGGCAAAAGTTCTGGGAAGAGAAGAGGACCTTTGAGGTAAAGGAAGATCCTGCAAGGCCAAAGTATTATCTATTGGAGATGTTCCCTTATCCTTCGGGCCGTCTCCATATGGGACACATAAGGAATTATTCGATAGGGGATGTGGTGGCCAGGTACAAGAGGATGCAGGGTTTTAACGTCCTTCATCCCATGGGTTGGGATGCCTTTGGCCTTCCAGCCGAAAACGCGGCCATAGAACATGGGGTCCATCCTGCTAAGTGGACTTACGAGAACATAAACTACATGAAGGGACAGCTTAAACGTATGGGTTTCAGTTACGACTGGAAGAGGGAGATTGCTACCTGTGATCCTTCTTATTATCGATGGGAACAGCTCTTCTTCATCAAGATGTACGAAAGGGGTTTGGCATATAAGAGCCTTTCTGAGGTCAATTGGTGTCCAGGCTGTGAAACTGTCCTTGCAAACGAGCAAGTGGTGGGGGGGAGATGTTGGCGATGTGGCAGTGAAGTTGAAAAAAAAGAACTTGAGGGGTGGTTCTTGAAGATCACGGCCTATGCCGATGAGCTTTTGGAATTCTGCGACAAACTCCTCAAGGGATGGCCTGAAAAGGTCATCCTCATGCAAAAGAATTGGATCGGGCGGAGCGAAGGCGTAGAGGTGGATTTCCCTTTGGAGGGGAAAGCGGGGTCGATAAGGATATTCACCACTAGGCCCGACACCATTTTCGGTGTCACCTTTGTAGTCCTTGCTCCCGAACACCCCATGGTGGAGGAGCTTGTGAAGGGTACACCTAGGGAGGAGGAAGTAAAGGAGTTCGTACGAAGGGCTAAGAGGCAGGGCCTTCTCCTAAGGGAGGGAGAGTTTGAAAAGGAAGGGGTGCCCTTGGGTGCCTATTGTGTAAATCCCCTTACGGGTGAGCGCGTACCTGTATGGACGGCCAACTTCGTCCTCATGGAATACGGCACCGGTGCCATAATGGCAGTACCGGCCCATGACCAAAGGGATTTCGAATTTGCCAAAAGGTATGGCCTTCCCATAAAGGTGGTCATAAGGCCGAAGGACAGGGAGCTCCTTCCAGAGGCGATGACCGAGGCCTATACCGAGGATGGAATTATGGTCAATTCTGGCCATTTCGACGGCATGTCGAACCGCGAGGCGATGGAGAAGATCGTAGAGCTTATCGAAAAGAAGGGGATAGGCCAGCGGAAGGTCAACTATAGGCTCAAGGACTGGGGTATATCCAGGCAGAGGTACTGGGGGGCCCCTATACCCATCATATACTGCCCAAACTGTGGGACATTGCCGGTTCCCGAAGACGAACTCCCCGTGGTTTTGCCCTTAAAGGTGGAGATAACTGGCAAAGGGGGATCCCCACTTGCCCAGGTCCACGATTTCGTAAACACAAGGTGTCCTCGCTGCAACGGTTCTGCAAAGAGGGAGACAGACACCATGGATACCTTCGTGGAGTCTTCCTGGTACTTCTTGCGCTATGCTTGTCCTGACAACCACAAGGAACCCTTTGACGATAGGGTGAAGTACTGGATGCCTGTGGACCAGTATATAGGCGGTATTGAGCACGCAGTGCTCCATCTGCTTTATGCGCGTTTCTTCACAAAGGTCCTTAGGGACCTTGGATATGTGGATCTCGATGAGCCCTTTGAGAGGCTTTTGACCCAAGGCATGGTGATAAAGGACGGGGCAAAGATGTCAAAATCCAAAGGCAATGTCGTCGATCCAGATGAGATGGTACAACGTTACGGCGCAGATACAGTCAGGCTTTTTATCCTATTTTCAGCGCCCCCGGAAAAGGACTTGGATTGGAAGGACGAGGGTATAGAGGGTTGTTATCGTTTTCTCAATAGGCTTTGGAGGCTTTTCTTTGAAATAGCCCCAAAGTTGGCCGAAGGGGATCCTCCTCATGCCTTTACCTCAGAGGAGGTGGAGTTCTATAGGAGGATCCATTTGACCATTAAAAAGGTCACCGAGGACATAGAGAGGTTCCATTTCAACACTGCCATTGCCCAGATGATGGAGTGGACAAATTACCTCTACGAGTCCCTTCCCAAAGACATTAGACCCTCCTTATGGCGGGAGGCCTTGGAAAAGATGTGTCTCCTTTTACACCCCTTTGTGCCCCATATCACAGAAGAGCTCTGGAGCGAGGTTTTGAGGAGGGACCCCCCTCTTGTGGACCAGAGGTGGCCCATGTACGATCCTGAATGGGTGAAGGTCCCGGAGGTCACCGTAGTGGTACAAGTAAATGGCAAGGTCCGCGATAAGATCCAGGTGCCCGAAGACCTCCCTGAGGAGGAAGTAAAGAGATTGGCCCTCGAGACCCCTGGTGCAAGGCGCCACACCGAAGGCAAGACCGTGAAGAAAGTGGTTTACGTTCCAAAGAAATTGGTGAACATAGTATGCGAAGGCTAATAGCGCTCTTTTGCCTTTTGCTTGCTGGCTGTGGCTATAACCTTGGCCTGAGGCCACCGGATCTCCTTAAGGAGGTCCATATAGAAGAAGTCAAAGCAGAAGCCGATCCCAAGTTCAGTTCAGCCCTTTATAGGGCGTTGCGGGAAGAATTCCAATCAAAAGGCATAAAGGTGGTGCAAGGGGCTGAAAGGAGGCTAAAAGGTGAGGTCGTGGAGTTGAGGTTTGAACCCATTGCCTTCGACAGGAGCGCCTATGCCACCCAATATCGTGCCTCCGTGAACACAACTTTTAAACTCCTCCAAGGCGAAGAAGTCATTTGGTCCCTTTCGGGCTTAAGGAAGGAAAAGGTCTTTACAGCCAAAGGGGCACCTGCTCTGGATGAACACCTTTTAACTAAAGCTTTGGAAGAAATAGCACGCGATATAGCCCACGAACTTTACCTCAGGCTTCTAATAGCAGGCTTCCGCTGCCCTTGCGCACAATAAAAATAGTCAAGCCAAGACGGGGGTAATTCTTTTAGATAGAGCCCCATTTGGATAAAAGGCAACCAGAGGGGCCGAGTGGGTTCCTTCAAGAGCTTCATACCTGCTTCTTCTGGGGTCCTGCCTCCCTTTTTGTGATTACAAGCCTTACAACAAGTGACCACGTTCGTCCAATCCGTAACCCCACCTTTAGAACGGGGTATCACGTGGTCACATGTTAGTTCTTCAGGAGGCAAGACCTCACCACAATACTGACATCTAAAACCATCACGTAGATAAACGTTGTAGCGGGAAAACCTCACCCAGGGGGGTTTGACCTTTACATAACGGAGAAGCCTGAGTATAGAAGGGAGCTTAAAACTACAAGAGACCGACCTCACCTCCTTGTCATATTCCTCAAGAACCTCAGCCTTTTTCAAGAACACAAGCACCAAGGCCTTCTTCCAAGATACTACCCTCAAAGGTTCATAGGTGGCATTCAATAAAAGGGCAGGATACCGCATCGGAAACTATTAAAGACGATCCGACAAAAAGGTGTCAAGATCGTAAAACACAAGGACACCTTTATACCATCACCTTTTGAGCCGCTCCAGGAAAGCGTAACTTGACTTATATAAGGAAAATACTGTATACAGTACCCCACATGAGGTTGAGGATACGGAGAGGAGAGCCTTTAAGGAAGAAGGTCTATCGGCATCTACGGGACATGATCCTTTGTGGGTTGTTGTCGCCAGGGGAGCGCTTGGTGGAGACGAAGATCGCGCAATTACTGGGGGTGTCGCGAACGCCTGTGAGGGAGGCGCTTCACAGTTTGGAGGTCGAAGGGTTGGTCGAGGCGAGGCCTCGTCTCGGTTATGTGGTAAAGGCCATAAGTGAGAAAGAAGTAGAGGAGATTTGTGAGATAAGGGTAGCTATCGAAGGGATAGCCATCAAGTGGGCCCTTGAGAGGAACAAAGAGAAGCTTATCAAGGGGCTTGAAAGGAACTTGGCCTTGAGCGAGCGGAGGTTGGCCAAAGGCGGTCCAAAGGTCTTTGTGGACCTTGATGCCCAGTTCCACGAGGTGATTGCCCGTTCGAGTGGGAGTGAGCGTCTTGTGGAGATGGCCCAGATGTTACGGCGTCACATGTTGAGGTACAGGATAGAGAGCATCTACGTAATGGACAACGTCCTTAGGGCCCTTGAAGGGCATAGGGCCATTTTAAAGGCGGTAAAGGAAGGGGACGAAGTCGAAGCCTTTGAGGCCTTAAAAAGGCATATAGAACAGTCTAAAGAGGACATCTTGCGGTACGCTTTCCGTCAGAGGGAAGTAGCGGAGGGGGTGTTTAAGCGTTGATACTGGAAATCAAGTTTTACGGCAGAGGTGGACAAGGGGTTGTGATGGCATCTCAGATGTTGGCCGAGGCCTTTTTCAGGGCAGGTTTTTACCCGCAATGCTTTTCGGTGTTTGGGGGCGAAAGGAGGGGAGCGCCTGTTGAGGGTTTTTTAAGGGTGTCAAAGGAGAGGATAAGGCTCCGTTGTGGGATCACAAACCCGGACCATCTGGTGTTGATGTCAGTGGATCTCTTCGTTCCTGAGCTTTTCTGCTCGATAAAGGAGGGCGGACTGGTTTTGGTTAACTCAAAAGGACTACCTTATGAACTTTTGGCCTCCAAGGGCAACTTGAAGCTGGCACATGTGGATGCCCAAGGTATAGCTGATTCAGTAGGCCTTGGTAGGGCCATAAACACAGCCGTTTTAGGGGCTTACTGCAGATTGTTGCCTGAGTTAGACCTTGAGGTGCTCCGTCAGGTGGTACGGGAGAGCGTGCCGGCGAAGGTGGAGGAGAACCTCAAAGCCCTGGAATTGGCTTACCAAGAGGTCACACTGGTGGAGTGAGGTGGTGGAGCTAAAGGACATCGTCCCTGTATCGGAGGAGAGCACTGTCTTTTTTAAGACGGGCAGGTGGAGCCCATATAAGGCAGCTTTTGAGGAGAAGATATCGCCTTGCACGGAGGCCTGTCCTGTAGGGACAGATATACCTGAAGTCATGTGGTATGTGACCCAAGGGCTTTTCGACGAGGCCCTTGCGTTGCTCTTGGAAGAGAACCCCCTTCCTGGTGTGTGCGGAAGGGTGTGTTTCCATCCTTGCCAAGGGGCCTGTAACAGGTTGGACTTGGACAAAGGGTTGAAGATAAGGGAGGTAGAGAGGGCGGTAGCGGACCTCGGGAAGGCCCTTCCGCAGGCCCCTGTGTCCTTTAGGGATGTAAAGGTGGCCGTAGTGGGTTCAGGGCCAGCTGGGATATCTGCGGCTTACTTTTTGAGGAAGCTTGGTTACAGCGTAGAGGTTTTCGAGAGGAAAGGCCAGGCCGGAGGGATGCTTAGGTTTGGGATTCCGGAGTACAGGTTGCCCAAGGCAGTACTTGAACGCGAATTGCAAAGGCTTATCCCTTTGGGGATAAGGTTCAACTTCGAAGTATCCCTTGACGGACAAGGGATTGAAAGGCTCCTCGGAGAATATGCAGCGGTGGTCTTATCGACAGGGCTTTGGTCACCACGGAGACTTGGCCTTAAAGGCGAAGGACTCAAGGGTGTTTATTACGGCATCCATTGGCTTTCTGAACCGCCGAAGTTGGACCAGGCCCCGCGTTCCGTAGTGGTCATAGGCGGGGGAGACGTGGCAGTAGACGCTGCGAGGGTCTCAAGGCGTCGCTTTCCCCATGCGGTCGTAAAGATAGTAGCCCCAGAACAAGAAGGTGAATTCCCTGCCTTGCCCGAAGGCTTAAGCGAAGCTGTTGAAGAGGAGATAGAGGTAATCGGGGGGTTTAAGCCCTTAGAGTTCAGAGGAGACGATAGGCTAAAAGGCGTGGTTTTCGAAAGGGTAAGGGTACAGAAGGAGGAGTTGAGCGGCCAATACCTGTTTATACCCGTTGGTGGGATTATGGAACTTGAGGCCGAACTGGCCATAATCTGTGCCGGACAGACCTTCGACAAAAGGTCGATCCCTGAAGGGGTCCTCGGGGAAAAGGGCAGGCCCTTGGTTGACCGCTACGGTAGGACCACCCTTAGGGGGTTATACCTTGCAGGAGACCTCACGGCCTCAAGGCCTACGGTAGTTGAGGCGCTTTCCTCTGGTAAGAGGGTTGCCCTTGCCATACATGCTGAGCTTTTAGGGGAAGACCCCGAGGTGCTTTTTTCGGAGGTTAGGCTAGGGGAGGGGAAAGGGATTTCCTTCAGGGGGTTAAACGGGAAGCACAAGACCTTGAGGAAGGTGGCTAGACCCAAGGAAACGGCCCGTCTTCTGGTGGAGAGGGTGTGGGATACACCGGAACCGAAGAGGCTTCCCCTTGGGGAGAGGATTTCTACCTTTTTAGAAGTCAACCTTGGGATGTCCGAGAGCCAAGCGATGGAAGAGGCAAAGAGGTGTCTGGTATGTGGCAAGTGCGTAAAGTGCGATCTCTGTTTTCTTTGTTGTCCGGACCTTGCAGTGATAAAAGGTGAACGTTATCGATCAGACGAGGACTACTGTAAGGGATGTGGTATCTGTGTTGAGGTTTGTCCGAGGAACGTATGGGAGCTTGAGGGATGAAGAAGCTCCTTACGGGAAATGAGGCCATCGCTTTGGCCGTAAAACTCTGCAGGGTGGACCTTGTAGCTGCCTATCCCATTACCCCTCAGACGCCTATTTACGAAAAGCTAGCCCAATGGGAGGCAGAAGGTGTGTTAGGTGGGGTGATGGTACGTGTGGAATCCGAGCATAGCGCTATGGCCACCTGCATTTCGGCAGCTATGACAGGACTTAGGGTATTTACGGCTTCCTCTTCACAGGGCATAGCCCTTATGCATGAGATGCTCCATTTTGCTGCCGGTAACCGCGTCCCGGTGGTCATGGCCTGTGTGAACCGTGCCTTGGCCATCCCTTGGGCCTTTGGTAGCGACCAAATCGATACCCTCTCTCAGAGGGACACAGGTTGGATCCAGTTTTATTGCGAAGACGCCCAAGAGGCCTTGGACACGGTCATAGAGGCGTATAGGGTTTCCGAATCAACCATGTTGCCTTCCATGGTGGTGATCGACGGCTTCTTTACCTCCCACCTGATGGAGCCTGTGGATGTTCCCTTACAGGAGGAAGTAGACGCCTTTTTGCCTCGCCCTTCCTTTCCCTCGAGGTTCGATTTCCAAAGGCCGGCCTTCCTTTCGAACGTGGTCGGTCCTAAGGACTACTTTAGGTTCCGCCATAGGCAGTTCCTGGACATGAAAACGGCCAAGAGGGTGGTGGCAGAGGTTGACAGGGCCTTTAGAGAGACCTTCGGACGGGGCTACGGAGTGGTTGAACAGCTATACACGGAAGACGCCGATTTGGTCCTTGTCACCTCTGGTGCTTTGACAGGCACCGCAAGGGTTGTGGTGGAAAGGCTCCGTCAGAAAGGGGAAAAGGTGGGGCTTTTGAAGGTGAAGCTCTTTCGCCCTTTCCCGAAAGAAGAAGTGAGGCAGGCTCTGAAGGGCAAGAAGAAGGTGGGAGTAGTGGACAGGAACGTGTCCATGGGTTGTGGTGGGATCTTCTGTGAGGAGGTGAAAGCTGCCCTTTACGGTGTCGATGAAGGACCAAAGGTAGCCAATTACATAACGGGTTTGGGGGGTCTTGACGTGCCCCCAGAGCTTGTAGAAGCCATGATAGAGGACCTTGAACAGAGGGAGGTCTTCGAGGAGCCGATATGGATTGGAGCTATTTAAGTGAAAAGTTCCCCGAAGAGGGGTTAAGACCTGGACATTTTGCTTGTCCGGGGTGTGGGATGGCCCTTGCTATAAGGCTTGTCCTAAAAGCAGTGGGGAGGTGTATCGTCGTGGCCATTCCCGGATGTAATGCCGTAATTGGCAATACCTTCCCATATAGCGCCTTCCATTACCCTGCCTTTCATTCAGCTTTTGAGATAGCTGCTCCTACTGCAGGGGGGATATCCCGAGGCTTGAAGCTTAAGGGGATGGGATATGTGCCGGTTGTGGCCTTTGCCGGTGATGGAGGCACCTTCGACATAGGCCTACAGGCCCTTTCAGGGGCATGTGACCGCAATGAAGACCTGATTTACGTATGTTTGGACAACGAGGCCTATATGAACACGGGAATACAATCGAGTTCTTCCACTCCACCTTTTGCCTGGACTATGACGACCCCTTTGGGGAGATCTGGGGTAAAAAAGCGGATAATGGAGATAGTGGCTGCTCATAGGATCCCGTATGCTGCAACGGCTTCCATCGGCTTTCCTTCAGATCTCATGGAAAAGGTAAAAAAGGCCACTGAGTTCAGGGGAACACGCTTCCTTTACATACTTACACCCTGTCCCACAGGTTGGAGGATGCCCGAACACCTTACGATAAAGGCTGCCCTTTTGGCAGTCCACTGTAAGGTCCATCCCCTATATGAAATTGTGGAGGGCAATTATAGGCTGAACGTCATGCCTTTAGGGTTACCGATCCGGGATTACCTGTCCATTCAGGGCAGGTACCGGCATCTTAAGGAGGATCAAGTCGAGGTCCTCCAGCAAGAGATAGATCGGGATTGGGACAGACTCCTCAGGTTATGTCAATGAGTTCAGGGGTGCGTTCAGTTAGGGAGGCCTTCTGGAATTCCTTTGACAAGTTGTTGGACGCTATGGCCTTTTTGTCCTGCCTTATCATCGGCTTCAGCGTCCTTTCAGTGTGTTACTCGGTGGTCATGAGGTACTTCTTCAAAAAACCACCCATTTGGGTGGTACAAACGTGTGAGTATTCCCTTCTGTGGTCTGTCTTCTTGGGGGCAGCATGGCTCTTGAGGGAGAAAGGTCATGTAGTGGTTGACATCGTCTACTCTCGGATCGGTCCTAGGGCCAAGGTTTGGTTAAACCTTTTCATCTTCCTTATAGGTGGGTTATGCAGTTTGACCTTGACCTTTTTCGGAGTGGAACACGTCCTGGAGTGCATCTTCAAGGGGATAAAGGACGTAAGGGCCGTTACGGTACCCAAGCATTACGTGTTTTCTATCCTGCCTGTAGGCGCAGGGGTCTTGACCTTACAGTTCTTCAGGATGTGGTTTCAGGAACTTAAAAAACTGAGGTGAGCCTCACGTGGAGTGGTGGGAGGTATTAGTCCTGCTCTTCGGTTCTATGGTGGCTGTATTGCTCACTGGGTTGCCTGTGGCCTTTTCCTTTTTGTTGGTGAACTTGGTAGCCGCTTACTTTTTCCTAGGAGGGATAGCAGGCCTTGCGACCGCTACTTCGGCCATCTTTTCCTCCCTTACGACCTTTACGCTCCTTCCGGTGCCCTTTTTCATCCTGATGGGTGAGGTGATATTCCACTCGGGGATAGGCCTTCAGGCCATAGACGTGGTGGACAGGTGGTTGGGGAAGGTGCCCGGTAGGCTCAGCATAATGGCTATCCTTACTGGTACCATGTTTGCTGCCCTTAGCGGTTCTACGATAGCGAATACAGGTCTTCTAGGGACTTTGCTTTTGCCCGAAATGCGCAAAAGGGGATACAGCAAGACCCTCAGCATGGGTCCCATAATGGGTATAGGGGGTGTGGCTATGCTCATTCCTCCTAGCGCCCTGGCGGTCGTATTGGCAAGCCTTGGGAAGATGGACGTAGGAAGGCTACTCATAGCTGGGATAATTCCAGGGGTGCTTGTGGCATCCCTTTACCTCTCATACGTGGTCTTGGCTTGCCTGATCAAACCTTCCTTAGCTCCCTCCTACGAGGTACCCAAGGCCCCATGGAGGGAGCGGTTGGCGTATACCGCCAAGTACTTCCTGCCTTTGGGATTCATCATCTTCATGGTCATAGGGGTGATCTTTTTGGGAATAGCCACCCCGACCGAGGCCGCAGCAACTGGAGCCCTGGGGGCAGCCGTTTTGGCCTTATTCTATAGGAAGCTTTCATGGGAGGCGATAAAAAAATCCTTATTGGGGACCGTAAGGCTTTCCACCATGATATTTATGATAATTGCAGCCTCAGACATCTACAGCCAGATCCTCGCCTATACAGGTGCTGCTCCTGGATTGGTAAGTTTCGTCTTGGGACTCGATATTCCACCTATATGCGTCATTTTCGGCATGATGATCGTGTTGATAATGCTAGGATGTTTTATGGAGACTATCTCGATAATGATGATTACAGTTCCTGTATTTATGCCGATTGTTAATGCCCTTGGTTTTGATCCGATTTGGTTTGGCGTTCTTATGTTGATTAACCTCGAATTAGGTTTCCTTACTCCACCTTTTGGCATGTTGCTCTTTGTGATGAAGGGAATCAGTGGTGAAGACACTACGATGTCTGATGTCTGGAAAGCAGCTTTACCTTTTGTGGTGGCTGACCTTGTGGGCATATTGGTTTTGATATGTTTTCCGCAACTAGCATTATTTTTGCCTGATATGATGGGAAGAATAAAATAGAGAGGAGGTGTCACATGGGTTTAAAAGGTAGGTTTGGGTGTCTGTTTTTGGTGTTATTGTTTTGTTTCTTTTTGGGGGTAGGGACCTCAGGGGCAAAAGAGGTGTTGAAGGCTGTTACCGCTTGGCCTAAGCCCACCACCGACAACCAGGCTTTCTTCATCTTCCTGGACATTTTAAACAAAAAGCTGCAAGCCCAAGCCCCTGATCAGTTAGAGGTGAAATACTTAGGTGGCCCAGAGGTGATAAAGAGTGCCGAACAAGTACAGGCCTTGCAAAAGGGTGTGGTGGACATGTGTTTCACCACCAATGCCTATTATGTATCCCTTTTGCCAGAGGTGGACGTTTTGAAGCTTTCTCCTTTTACTCCTTCTGAAGAACGTCAACGTGGTGCTTGGGCCTTCATGAACAGACTCCACGAGGAGAAATTGGGTATCCATTACCTTGCTAGATTGGGGTTGGGCATAAAGTTTCACCTATACCTGAGCAAAAAGCCCATACAAAAGGCTGACCTGAGCGGTCTTAACATAAGGGTATCTCCCATGTACCTGCAGATGGTGAAGGCCCTGGGGGGCAACCCCGTGGTGATACCCCCTACGGAGGTTTACACGGCCTTACAGACAGGGGTAGTGGATGGTTACTGCTGGCCCTCGGTAGGCATCATGGACTGGGGGTGGCAAAAGCTGACGAAATTCGTGGTAGAGCCTGGTTTTTACCAAGTTCCAAACCCCCTTTTAGTGAACCTTAAGGTATGGCAAAGGCTCCCCGAGAATTTGAGAAAATTGATCACGGAGGCGGCAATTGAAGCCGAGAAGGAGGCGGTTAAGTACTTCCAAGAGCTCGAGAAGGCCGAACGGCCTAAACTCCTTAAAGAAGGCATACAGGTCATAGAGTTGCCCCCCGCGGAAAGGGAGAAGTTCTTGAAAACGGCCTATGACGCCGCTTGGGGCGAGCTTCTGGAGAAGTGCCCACAAAATGGTCCAGAGCTTAAGAAGTTGTTCAGTAAGTAACTAAAAGGCCCATCCCCAATACATGCCTTTCTGCCAATCGGCCCCCACAAAGGGGGCCTTTTTCTACTTGTCATAAAGTGGAAATTTAGAGAACACGGGTTGTTTAAATCGACCGAAAACCGGAGGACCCCTCTTATGCGCAAAAGTTGACAAGGGCCGTTTTTTCGTGATAAAAATCAAAAAAAGGTTTTTCATACGTGGAAAGGAAGCGTCACAGGTCCCAAAAGGGGCGGAGGTGACGCGGAAAGGAGGGGTGGATGAGGAGAGGGTTGTTTTTAATGTTTAGCGTAGGGTTTATTTTGGTTTTTTCCCTTTCGTTTAAGGTTTACGGTAAGGCTATTGAGTTGATCTATGCCAATTTCTTTCCACCGGTCCATGTCCATGCAAAGCTTGGCGAGGAGTGGATAAAGGAGATAGAGAAGCGGACCGGAGGGCAGGTTAAGATCACGTATTTTCCTGGTGGGGCTCTGCTCAAGGGAGACCAGATATACGATGGGGTGCTGAAAGGCGTGGCGGATATAGGGATGAGTTGTTTTGCCTACACAGCTGGTCGTTTCCCAGCCATGGAAGCCATAGACCTGCCCATGGGTTATACCAGTGGACGTATGGCGACTTGGGTCATAAATGAATACTTCAAAAGGGTTAACCCTAAGGAGCTTGCAGAAGTAAAGGTCCTTTACCTCCATGCGCATGGCCCTGGGCTCTTACATTCTAAAAAATTGGTTCAGAAGCTTGAGGATCTGAAAGGTCTTAAGATCCGTTCCACGGGTTTCAGTGCTAAAGTGGCCCAGGCCTTGGGAGGGGTTCCGGTGGCCATGCCTCAAGGTGAGACCTACGAGGCCTTACAGAAAGGGGTGGTTGATGCGACCTTTAGCCCCATGGAGGTGCTTAAGGGCTGGAAGCAGGCAGAGGTGATCAAATACACTGTGGAGTGTTATGGGGTCGGTTACACTACGGGCATGTATGTGGTGATGAACAAGAAAAAGTGGGATTCTTTGCCGGACAGCGTCAAGAAGGTCTTTGAAGAAGTTTCCCAGGAATGGATAGGTAAACACGCCAAGGCGTGGGACGATGCCGATAAGGAAGGGCGCGAATACACCTTGAGCTTGGGCAATAAGATCATTCCCTTGAGCCCTGAAGAGAACAAGAGGTGGGCCGAGGCTGCACGTCCAGTGATAGACGAATACGTGAAGGCCATATCAGCAAAAGGTGTCCCAGGTGAAGAGTACGTGAAGTTGATAAGAGACCTCATTGCTCAATTCAAATAATCGAGTGCAAGGAGGAATGTCTGCCTCGGAGGAGGGGAGATCTCCCCTCCTCCTTTTTGGAGGGAACACATGTTTGATTTGTTGAGGTTAATTGAGGCTTTATCCAGGTGGTTGAACAAGGCGGCTGGTTGGGCGCTAGTGGGGATGACGGGACTCACATGTGCTGATGTGGTGCTCAGGGCTTTCCGTAGGCCCATAGTTGGGACGTATGAACTGGTTAGTTTTTTGGGAGCAGTAGTGATCGCTTTTGCTTTGGCTGAGACCACCTTAAGGCGGGGACATGTGGCGGTTGAGGCTTTGGTCAAGCGTTTTCCAGCTAGGTTACAGGGTTTGATCTACGTGGTAACCCATTTGCTCAGCCTTTTGCTTTTCCTCTTGATAGCCTACGAATGTTGGACCTATGCAGGGGACTTGAGGAAGAGTGGAGAGGTATCCCTGACCCTTAAGCTTCCCTTTTACCCTGTCATGTATGGGATATCCATATGCGCCCTTGTAGTCTGTTTGGTATTGATAGGGGACATGCTCCTTATGGCCTTGAGGGGACCCCTTAGATGGTATTATTGGGAGGAGGAAGGATGAGTCCCACTACTGTAGGTTTAGTGGGCATTGTGCTGTTGTTGGTCTTATTGTTTTCCCGGATGCCTGTGGGGTTTGTTATGGCCCTCGTGGGCTTTTTGGGGTTTTCCTACCTTGTTGACTTCAGGGCCGCCTTGAGCATATTGGGGAAGGACATCTTCTCCACCTTTGCCTCCTATAGTTTCACTGTCATCCCCCTTTTCATACTCATGGGGCAGATCGCCTTTTACTCGGGCATAAGCAGGAGGCTCTACGATACAGCTTATGCCTTCCTCGGGCATCTCCCTGGGGGACTTGCCATAGCCACTGTTTGGGCCTGTGCAGGCTTTGCGGCCATATGTGGGTCCACCAATGCCTCAGCAGCCACTATGGCCACCGTTGCCCTGCCGGAGATGAAACGCAGAGGGTACGATAGGAGGCTTGCCACAGGCGTAGTAGCAGCTGGGGGAAGTTTGGGGATATTGATCCCCCCAAGCGTGATCTTCATCGTTTACGGAATAGCTACAGAGCAATCGATAGGTAAACTATTTCTTGCCGGCATCTTGCCTGGGCTTGTGCTTTCGGGGATGTTTTGCCTTACTGTTTACCTCTGGTCGATCATGCGTCCGGAAGTAGCCCCACGGGGGGTCAAGGTTGGTTGGAAGGAGAAGGTAAGGTCCCTTAGTGGGGTCGTGGAGACCCTGATACTCTTCTTTTTGGTCATGGGAGGGTTATTTGCAGGTTTCTTCACCCCTACGGAGGCAGGGGCAGTGGGAGCAGGTGGTGTGATAGTGTTGGCCCTTATAAGGAGGAGGTTAAGCTGGCAGGGGTTCGTCCAAGGGGTGATGGAATCGACTAGGATAGCCTGTATGGTCCTGATGATCGTAGCGGGTGCTACCGTCTTTGGGCATTTCCTAGCTATAACCCGTATCCCCTATGAACTTGCAAGTTGGGTATCAGAGCTTCCCCTTCCCCCTTGGGCCATAATGGCCCTTATTATCCTGGTGTACCTTATAGGAGGCTGTTTCTTGGATGCATTGGCTCTCATTCTCTTGACGATCCCCATATTTTATCCCATTGTCACCTCCCTCGGTTTCGATCCTATATGGTTTGGGGTCATCATAGTGCTGGTGACGCAGATGGGCGTTATTACCCCTCCGGTCGGCCTTAACGTATATGTGGTGAGCGGGGTAGCAAAAGATGTGCCCCTTGAGGAGATATTCAAGGGGGCGTTGCCCTTTTTGATTTCACTTGTAGTACTTGCGTTGTTGCTTATCCCCTTCCCGAAGCTAGCTTTGTTTTTACCTAGTTTAGTAAAATAAGGCTATGCAAAGGGCAACGGAGCGCTTAAAGGAAATTTCAAGAGACCCCTTACGTTTTCTCAAGGCAACAAAAGGAGAAAAGCCTTTAATCGGTGTAACCCCTGGAGATGTGCCGCATGAGCTCATTACAGCGGCAGGGCTTCATCCGGTAGTTGTCTTTGGTACCAACGAACCCGTTAAATTTGCTGGGGCCCTTATGCCCGACAACACCTGTTCCCTGGCAAAGAGTTGCCTAGAGCTAGCCTTAAACCAGGGAAGGGACTTATTCGACGGCTTTGTGGTCTCCCAACTGGACGACACAACCCAGCACCTTTCAGACATATGGGAGAGACGCTCCGTTGGCAAGTTCTTTCATAAGTTTTTGCCCCCCCGTCAGTTGTCGAGACCCTCGGCCTTTGAGTGGTTTAGGAAGGAGCTGGAGCGATTTAAAGGGGCCCTTGAGAGGTTTATTGGCCGTCGTATCCAAGAGGCAGATCTTTGGAATGCCATAAAGGCTTACAATCGTAACCGAAGGCTTTTGGCGGAGTTGTATGACCTGAAGAGGAAAAAGCCTGGCCTTTTGGGAAATCGACTCTTCTTTGACATAGTGAAGGCGTCCTTTTACATGGAAAAAGACGAACACTCCGGTCTTTTGGAAGAGGTCCTTGAAGACCTTAAAGGGAAAAAAGCAGTAAGTGAGGAATTGATCCCCATTGCGCTAGCGGGTATCGTCGTAGAACCTCAAGGGATATGGGAGTTGTTTGACGAAGTAGGGTTGAATGTAGTATGTGACAACCTACTGTCGTGTTCAAGGTACATAACCTCCTTTGTCCCCGAAGAGGGGGATCCGCTTGAAGCTCTTACCCGTGCCCATTTCCAGAAGCCCAATTTCAGCCCCATACATGACTCCCCTTGGAGGATGATAGATGACCTTGTGGAGATGGTTAAGGCCTACGGGGCAAAGGGGCTTATCTACATACACCTTCAATATTGTGAATCCCAGGACTTCGACCTGCCCGATATAAAGCGGAGGATGAGGCTTGAGGGGATCCCTATGTTGGTCCTGACCACTGAGTTCCAAACCAAGCACCTCTCCCTGATGAAGACGCGCATAGAGGCTTTCAAGGAAAGCGTCTTGGAAGGAAAGCATGAACAGTAGAGAACTTGGCCGAAAGCTCACCGAAGAATACCTGAGTGCAGCTCGTAACGCTCGAGAGGTCGGTAAGTTTGTGGCCTACACGACAGCTGTATCACCAGTGGAGATCCTCGTGGCCCATGACATCATCCCTATATACCCCGAAAACCACGCCGTTTCCCTTATAACAAAGCGGTTGTGTTCAGAACTTTCAGAGGCGATAGAACGTCAGGGTTACACCTCCCATCTTTGTGCCTATGCTAGATGTGACCTAGGTTTCCGGGAAACGGGGAAGAGTCCCACAGGGGGTATACCTGATCCGGATTTCCTACTGGCCTGTAACGCACAGTGTTTTACCTTGGTCAAATGGTTCGAAGTGCTTGCCAGGAGGTATCGAGTCCCGCTCTTTGTCTTCGACACGCCTCAGTGGATAAGGGATGAAGCAGCAAGACGGGACATCTTGTCTTACTGTGTGAGACAATTAAGGGAACTCATATCTTCTTTGGAAGAACTCACAGGGAGGCCCTTTGATTACGATAGGCTTAGGGAGGTGATAAGACTCTCAGATGAAGCATGTCGGCTCTATAGGAAATTCCTCGACATGGCCTCCCATAAGCCTTCGCCTATCACCATCTTTGACGCCTTGATCCATATGGCCATCATCGTCTACTTAAGGGGTACTCCTCAGGCTGTCCTTTATTATCGTACCCTAGTGGAAGAAATCGAACAAAAGGCAAAAAAAGGGGAGGCCGCCGTAAAAGGCGAGAGGTTTAGGCTCTACTGGGAGAACTTACCCATATGGTTCAAGTTCCGAGATCACTTCGAACTATTGGCCTCTTATGGAGCGGCGATCCTCACATCCCTTTACGTTCACGACTGGGCTCACGAGTTTGACCTAGAAAAGGATCCTCTTGTGACCCTGGCGGAGAACTACGTATCGGGTTTCTCGAACGTCACACTCGAAGAGAGGGCCGATATGGCCTACGAACTCTTCAAACGTTATGACTTGAACGGTATGATCATGTTCATAAACCGGAGCTGTAAAGCTGTGTCCTTTGCCGTTCACGAGTTGAGGGATTTGCTAACTCAGAAAACAGGCATCCCAGCCTTGGTCTTTGAGGCAGATATGGGTGATCCACGTTTTTACTCGGAAGCCCAGGTAAGGACTCGGATAGAGGCCTATTTAGAGCTCCTGGAGGAACTCAACAGATGAAAGTAGGTGTAGTAGTCGACAAGCGTTATATGCTCCACCAAATGGGCCCTTTTCATCCTGAAAGTCCCAAAAGGCTTGAGGCCATATATAAGGCCATAGAGTCCCTTGGACCTATTTACGAGTTGATTGAGCCAAGGCCTGCAACCTACGAAGAACTCCTATGGGTGCATGAGGCATCCTACGTCGAACTTATAGCTTCCACTTCGGGCAAACCCCATGTACAGCTTGACCCAGATACATCTACATGTCCCTATAGCTATGAAGTAGCCCTTTTGGCAGTGGGTGGGGTTCTTGAGGCTGTAGATTGGTCCTTAAGGCAGGGGCAGGGGAGGGCCTTTGCCTTAGTGAGGCCGCCTGGACACCATGCCGAAAGAGATCGTGCGATGGGTTTTTGCCTCTTCAACAACGTAGCCGTCGCTGCCAGGTACGCACAACGCGTCCACGGGTTAAGGAAGGTCCTAATTGTAGATTGGGATCTCCATCACGGCAATGGTACCCAAAAGGCCTTCTGGGAGGACCCGACAGTGCTTTATTTTTCAACCCATCAGTATCCATATTATCCTGGCACCGGGCACTATAAGGAGATCGGAGATGGGGAAGGTAAGGGTTTCACTGTGAACTGTCCCCTGAGGATAGGTTGTGATGACCTTGACTACGCCAACCTCTTTCGCCACCACCTTTTGCCTATTGCAAGGAAGTTTAACCCTCAATTGATATTGGTCTCGGCAGGCTTTGACCCCTACTACAGGGATCCCCTGGGTGGGATGAAGGTGACCGAAAGGGGATTTTGGCGTTTGACTGACCTATTGTTGAGTCTGGCAGCCGAACTAGGCGTTCCTATTGTGTTTGCACTTGAAGGGGGTTATCACGTAGAAGGGCTAGCAAGATGTGTCGAATACGTCCTAAGGCGTCTAGCCGACGAGATGCTTTTCGATGGCAAAGCAATCATGAAGGAGGAGGACCAGGCCTTGGGGCGTATCCGGCAGCTTCTTGATACCTTTAGGGAACCGCTTAGGCCTTATTGGGATTTGGGTTGATCGTCCACACTGTTTATGAATTCCTTTAAGGCTTTTGCTTCTCTGAAACGCGGGAACCTACGGCGGGGTACCTTTATTGTTTTACCCGTACGGGGGTTTTTCCTAGAAAACTCCTTATGTTCCCTGACGAAGAATATCCCGAAGTCCCTGAGTTCCACCTTTTCCCCTTTTATAAGCGCCTCTTCAAGCCCTTCGAAGACCGTATCCACTATGACTTTTGCCTCCCTTTGGCTTATGTCCATTTTTTTGGCAAGTTCAGCAATCAACTGGGATTTGTTCATCTGGCTTACCTCCTTCAGAGGACGTTCTTTTTTACGTAGTCAACACCCCTTTTGAAGATCTCAAGCCCTTGGCCCACTTCGGGCAGAGGTTCTCTCTTCCACCTAGGATGGTTGGTGAAATGTAAAAAGGCCTCAGGGTGAGGCATCATCCCGAAGATCCTCCCTGTGGGATCACATATCCCTGCTATGGCCCCTTGAGAGCCATTGGGGTTTAAGGGGTATTCCATAGTGGGGTTATATTGAGGGTCGCTGTACTGGAGGACCAACTGGCCGTTTTTGCTTAACAGTTCCAATAAGGAGCTGTCCTTAAAAACGAACTTGCCTTCCCCATGTCTTACAGGCAGGTAAAGGCCTTTGAGCCCCTCGGTAAAAACACACCTTGAGGGGTTCACCTTCAGCCATACCCATCGGTCCTCAAAACGTCCAGAGTCGTTAAAGGTAAAACTTGCCTGCTGTTCTCCATAAGGCACCCCTAAGGCAGGTATCAGGCCCATTTTCACCAATAATTGGAAACCGTTACATATCCCTAAGATCAAGCCCCCGTTTTCGATGAACTCCACTAAGTGATCCCAAAGGCGTTCTCCCGTTGCCTTTATCCGCGCATAGCGGAACCTATGGGCACAGGCCTTGGCAGCCCCTAGGTCATCCCCGTCAAGGAACCCACCTGGAAAACACAAGATATGAAAACGCCTTATGTCCACTCCCCCTTCGAAGAGTTCATATAGGTAAACAATAGAGACATCTGCCCCGACTAACCTTAAGGCATAGGCCGTCTCATATTCGCAGTTTATCCCGTTTCCCGCCAAAACCAAGGCCTTAACTTTGCCCATCTCCCTTGTCCTTGGACTTAGGGAATAAATAGAGGGACAAAAGGCCGATCAAGGTCAACACCCCGCCTGCAAAGACCACCTTCGCTCCTGGGTCCCGTGAGACCTGAAGCCCAGTCCAATAACGGAGTTCCCCACCTTTGAAATACAACTTCATACCTTCGACCTCCATTTGCCCTTCCCTTATAACCCATAAGCCTTTCGGTGGACCTTTGCCAAAAAGGACCACGTAAGCACCCTGCGGGACTTCATCGGGATTGCCCACCAACTTCATCACCCCAAGGCTAAGTCCTTCCCCCAAAGAGAAGATCTCGCCTTTTGAGAGGGATACGTCTAAGGTCTCACCTTTGTGGTGGATTTGGAACTTAACCTTTTGCGACTTACCGTAAGAGGACTGGTAAAAGGTAAAGCCCTCAAAGGTAAGGGGATGGTTTACCCTCACCTTTGCCCTTTCAAGAAGTGTCTTCTGCCCGCTTTTAAGCGTAAGGTAACTTACGAAGTCCTTAGGTGTCCCATTGGGCCAAAATTCCACTTCAAACCTTTCACAATATACCTCAAAAGGAAGACGGAACTTTGCCTTTCCGGCCCTTAGCACATCCGTACCACTCCCTTCCTCAAGTTCTATGTAACCTCGAAAACCAAAAAGTGCTGTTAAAAGCCCCCCTAACACGATGCCAATAAGTCCCAAATGGACCATATAAAGCCCTAGAGGGCGAGAGCCTTTCTTTAAGGAAACCTTCCATATCCGGTAAACGAAACATACCGAGATGTTCACCGCTAACAAGAAAAGGGCCCCCACAAACCACCAACAACGATAAATGTCGTATATACCGAGCAGTAAAATGGCCTTTGCCAGGATCGATGGATAACGCTTAAGGTATTCGAACTCCGGCATGCCCTGTGGGATTAAGGTCCCAAGGACCATAAGCACAGCAAGGATCAATAAAAGAAAAACGGTTGTCTTCACTGAGGTGAAGAAGTGCTTCATTTTCTTCAAAAGGTCCCTATCAGGAAGGACTCCAAGGGACGCCTCTTTCCAGAAGGAGGGGCTTCATCAGGGTAACCCAAGGCCACAACGGCCATAAGTTCACAGTCTTGTGGGACTTTGAGGAGCTTCCTTACAGCCTCTTTGTTCTTCAGAATCTCCCCAAGCCAGACTGCTCCAAGCCCAAGGTCGTGAGCGGCAAGGAGCATGTTTTGAATGCAAGCCCCTGTGGATTGGACGTCTTTCACGTAATCGTAAGACTTCCTGTGGTCTAAAAAGACCGCTATACATAAGGGAGCCGAAAGTATGATATCTGAATAAAGGGTTAGTTTTGACAGCTCCTCCCTTACGGTCTTGTCCTTTACTAAGACAAAGGCCCAAGGTTGGTTGTTCATGCCAGAAGGTGCCCATATACCCGCTTCGAGCACCTTCTTCACCAATTCTTCAGAGGGCAATAAGGCCTTGAACTTCCTAACACTACGCCTGGACCTTATGGCCTCAAGCGTCTCCACCTTTTCCCCCTCAAAGGTCATAAACTCCCACTACCTCTACCTTACCCTCTAGGACCTCGAAGACCCGTCCCTCATCGTCTTTATTGAACTTCAGAGCAATACCACAGTCAGAGCTCAAATGACGCGGCACAGGTATCAACTTATAAGGAACACCAGCCTGCTTCAACAACTTCTCGGCCTTCATCACACCACTGACCGAGAAAAAAAGCAAAACCCTCTCCCCCACAACCCAAATATACCACAAACCCCACCTGCATCTGAACCCTTGACATACACTATATTTAGTGCTATTGAATCTAACAGACTCAACATATGGAGGTTGAGGCATGCTTTTTGTTACGAAGGACAGGCGTGAGGATCCCACCGAGGTGGCTTTATTTGTTAGGACTTCTGAAGAAGTTTTGGAGGGGTGGGATCGTCAGAAGATAGTGGATGCCCTTTTGAGGGAGACCTTTATCGATCATGATACGGCGGTAGAGGTCAGTAAAGAGGTGGAGGAGGTCATCAGGAGGTCGGGGATAATGGTGGTTACGGCCCCGTTGATCCGTGAGCTTGTCAATGCCAAGCTTGTGGAGAGGGGGCTTGAAAAGGTGAGGCGTCAGCATACCCGTTTGGGGATGCCGCTTTATGATGTGGAGCAGTTGATCTTTTATCCGAACAAGGAAAACGCCAATGTGCCCCATGGGCCTGAGGCCACAAACCTCACCTTGGCCGAGGCGATAAAGAAGGAATATGCGCTTCTTGCCGTCTTCAGCCAGGAGGTAGCCGATGCCCATTTAAGGGGAGACATCCACATCCATGATTTGGGGTTTATCGACAGGCCTTATTGTTCTGGACAATCTTTGGAGTACATAAAGAAGTTTGGCTTAAACCTTCCCAATGCCATATCCATCGCCAAGCCGGCCAAGCATCCTGAAGTCCTTTTGGCCCATATGGTGAAGTTTGCCGCTGCCTTGCAGAGTCATTTTGCGGGGGCAATAGGTTGGGATGCGGTAAACGTATTTTTCGCCCCTTACCTGGAAGGTCTTTCTGACAAAGACCTTAAACAATTGGCCCAGATGTTGATCTTTGAGTTTTCACAGCAAGCTGTAGCCCGAGGTGGGCAGGCCATATTTACTGATTTCAACATCTATTGGGAAATACCAAGGCATTTCAGGGACGTAGATGCGATAGGGCCTGGAGGGGAGTACACGGGCAAGAAGTACGGTGATTACCAGAAAGAGGCCCAGAGGTTTGCAAAGGCCTTATTTGAAGTCTATATGGAAGGGGACGGTGTAGGTAGGCCCTTCTTTTTCCCAAAGCCTTTGGTGCATATAACTGAGGACTTTTTCCGCACCGAGGGCTGGGAGGATTTCTTGCACCTTATATGTGAGGTAGCGGCTGAAAAGGGGAACACGTATTTTGTCTTTGACCGAGGTAACACGGCAAAGATATCGGAATGTTGTAGGTTGAGCTTTAAACTGGGCGAACAAGACCTTCAGGAGGCACACCAGCCTTGGAAGATGCGCTATTGTGCCCTGCAGAACGTAAGTCTCAACCTGCCTAGAGTGGCGTATGAGTCCCAAGGCGATACGGCCAAGCTTTTCGACAACTTAAGCCGGCTGTTTGAGCTGGCGGTGCGTGCCCATTTGGAGAAGCGGGCCTTCATAGAAAGGCTTCTGTCTTTGGGCGAGAGGGGGCCTTTGGCCCTGCTCTGCATGGACCGCGATGGCGAACCCTATTTGAGGATGAAGAGGGTGACGCATTTAATAGGGATGGTTGGCCTTAACGAGATGGTCAAGATCCATACAGGTCGTGAGCTCCATGAATCCAAAGAGGCCCTTAAGTTTGGTCTAAAGGTAATAGCGCACCTAAAACTTCTGTGTGAGAAAATGGAAAAGAAATACGGCATGAGGTTTGTGTTGGAACAGACCCCAGCTGAATCCACTGCTTACAGGTTTGCGCGCCTTGACCTGAGGTACTATTCGCCCTTGGCAGCCCATATGGTAAAGGGAGATATAAGCCGCGGCGAGATCTATTACACCAATTCCACACACCTTAACGTGTCCGCTGTCCTTAACCCCATAGAAAGGGTCAAACTCGAAGGGATGTTTCATCCCCTTATTGAGGCTGGTGCCATAACCCACATATGGCTGGGGGAACAAAGGCCTTCGGCAGCCTCTTTGGCCAAGTTCGTCAGGAAGGTCTTTGAACTCACCCAGAACGACCAAATAACCTTTTCACCAGAGTTCACTAGTTGCATCACCTGTTGTAAGACCAGCAGGGGCCTAAGGGATAGGTGTCCTTACTGTGGTTCAGAGGAAGTAGAAGGGATCACTAGGATCACCGGTTACTTCAGCAAGATATCCCAGTGGAATAAGGGTAAGCTTGGCGAATTAAGGGATAGGTTTAGAAACCAAGGCTTTTTTGAAAGGGAAGCAGAGTGGGCTACAAGCGTCCATTAGAGGAGGCCATCTATGGGTAGGGTAAAGATCTTCACCAAAAGGGATTGTCCACGTTGTCCCCAGGCAAAGGCCATTGGAGAGCTCTTGAAAGTACGTGGGGTACAAGTGGAGTACTTCGACCTTGATACTGCCGACGGCTTGGCAGAAGCGGCTTTTTACAACATTCAGGCTACCCCTACCATCCTTGTAGAAGATCCCGAAGAGAGGATAATAGCCAGATGGGCAGGAGACGTACCTCAATTGAAGGAAGTCGAAGGGCTAATCTCAGGAATTTGAAGGTAAAGGGATTCCTTGAGGTATCCTTTACCGACTGGCCTGGCGAAGTGGCCTCTGTTTTATTTCTGCCAGGGTGTAACTTCAGATGCCCCTTCTGTCATAACTATCCCCTGTGGTGTGACCCCCAAAGGTTTGAGGATGTCCCTTTGGAGTACGTCTTTTACAAGTTGGAGTCTCAAAGGGAGTGGATAGACGGGGTGTGCATAACAGGAGGTGAACCGACCCTCCACAAGGGCCTTAAGGACCTTATTTGTTCTCTGAAAGAAAAGGGGTTTAAAGTGAAGCTTGACACCAACGGTTCCAACCCAGAGGTACTCAAGATGCTAATGGAAGAGGGGCTTTTAGATTTTGTGGCAATGGACGTGAAGGCCCCTCTTGACCCCTTTAGTTACCGAAAGGCCACAGGCGTTATGGTGGACATGGAAAAGATATGGGAAAGCATAAAACTTCTTAAGGAAGGACATGTGCCTTATCTTTTCAGGATAACGGTAGTTCCTTCTTTACACACGGAGGAGGACCTCCTATTGTTGGCCCATCAGCTTTCAGGTTCAAGGAAGCTTCTGTTACAAAACTTCAACCCCACAAATGCCTTTGACCCCTCCCTGCGGCAGCAGGTTCCACATCCGGTAGAATACCTTAAGGAGCTCCAAAAGAAGGTAGACAGCATCGTTGGTCGTAAGGGCCTTTGAGGCTTATAATTCGAGTGGGTGCTCTCATGAAAAAGGCCCTTCTTTTAATCTGTGCAATTGCAGGGGTGTTCCTATTCCTTTGGTTTTTCCCTCTAAAGTGGGACAGATTGACCGATTGGACCATCAGGGAACTGGGCAAGAGGTTTGGAGGGGAGCTCCAAGTAGGGGAGGTGAGGTTTTACCTTTTTCCCCTTCGCCTTTCCTTTTCGAGCTTGAGCTATCGAGGACAAGGGATTTGGCTTAGCTGCGAAAAAGGAGAGGCCTCCTTAAAATTCACCCTTTTTAAAAGGTCTTTTTTGTCTTTTGAAAAGGCCCAGCTTTACGGCCTAAAGGTTAAAGCTGATGTGAAACCCTTAGAGGGTAAAGCCTTGCGTCCTCCTTTGCCCGGAAAAGAGCTGGTGATACACGAGGGGTTTTTAGACCTCAGTTTCGGAGAGGGGTCCTTTAAAGCAAAGTTACCTTACGCTTATCTCAATAAAAAGCAGAAAAAGGCCTACCTTGAAGTGGAACCCATAGAGTATAAGGGTTCTTTGCAACTCTTGTTTGAAAAGCACGAAAAGTGGAAACTTTCAGGTAAAGTCCAAGGTTTTGAGGTGAAGGATCTAAGGGCTCTCTTGACCCTTTTGGGGAAAGGGCAAGTCATGCCGTGGATAGAGTCAGGTAAGCTGAAGGGTCTAGAGTTCAAAGGGGTGATAGGTTCCTGGCATCCCTTTGCCCTTTCAGCGGTTTCGGCTAAAGGAGAGGTTTCAGAAGCAGTTTTAGAGCCCTGGGAGGGTTTAAGGTTTAAGGAGGCATTTATTAGGTTTGAGCTTGAAGGAGAGAGGGTCAAGGTGAAAGGGAGGGAATGCCTTTTGGGCAATTCGATCCTGCGGAAGGCGGGGTTGCAATTCGACCTGAACAAAGGGGAGTTTTCCTTTTCAAGTGAAGTGGAGACCTCAGCAGAAGACCTGTTCCATTTTTTGCCCCTCCTTGTAAAAGGCAAAGTGGTGAAAGAGGTCCTGGATGGTTTCAGTGGTTCAAAGGGGTCCGTCAAGGGGTATTTCCTCATAAAGGGCAAACCCAAGGTCCTGGAG
>Ga0105163_1000050_pt1 | contig 69222 bp, 69 predicted proteins | sample JNZ110809AmetaG_FD_81531 | JGI IMG/M metagenome (GOLD analysis project Ga0105163, IMG submission 81531) | Hot spring microbial communities from Jinze hot spring, China to study Microbial Dark Matter (Phase II) - JNZ 110809A | ecosystem: Environmental > Aquatic > Thermal springs > Hot (42-90C) >... | reverse complement strand
GTCCATGAAGCTCCATCTGGCTCAGTAAACTTTAGTACTGATCCATCGAAAGTGAGGAAGCCTCCATACTTGAGGGGACCAGTCAACTGGACTCCTCCACTGTACACTCCGCTCACACCATATCTGATAGAGTACTCCCCTAGCTGTTCTTCTAGCTGTTGTTGTTTCTCAGTTACCTTAATTATTGAGCCTACAGCATCGAAAGTGAGTTTAGTATCTGAGGCATAGGTGAACGTGGTGCCACCACTTGTAGTATAGTTATTCTCTTGTGGACTCAATATTTTTACTGTACCATTTTTGTCTATAACACCTACGCTAGTTATCGTATTTGTGTTCTCCACCTTAACCTTAAACTGAGCGTAGCTTCCGTCAGCATCCACCATTCTGAACATGTCTTCATTAGCTACATCCATCCCTGCTTTGCACTCCACATCATACCATACTTGTAAATCAGGATTGTATCGCTGGAGCTTCATTCCTGGCATTGCTATGCAATTCCAACCATTGCTATACTCGAAGCTTCCACTCAATGGCGCAGAGTTTTCGCCCACCTCTACGGCTAGATTTGCAGTTTCCATCTTATCCTTCCTCTCCTTGTAGTAGAAGGTCCATGACTCTGCTGGGCCCTTGAAGCTTCCTAGATCACTTAAAACAATATCATTTTTGTTCTTTAGCGTAACTTTCCCACTCTCACTCAAATCCACAATATATCTTGGATCACGTGGCCACTCCTTGTTGTGCTCCCACCTCTCTGTGGAAGCTATTAGACTTATATCTGCTGTGATGTAGCTTCCCCAGTTGATCACATTGGTAATTACGAAGGTCACATCCTCTACTGTCACAGCAGTTGTAATATTCACCAACTTCACTGTAGTGCCCACTCTTACTTTAGCCCACTTACCATCGGCACTTACTGCCTCTACAGCTACTTCCTTTCCAGCAATGGTGGAAGTCCATGGAATAGTCACATCATCATATTCAACAGACTCTCCCAGAGTTATGTTCCCATTTTGGGTGAAGTTAACTACGTAAAAGTTAGTTCCTGCCACCCTTATCGTTAACCCTATTATGTTTGATACTGGTTCACCGTCCTGGTCGACGATCCAAGCTTTGTGTTCTACTGTCTGAGCTGGTATAGTCACCTTGAGATACTCGTCAACCGTTATGTTTGTTACTTTTGCTTCCTCCACTGCTGTGTAGTTAACATCATTCAGTGTGTAAGTATAGTTGGGCAGAATTTCATAGCCTGCGGTTGGCCCGGTATCGCTACTGAGTATTGGTACTTCTGAATCTTGAGTTCCTGAGAATGTCTTCACCTCGATAACTGCACCTCCTGCTCCAGCTACGGCAGGAGAAGTAGCCTTCTGAGCGAAGGCTGCTGCCAGTTCAATGGCTCCAATTACATCCTCCACTCTTCCAGCTGCTCCGACCACTACATAGGCATCGAAGACTCCATTGGTGATGAAGGGTGCTGGTAAATTCTCTAGCTGACCGAAGGTGGCTGGCATCAATGAGCTCAGGAAAACTGCAGTCACTAATGCTACTAAGAATCTTTTATGCATTTCCATCTTAGATCCTCTCATTTAATTCATACCTCCTCCGGAGGGGTTTTCACCCCATTCCTTCCTTTTTAGAGCAAAGCTAATTTAATAAATTTTTCCTTTTAAGTGTTTTTAAACCTTTCCCGTACTAACTTGTTCCAATTTTCTCCTGAGAGCTACAGTAGCCTCTGTCAGAGATTTTATTATCTTAGCATCGGTACAGTTCTTCTCTATCAATCTGTTCAGGCAGTTCTCCACCTCCTTTCTGCTGGAAAGAATTTCCTCAGGTTCTAAGATCTCAACGAGCACAGGTTCACGGCTAACTACTATCTCGAAGACATCCTCAAGCCTCTCGAACTCAGTTATTACTTCGAGAAAGCTAAAGTAATTCACACTAGTCACCTTTTCAGGTACCCCTATCTTGTACTTCTGAACCTTGAACTCCTTCTCCAGCTCAGCCAATATGGCGCTTAACCCCTTTCTCACAGAATCTCCAGAAGTTCCAACTCCATTGAAGATGAGCTTCACCCTTATCATGAATTGGAAAAGGAGCTCTGGCTTAAAATTTTTTGCTAAGATTTTTAACATTCAAAGCCCTACTTAATTAAATGCCTACCCCCGAGCAGATCGTGGAGAAAGCATTGAGAAAGGTATTTCCTACTAAGGTTGAGGAGGAACGCATCCTCAGAATTGCTGAGAATTACAGAGCTGCACTTGAGGAGGAGGTGAGGAGGAGAAGGCTTAAGGATGTGGATGTAATTCTCGCAGGTTCTGTGGCTAAGAGGACTTTCTCCAAGAATACGAGGGACATAGACATTTTCATCAGATTCCCAGATGTCGAGATGATGAAGGCATTTGAATCCATATGCAGAAGTGCTCTTAGGAATCCAAAACTCATTCATGGCTCTCGAGACTTCTTCAGAAAGGTGGAGAGAGGTTATTTGATTGAGGTGGTTCCAGCCCTCAAGATCTCAAGACCTGAGGAGGCCGAGAACACGATAGATCTCTCCTATTTCCACATAAATTATGTTAGAAGCAAGCTCAATGAAAAGTTGAGGAAGGATATTATTCTCTTCAAGACATTTCTGCAGGCTAACAATTGTTATGGAGCTGAGACCTATAGGCATGGCTTTTCAGGCTACGCATGTGAGCTCTTAATCCTCCACTATGGAAGCTTCCTCAATACATTGAGAGAGCTCTGTAGACCTCCAAAGATCTTCATAGATATGGAAGGATATTACAAAAATGAGGAGGAGGTGAGAAGAAATCTGAGTGAGGCCAAGCTTAGGAGTCCAATTATCCTAATAGATCCTACTTTCAAGCAAAGAAATGTACTTGCCTCCCTTACCTATAAGACCTTCTCCACATTCCAGCTCCAAGCTAGGAAATTCCTCCTCCACCCAAGCCTAAATTTTTTCATTAAGCGTGAAGTGAAGCTGGAGGAGCTGAGGAGGAGAAGTGCTAAAAGAGGTACTAAGCTCTTCCTCCTCCAACTAAAGAAGCCATTGAACGATGACGTCTTCGTTGCAAAACTGGAAAGGGAACTTAAGCAATTTAAGAGTAGGGCTTTGAGAGAAGGTTACAGATTTTATGCTAGTGGGATTGAGGTAGATGGAAAAGTAATAGTCTTCGTGGAGGTGGAAACCCTAGACCTCTCTAAGAGGAGAATTCATTTAGGTCCTCCTGTTTGGGTAAGGGAAATAGATTTTCAGAAATTCATCAGAAAGTGGGGAGAAGTATATGTAGTGAATGGAAGGCTGGCTACAGATGTTCCAAGAAGGAAGTTCCAAGTGCTATGGAAGGAATTCGTGAAGAAAATTAGGGAAATGCATCACCTCTACCTCAAGTAAAATACCTCCCGCTTCCTCTCTCCACCCTTGAGGCCCTCTATCACTTTTCCATACAATTTTTTGGAAAATGGTTTAACCTCCTTCCTATGAAATTCTATCAATTCCTTTAATATCTTGACCCTATCCTCACCACTAAGTAGGGCTAGATCTCCTAGGAAGAGCTTTGCTTCCAACTTCTTATAGAACTCAAGTAACTCCTCCTTCTCCTCCTCTGTGAAGAACCTGCCCAAATTAACTAGGAGAAACTTCCTCGGATATAATATCTCTTCTATGAGCGTCTCCACATGACCCATCTTCCTCAGAATGCTTACTAGCACATTTGGAAGCACTGGCCCCTCCTGCAAGTAGAAATGAAACTCTTCCTCTAGCTCTTCCAATTTTGGAAGTCCATATTTCCTAGCTAAAGAAGCATATTCTTTCCTAGCTTTTCTCCTCTCCGTAACCCCCACACTAGAATTGTTTTTAAAGCAATATTTATAGTTTTAGTTATGTTTAAGCTGTTGAAGAATTTTGAGGCCATAAGGCTAGATGAGTTTCTAATCGTTGCTGATCTCCATCTCGGATTTGAAGTGGAGTTGAGGAAACAAGGGTATTACATGTTAAATCAGACTTCAAGACTTCTTGAAAAGATCTTTAAATGTGCTGGAAGGGCTAGAAAACTCATCATAAATGGAGATCTGAAGCATAGTATCTTCCTAAGCTCAAAGGAGAAGGTCGAAATTCCTAAATTTATCTCAGAGCTCTGCATGAGGTTTGAGGAAGTAGTTTTGATCCTTGGAAATCACGATGGTTTGCTGAGGAATCTCATCAAACCTAGACCAAGGAATTTTAGGATCACTAAGAGCTTACTGCATGGAAATTTCCTCATCTTCCATGGACATGCTTGGCCTCCAAGGAGATATTTGAAATTGGCTGAAATCGCGATCATGGCTCATGTTCATCCAGTGGTTGAACTTGGTAAATTCAACTTTAGGAAATGTTGGGTAATTGGGGGAATTGATAAGGAAGCAATTTCTAGGAAACTTGGATTTAAATGCAATTTGAGCAAAGTAGTTATAATGCCTTGCTTCAATGATTACTTTGCAGGAAGTAAGACCTTGATTTCCCCACTCTCACCATTCATCTCTGAGGAGAAATGCTTCCTCCTCGACCTTACCCAAGTGAGGTAAAATTTTAAAGGAGGCCTACCTATTCTCTGCGTGGAATGCACATTTTGTGGCCTAGCGAGTGGGGAATTAAAGAGCTTCAAAGTATATGAAAGTACTGAAGTTTTTGCCTGCCTAGATATAAACCCTGCTGTTCCAGGACATGTGATCCTCTTTCCAAAGAAACACTATACATTTCTCTCTCAGCTCAGCAGTAATGAGTTATTGGAATTGTTTGAAGCTGCCACTAAGATCTCATTCTCCCTACTTTCTCTAGGATATGAAGGAGTAAATCTTATCCATAGCATAGGAGAGGCCGCAGGCCAGAGATCAACTCATCTCCTCCTCCACATCATTCCGAGACGTAAGGGAGATAAAGTAACACTGGCTTGGGAGCCTAGTAAGGTAGATGAAGAGAGCTTGATGAAGATTCAACAACAGCTAGTGACCAAACTTCAATCCAAGAAGGAGCCAAGGGAAATCAAGGAGAGACCACCAAGCTACTGGTGACAAGTTTCAACACCAGAAAATCCCTAAAGATAAGAGTGAGGATAAAAGCTACGAGGAAGGCTGGAACGAATGGAACTCCCTCCTTGATCAATACTTTCTTTACTCTTCCCATTCGATAGAGCTTCTTGAGCTTTCTTAGATCCTCCCTTGTGAGTCCAGTAGCTCTAGGCTCCACCACTATCCTCCCATATCTTACTGGTCTCACTAGCCAGTCACCTTCGGTAAGCTTTGGGATCTCCACATATTTCTTCATTGAATTTTCAACCCAATCCGCATTGAGGGAAAGCCAAATGAGGAATCCAGTCATCACTATCATATACCAGAAATCAGAGAAAAGTAGGGAAGAAAGGAAAATAAGTATGATTAATGTAAAATTAGCAATCTTCCTCTCCTTCGAGATCTTCGAAAAATTTCTGAGAAAGACTAGGAGGAAAAAAACGCTTCCATACAATGCTCCCACTAGGAGAAAATTGGAGAAGAACTTGAGAAAGAAGAGTTCATCTTCCCCAACATATCCAAAGAGTAGGGCACATGCAGCCAGTACTTTCACATCTCCTCCTCCCCAAATCCCTGAGAAGTAGAGCAGCATTCCCACAGCTATGGAAAATGTGGAGGAAATAGTGACCCAGATCAACCTACTCCAATTCCAAGTGGAGAGGAAAATGGTGAGCTGGGAGAGAATTCCAAAAAGTATGAAAGTATTCGTGAGAAAGTCTGGCACTTCCTTTCTTCGGAAATCTGTAATTGATGAGATCGTGAGGAGGGCCGAGGAAAGTAGGAGCATTACTAAATCTGTTTCCACAATTTCTGGAAGTCATTTTCCTTAAAAAAGTTAGTGATGGTTGAAAGATTAAAAAGCCTGAGCCCTCTTCTAACTTTATGCTCTCAATAATAGGTTTGGGAATAAACTGCGATCCTACTTTGAGAGGAATTGAGCTCATGAAGGAGGCAGATGAGATCTACTATGAGACATATACTTCCCCCATCGACATCTCCAAACTCAATGCTCTCTCCAAGAAGCTTGGAAAGAAATTCGTTAAGCTGGAAAGGAGAGATCTTGAGGAAGATGTGGAAAAGTTCGTAGCTAGAGCTAGGGAGAAGAAGATCTGCCTACTAGTGGGAGGAGATCCTCTTGTAGCTACCACCCATATCTCCATTCTCCTAGAAGCTGAGAAGCAGAAGGTAAAATATGAGATCGTCCATAACTCCAGCATTTTGTCTGCTATCTGCGAGACAGGAGTTCATTCCTATAAAATTGGAAGGGTAACAACTATCCCTATAAAGGAAGAATCCTTTGATCCCGAGAGCTTCTATGAGGTAATTGAGGAAAATCTAAAGAGGAAACTGCACTCCCTCATCCTCCTCGAGGCTAGGGATGAAACCAATTTCGTGAGTATCAATGAAGCCATTGAGAGAATCCTCAAATTAAGCTCTGAAAGAGGAGGAATTATAGGGGAAAATAGCCTAGCCCTTGCCATCTCAAGGCTCGGGTATTCGGATCAAATAATCAGATTTGGAAGGTTGGGAAAGCTTAAAAGGCTTAAATTCGGAAAACCTCCCCACTCCCTCTTGCTTCTCTCAGATCTCCATTTCACTGAAGAGGAGGCTCTCTCCAGATTTCTGAGATGAAGGCAAAGATTTTAATGCTGTAGCTCCTTTACTATTGAATGCCAAAGGAGATCAGGAGAGGAAAAGAAAGGGTAATTACTTGTGATATCTGTGGCCAGAGGCAGCCGAAGAGCCATACTAGGCCATTCTATAGATTTGGTAAGAAGTTTTATGCATGTATGAGATGCGCTAAGAAAATGGGATTAGTAGGAAGGTATGCTAGGATAAAGAAGTAGAACTAAGGATTCACTTCGAAATCCACCACCACTCTAAAAACTCCTGGAGCAAGCTCTCCACATTTTCTTGCCTCTAAAAACTCTATCCTTCTTCCAAATCTTCCAGCCTCCCTCTGGATTATCTTGAATGCTCCCTCGAAGAGCTCTTCCTCCCTTAGGAAGTAATAGAAGTGAACCATTCCCCCATTTTTCACTATCTTAAAGGCAACATCTAGGAAATGATCTGCCTGCTTTGGCAAATTCATGATCACCCTATCTACCCCCATGATCCTCTGCTCTTCCACCACTTCCCTACAATCTCCTAAAAAAGCCCTTACCCTTCCCTCCACTTTATTGAGCTTTATATTCTCAAGGAGATAGTGGTAGGCAAATTCATTTTTATCTATCGCATAAACCAGTTTGGGCTTAGCCAGCCTCGCTACTAAGATGGAGTACGGACCAACCCCAGCGAAGAGATCAACCACCACCTCGTCTTCTCTCACCTGTCTGGCTATCCTCATCCTCTCATTGGCCAATCTTGGAGTGTAGAAAACTTTAGAAATATCTAGTTTGAATCTACATCCATTCTCAGTATGAATCGTCTCGGTCCTATTCTCCCCACCTATTATTTCCAGAGGTCTTATCCTCTCCTCTCCAGTTACAGGTCCAGCCTTAGAACACACTACCCTCACGTTTTTATGCACTTTCATTATTGCCTCAGCTATTATCTTCCTCTTCTCCCTAAGACTCTCATCAATTTCAACTATTGCTATATCTCCAATTATATCAAAGGCTCTCTTTACCTTTCTAAGCTCTTCCTCACTTAACTTCCCTGCAAGTAGCTCACGAATGTCCATTTTTCTAAAGAGCTCCTGAGGATTAAAACATTTATCTAAAGCTTTTTTAATAAACTAAATTTAACTCCATACATGGGATTTGCTGAAAGGAAAGAAATTGCACTGAGGAAATTTGAGGAAGATCTGAAGGAGGGTAAGGTGGATTTGAAGATCGTTCCTACCCTAAGATTGATCAATTCCTTGGAGCATTTTTATTCCCTCTCCTCATGCTCTGGAAGGATCTCTCTCCTCAGATTTTCCAAGGACTTCAAGAAGCGGAAAGGAAGCGTGCTATACAAATGGCATGAGCCTGTGAAAGCTGAGGAGGTGATGAGGAAAATAGGAGAGCTGCTGGGAAAGGTCGAGAACCTCATGCTTTGCTTAGAGGGAGCTATCCTCCATCTCTCCTCAAACGACTTGAAGCTTGCCATTAAGCTCCTCAACCAAGCAAGGAATATAGGCTTCAAGAAGGGAGGAATTATTTCCATCCGGGAGGAGGAGGTAATTCTTCAGCTTGAAAGCACTGAAAGACTTATCATCCCAGTAATAGTAAACTCAGAGCTCATAGCGGATGAGGGGCTGATCTCTAAGGCAGTGGGGCTGGCAAATCTCCTGCTCGACAGAACCCATCAAAAGATCGAAAGGTTGAACAAGATCCTCGAGGAATTTAGGTGATCCCATATTCCAGGTTATCTAATTCGTTATTTACCACCACAATTGTATGGGAAGCAAAATAAGGAAGAGGCCCAACACTTACCACATTTTTAGCATATCTCAAGATGAAATTCTCATCCTTCTTCGGCAAACCTATGAAATCTCCTAGCACGAAGCACTTATCTCTCTCCTCTAGCTTTATCTTCCTCATACTTATCCCATCTTCTCTAAGCACAAAGATTCCAACTCCTTTGTTGAATAGTTCTACTACCACCTTTTGAAGGCTTTTCTTCTCCACAAAAACTCCATCTACAACTTCTATCCTTTCCGAGATCTTCTTGACATTTAACACTTTCCTCAAAAGCTTAGTAAGTTCCTTCTCATCGGAGCGGAAGTCCTTAAGTTTGGAACCTACGAATTCTAGATGGACTGGAGGTCTGGGAGGACCTCCGAGGATTGCATGAAACACTACATCCTTTCTAATCCTCCCAGAAAGAGAAAGGGCTGCCTGGAGACAATGGATCACTATATCCAATCTTCCTGCCTTTTTAGGATCTATGAAGTTTCCTCTAGTCCATCCTGTCCTCGAGAAGAGAATGAAATGTCTCATTCTTCCACCCAGCTGAAGATTCTAGAAATCTCCTCATGATCCAACTTCTCATATTTCCCAAGATTTCCTATATCGTTCCAATAGCAATTCGTCAAATAACCTACCAACTTCTCTCTCTTCTTGATAAGCAATGGGAATACATCTCTAGCAAAATCTATGCTCTCCCTTTCCCGCTTAATTTCAGTAATATATTCTATAATCCTCTGATTGAGTACGTAAATGGCTATATTCGCAAAAAGCCCTATAGTAGGCTTCTCTACAAAATCCACGATCCTGTTCCTCTTCAGTTTGACTACTCCTACCTCAAGAGGTATATTGCTAGATACTGCAATTGTAGCTATGGCCTTACTCTTCTTGTGAAAATCTATCATCTCCCTCAAATTTATGTCACTCAAGATATCCCCATAATAAACTACAAAATCCTTATCCACTAAGTGGGCAGCTCTTAAGATACTTCCTGCAGTCCCTTCCTGCTTATCTTCTACATATATTATCTTTGCTCCAAACCTAGAACCATCTCCAAAGTAATTCTGGATCTGATGCATCTTATATCCCCCAACTATTATTATTTCATTAATCCCATTTCTCAGACAGAGTTTTACGATATACTCGAGAAGGGGCTTCTCACTAATGCCTATTGGCATCATTGGCTTGGGAATATAGTTACTAATAGGCCTAAACCTCGTTCCCAACCCTCCTGCTAAGATGATGGCCTTCATTTACAAGATAAATCTTCCCCTATTCATAAATCTTTCACATCACTTTATGAATCCTAGCCTCTTCAACTCAGCTAAAATATGATTTACTCCAACTTCAGGAGGCGTGTTGATGCTTTCACACTTAAAATTGATAAATGGAACTCCTTTCTCCTTGAAGAACTGAATTATTGGTTTAGTCTGCTCCTCATAGATCTCTATCCTCCTCCTTATTACCCCAGGAGTATCATCTGGGCGTTGATAGAGAGACCCTCCACACTTATCACACTTACCTTCCTCCTTAGGCTTCAAGGAAAGCAGATTAAAGATCTCGTTGCACCTCTCACAAATTCTCCTAGCAGTCAATCTCTCCACAATAATATCTTCTGGAACATCAAGCTGAATTACCACATCCACCCCTCCCAGTTCCTCCAATGCTTTTGCCTGTTCTAGGGTTCTTGGAAATCCATCCAGAATGAACCCATTACTCTCTCTCAGCTTAGTCAATCTTTCCCTCAACACTTGGATCACAATCTCGTCCGGCACTAGCACTCCCTTCTCCACATATTCTCTCACCTGCCTTCCAAGAGGAGTATTCTCTTTCACCATTTCTCTGAATATATCTCCCATCGCGATTACTTGAAGTCCAAGCATCGATTGTAAGCGAGAAGCATAGGTACCTTTCCCTGATCCTGGAGCTCCGAAGATTATTACCCTCATTTTCAATAACTTAACAGAATTAATTAAAAAGATTTTCCCAAACTTATTGAAAGATTTAGAGTTGCTTTGAAAGTTCCTCAATTTGGCCCATTATCAGCTGTTTCAGTTCATCTAACTTAGTCTCCTCATAGCTTTCCACACTTATCCTAAGAAATGGTTCGGTCTCGCTCTTCCTTATTACCACTCTATTCTCATCCACTCTAAAGATGATATATCCAAGCTCGAGATTTAGTTCAAACTTCTCAGCAAGCCTCTGCTTGAGGAGCTCAAACATTTTGTCTCTCCTCTCAGTGTTCTCCAAGTTTAAATTTATCTTCTGATAGGCTGGAAGTTGGATGGAATCCACTATCCTAGAAAGCCTCTCTCTACTGGTGGTTAAGATTTCGAGCATGTAGAGAGTAGCCAGAATTCCATCTGAGAATGGATAAAAGTCGTTGAAGTAAAAATGTGAAGACTGCTCCCCTCCGAAGATGGCATTATGCTTTACCAAAGATTCCTCTATATTTGAATGTCCCACTTTGCTCCAGATTACTTCTCCTCCCAAATCTTGGATTATCTTCTCCAACCCAATTGAGGAATCTATGCTTATTACCACCTTTCCAGCTCTCCTAAGTAGATATTTGCAGAAAATAGCAATTGCCTTTGAACCATCTACCACTCTCCCGAGATCATCCACGAATACTGCTCTATCAGCATCCCCATCATATGCCACACCGAACAAAGCCTGATTTTTTACCACTTTTTCCCTCAACGAGGTTAAATTTTCCTCCAATGGCTCAGGCCTAATTCCACCAAAATCTCCAAGTGGTTTTGCCCTCAGAGCAATTAATCTACATCCCAAACTCTCGAAAATCCTAAGCATATTGCTACTTGAACCATACATACAATCGACCACTATCAATGGTTTTCCAAGGACTTTGAATTTTGGAATTAAATGATTTATATATTCTTGATCAGCCATTATATCCACCTCATGAGATCCTTGAGCGACTCTTTCTTCCATTCTCCTTCCTCCTTGCTGGAGAGCTTCCCTTATTTGTTGAAGCTCACTAGTAAAGCTTGTACCATCGCCTCTTATGAGTTTGAATCCATTGTATTCACTCGGTAAATGACTTGCCGTAATATATACTCCAAAATCTAACTTCTTGTGGAAGGTGTAGAAGTAGCATACAGGATTGGGTATCATGCCAATTGTAACTACTTTGCATCCTCCCTCTAGTAGAGCATTCACCAAGCTATTGTGCAAATGAATTGATGAAGTCCTACAATCATAACCTACAGCTACTCTCTTTCCATATGTAGAGAGTATAGATCCAAGCTCAAAAGCAAAGTTCTCACCTATTTCCTTTCTATAGATTCCCCGGATGTCATACCCAAAGGTTACCATATCCTTTTAAAGAAAATCTTCCTTTTTAATAGCTTAGCAATTTGGAAATATTTATTAAAGCTTACTTTTTCTCCCGATTTGATGAAGATCCTAATGGTTTATCCTTGGAGTAAAGGGGCTGGAGGAGTAGAAGTCTGGATCCAAGAAGTGGGCAAAAGACTGAGGGAAATGGGGCATGAAGTAATCATAGCAGATAAGGAGATTTCTCCTTATCTCTGGAAGAAAGTATATATGTGGTTCTTCTACCAGCCTCCAAAAGATGTAGATATAATTCATCTCCATGATTTCTCCCTTTTTCCTATTACTTCAGGTAAGCCAATTATTTCTACCTATCATGGAGCTGCTTGGTGTAGGTTTAGGGTGCTGGGACAGGTCAGGCCATTTTTCAGTGGCTTGTTGGAGAAGATTAGGTACAGCCTTTCCGATATCAACGTAGTAGTCTCTCGGGAAGTGCAGAGATGGTATCCCAGATCTATTTATATCCCAAATGGTACAGATATCAAGAGATTTAATCCTAGAAATAAGAAATTATTTGATTTGCCTTCCTCCCACATCAATTGCGTATATGTAGGAAGGCTAGCTTACGATAAAGGATATTTTGAGCTCCTCAAGCTCAGAAAGAAGGCTAGGCGCCACAAAATCAAAATTTATATCTCCATGCAGGATTTTGGCTACATAGATAGTAAACTTCTTCCAAACCTCTACACTTCCTTTGACGTTTTTGTACTCGCTTCCCTTTATGAGGGAGGAACTTGCCTAGCAGCACTAGAAGCTATGGCTTCAGGATTACCTGTCGTAGCCTATAGGACTGGGGGGATGCCAGACATAGTCTTCGATGGCTTCAATGGCTATTTGGTAGATATTGGCGATACTGAGGATTTCATTGAGAAGATCAAGCTAGCGTACGAAAATAGGGAATACTTAGGACGCAATGGAAGAAAACTATGTGAGCAGATTTTCAATTGGGAGTACGTTACCAAGAGATATGAGAAACTTTATCAGAAACTGCTGGAGAGTAAGGCCTCTTAAAGATATTTTATTTCTTTTATTGCTATCCAATCCACCAGCATGTTGTCTATTCTATCAAAGAAGGAAAGAAGTAAGGCCTTTTCCTCAGATACTCCGAAAATAGAGAACCCTAATAAAGTTATTCCCTCAAATATCCCCAAACCTGCCGGAGTAATTGGAATATATCTCACTGAGGTGAGGAGAGGATGAAGCATGAAAAAGAAGTAAAAAGGTAAATTGATGTTACATGCCCAACCTATAAAAGTCCACTCAGTTCCTCTTATTATCCATCCTAGGATCGAGAGCATAGCTATGAACTTGGTTTTCCTCTTCAATTTCCTGCTAGCTCCTTTGAAATTGACTATAAGTTCCATTACTCTTTTGCCGACGAAAGGAATACTCCTCACTACCTTGTTCAGTTTCTCGAATTCTCTCCAACAGAGTAAAAGAAAAATGCAACTCATGAAAAGAATTGCAATTATTCCCAGAATTCCGAATTGAAGTAAAAGTTGATTTCCACTAATAGAGGTGATGAAAGCTAGGCTAGCTGCAGCCAATCCTGCCTTTACTATGAGTTCTATCGCCTCTATCGTCCCTAAGCAAGAAATGCTCTCAGAAACCGGTACTTTTCTTTTCCTATAAAGCAAGTAACTTAATCCTATGTAACCTGCCCTTCCAGGAGTCACATTGCTTAATAGCATACCGAACAAATGAATCCAAAATGTTTCCCTCCAGCTGATTTTATGGCCAATGGCACATAAGCACTTATATAACCTATAGGAAAGTGTCAAATCCAAGCAAAGATAAACTAGTACAGCTGCCACTAAGAATTCTACCTTTATCTGAAGGATGGCTTGTAGAAGGGAATTGAGATCCAATGAACCGATTAATAGAATTAGAATTATTATTCCCAGTAGGAGTTTTAGCAAGTAATTGAAATTAAGGCCTCTCCAGCGCTTCATATTTAATTTTCCAAATATCTATTGTAGGGGAGAGATAGTAGCGCAATCCTCCAATGGAGATGATGCAACTTACCAATCTAGTATTCTCATATACTTTCTCGAAACCATCCACCTCGAGATTGAAGAGGTAAAGTTTAGCAAATAATGTATCCTTTGCCCTATGTTGAACGAAAATTGGGACTGGAACTAAACATCCAGCAGCTTGAGTCGTGAAGAATACATAGCCCGGAGCCTTACCTTCAAGTGGTTTACTCACACATTCATTTACTCTATAAATTCCATTCTCTACTTTCACCACTTCCTCATGAGGTGCTGGAGGTTGTGTCATGTATCGGAGGATGCATACACTCTCATTGCTCTCCGGAACACATCCCTTATTTGGTTCACAGATCCCCTCTAATGGTAAAATTTCATCTCCATATATTTTATTGTACACTATCGCAAATGCATCTGTAGATTCGTTGCTCATGAAGACTACAAGCCCCCTTATAAAAGTATCATCATCCCGATAATTCCTTCCATTGAGCTCGAAATCCTGAGCAAAGGTTGAAAACCCTGTAAAGATCCACATTTGCTGGATGGAGTAATTCTTAGTCCATTCATAGCTCTTAGTAATCTGTTGATAGATGAACTGATATTCTGCCAAATTTCTCGGGATTTGTGGTATGAAGAACTGGAAGTAGAGATCTCTCTCTCCAATTCTCGCCATCTGGTAAAATTTTCCAATATCCTCCCAAACGATGTAGAGATAATTTGGTCTCCCATACTTGTTAAGTACATGCAAATAGTCTTGCTTGGAATAACCACTCATCAAGTATCTACCTACATCGTAATTCCTCAACCAGTAATAGTTTCCAGGATCTCCTACTGTAGCTCTACCAGCAGAGTACTGGATCCAATATCCATAGTCCCACCAATGGATGAATACCTCATTTTCGTTAGTATTCTGTTTTATCCAATTGCTGGCATCCCACCAATTCCCCATATCTGAACCATAATAAGGAACTATATCGAAATATTGTTTGATCAGGGCGAAAGAGATTACTGCAGCTATTAGAAAACTCGCACCCTTCCAATAAGTTTTCCAAGATTCCTCTCTAATCTTAAGGAAATTAAGAGGTACTGCTAGAATTTCCTCTAATTTCACGAAAAATGTAGAAGCTATTATTGGTGCTGAAAGTCCCAATACGAAGATGAGCCTAGCTGCTCCAGCTGCTGCAAGTAAGGAAACTGTAAAGAAGATCAAAGAGAACATGTAATTCTCATCACAATCTCTCACTTTAAATCTCTGGATTATAAATAAGGTTATGGCTAGGAAAGCAATGAGAGTAATGGAAATGGCAATCTCATTATCTAATGAGGAGAGAGCGACTCCAATTCTGCTTGGAGTAGGACTTAATCTCTTGAAAAGGAAAATGGAAATCAATATCAAAAACATTATCGCAAAGTATTTCCCAGCTTCCACAGGTTTCAGTGATTTATACGCAAAATAAACTGAGCCAAAATAGAAAAGCAGGAAGAGAATTGGTACTCCACCTACACCGAACTGGGAGAGGATCTCTGAGAAGTAGGTCGGCTGATTCTCAGAAATTGATTGAGCCATTCTACTGCTACCCATTGGATAAAGGAGCTTGTTTGGTAGGAAGGCAAGAAGTTGGAGATAAGTAGGATTGAAGAGTATGCCTATTAACAACACTAGCAATGCTGGAATGAGTGTAGCTACAATTCCTTCCTCCACTCCGATTCTTATCTTAGAATGTATAAATCTTCTATAGAGTTGGGAAAATATACATACTCCAGTAGTAAATGCCAATGCCAAGAACTGGAGGGAATGCAACGTCCCTTTTATCCCTCCAAAACGAGTTGTGGAGAAGCTCATGAATCCAAAGACTCCTAGAGTATAGAAAATTAGGATCAGCGTTCTCCTCTTGTCTACCTTACCGATGACATTCATCGCTATGCTAAAAATGCTTATCGTGATGAGAACAAAGGCATAGCCCCCCCAAGCATGCATACTAACTCCAGTGAAAATTGAGGCTATGATAGAGTAGAGTATGCTCTTCTTCCAGCCTTCCTCCCTCCAAGCCTTGATGAAAAATAGCAGGGACAGAAATCCTAGAACTAGAAATGCAGGTTCTTTCTCCAAGAAACCTGAGACGCTCCTCAAAAGAATTGAGGTGGAAAATCCCAAGAATATAACCCCTAGGAGGCTTATCCTCCAATCCTTAAACAGTTCATAGAGGAGGAAGGCATATGCTATAAGCCCAAGAGATACTAAGAATGGAGTATAGAGATAGTAAGCGGTCATCCTGTCTAAATTTGGAATGAAGAAACTTAGAAACTTATAGAAATAAGCTGCAATGTAGCTGGGTAAGAGCATTTCAGAGCTCGTATCGAACCCCATTGGATAATATCTCAATGTATCGTTTCTGGGAAGATAACCCAGATCTACGATGTAATTTGTGTATCTCAAGAAAATATAAGGATCGTCCATACTCACAAGGTTTCCATTAAGTCTTGGAATGTTAAGGGTCCTCGTGTAAAAGGCTAGGATCAATATAATGATAAATAAAAGGGGTTTCAGTAACTTATTTCGTAGAAGCCTCTCCCCATGATCCAGTAAACCTTTAATCAGCTTCCCAATGCTTCGTAGATCAACAGCAAGTTCACTTGGCTCAGTTTTCTCCATTAATTACCCCCTCAACAATGAAGGTAACGTAACTTCAACGATTGCTGCTATTATTAATAAAATTATCGAAATTAGCACCAAGTCCATGATGTTAATTGCAAACTCTACAAACTCCTTACTTCTCACCCCTCTCTTCGTAATGCCTATAGAAAGTAATGCACCAGCAACTGCCATGATGAAATATGAGAAGATCTCAATTGTTCCATGGATCATGTATGCTCCGAAGGCTAGGGGAATAACATGGAAATATGAGAAGATATGGGTTGCTCCTCCACTTAAAGCTAATTGAGAGATCTCATTTCTTATGAAATTTGAGACCCCACATGCCAGGATGCTTGAATTCCAAACTAGGATGAACATAGAACCTATTCCGTAGATCAATGAAAATAGGAAAACGAAGAATGCTACCCTCAGATTGTTTGAGAGAATCAATCCAAGAGCATCTCCGTAGACTACTCCTCCAGTTATTAGTTTACTTATCCTCTGTATCTCCTCTATTTGGGCTGCAAACAAACTACTGTATCCTTGGCTTGGAAGTAAGAGGCCTAGAAGGAAATAAGCGGAAAAGAGACCCAAAAAGAAGAAGAAGAATACTCCTATCACATTTTTGAATTCCATTATCAATGGATATCTCACTTTCTTCCACAACTTTTCCTTAATCTCTTCAAATTTCTTTGGATCCTCCATCTTCAAGATATTTAACAACTCCTTCTTCTCTATCTCTAGGATCCCCTTCCTCTCCTCCAGAGCTAGAAGTCTGTTCAAAGAAGGAAGGCAAGCTATTGTTACCATGAAGAGAGAGACCAATGAGATGTTCCAAGGGAGTAGGAGGGAAAAGATTATTGAGAGTAAAGCATAAGAGAAAGCTAGAAAGAATGCTAGGTAAGGTTTCTTCTCAACTCTTCTACTTGTGAAAAAATATTCTAAGATCATCTTAGTCTTACTATCCTCCTTTTCTTTCCGAGGATCTCAATTACCCCATACTTCTCCAAATTCCTCAAATAATTCCTAAAACTCCTGTCGCATACATCAGCTCCTCTCTCACAGAATTTATGAAAAAGTTCCTTAACCCTGAGCTCTCCATGCTCCTTCAAAATCTGGTAGATCATTTCTTCATATTTACTTAATTTTACTTCCTTTTTCAGACTACTCCTCTCAATAGCCCTGAGTACATGTTGCTCAGTAATCCTAGGAGCTAGTTCACCCTCAGCTATCCTAGCTGAGTTCAAAATTAATAGAAGTCCCACCCTAATATCACATGCTTTGAAGGTCTCGATGGCAATTTTCTCTAGAGCATTTTCATCCATAGAGTTTGGGACTAATGCTAACCTCACCCTTTCTCTTAGAATATCCAGTACTTCCCCATAATTATAATCTTTGAATTCCAATTTCTGAAGCATGAGTCTAGAAAGGATTCTCTCATCGATTCTCAGGAGAGCATCCTTCTGATTGGTTATGAGAAAAATGCAAGTCGTTCTAAGATTGTGGAGAATTGGGTAGAGGAAATCTAAAGTCTCTGCCTTGTCGATCTCATCAAATGCCATTAATGCCTTTCTCTCAAACAATTGGGAAATAATTTCCTCGCTTATATCCTCACTTCTTACTCCTTTAGATGGAAAAACTTTACCCAATTGTTTAGCTATCTCAAGCAAAATTCCATGGGGAGTTCTATGTTCCCAGCAGTTAACGTAAATTGGAATTACTTCCCCTCCAAGCCTCTGCATTATGAACTTCACACATGTGGTTTTACCAACTCCACTCCTTCCAAAGATGAATAGATTGTTAGCTCTCCTCTCCTCGATCAGATCCCTTATGCATCTCTCCATCTCCCTCAACTCCTTTTCCCTATGCAATATTTTGGATGGTAAAAAATTCGGATCTAAGATCTCCTCGTTTTTGATTAATGCCTTCACAAATTCTAACAGGTACTCCAAATTTAAAATTTTAGTTCAAGAGAGGGAAAACATTTTCTTCATCAATTTAAGATCCTCAAGCTTCACTTCCTTGATGCCCATCATTATCAGCAAATATGTGGGGATACCTACAGCAACCAGAGTTATCAATCTATAGATTGGTCTGCTTACTGGAAGAAGTAAGAAGGAAAGAAAGGTTAGAGTGAGAAAGGTCGAAAGAAGAGAAGCTAAAGTTCTCTTCGTGAGTTCGAGATTGAATTCCTTATCTCGGAAGGGATAGGCTATAAAAAGTAAGGAAATAAGCAGAGAGAATAGGAAGGCCAATGCAGCTCCCCTCGATAAAAGAAGTGGAACCAAATAGAAAAGTAATAAGGTATTAAGTATGCATCTTAGCCCCTCAGCCCTCATTACGATCTCGCTCTTACCAATTCCAAGTGCTAGGGATTGGAAAAGGAAAAATATTCCATAGGGGATCGTTGCTATGAGCATTATCCCAAGTGTATCTGAACCTTCCAAGTATTTACCCCCAAAGAAGATAAGTAATTCTCTACGGAAAGAGAAGAATGATAATGCAATAGGAATTTGAAAGTAGAGAATGAACTTCCCATATTTCTCTGCTACTTTCAGGAAATTCGTATGATCATGGTCTGCCTTAGAAATAGTTGGTACTAGGAAGTTATTTATTACCATTGTGAAGATCAATGCTACTTCCATCATCGTAACTGAAACAGAGAAGAACCCCACCTCCTCTGCCCCAAAAACTCCCAAATATGCTGTAGGAAGAAATGTAATTGAAAGAATTAGTAGTGTACTCACATACTTTCCTCTTCCAACCTTTAATCCCTGCTTAAGTATCCCATCTCTGCTCATCCTTCCTCTTGGTATAAGTGATTTAACTGAGAGGAGAGCATAGACAGTTGGTATGAGGAAAAAAATTGCGTATCCAGTTATAGCCCCGTAGAGGAAAAATGAGAGGGTTAGGGCAAGAGGTAAAAATTTGGAAAAGGCCATTAAGATCTCAAACATCCCCAAACGTCCAAATTCCCTAAATCCATTTAAAATCGAGTAAAGCTGATCTCCAACCATCTGAATCGGAATTCTTATAGAAAAGATCTTAAGTGCTAACCCAAATTCAGGAATATTATAGAACTGAGCTAAGATGTCGCTGATTCCTATCAAGACTGCTGTAAACAGGAGAGATAGAAATAATTTCCATCTCAACCCCTCCCTTACCAGTAATTTTATCCTTCCTTTACTTAGCCTCGGAATGAAAAAGATAGTGGCATACCCTAATCCTAAGTCTCCGACTACTGAGAAAAATATCGCGAACCAACTAGCCATCGACACAATCCCCCAATTATATGGACCTAACATTCTAGCAATTGCTAGACTGGTGAGGAAGGTGATGGGAACCGATAGCAACTTAGAGAGAAAGAACCATCCAAGAGGTCTTGTGTATTTATCTTTTCCCATTCCTCTCTCCAAAGAGCTGGAAAAATTTAAAGCTTCTTACAATCAAAGTGAGAAATAGCTAAAAACTCCATTTTCTTCTTAATTCTCATGGAAAGGACAGGAATCGCAGATCTTCCCCTTCATCATGGAAAAGCTCCAAAGTGGCTCTTCCAGAGAATGGTAAAGTTAAGTCGAAGTATCGTTACATTAATGAGAAGGGAATATGGTACCTCAGGTTTTCTCCACAAGATCTCTGATCCTTACTGGTTCAACGCCCTAGGCTGTGTATTGGGCTATGATTGGCATTCTTCAGGGCTTACCACAGTAACGATGGGTGCTTTAAAAGAAGCCCTAGCCCAAACAGACCTTGGAATTGTAGTATGTGGTGGAAAAGGAAGGGCCTCCAAGAAAACTCTTGAGGAGCTGGAAAAGGTCGGCCTAAAATTCAATCTCTCTCAACAGGAAGTGGAGCGTTTGAAGTACTGTAGCAGAATGGTGGCCAAAGTGGATAATGCACTTGTTCAAGATAATTATCAGCTCTATCATCACAGTTTCATCTTAGCTGAAAACGGGGAGTGGGCTGTGATTCAGCAAGGACTCAATTCATCCACTAGATTTGCTAGACGCTACCACTGGCTCTCCACCAAATTTAGGACCTTTGTGGACGAGCCCCATACAGCCATAGTTGGAAGGAGGGAAAAGTTCGTAATAGATCTCACAGCCAAGAGAAGTGAAGAAGCTAGGAAATGTAGTGTGGATCTCGTCAGAGATAATCCAGAACATCTCAGAAAATACTTGAAAGGTCAGCTCTTGCTCTCCGAATTCACCAATAAGATGAAGTGGTTGAAACTTCCTAAAGAACATAGATTTCAGCTCTCAGATCTCGACGAGAGGGTAATTAAGAATCTGAAACTTGCATATGAACTTCAACCTGAAGATTATGAGGAACTCGTCTCGATTAGGGGAATAGGCTCAAAGTGCATAAGAGCTCTAGCCCTAGTTTCAAATCTGATCTATGGGGCTGAATTGAGCTATGAAGATCCGTGCAAGTTTTCATTTGCTCACGGGGGAAAGGATGGTATACCTTATCCAGTAGATAGGAAGACTTATGATTTCTCGATCAGATTCCTTGAAGATGCTATTAGGCAAAGCGAGCTGAACAATTTCGAAAAACTCTCCGCACTCAAAAGATTATCAAAACTCCTACAACCTCCATCTAATTCCTAGATTCGAATTTACAAAGTTTTGGCACGATAGTTAGATCAATTGGCTCCATCTAGTTAAAAATTTATAGATCCTAGGCTTCATCTCTTCAATGGGAGTAAACCTCAGAGATATAACCACAGTAAAACATGAAGTGGAACTCAAGGATCTAATTGGAAAAAAAGTAGCAATTGATGCCTTCAATGCCATCATGCAATTCCTCACTGTGATCAGGCAGAGAGATGGTATTCCCCTTATGGACTCGAGGGGAAATGTCACTTCCCATCTAAGTGGCCTTTTCTATAGGACTTGTAATCTCTTAGTAAATGGAATTTGGCCATGCTACGTTTTCGATGGAGAGCCTCCTCCATTCAAACATAAGACCATAGAGAAAAGGGTTGAGCGGAGGGAGGATGCTGCGAGAAAGTATGAGGAAGCTTTGAAGAAAGGAATAGTCGAAGAAGCCTATCTCTATGCCCAACAAACTGCCTCCATCACTGAGCAAATAATCTCTGAATCCAAGAGGCTCCTAGAAGCAATGGGCATTCCCTGCGTAATGGCTGCTACTGAAGGAGAAGCCCAATGTGCCTATATGTGCAGGGTAGGGGATGTGGATTTCTCAGCCTCTCAAGATTGGGATAGTCTGCTTTTTGGCTCTCCAAGGCTGGTGAGAAATCTAAATGTAGTTGGGAAGAGAAAATTACCTAGGAAGGAAGTATATGTGGAAATAAAGCCTGAAGTAATCTATCTCGATGAACTTCTGAGCTCTTTGGGGATAAACAGGGAGAAGCTCATTTTAATAGGGATATTAGTGGGTACAGATTATAATCCGGAGGGAATAAAGGGAATTGGACCGAAAAGGGCTCTGGAGCTTGTGAAGAAGAAAAATGTGGAGGAGGTGATGAGGGAATTGAAATGGGAATTCGAAGTGGATTGGAGGGAAATTCTTCAGTTCTTTCTAGAGCCAAAGATAAATCCAAATTATAAGCTGGAATGGAAGGAGCTGGACAAGGAAAAGGTAATGAAGATCCTCTGCGATGAGCATGACTTCTCAGCGGATAGGGTGGAGAAAAGCATAAATGAAGTGTTGAGCAAGGCTGAATGCAAGAAACAGGTAAGCCTAGAACGCTTCTTTAAATAAACAAAATAAAAAAAGTTGGAGCTAGAACTTCAGCTTGGAGAGCATCTTCTTAGCCGTTGGTTGTAAAGCTGCGCCAAACCCTATTCCAATAGCTATTGCTGTACCAATCGAAATTCCCCACAGGATGATTCTTAAGATATCTTGGAGGATCTCTACCTCTGTAAAGCCGAACTTTGGAAGAGCGAAGATGATGGAGACATACATGATAATTATCCATGCCATTGCTGCTATAAATTCCCCAAAGGCAACCTTAGCTTCCCTAATAGCACTTTGAGCCCACTTAGCTACGAAGAAGCCAATTGCTAGGATGATCGCTCCAATTACCCACTGGGGAATTAGGATTACGAGCTGATGGAAGAATTGGTAGAGAGGTTGTATTCCCACGTAATAAAAGGCATTCTCTAGAGTAATTACTAGCACATAGTATTCGAAGATCTTTGCTATAAGGTATGTAGGGGATATTCCTAGAACCCTTCTTATTCCATATGCCTGAGCCTTCTGATCCAATTTCCAGCCTAGGAGCAGTTTAGCTACTAGGCCCTCTACTATCTTCGCTACTATGTAACCTATCAGTAAGATCACTACGAACGTCACTGACTTTATCACCACATCTACTATAGTGGTTCCTAGTGTCTCCCAAGTAAGCTGTGAAACTTCAAATTCTACCATTTTCGCTCAATAAAAGCCGAGGAGTTAAATATTTATTAAATTTTTGAATGGTAGGCCTTATGGAGGATTTTTTTGAAAGAAATAAGTGCTTAGTTGAAGCTCTGAAGAAGGAAGGGCTCATCAAGAGCAGAGCAGTAGAGCAGGCATTCCTGAACATTCCCCGACATCTTTTCGTGCCTGAGGAACTAATTGATGAAGCCTACGTCGATTCCCCTCTTCCAATTGGGTCAGGCCAAACCATTTCAGCTCCCCATATGGTAGCCATTATGTTGGAATTGCTTGAACTGAAGCGAGGTCAAAAGGTCTTAGAAGTTGGGGCAGGATCTGGATGGAATGCCTGTCTCATGGCAGAAATAGTAGGAAGCTCAGGAAAAGTATATAGTATAGAAAGGATTCCGGAAATAGCTCACTTCGCTAGGAAGAATGTGGAGAAGCTTGGAATGAAAAATGTTTTCATAGTCGTTGGTGACGGCACTCTGGGCTATCCTGAGGAGATGCCATACGATAGGATTATAGTCACAGCTGCCTCTCCAAAGATCCCAAAGCCTCTACTAGATCAGCTTAAAGGAGGAGGCATCCTCATCCTACCACTTGGAGATAGATATTGTCAGAAGCTCATCAAGCTGAAGAAGGATAGAAAGCCCAAGATCAGTGAGCATGGCTACTGCTTCTTCGTCCCTCTGATCGGAAAATTCGGCTTCACCTCTTGAGGAGGAGTACTGCAAAGGATATCACTGCAATTACTGGAGCTATTAAACTCATGATGAAAATTGTAAAGTCACCTGAAAGGAATTCATAGATCTTCCATATCCCAAGCACTAGGAACTCTATCACTGAGGCCACGAATGTTACTAAGAATATCATCGTAAGCAAATCATTTACATCCATAAAAACTCTAATCCTTAATATCTTTAAAAATTTACTCCTGACTCAACTCTCTAAAGGCCAAGAGGAGAAAGATAAGGATGGGTGGAGTTGTTGCTACGATACCAAGCGTTGAGATCAAGCTAGTAAGAAATGGGGCTAAGGATGCAGCCAGATAGAAGGGAAGTGAAATTGTCATTGAAACTAAGATAGCTATCAGCACTACTATAATAGATGTAAGCATCCTCTTTCTAAAGATGTTTAGAGCTGCAGAAAATGAAGCCTTCACTCCAAGATTGAACATCAGCATTGAGAATATGGAAAATATAAAGATTGGGAGGATTAGGAAAAGAGGTACAAGTGCTATGGGATGAAGCTCTATGAGAATGGAAAATATGAAAAAAATTCCAAGCCAGACCAAGTTTAATGTCAGGAACTTGAAGTAAATCTTATTTGCAAAACTCATGGATTTGATTTCCTTTCCCTCCATGCAATCCACTACCACGAGAAAGAATAACAAGAGGAGATAAGTAATGATGGGAAAGCTCAGAAAGTGGAGCAGCATTGAGATTCCGATGATCTTAAAGAGAGGTGTCAGAGTAACTTCTCTCAAGCCAATGAAGCCTTGATAAAGAATTTCCTTCTCCACCACCTGAGCTATTATGAAATTTATCAGCTGATTAAGTGCTGAACTCGTCCCTACACAGATCAAGGAGTATGGAAATAATCTCTTGAAATTTGTGAAGTAAATTGAAAAGGAGGTGCTGAGTTTTTCAGCATAGCGCATAACCCTCAAAAACCTCTTTCCTATATAAACTTTCTTCCCATATCTATTTAAACCCATAGCATCTTAGCTAGAAAATGAGAAGAAGAGCATTGGCTCTGCTTTTGCTCCTAGCTCTAGTATTGGTAGGCATATTTCTAATTTATCCCTCTCTTACTGGTCTACATGTGCTGAGAAAAACTGAGACGCTTAAGGTGGAAAGCCTTAACGACTCCCTCCCATTCCTCCTAGCAGAACACTTCTCAGACATCTTCCTGCTTGAAGATGCAAATGTCTCTCTCAGAGGTTTTGCTTCCTATATAGGAGCAACTTATTTAAACTCGGATCAAATAGAAGCAGAATTCTTCATATATGCTCATCTCCTCTCTAGAGAGATTCCTACCAGTAGATTTATGTTTCTCAAGTCGAAGAGTATTGAAAGCTTGAAACCCCTTTTTACCAATTTTCAGAAGGATTATGTAGGAGGGGTTGAGATCTTGAAGAAAGAAAATGTAACTGCACTCCTCGGAGAAAATTTTCTGCTAGTCTATGCTGGGGAGAATTCACTAAGCCTTATGGAGGAGGCTATCCTCTCATTCAAAGAAGGAAGATCAGATATCCTCCTATACTTCCCCATATTTGAGTCCTATTTCCTCTTCCCTAGGGAAATCCTAGAATATAAGCGTATGCTCTTTTTCATGGAAAGGGGTTTCTCGGCCCAATCCTCACTCCTCCTCTACTCCAAAAGCCTTGAGGAAAATGCCTCAGTTATGATCATGGCTGGGGAGAATTCTACCATTGCTCCTCTGCTCGAAAATCTCCTGAAAAATGCTACTAAGCTCTACCAGCTAGATGAAATGGAATGTTATTCCACATATCTCGAGGGGCAGAGTGCTAGAGTGTGTACTCAACCAAATCTGCTTGTAATCACTACTGGAGAAAAAGAATTCATGGACAAGGTAGTGGAATTTATAAGCAAATAGACTGAAATTCTTTTGAAAATTTCCAGTCCATCTTGAAATTTGGCCTCCCTAGCTACCCTGTTCTTCATCAGGATCAGAGAGTGCTCACTAGGTCATCAGCCAACTTTGGATTTAATTTCTTCCAATATAAATATTACGTTTCCTTCCGCAATGCTATCATTCAGAGATAGTTGAACAACTGATGTATCCTTAAAATGATAGATGTTCCAAGAAGTATTTTCCGTGACGCAAAGGCTTTCAAGCAGACATTTAAGTTTACCTTCCTCCAATGTGTAATTGATGTTTAATCTCTCCAATAGCTCAATTATCCTTATCTCTCCGTTCACTTTCACTTCCTGGTAAAATGAAGACTCATTGGAAATTATACCAATTGTTATCAACCTCTCGGTTGGAATTGGAGCAAAGGTGAAAAGGGTGGGCAGGATAAACAGTAGGATGAAGAGGACAAGCACTGCTTTTTTCCAGTATTTCTTCATTTTTCATCCCCTAACAATATCTCCAAAGGAGAAATCGTCTTAAAATCTTTATCACTTTTACTCATCTGCTCCTCCAGAATATCTCAGTATATTTCAGATTTTCAAGATTTACGAACCAAAGGTTATCTTCATATGGAACCGCATCACAGGGCAATCCTCCGACATAATTGCTGCATGTGCCGTCCAAGATTATCCAAAATCCATACTTATCCTCCACATAATACACTGGCACTAGATCTCCATAGTATTTCCTTATCCCCTCCACGATTTGCTCGAAGGAGCTACGATTTCCTGCATAGAAACTGGTAAACATATGTTCTTTTGTCATGAAAATTCTCGCAGCCCCTCCCAATTCCATGATGAATGAGGAAAGGAGAATTGAGAAATGCTTGCAGTCTCCATACTTCTTAGAGAAGATCTCAGAGGCATTCATCCAGTAATAAGTACGAGTATAATTGACATTTTTTCTTACCCAATCGAAGATGTAGGCTACTTGATAAATATTATAATCCCCAGGGAATGCAGAGGTAGCATTTTTTATGAGCTCTCCCATCCCCTCACTAAAATCTAAATAAGGTCTTATCTGGCCCGAGATGAGGGGATCAAAGATGATCGAATAATTGGTAAGATTTGGAAGTTCCAAGACATAGATGTTTACTGGATTTGTACAAAGATTTTCGAAAAGATAGGAAAGGTTATTTCTGGTAGCTATCGTATCTGCGCAGATCTTGAAGCTATAGATGCCGCTTCTCTCTGGTCCAGTTATGTGTAAGAGACCCAAATCTAAGCTTCCACTTGCTTTTATGCTCCAAGCTCCTTGAAGTTCAGCTTGCTTGGTGTAATTTGCTATTACCTTCACGTTCTTGAGAAAGGTATTAGTGTCTGAGATCGCCTTGATCCCAATTACTCCTCCATATTTCTCAAAAATTCCATAGGTAGTTATTTCAAATTTCAGGGAGATGAGAATTGGAACTCTTGAATTCACCTCTGGCTCAGGAGGAACTTCTCTTGGCAAATAGGAAGGCACTATAGGAGGTACTAAATATTCTGAAATATTTGTACAAGCCCAGCAATCCTCCTTACAAGTTAAGCAATTTTCACCCTCTTCACACACTCCGTTGCCACAACACTTCTCTACTATCTTAGTAATACATTTTCCAGCCTCACATGTACTAAATGAACAATTCCCATGCTCCTCATAACACCCACTCACATTCCCTGTGAGCGGCTCATAGATGCAGGAGAAATTTACACATTTATCTAAAGTACATGGATTACTATCATCGCAGATGGGACAGGTTCTCATCTCTGGAAATTGGGCAATACAGCAAAGGAGAAAACATAGGATAAAAATCGTTCCGAACAATATTTCAATTCTCATGAGTCAAAATACCTTCAAATATCCCTGTAAGGGCTTGCACATTTGGGAGTCTTAATTTTCCCCTTAGCCTGAGCAATCTTTCCCTTATCTCTTCTCTAGCTATTTCCTCTCCTACACCTTCTGTAATATATCTGTGATCTATCAAGCTCTCAACACATCGTCTGAACCTCTGAGGATCATCACAGGAGAAGTAGAGAGTTTCCCTTACACTGCAAGCTGAGACCCCTTCCCTCTTAGCTATTAGAGTCTCAAACCCAAGCAATCTGTAGAATCTAGCTGTAGCCTCATCCCTAGTGAAAATCTTGAAATTCTCATTCTCCCTTATCAAATCTGTAAGAGAAGAGATTATCTCCCTCGGATTCTTCAGAGGTATTTCAACTATCTCAACTTCTGCTTCTCTCTCTAGCATCCTATGAACTTCTCTAGTGCTGAAGGGATTATATCTAGATATATTCACATCATCAAGCATAACTACTACATCATACGCTCGACTCAGCCTCTGGATCAGATGTATGTGTGTATAAGTAGGAGGCCTAAACCTGCCTGGGAAGCCGAGCTTCATCTCTTAAGGAAAAGAATTAAATTTCTATTAAAATATTCCTATTTGGGTTTGGGCCCGTGGTCTAGGGGTTATGACGTCGCCCTCACACGGCGAAGGTCCTGGGTTCAAGTCCCAGCGGGCCCAGTAAATCTTAATTGAGTTTTACTATTCTCTAGAGAAAAACTTTTAAGTGGAATTTATCTCAATCGTGGTGATGGGGGAAATTAAGTTCATTCTCCAGAAGGAAGGCCCCTCTCTCTACAAGATAGGATTCTTAGGTCCAGAAAATGCCCTCCAGCTAAATGTAGATCTAATACAACAAAAACTTATCCTTTCCTACTCAAAAACTAATCCCAATGGTTCAAAGTTCAATCAAACTCTCACTTGGCACCTTTCTGGAAACTTTTCTTTGGAGTCCTCAGAAAATCTTCCCAACTTGGAAAAAATACTCACCCCTCACCGGGAAATTTCTAAGCTAGAGGATAAAATTTCGCCGAGAAAACTTCCCTATCTTCAAGTAATATTGGAGGAAGCCAAACAAGCCCAACAGATCGATAAGAGAAAGCTTTTAGCGAGATTTGGTGAAGAGATGGGGAAAAGGGCCTGGATCATACGTGTGTTAAGGGAATTAAAACAGTGTGGTATCGTGAGAGAAGTAGATGTTGGAGTATATAAAGTGGAAAAACTCAAAGAACTAGAAAATCTATGTAAATATGGGGCTGGAGTACTTTCTTAGTGAGGAGGGAGAAGAGTTCATCCTCACCCTCAAGTATCCTCAAGATTCTAAAATAGAGTTTCCATTTCTTTCCTCTCTAAACTTTGAGGAAATTGTAGTAGATGAGAGTGGAATGAAAGTGAGGTTTAAGATGCAGGAAAATATCGAAGAAATCCTTAAGGAAGGAGTAATCATCGATCTCCATCCTTACCCTATTCTCACTCACCCAGTGGAAGGATGTCCAGAATGTGGAAACATCGATTTTTTCATCGATAGAGAAAGTGGAGAAAAAGTATGCAAGGCCTGTGGATTTGTATTCCCGGAACCCATGCTTGATCAACGTGAAGTAAGAGCATATGAGCCTGAGGAATTGGAAAAGAGATCGAGAGTTGGTCCTCCACACACTTTTACTCTACATGAAGCCCTAACTACAGCAATCAGCCATAAAGACTCTGATTATCGCGGAAGGCCTCTCTCTCCAGAACAGGCTGCAACCTTCAAGAGACTTAGAAAAACACATAAGAAATGTAGAATCTCAAATCCCATAGAACGCTCCCTAGCTCTTTCTTTGCAAACACTTTCCCGTATTTGTGAACAACAGAGATTGCCACCAATTGTAAAAGAGGAGGCTGCTCTGATTTATAGGAAAGCTACTAATAAAGGACTGACGAAAGGAAGAGAAACTGAATATCTCATTCGGGCTGCAATTCTCCTAAGCTGCAGGATTCATGGAATTAATAGGAAGCCGGCAGATATGTTAGAGACTGATAGATGGTATGCTAATCGAACTGAAGTGAGAAAATTGCTCAGAAGTTACACGCTTCTCCTTCAACAATTAGACTATTCTCCAAAGCCGATCTCCCCTGAAGCTGCCCTTACTTACCTCTCCAATAGGTTAGAATGTGTAGATTCCCAAATTTTGGAAAGAGCCCACCAAATTATAAAAAAGGCTAGAGAGGCCAAGCTCGTAAAGAATCCTTGGGTTCTAGCATCAGCAGCCATTTACTTGGCGTGTGAGGAGAGAGATTTTAACACAAATCCATACGATAGAAGGGCGAAAAGGATAACTCAGCATAAGCTTAGCGAAATTGCTGGAGTGACTGAGGTCGCTATTCGCAACCTCTCCCACCAGCTCAGAGATTTGAATGCTCTCAAGGGCTAGATGTCAAGATAAAATTTAATTAATATCTTTCCATAATGATTTTAGGAATGGTTGAAATCAAAGAGAAATATAGGCTCGTAAGTTGGGATGAAATTGAAGATCTCTGTTTTCACATAAGTCGGAAGATAGAAGTAGCTGAATATAAGCCAGATATAATCACAGCTATTTCCAGAGGAGGCTTAATTCCTGCCAGATTAATCCAAGACCATCTCCAAGTCCCTGAGCTCACCTTCCTCCAAATTCTATTTTATCAACAAATGGACAAAGTAGTACCTGAACCTATAATTGTTCACGACATTTCGTTGAGTGTGAGGGACAAGAATGTTTTAGTGATAGATGATGTAGTTGATAGTGGAAGAAGCTTAAAAGTGGCATGTGAGCATTTGAGGAAAAGGGGAGCTTACTCCTTCCGGACGGCCACTCTGTATAAAAAACCTTGGTCTCTCATCAATCCAGATTTCTTCATCTCAGAAACAGATTTCTGGCTCATATTTCCTTGGGAGATCTCAGAGACGATCGTTGGTTTCTATCAGAAATTCAAGGAGAAAGGATTGGGCGAAGAGGAAATTAGGGCTAAGCTGATTGAGCTTGGATTCGAACAAAATAGGGTAGATGATCTCCTAGCTTTTCATAAGAGATATAAGCGAATCTAGGAAGGTAACTTCAAACTTATTACTTTGCTCTCCCCATTTTCCTGCATGCTTACCCCATAGAGGAAATTTGCATTTGAAATTACCTCATCATTGTGTGTGACCACGATGAGCTGGGCCTTAGTCGAGAGAGTCTTAAGGATCTCAACAAGTCTTCTCGAATTCATCTTATCTAACATGGCATCTATCTCATCCAAAATGTAAATGGGAGTAGGTTGGATTTCCTGAATTGCGAATAGTAAAGAAAGAGCTACGATCGTCCTCTCACCTCCACTTAAGCTGAGCAAACCTTGGGTCTTCTTTCCAGGAAATCTAGCCAAGATCTCCAATCCTCCGAGAAATGGATTCTCAGGATTCTCGATGATGAACTTCACCTCCCCATCTTGGGAGAATATGGAGAAAATTTTCTTCACATTTTCCTCCACTTTCTTCAGAGTATCGAGGAAGGCACTCCTCTTCTTCTCCTCAAGCTCATTTATAAGCCTCAACACACTCTCCTTCTCCTCCCTTATCTTCTCTACCTTTTCCTTGATCTCTAAATACTCCTCCTCCGCCCGCTTGTAGACTTCGAGAGCCTTCAAATTGACATACCCAAAGCTGTTTATAGCCCTCCTCAGATTCTCCAGCTCTTTCCTCATCTCATCCATGGAGAGAGTAGATTCACTTACCTCCACTCCGAAGCTGAGAAATTCCCTTTGCTTTTCCTGAATTTCCTCTTCTATCCTCTTAGATCTCTGGACAGCCTCTTCTCTCATTTCACCCAAGCTCTGGATCCTCGAATCTAAGGATATTGCTAATTGTTTAAGCTTGCTCAACTTCTCCACTAACATATCCCTCCTCTTCTCAATAATCTCTATCTTCCCTCCATAGCTCTTCAGCCTCTTCTCATCCTCCTCTATCTCCTTCAAAAGTCCCTTTAGATTTTCCCTAGCATTTTTCTCCCTCTCCTTAATCTTCCTCTCCTCACAATTCAAATTGCGAAGTAACGAACTCATGTTCTTCAGATTTCTCACTATTACCTTGGCCTCAGCATTTATGGCAGCTAACTCTCCTCGCAGCTTCTCCTCCTTCCTCCTCAGTTTGAGGATCTTTCTCAATTTCACTCTGCTAATGGTGGTTGAGAGATTCTCAATTTTAGATCTGAGCTCCTCAACACTCTTCTCCAACTGACTCACATCCTCTCGAATTTGGATCGTGGGAAGACTCACTTGATTAAGCTCAGCTTCCAGTTGGGCCTTCAGATAAAGTTTCTCTTCCTTCCTCCTCAAGAGATCATTTACTTCAGTGGAAATCCTCTGTAGGCTCTCGGAGATCTCAATTAGCTTTTTCTCAAGATCAGCGATCTCTAAGCTTTCCTGAAATCCTCCTTTGATCACTCTGCTCCTTTCAAACACCTTTCCATCTAAAGTAGCTATCCTATACTTTCCATCTGTCATCTTTGGATCTTCAGAGATAATACATTTGCCTAGGAACCAATACACCACATCTCTGAAGTTTTCATCAAATTCTACATAGCGCATAGCCCAACCATCTACTTTTTCCTCCCTATAAATCCCCTTTATCCTATCCATAGGTAGGAAAGCTGCGAACCCTATCTTATTCTTCACCAGAAATTCTATGCATTTCTCAGCTACATTTACATCCCTAACTATCACGATCTGTTCCTTTCCCCTGAGAAGAGCATGAATAGCCCTCTCGTACCCAGGTTTAATCTTTATCAATTCATAAATCCTCCCAACAATGCCTGGAATTTCCTCTCTCACTTTAAGTATTTCCTCCACAGCTCTAGGTGTTTGTTTAGCCCTAAGTATCGTCAGTTCCCTAATTAAGTATTCTTTAATTTGACTCAGTTTGCCCACTTCTTTCTCCTTAGCCGAAAGTTCTGCATTTATCGCCATCAGCTCAGAAGAAACCTCTGAAAGCAGATTTCTTTCCCTCTCTACTCTCACCCTCCTCTCCTCAAATTCTTTGATCATCTGAAGTTTATTCTTCTCTTCATAGAATCTCTCAAAGAGTTGCCAAAGTTTTTGCTCCGAAGCTGTAGGCAACTCCTTCTCCACTTCCAAGATTTCACTCTTCAACTTCTCCATTTCAGAGATGAGTTCCTTTTTCCTTTCTCTCAAGCCCTTTAACTTCTCCTCAAATCCATTGATATTTTGAATTAGGTTCTCCCTCCTTCCAGCATTCCTAGAAAGCTCTCCCTCCAAGTTTTGAAGGAGGAGCTCCTCCTCCTTCACTTTAAGTCTGAGGCCTATTACCTTAGCTTCCACTCGTTCTTTCTCCTCCTGCATCTCAACGATCTTACCATTCAGTTTATCCAGCATCTCCCCTATTTTTCTCATCTTCTCCTCAATCTTTTCTTTCCTTTCATGGATTTTCCCTATTAGCTTCTCTATTTTCCTGAGCCGATTGAGATTTTCCTCTCTTTCTCTAGCAAGAGAATTCAATTCTTTCAATACAATTTGAGCCTCCAAACGTCTTGCCCTATCAACCAACTTTAAATAGTCCTCAGCTCTCTCCTTGTCTTCCTTCAACTCATTCAAATACTTCCCCTTCTCTTCCAACACGATTGTGGCCTCTTTTATCTTCTCCTCCACCTTCTCCAGTTCTCTTAGGGCCTTCTCCTTCTTCTCCTCATAGATGGAAATGCCTGCTATGCTATCTATTAATTCCCTTCTTCGGATACTGTCCATTGTAGCCAATTCATCTACTTCACCTTGGAGCACGATATTGTACCCTTCTGGAAATATATTTGAACGAGCAAGAAGAGATACTACCTCACTCCTCGTGACCCTTTTTCCATTGATCCTATAGACTACTCTTCCGAGTTGATCGACTCTCCTGCTGATCCTCACCTCATCATCCTCCACAGGAAAAATCCTCTCAGAATTATCTAAAATTAGTGTGACCTTTGCAAATTTAGCAGGTTTCCCACCTTTCCCCCCATTGAAGATGAGATCCTGAAACCTTTCTGTCCTCAACTCCTTCTTCTTGATCTTTCCTATTACGAAACAAAATGCATCCACGATATTTGACTTTCCAGCCCCATTTGGACCAACTATTACATTTATCCCTGGTTTGAATTCGATGCGCACAGGTTTTCCAAAGCTCTTGAAGCCTTGAAGATCCAAAGCCTTGATGAAAGTAGCCATAATCTAGATTATGAAGTCTCTCATAATAAATTTATTTGAGTATATCCTATGGAGAGATCCTCTTCGGATCTCTAGGGAAAATCGTGGTTTCCCTTATATTTTTCAATTCAAGCACTTGCATGAGCAGCCTCTCACTCCCAATTGCGGCTCCTCCATGAGGAGGAGCACCATACTTGAACGCAGTAAGATAGAATTGAAAGGAATCTGGATTCAATCCCTTCTCCTTTAGCTGTTGCAGGAGTATCTCATACCTGTGTTCTCTTTGAGAACCTGTGACTATTTCCATCCCTTTGAAGATGAGATCAAATCCCGTGGTAAACTCTGGAGCATCCTGGAGCCTCATAGTGTAGAATGGCCTCTCCTCCCAAGGAAATTCCGTGAGGAAATATAGATCACTTTTCTTCTCCTCCCTAATTTTTTTCCAGAGTTCTATCTCATTCTCACTCCCTATTTCTTTACCCCATTCAAATTTCTTCCCAATCTCCTTCATGAACCTATAGGCCTCTCTATAAGTAATTCTGGGAAACCTTTTAGGCAAAAGAAGCTGGACTCCAAACTCCTTAAACTCAGGTGTCTTCATCGCTTTCCTCAAAGCATTTCCTACACACCTCTCCACGACTTCGATCACATTATTTACTCCATCGATGAAACCTAGCTCAAAGTCTATGCTAGTATATTCGCAGAGATGCTTCGTAGTATGATGAGGCTCTGCCCTATATACTTGGGAGATCTCAAATACCCTCTCGAACCCAGCTATTACTAACATCTGCTTATAGAGTTGGGGAGACTGAGCTAGATAGGCATCTCTCTCAAAATACTCCACCTTAAACAAATTTGCTCCTCCCTCAGTAGCTGCAGCCACAAGTTTGGGAGTATGTACTTCTATGAAACCTTGTTTCAGGAAGAACTTCCTTATCTCACTTTCCAAGTAGCTTCCAAGCTTGAAAATCAAGAGGTGTTTTGGATGTCTCAGATCTAGGAATCTATAATCAAGCCTCTTATCTAGACTCGAATCTACTTTGAGGAATTCCAAGGGAAGAGGGCTCTCAGCCCTACCCAGTACAACTACCTCCTTTGGGAGGAGTTCCACTCCAAAAGGAGCTTCAGGATTTTGGATTACTTCCCCACTCACAGCAATTACGCTCTCTTTCGTCAAATTTGAGAGTTCCTCGAATACACCTTGGCTTACTTTATCCTTAGGTGCCACGATCTGAATCTTCCCCTCCCTATCCCTTAACACCACAAAAACCAGCTTTCCTATTACCCTTATTTCCTCCACCCATCCTGCGACAATGGCTTTGGAAGGTCTTCTCTCTATTATTTGCCTTGTAAACATTCTCTTCGCCAATTCCATGATTGAGGTTTCTCCGCTCGAGCTTATCTTTCTTTGGATTATTATAAACCGAAAAGTTTAAAAATGAGTTTTTTGTTTATTATAAACCATGGAAGCAGAGTTGAGGAAAATTGCGATGAAGAATAGGGAAAAGTTACTCGACATTCTCCTAACTCCAACCAAGGAAGTGCTCTTCATTGTAGGGGTTGCAAGAGAAATCAGAGAGCTCAGAAAGGAAGTGGAAAGATTTCTCTCAGATCTAGACTATGAATTTCTTGAGCTTTCTGATGTGTTTGGCAATCTGAGGAAGGTAGCTCATGCGAGAAGTCTCTTGGATAATAGGGAATTCCTAGAAAAACTCGGAATTAAACTGCTGGTAGAATATTACTATCAGTTAGATAGCTTAGATCAATCGGAGAAAATGATGTTCAACTACGCTTTAGAAGGGAGGAGGAAGATGAAGGGTATACTTCATGAGCTGAATGGGATGAAGCTCGCTAGATCATTAGTACTCATTCCGAAGGAAAATGCTGAAGAGTTTGAGAATTTTTTAAATGCATGGAAAGTTAAATATAAGAAGAGGTTCGTAATCTATGAGGAGGTCTGAAAATGGAAAAGGCTGAAAAAGAGGTTAAGCTGAAGGTGGCGGAAGCAGTGCAGGAAGATGTAGGGAAAGGTATCGTGAGGATCGATATGAGGACAATGAATGAGCTCGGAGTTAAACCAGGAGATATAGTGGAAATCGAAGGAGGAAGAAAAACTGGAGCCATTGTAGACAGGGCCTATCCGGCAGATATTGGGCTCAAAATAATTAGGATGGATGGATTGACCAGATACAATGCTAAGACTGGAATAGGTGAGGAGGTAATCCTGAGGAAGGCTGAGGCAAAGGAAGCGAATAAGGTAACCTTTGCTCCAGCCCAAAGGGGAATTCCAATCCATCCAGAGACATTGAAGAGGAGCTTACTGGGAAGACCTGTGATGCAAGGAGACATAGTGTCAATTGGTGGATCGATGAGAAGTCGTAGGAGAGGAGACTTCTTTTCCTTACTCGAAGAGCTTGGGGTAGAGGAATTCTTTACCATGGGATTTGGAGAAATGAAGTTCGTAGTTGTAAATACGAATCCTAAGGGATTGGTCATCATAAGTGAAATCACAGATATCTCTGTATCTCCCGAACCTGTAGAGGTAGGAGTAGAGAGGAGGATCCCTGAAGTTACTTATGAGGATGTAGGAGGCCTAAAGGAAGAAATTCAGAGGATTAGGGAAATGGTCGAACTTCCCTTGAAGCATCCTGAGATCTTTGAGAGGCTAGGAATTGAGCCTCCGAAAGGAGTGCTCTTGTATGGTCCTCCAGGCTGTGGTAAGACATTGCTTGCAAGAGCAGTAGCAAATGAAAGCGATGCTTACTTCATCTCGGTCTCAGGACCGGAGATCGTAAGCAAATGGGTTGGAGAAGCTGAGAAGAGAATTAGGGAGATCTTCGATGAAGCTGAGAAAAATGCTCCTGCGATCATCTTCTTCGATGAACTGGATGCAATAGCTCCGAAGAGGGAGGAAGCCACTGGGGAAGTTGAGCGAAGGATGGTCTCCCAACTTCTTGCTTGCATGGATGGCCTAAAGAAAAGGGGAAGAGTAATAGTAATAGGAGCTACAAATCGTCCCAATAGTTTAGATCCAGCATTACGCAGACCTGGAAGATTTGATAGGGAAATTGAAATAGGCGTTCCGGATAGAGATGGCAGGCTTGAGATATTGAAGATACATACGAGGAATATGCCATTGGCTAAGGATGTGGATCTGGAGAAGTTGGCAGATATTACCTATGGCTTCGTCGGTGCTGATCTGGAGGCTGTATGTAGGGAGGCTGCGATGAATGTGCTGCGTAGGCTCCTGCCAGAACTCAGAAAGGTAGAGGAAGGACCACTACCCAAGGAACTCCTCGAGAAACTCGTAGTCACAATGGACGATTTCAAGGAAGCATTGAAGATGGTGAGGCCATCTGCTATGAGGGAAGTATTGGTAGAAATTCCAAGAGTGAAATGGGAAGATATAGGAGGCCTTGAAGAGGTGAAACAGCAGTTGAGAGAGGCAGTAGAGTGGCCGTTGAAGTATCCTGAAATCTATAGTAGGATGGGAATAAGGCCACCTAAGGGCATCTTGCTCTATGGACCAAGTGGCTGTGGTAAGACATTACTTGCTAAGGCAGTTGCTACGGAAAGCGGAGCTAACTTCATAGTAGTACGTGGCCCTGAGCTCTTCTCGAAATGGGTTGGAGAATCTGAAAAAGCTGTGCGTGAGATCTTCAGAAAGGCAAGACAAGTGGCTCCTGCAATCATTTGCTTCGATGAGATAGATGCAATAGCTCCGAGAAGAGGCTTGGAGTATGGAACTCATGTTGTAGAAAGTGTTGTAAATCAATTGCTAACCGAGATCGATGGGATGCAGGAATTGAGTGATGTAGTAATAATTGGATGTACCAATAGGCCAGATATCCTTGACCCTGCATTGCTTAGACCTGGAAGATTCGACAGGCTAATATTGGTACCTCCTCCAGACCGTGCCGCTAGGCTTGAGATATTGAAGATACATACGAGGAATATGCCATTGGCTAAGGATGTGGATCTGGAGAAGTTGGCAGATATGACAGAGAACTACAGCGGTGCTGATCTGGAGGCTGTATGTAGGGAGGCTGCGATGAATGCATTGAGGGAGGACATAAATTCGAAAGAAGTAACCATGAAGCATTTCGAGACAGCTCTCAAACAGGTAGGACCTAGCCTAAGCAAGGATGAAATAAAACTCTATGAGAGCTTCAGCGAAAGAGCCAGAGCTGTCAGAACTCAGGCTCCAAAGGAGCTGGCCTATTTAGGATAAATGAAGGGGTATGAGGATAGATTAATAGAGCTCATCCTATCAAATAAGCTTACTTGGGAGGGACTTATCAAGGAAATCATCAAGGAAGAAGGAATTGATCCCTGGGATATAGACATAGGGCTCCTCCTTAGGAAATACATAGAAATCGTGGGCAAGGCTGGAGAGATTAATCTCAGATCAATTGGAAGCTTTATTCTCATCCTTGCAATCTTGCTAAAGATCAAATCTGAACTAATGTTTCCAGAGGAGATCGAAGATAATGAATTACTAAAGCTTGCATTGGGAATTGATCTTAACCTAATCTTTAGTAGCCTAGAAGACTTCAAACTTTATCCAAGAGCCCAAACTGTGAAGTATAGAAAAGTTACTTTGGATGAACTTATCTCTGCATTGAAAAGGGCATTCGAGGTCTCAAGGAGAAGGGAGGCTAGGAAAGAATTGCCAAAGCTCAACTTGGAATTAAGTAAGCTTAGTCTCATGAAGAGGGTCCAAGAGGTCTATGAAAGGGTCTCAAAGTTCTTTGAACAGATCGATCGAGATGTAATTACTCTCAGCGAGCTAGTTCCAAGTGGTAATAAATTTGATCTCATCTGGACCCTCATCCCTCTTCTCCATCTCGAGACCGAGGGTAAGATCTACCTGAGGCAGGAGATTCCATTCGGTGAGGTATATGTGGAGAGAAGAAAAAGCTAAAGTAGAGGCCCTCCTCTTTGCTTCTTCGAAGGGATTGAGAGTGGAGGAAATCTGTGAGAAGCTCAAGCTTCCTACCAATAGGGTAATCGAAATCTTAAATAATTTAAAGGAAGAATATTCTGAGCACTCCACATTCGAAGTGATTGAAGAACAGGGAATATGGAAATTTAGGATTAGGGAAGAAGTGCTCAAATATGTGGAACCATTCGTCAGACCTGAACTGGGTAAAGGGATTTTAGAAACTCTGGCCTATATAGCATATAAAGCTCCTGTGAAGCAGAGTGAGGTGGTAAAGTTCAGGGGAAATAAAGCCTATGCTCATGTGAAGGCTCTACTTGAATTAGGGTTTATCTCGGCAAGGAAATTGTCAAGGACTCTGCTTCTGGAGCTTACCCAAAAATTCTACGAATATTTTGACATTCAAAAGGGAGAGGAAAAATATTTATTTAAGGAAAGTAAGGTGAATAAGGAAAACCTCGAAAGAGGTGAAACCTATGTTGAAACTTAGGAGAGCAACTAAACTTTATGGGGCTAAAGTATTTACGGATGAGGGAGAATACTTTGGGGATGTGGAGGAAATATTAATTAAAGATAACAAAGTTGTTGGATGGAAGATCAAGGCTACCAAGGACTCCTACTTAAGCAAGGCGATCGCTGGAGCTAAGGGAGTAATTGTCCAACATAGCATGGTGAGGGCAGTAGGAGACATAATAATAATTTCAAAGGTAGGGATCCCATCTGTGGAGGAAAGGAGAGAGGAAGTAGCTCCTGCTTAGATAGGTGAGGATATTGAAGGAATTGGATTTTAAAACTACTGAGGAGATAGAAGTCCCAAAGAAATTAGTGGACAGAGTAATTGGTCAGGAAAAGGCAATAGAGATCATTAAGAAGGCTGCAATACAGAAGAGGAATGTCCTCCTCATCGGAGAACCTGGAACTGGTAAATCCATGATCGGCCAAGCTCTCGCAGAACTTCTCCCCAAAGAAAAACTAGTAGATATCTTGTGTTTTCCAAATCCTGAGGATGAAAATAACCCAATAATTAAGACTGTACCTGCTGGAATGGGAAGCAAGATAGTGAGGGAATATAAGCTGAAGGCAATTGCTCAGAATAGGGGGAATCCTTTCCTCACCATCTTTCTGATCTTCCTATTTTTCTCCATTCTCACCTTTCTCATGGACTTCTTCATCAGCTCAGAAAAATCTGAGATCCTTCAAGCCGCAAGCAGGATATCCTCCACCCTTCTCTTAATTACTTTTCTCATCATCTTTACCATCGTATTTGCTTTTTCTAGGGTAAGAATGGAGAGAGCTCCAACATCCATGGCTCCAAAGCTCCTCGTAGACAATTCTAATAGAGAGGCTGCTCCATTCATCGATGCTACTGGAGCTCATGAGGGAGCATTACTTGGGGATGTGCTTCACGACCCATTCCAATCTGGAGGATTGGGTACACCTCCTCATGAAAGAGTGGTAGCTGGAGCTATCCACAAGGCAAATGGAGGAGTGCTCTTCGTGGATGAAATAGCTACTCTCAAACCCGAGATGCAGGTGGAGCTCCTCACAGTAATGCAGGAAAAGAAATATCCTATAACTGGAAGAAGTGAACGAAGTGCTGGAGCCATGACACGAACTCAGCCTGTACCCTGTGACTTCATCTTCGTGGCTGCTGGAACCCCTGAGACTATCAAGTATATGCATCCTGCATTGAGATCTAGGATTCGTGGTTATGGTTATGAAATTTACATGAATGATGTGATGGAGGATACTCCTGAGAACAGGAAGAAGCTCGCAAGGTTCGTAGCTCAGGAAGTGGAGAAGGAGAAGGGAAGAATCCCACACTTCACCAGAGAAGCTGTGATCGAGATCATAAAGGAAGCTAGGAGGAGGGCTGGAAGGAGAGGTTATCTCACTCTTAAGTTGAGGGATTTGGGCGGTCTAGTAAGAGTGGCAGGAGATATCGCAAGGGAGGAAGGAGCAAAATATGTAGAGGCTAGGCATGTGGAGAAGGCAAGGAAGCTTGCCACTCATCTAGAACACCAAATAGCTGAGAGATATAGCTTAGAGAAGAAGGAGTATCAAGTAATTGAAACATCTGGAAGTAGGATTGGAAAGGTAAATGGCCTTGCTATCATAGCTAACACTGAAGTAGGCCTAGTACTTCCAATAGAAGCAAGTGTAGTCCCAAGCATGGAGAAGGAGAAGGGAAAGATCATTGCTACTGGAAAACTTGGAGAGATAGCGAAGGAAGCCGTCGAGAATGTTTCTGCAGTTATCAAGAGGTGCTTTGGTAAGGACTTGAGGAACTATGATATCCATATTCAATTCCTCCAGACATATGAAGGAGTGGAAGGAGATTCTGCAAGTATTTCAGTGGCTACTGCAGTAATTAGTGCTCTAGAGAATTTACCAGTTCGCCAAGATGTAGCAATGACTGGAAGCCTGAGCATTAGGGGAGAAGTTCTTCCAGTAGGAGGAATTAATGGAAAGCTCGAAGCTGCTAAGGAAATTGGAGTAAAGGAGGTAATAATTCCGAAAATGAACGAAAAAGATGTAATAATCCCTGGCATAAAGATAATTCCAGCCTCAAACATCATAGATGTGCTCGAACATGCAATTGTATGGAAGGATGTAGGAAGACTCAAGAGGTTGAAGAAGGCTCTAAGAGGTCTGTGATGGATCTAGCTCGAAAGATAGAGAAGTTCTCAGATAAGGTAGATTATTTGGAGATAAGGATAGTGAAAGAAGTCAGCCAGAGCATAGTACTCGAGGATTCCAAACTAATTGAGAACTCCATCTCCAGAAATCTTCTGTATGGAGTGAGAATAATTAAAGATGGTAAGTTAGGTTTTTCCTCATCAAATGATCTGAAACGCATAGGGGATGTAATCTTGAGGGCCATCAAGCTCTCAAAATTGGCTTCTACTCGTATCCAAATTCCTGAGATCTCAAATAGGGCAAGGATCAAAGCCAAGATGAAAATAGACCCATTCTCAGTAGATGAGCCCAGAAAAATTAGGTTCTTGAAGGAATTCTCCTCAAGACTTGAAGGAAATTTCATAAAGAGCAGGATCCTAAGCTTGAGTTTTTCTAAAGGCATAGCTGAATTTTATTCAAGCTTTGGCAGTGAAATCTACGAGGAATTTATCAAGAGCGGAGTTAAGGTAATCTGTGTGGGAAAGAAGGGAGAAGAGCTTCAATACTCGTCCTACTCTAGATTCCGGAATATGGGCTTCGAGTTCTTGAAGGAAATAGATATTGAGCATGAGAGCGAGGAGCTTTGCACAAAGCTCAATAAGCTACTTAATGGAAGGAGAATTGGAGGAGGAAAACTAGATGTGATCTGCGACAATCAGTTAGCAGGAGTATTCTTCCACGAAGCCTTAGGTCACGCATGTGAGGCAGACAGTATTCTAAGCAAGGAAAGCATCCTCAAAGATAAGTTAAACACTCAGATCGGGAGCAAGCTTTTGAATATATGTGATGACCCATCTGTAGATGAAAATGGAAGCTACCATTTCGATGATGAGGGAGTAAGGGCCAAGAGAAAATATATAGTAAAGAATGGGGTTCTAGTTAATTTTTTACATTGCTTAGAAACCGCAGGTAAATTGGGAGTTGAACCTACAGGAAATGGAAGGGCTGAGAATCCCCTCTTCCCTCCAATTCCGAGAATGTCCAACATAGTCATCGAACCAGGAGATTGGGAAGTGGAAGAACTTATTCGGGAGACTAAGTATGGAATCTATGCGAGGGATGCTAGGGGAGGCTCTGTAAATGTGACCACTGGAGATTTCATTTTCACTACCAAGGAAGCATACTTGATAGAGAAGGGGGAAATCACTCATTGCATTAAGGATTTTTCTATGCTTGGAAACATTCTAAACACTTTGAAAAATGTAGTCGCTATAGCTAAGGATTCAAAACCAACATATAGTGGAGGAGTATGTGGAAAGAAGGGACAGAGGGTAGATGTGGGTGAGATTGCTCCCCATGTGAAGATTAGAGGTGTAATAGTTGGATCTGGATAAACTCATCTCTATCGGTAAGCGGTATGGAAGTGTAGAGTGTGTTGAGAGTTATGCAGAAGCGGAAAACTTCATATGGGAAGGAGAAGAACTCAAGCTCTCGAGTGTGAGGATCGGAAACTTTAGCTGTAGGGTACTAGTCGAACAGAAACATGGTTACTCCTCCACCACTCATCTAGGAGAGAAGAAAGCTTGTCTCCTGGATGCTATCAAGATCGCAAAAGCTAGTGAAAAACTTGAATTTGACCCAGGGCTGCCAGTAATTGGGAAGTATAAGCAAGTGAAAAATTTCTCAGAGAAGATAGAAGAATTAAGTCGAACTGAGATTGCAGAACTATGCAAGGATTGCATTCAGAGTATTCATGATATAGATAAGAAGATCAAGATACCACAGCTTATCTTCTCCAAGAGCTTAGCTTCAGTGAATTTCGCCAACTCAAATGGGATATTTGCCTCAGACATCGGAAACTCTCTAGGCTTCCAGTTGGTGATTAGTCTGGATCAAAATTCATATTTCGAGATAAAAAACTCTAGAGAATTTGATTTTGATCCAGTTGAGTTATGCAGAAATGCCTGTGAAACGTTGAAACGCTTGAAGAAGAAGAAAAAAATTCCTTCCGGGTTCTACGATATAGTACTTGAATATTTCCCAGCATCTGCTCTCATAGAGAGCATCCTAGTGAAGGCTCTATGTGCTGATAATGTTCAAGCAGGACGTAGCTTCCTAGCAGATAAGCTTAGGAAGGTAGTGGCTAGTGAGGAACTCACGGTGATAGATGACGGTACTCTCAGAAAAGGCCTCATGACCTCTAAGTTCGATGCGGAAGGAGTAGCGATGCAGAGAAAAATCCTAATAAAGAATGGTGTGCTTAGAGGTTTCATTTATGACCATTATACAGCAAGAAAGGAAGGAAGGAAAAGCACTGGAAATTGCATTTCTCTCGCTAGAAGGCCTAGTGTAGGAGCAACTAATTTCATGATCCTTCCAACCAAATATGAGTTGCTTGAAGATTTTACAGGAATTCTAATTAAATCTATCGGGGGAGAAAATGTGATCAATCCTATCAGTGGGGAATTCTCCGTAAATATAGATATTGGCTTCTTCATGAAGAATGGAGAGCTTAAATTCCCAATCAAGGGTTGCCTCATGTTTGGTAACTTTTTCGAACATTTAAAAGAAGTGGAAGTGGGAAAGGGCTTAAGACAAGAGGCAGTAGTAGCTACTCCTCCTATTAGGCTGAAGAAAGTGAAAATAATAGCCTAGGGAAAGCAACCTTTTTAAACCTCTTACTAATTAGAGAATATAGATAGCGGGGTGGACTAGCCTGGGCGTGGTCGCCGGGCCCATAACCCGGAGATCGACGGTTCAAATGGCTAAGCTCTAATGGGCTAGCCTGAAATTCCGTCCCCCGCTATCTTAATTTCCTATCTCATCCAATCTCAGAATTTTGATCCACTTTCCAAAGTTTTTCTGAAGAAATTCTTCAGCTTCTTTGGTAAACTTTCCATTGGTGATAAGTAATAAAAGGCTTTTTCTCTTCATCATTTCGGCATACAAAACTGAAAGATCCTTTTCATCTATTCTCTTCTTATCCTTATAGACTACCAGTACTTCTAGCTCCCCAAAAGCGGTTTGGATCTCAACCATAAATTTTCCTTCCTTCCCCTTACATTTTTCCTCAATTATCTTTCCCCCAATCCTTTGGATGAACTTCTCAACTCTTCCAATTATGTCTTCTTTCCCCACTTCTTCCTTAGAAGCCTTGGTTTCAATAGCAATCCTCTTTAGCTCCTCCATAAACCCCTTTACTTTCTCTTGGAATTCTGCCTCCCCTACTGAATGAAATTTCCAGAAAAAGATATCTCGATCGTTCACCTTCATTACTATAGGCTCAATGAAGTCCATCAGCCCATGGAGAAATTCCACTTCATTTGGAGTTAGCTTATATTCTGGAATTACTCTCTCTATCCTGAATTTCTCAATGAGCCCCCTTTCCATCTCGTTGAGACTTTCATAGATCTTCCGTCTTAGCATTTCCTCTTGGCCCGGTAAATAGTAGAAATTGGATGAACCAATCCTCCTATAGCTCTTCTTGATTTTGTTTGAAGCAACTAAGCTTGATAAAATCGCATTGGATGTGAGGGTATCTGTACCTATTATTTTACAGAGCTCGACTGGAAGGGATGGCCCTTTGGCCATTAGATAGCTTATAACCCTCGCCTGAATTTCATCCATCCCCATATTTTTTAGTGGGAAATTTATTAAAAAAACTTTGACTTTCTAAACAAAATGGAAATTGATCAAAAAACTGGGGAATTGCTAGTAAAGCTTGCTAGGGAAGCTGTAACGAAGCACTTCAGAGGAGAAAAGGTTACTCCAGTCAAAGGCTTAGAGGAAAAAAGAGGGGCTTTTGTTACCATCCACAAATACCCCTCCCTAGAACTTAGAGGATGTATAGGTTTCGTGGAACCTATTTTCCCTCTCTGGGAAGCTGTAACGAAAGCTGCCCTAAATGCTGCATTCAATGATATAAGGTTTTCTCCCTTAACTGAAGATGAACTTGAGTTGGTGATCTTTGAGGTTTCAGTACTTTTTGAGCCTGAGCTCATCCGAGTTTCAAATCCAAAAGAATATTTAGAGAAAATCTATCCTGGAGATGGGATCATTCTAAAATGGGGGATATTCTCTGGCGTTTTCCTTCCCCAAGTATGGGAAATAATTCCAGAGAAGGAGGACTTTCTAAATGCTCTTTGTGAGAAAGCTGGACTTCCTCATGGAAGTTGGTTGGAGAGGGGAGTAAAACTCTATAAATTCAAAGTAGCTGCTTTCAGAGAGGAGGAACCATACGGAAGAATCATACAGATACTCTAGCATTTCTCAGATAGATTACCCAAAGCACAACGACTATGCTCAGGAGAAATTCCCTCCACAATATAGAGTGAACGACATCTACATACTTCACACCTATCTGAGTAAGGATTAGAATAGTTATAAAGATCCTCACTACATTTATTCCGTAAAGTAGTGGGATGGAGAGAGAAAGAAATTTGAGCTTTCTTCTCCATTCATTACTTGGAGTTGAAATCACAAGCCCACAAAGGGCAAGTATTGAAATATACCCTGTGCAGGAGTTATCTATGGCAAAGGAATAATTGAGTTCTTTCACATAAATTGCAGGAATTTCTCCAAGACTTTCAGGGCTTAATGTATGGAATACTTCAAAATGGATCCCAAAGATTGGGAGGAGCATAGCCAAAACACTAGTAATTGGATATTGGAGAAACCACAAGTTGATTCCAAGCCATTTTACTACATGGATAGGTATGGAAAAGCATGCAAATTTCAAGCAAAATATTATGGCTCCTTTGATCTTTTTCTCATCAAATCTGCTAATCTTCATTTGATCGCCTCCCCGATCGAGCTTACCTCCCCACAGATAATCATTTTCTTGATTTGCTCCTTTTCTTCCTCACTCAATCCTTTCAGCTCATCGATCTTCATGAACGTCCTTCTAAATCTCTTAAATGAAAAAATAGCGCTTGCGACTGCATCCCTCTCATGCTTATTTTTGACATTTATTCCTTTAGTTAACTTCTCCTTTTGTAAATTGGTAAGATCATGTTTGGGAGCAATCAATAGGGGATTAAATTTGGAAGCAATTTTCCTTATCTGTTTGGGAATTCGACTTACATCACATGCTACCACGATTGGAATCCCGAACTTTAACACTTCTCTAATTAGTTTATTTATGCTACAATTCCTAAAACTCTTCACTGCTAGGACTCTTCCATTTAGATCTAAAATACAAAAGGCACTCGTAATTCCAGTATCCAACCCTACAATTATGTACTTACTCACTTTCGAGGAATTTTTTGAATTTAATCGCTATACTCTTCTTCATTCCAGCCTTCCTAAGCTCAGAGACGCTAGCGGAAAATATCTTGCTCAGGCTCCCGAATCTTTCCACCAATTTTCTGGCGGTCTTCATTCCTATGCCAGGAAATGCTGAAAGCACGAATTCTTTCTCCCCTTTCTCCCCATGCTGTCTTTTGATCCTCACAAAGCTTATGTTTCCTCCAAGCATCTTCCTCTTAGCTATCTCAAAGATAAGTCTGGCAGTTTCCATCTTATCTTGGGTGAAGATCAAGGAAATATCTTTAGCTATGAGAAAGGCCAATGCTCCGAGAAGAGCATTTCTATTGAAATGCTGGACCTTTCTCTCTCCCTCTATTATTATTACTCCTCTCTCAAAGCTAGCCTTCATTTTTTCTACTTGGGAAAATAGACGTTTATCCCAAATGCTTCTCAGGAAGTCTTCCCAACTCTTTCTTTCAATACAGACTTCCTCGCTTACTATAAAGTCTCCCACATCTAGACTCTTCTCTATGAGCCTAGCTCCTAGCTCTCTCAGTTTTGCCTTGATCTCTTCATCCTCCCTCACATCTACAAGTATCCTCAACTCTTCCCCTTCCAACAACCTCTGCCTTTCCAACCTCATTTGAATGCCTTCAGAAAAATTTTAAAGTACTCCTCCAACATCTCCTCAGTGACCTTCCAATCCTTTTTATCATGGCCTTTCTTTACTGCCTCTAATAATTTTTCCACACATTGTCTCGAGTACTCTTCCATCTCCTCAAGATGTGAGAATACTGCTTTATGCTCTTCAATTAGTTCCTTCCATACTCCCCTCTCATCCCCATGCCTGTATGCTTTCCACCACCGGATTGTGTGAGCTGGAGAATCTGTCTCCAGATTACAAGTCCTCCTAGCTTCTTGAAGGAGTACCATGGCTTTATGATAAAAGAAATCTTCCATCTCCTCATCCTTATCTTGCCATCTCTCTGCCTCATCTGCTAGGAGATAGGCCTCGAAGGTAAGAAACCCTGCACGTGCTGCCTGTTCTGAATTTGCTCCTAAGATGGAGTAAAGCTCCGCGGCAGCTGTCCAGCCTTCCCCCTCATCTCTCTCATCATGGGCTTGCCACAATTTTCTTAGACTAATAGCTGCTTTCCTTTCCAAATTCATTTTAAAGGGTTTGAATGTACCAAGTTAGTTTTCTTTGAGAAATTCCTAAATGCTTCATAGCCTTTAGGATTCTCCTCATCTTCTTCTCCCTCCTTAGGGAAACCCAAAAGTAGTTCTCATCTATAGTGCCTTTAGTAACGAAGATATAGATTTTCCCAAATTTAGTCCTTCCAACTCTTCCTCTCCTCTGAATCATCCTAAGCGCTGAAGGTACTGGCTCGAACATAACAGCCACATCTACCTCAGGGATATGCAAGCCTTCCTCCCCAATAGTAGTACACACCAACACATTCTTCTCTCCCTTCCCAAACTCCCCGATTACTCTTATTTGCTCCTCCTGCTTCATCCCATCTTCCCCGCTCTGGCCGACGAATCTGGCTGGATGAATAGATGGATATCTTAGGAGATAATCATATATAGCATTCACAGTCTTTCTATACGAACTGAATACTATGAATTTTGCTGTTGGATTCCTCTCGAGTTCTTTGGAGATGATCTCCACCAATTTAAAGTATTTCGGTAGTTCCACCCCTTTTGCTAGCAATTCTTTAACTAGAAAGTAGACCCTCACGAATTTCGGGTCAGAGAAAAGTAGTTTACTGCTTCTCCTCCTCTCATTTTTCAGTTTCTCAAGATAGCTCATCAGCGATCGTAATCCCTGGGTTTGAGTCAATTCCCAAGCATGATAGACTTTGACCAGTTGGATGAGCTTTAGGAAAAAGTTGAAGAGTACTTTATTTTTTTCCACTTCCTTAGCCATTTCTTCACACTTTTGAAGGAGGTAATTCTTTGTTACCTTTGAAGGAGGCAACTCTATCACTCCATTTGCCCTCAACTCCTCAATTCTCTCCCTCAAATCAGATTTTAGATACTCAAGCAGGTGATTCAATTCCGCCGGCAAATTCAAAGTTACTATCTCAATATCCTTCCTCTGAACATATGGTCTGAGATCTTCATCCCACTCGGTCCTCATCTCTATCTTCTTGATCCCAAGATTCTGGCAGATCTCTAGAATATCTTCCTCACTATGTCCTGGAGAAGCAGTCAATCCTAGGAGGAGAGGACTGCCAGCCTCCTGTAAGTATTTTCTTGCCACATATGTATATGCATAATTCTTCACACATCTATGACATTCATCCACTATCAATAAACTAAACTCTGTCAGTGAAAGTCTACCACTCATCAATTCGTTTTGGATTGTCTGAGGAGTAGCGAAAATTACCAAGGAGTTATTAAATATTTCCTCCCTTTTCTTTCCCCTTATTTTCCCAGTAACTATTCCTATCTGCTCCTTCCCTATATTGCTATACTCCAAAAAGAAATTATAGTGCTGATTTACGAGCGGCCTTGTGGGGGCTAAGAAGAGTACTTTTCCACCACATTGATTTAGCCTTTCTATAGTTAAGGCTAGAGCTATTGCTGTTTTCCCAAGCCCTGTAGGAAGTACTACCAGAGTATTATGGTTTCTAGCGGTGTTGAGGATCTCTTCCTGATATTCCCTAAGTTTGAAATTTTTGAGTTCAAACATTTTGATAGAAATGAATTATGGTCTTATTAAATCTGCCCTCATAGCTCAATCTTACCTCCACATATTCTTCAGTGATCAAGTACTCTTTAGTTATTTGTGGATAAAATGAAGTGAATTCTAAAAACTTCACAAAACCCTCAGCCTCAGCTTTATTCTTAGTTAGCCTCAAATTGTCTTCTATCACTTTACTTACCCAGACCACATCATCTAAATTCTGAATTTCGCTTGGCTTAATCTTAATTGCAGCAGGGGCTAATGTTGAAAATAACCAAAGTGAGAGGAGAGTGAGGAATAGGAATGTTAGGCTCAAACTAATGATGACTCCTCTCCTATTCAAACATAATTTGCTTCGCGGCGAAAATGGTACCATCTTCACTCATAACCACGATTTTCCAACTTCCGGATGGAGCATCCTCACCGAAGTTGAATTCCCCAAAATATGCCCCAATTACCTCTACTTCCATATGTTCCCTTATCTCGTTTTTAGGATCTATGATCATGAGATATATCTTAGCTCTCACAGGATTTCCGAAACGATCTACTAGTGTAATGAAATAATACAGGTCATCCCCTCTGGAAAAATGAATCGATGGATATTGCATCCCTGCATCGAGAAATGTCGAAATTTTTACTATAGTCAGATTCTGAGTACCTCTCCAGAGCTTTAAAGATATTTTAGCAAATTTCTCACCCCCAATGACTTTTATATCCTCCACTACATAGACCTCTTCACTCACAGGAAATGTTCCAGGATAAGTGAAGATTTCACCCAGTATCTTATAGAAATTCCCATCAATGTAATTGTAGACATCGATGGAGAGGATGAGATTGAGGTCTGAGGGTAGAATGCTCTGCATATATGTCTTGAATGAACTTTTTGCATCAAGTAATTTATCAGTAAGGCTTAGATTTAAGATCTCATCCAACTTTCCAGAAACTTCCAGTACTCTTAACAGATCTCTCGATATGGTGGAATAATATATGTCTTCATAGTTCTCCGGGATAGTTTGAATTGAGAAGAAGTGGGAAAGGATGAGACTAGTTAGAAGCATTGCTAGCATGGAATCTATGAGGAGGATTATCCCTCTCATTTTGTATACACTGTTAGGGAAACTATCACGAATCTCCTATTTAAGCTTGCAAATCTAGAGAAAGTCACTAGGCTTTTGAACTTCTCAGGAATTTGGTTGCACTCATAAAGAGGAGCCCAGTTCTCATCGCTTATCCTGAAATAAAATGGTCTGGATAGGCCTAAAGTAATGAGAAAAGAAGTGTTGTTACAGTTGTTTAGGAAAAATTGGAGCTTAGTTGAGTTGATCAAGTTGCTTTCATCTACTATTCCGTTATCAGGATCCTCCATTAAATTTTTCAATACTAGGATGACCTCATTTATATTCTCTGACCTCTCAATAACTTCCATCTCTCTATTCATCATTATTTGAACTATATGGAAGAGGGTAGTAGTCACTAGTATGACTACGAAGATCGAGATAATTGTATCGAAAACGAAGAACTGAGCCCTTACTCCCATATTATTTTTCCCTCCCTTACCTTCACTTCATAAATTCCTGGCCCAAGTGAAGTAGTATTTATGTTGCTTGGAACCTTGAAAGCAAATATCCAATCTCGTAAAACTATGAATCCGAAACTTTGACCATAAGTAAAATTTAAACGATACTCCTCACCACCTAGCCTCTGGGGAAGCTCTATTCTAAGCGATGAATTTTCTCCTCCTTTACTCACCAAGAAAAGCATGAGGCTCAATCTCTCTCCAAATGCCCTAATTTGATTTGCTCGAGTATAGGTATTTATTCTCCCCTGCAACATTAGAAAGACTGGAAAAAGCAGCATCATGGTGAATGCTATCAGCATGAGAGAATGATAAAACTCTAAAGTAAGTTGGGCTCTCATGAAGTCACCTTAAACGATCTTGACTCATAGATCTTTATATCTACATCTATGAGATCTGTGATCTCCACATCGATGAAATATACTTTTCCAGCTAGAAGGAAAGATGTATTCAACCCATAAACATAGCAGCATTGCTTGTAAAGGGGACACTTAAGCACTCCTAAACATTTGTATTCCATCTCACTTCCTGTAAATGAATATTCTGGAGCTCCTTCCGATCTCTTGATATTTACCCTAATTCTATTCCCAAGCATCGGCACTGCTTGAAATTGCTGATCCTCGACCGAAAGCAAAATCTGGCAAATCTCCCCAGCCTTGTAATATGTTTTATCTGTGATCACGAAAGCATTATGGAGATGAATATTGGCGAGAACACTGAAAGCTGCTGAGCTACTCACCCCAAACCTTATATCTGTGGCATTTATCTTCCACACTCCAAGCTGGGCATCTATCGGAATATTGAACTCTCCGCCATACTTTCCAAATATCTCTAGCAAGTTGCTCTGAACGGGGGAATCACTCGGATTTAAGATGCTCAAATTTAGGATAGAGGAAGTAAAATAGTTATCTTCATCTACAGCTATCACTTTGTAGTATATTTTTCCTCCCCTAGCAAAGGAATTGGCCTCGAACTGAAAGAGCGGGTCTGCGTAAGTCTTTATGAAAATTTTGGTCAAGTTTCCATGAACTTCGAACTCCCTCTCCTGAATTATATTTCTCTCAGGCATAATTACTACAAATCTCCACTTTCCGGAGCGTGCCTCAGTTGGGATGGTAAAAGCTCCTATGATTTTGCCCTCTTCATTTAATTCTGCCCAACCTGAATACAAGATGGAAGATGTAGAATCCATAATCCTTATCTCAACCCTGCCCTCTCCAGGATTACCAAGAGAATCTGTTGCTACTATTTTATAGAATAATTCCTCCCCCTTCTGGAACCTATAGTTTTGTTGAGAAAAACTAGGATCCTCTGCTAAAATTATGCTTAATTCGCTAATTGGTAAAGAAATTACTTCTACTAAGATCTTCGATGCAGACATATTCCCACCACCAATTACCAATAGGTTTCCCCCATAGATCCCTGCTCTGCTAAGCGGGATTCTTACTTTTATCTTGAGCACTTTCTCAGCCTCTCCTGGCAAGATGGTAAATCCTTCCCTCACTAGCACTAAAGTATCATTTGAAGCTGAAACTACCTTCATTACATGTTCATTTATTTGGAAACTTTCAGTCAGTTTTGCCGAAACGGAGTTCCTCAGATCAGTTGAATTAAGGTTGAGGAAGTAGAATGTATCGTAATTCTGGCTATTGTCATCACTCGTATCTATAGCGCATACTTTCAGATTTACCTCCAAAAAGGTCCCAAATTTGGGAGTAGAATATGAGCTTGGAACGTTCTCGAATATTAACTCATTTTCCTTAGAGCATGTATCTGCTACCATTTCACATTCAATCAAGTTTATTTGAGCCTCATCTATCCTTACCCAACTCGCAATCTCTCCTACTAAGGAAAACCTTACATCTGGAACTGGGGAATTCAACAGGTTTTTTAGAGTTACATTGAACTCTGAAGTGGAATTCTTAGGCCTGCTTATGAAGTATGTAGGGGGAAGTAAGATAAGTTGGGAATAGAGCTCGTCTATTTCTATTGAATCTCCAGTATTTAGGAAGAGGAGCCTATGCCTCCCCTTTTCCAGTTCAGAGAATTTCATCCTCAATGTAAGATTGGAAAATAACACAGATTGTAGAAACTCCGACTTAGCCAATACCAAATTTTGTTGAATAGCTGAAAAATTCAATCCACATGGAAATCCGATTTCTATAATCTTGCTTCCATTTGCACCTAGAGAACTCACATAGTTTATGCTTTCCTGAATCTTATCTATCGCCAGCTTTACTTCCCTCCTAAGTAGTTCCCTCTCCCCCTCCCTTAATCCCACATTAATGAAGTGGAGAAACGTGTTGAGGAGTAGTACTGATATCAAAATTATTACAAGCAGCTCCAAACTCATTTGGGTTTTCATATCACGTTAAATGTTCTCGAGTTTTTCACCTTCACGATTGAAATTCCAGCCCCAGGGATGGCATGCTGAGTGATGATCACATGCATCACATACGTCTTGCCAGCTATTCCTCGAGAACATTGGAATATGTATCTGTAGTAGCCTCCACCAAGATCTTCAGCTATTCCACATTTTTCTAGAATATTTAGATCTTCGTCTCGGATCTCGATACATGCATCTGTAGATCCTGTCTGAAATACTCCCTCCACCCCTCTTCCATCTTGATCCAATACCTTAATTTGGGCTATTAACTCTGCATCCCTGGGGCAGTTTACTGCAGAATAGAAGTACTTCCCACCCCTTCTCACAGTAAACGGATACAATAAAGTGTCCCAGTAGATGCTCCCAGGGGCACTTATTACACCTACTGTGAGACTCTTATTATAGCTCCTTATCTTATAGGTAAGACTTAGGTTCCATTGCCCAGTCGCTGCATCCAATGGTATAGAAAAATTATCTCTATAAGGAGTATGAATCAATTTGTTCTGGAAACTTCCTGGCTGAATGTTGAGGTTTGGGTCGATAATGGTGAAGTTCACTATCCTACTCAAATAAATTCCATCTCTGTTCTTTATTTCAATTTCGTAAAAGACTGTCTCTCCCAGCTTGAATAGATCGCAGACCAGAGTATAGTCTTCATCCTTATAAGTAGTGATCACTATATCGTCGTTGAGGGCATCCAAGAAGAAACTAGTTGAATTTACGAAGCTTGTTCCAGCATCAACAGCCGAAATCGACCAAATCGAATCTTCTGAAACAAATGGTAATTGAAAGTAATCACAAATTTTACCAGTATATGTGATTAACGTCTTCGTCTCAACTATTCCGCTCAAGTTCACTAGATTCACCTTCAGTACCCCTGGCAATAGCTCATCTCCATCTCTCAGCTGAATCTCAAAAAATACCCGATCAAGGGGATTGAAGATATTTGATGGCTGACTACAAGCTTCATCAGCAAAGGTAGCTAAACTCAAGCTGAGATTCGGTCTTCTCACTACAAAAGTAATTGGAGCGCTTGTCACATAATTTGTGCTCCTCACTTCCAACTTTCCGAAGAGAATCCCACTTTCCATCGAAATGGGAAAGATGAAGTGAACTGAGAAATTCAGTTCACTTCCTTTTTGAAGCCTGATTGTGCTCAAACATAATTTAAAGGAGTTTCCACCTTTCTCGATAGAGGCAATTTTATACTTATTTATAATTAAAAACTCTTGACCCTCATTTAGAATTAAAGAATTCTCAAGATCCGTATCCTCATCTACTACTAATGAATCATAATCAGAGTCCCCATTGGAATCTAAGAGAATGAAGTAATATAACTTTCCATCCAACTCATTTCGAGCGTAGAACAATTTGCCAAAATGCTGGGGAACATTGGTGAAAATTCCGTCTTCCTGCTCTGTGAGAATTAGTCTCTCATTGATGCATCCATAGGGAGCTATTTCTCCTACTAATTCAAGTCTAAGCTCATCCTCATCAGAGTATACATTTCTTATAGTGAAATTAATTACCTTAACTTCCCCCCTCCTTACGCTTATCCTATAGGAATATGGAAAGATTATCACAGGGAGGGGTGGACCTGGAATTATCTCCACACTCTTATCTTCTAGCAATCTCAAAGTAACAAGGTTCTTCCCACTACTTATTGGTAATGAGCCTCTCAATCTCACCTCAGAAGTTTTATCCACATTAATCCATGCATCCCCCACTTTGATCGAATAGGTCAAAACCCTATCTGAAACCTTAGCCTCTACTATTCCCTCAGGCAACTCGAGCTCCAGTACTTTGATTACAGGATATTGCCATTCCCTCATCTCTTCAGCTAAATCTACTATCTCTTTGAGAGCATCCCTCACCATTTCTACACTTATTCTTCGCCTACTTTCAATCGAACTCATGTAAAACCAAAAGAAAATGATGGAAATAAGAATTAAGATCGCTGTGAGTAGGAGCATTCTCTCCACTGAGATTTGGGCTCCCATGCTAGACTAAATTATCTATGATCTCCGGCTATATAAAGAATCCTACTAAGGATGTGATGATGGTTCTGAAAACGAAAAATAAGACTAAACTCAGGAGGAGAAGGGGGAGGGAGTACTTCAAGAACTTTATTTCCTTGCCGTGGATCACCACACTTACAAGAATCCCTCCAAAGATGGAAGATGATGCTATCACAAGATAGGCATAGATCTCTAATATGGAAAGATCTATCTTTCCTCCTCCTTGAATGAATCCTATAATGAGAGAGGCTAGTGGCACTTTGGTTATGGCTGAAAGGGGGATCTGATACTCTCTAAACTGTGTACTCATGGAGTAAATGCTGCTAATCAAGTTTAGGGAGAGAGCCAAGAGGAGAGGAGTACCAATCGCTATCCCAAAGAGGATTGAAGCGTAATATCCTTTCACCTTGGCTGAGGATTCCTCCCGTATGTTTTTCATATTCCTCAAATTTTCTGCTATACTGTCTAAAAGATCAGCTATATTGCCTCCTCCTCTTACTCCTTCAGCGATGAGAGAGGCTACCCTCCTTAGAATTGTAGAGTTCACTCTCTCACTCATTTCACTTATAGCTTCCACAAAACTCTTTCCTGCAAAAATCTCAGAAGAAACCCTATGAATCTCTTCTGCCATTGGTCCAACCTCTTTTGGGGCGGATTGCCAGAAAGCTATGGCTAGGGGCATTCCAGCCCTTAGGTTAGCTGAGGTTGTCTGTAAAACATCTGGAAGCATATCCTCTATATATCTAGCTCTCCTATCAGCTGAAAAGACTAGTAGGTAGTAAGTAAAAAGCTGAAAACCAAGGAATATAAAAGGTATAAGAACCAAAGATAGTATGAGATTCTTTGTCAAGAGGAAGAGTAGGAGAGCTATAACTCCTGCTAGGCTTAGCCCATAAGTAAATGAGAAGCCTATCCACCTCTCAGCCTTTATTTTAATATCTCCATAAACCAATAGCTTACCTATCTTTTCCCTATATCTCTGGGGAGTAAGCCTATAGAGGAAGTAATAAATTCTCTTCGATCTGTCCTTAACCTTTGGCCTCATAAGTAAACTACTGGTCTCCTAGATTTGAGGAATTTAATGAATGAATATTCAAAGAATATGAGGAAGAAAAGTAGGATGAAGACGAAATAGCTGGGAATTGGAAGGTTGAGGAGAGCTATTCCAAATAATAGGAAGCTTACACCTAAGGATGGAGCTATTACTGCTAGCACCATATACATCATTGTCCAGAAGTTAAGCTCATTTACATAACTGCTGAGCTGGGCTTTCTGAAGTTCTGTAGTGGAATTTACTATTTGCCTAAGAATTTGTTCGAGATTGGCCCCAGTTTGAACAGCATTCACGATTTGATAAATTATCGTCTTCATCGTTTCCGAGCTCGTCCTTGAAGCCAAATTTTTGAGGGAATCTTGAAATGGGGCTCCTAATTTTACCTCCTCTACAACCTCTGATAATTCCTCGGAAACTAATCCATAATTGGCTTTGGCTACACTACTTATCCCTTCGTAAAGAGTGCTTCCGGACCTTATCTTCAGGAGGAGATGCCTTAGGGCAAATGGAAGGTCTCTTTCTATCAATTGCCTTCTCACTCCAGCCCTCACCTTCGGTCTCATCATCGAGTAAAATGCTGCTGAAAGTGCTGCTACAATTCCAAAGATTATCCCATATCTAAGGGAAACGTCAATACTTTCATTAAGTAACACAAATAGCAGAAAGGTGATGAAGGATATGAAGAAAAACATAAACGCTGTGGAAAAGATGGAAAGGGCAATATAATCCACAGCATTTACATTGAGCCTAGCTTGCAAAAGATTTTTATCGAGAGCTGGAGTAAGCTTTGCTAATCTCCTGCTGATGAAATGCAATCTCCTGCTAAGCTTAATAGCCTTCTCGTCAGGGATTGGAAGGAATGGTAAAATTTTCATTTCAGCAACTCCTCAACTTCATCTTGCTCGATAGATTTTAACAGTCTCTCCCTATCGAAATAATAGGCAGCTATTATCCTCGCCAGCTTATCTAAGTTATTTATATTCTTCTCCACACAATATTCCAGTACCCTTCTCTTCTCCTTAAGATCCTCCAACATCTCCTTCTCACTCATTCCACTCTTCAGCTCAATTTCCTCCCTAATCCTCCTTATAGGAGAAACTTGAATTTGAGTATCCACCCTTGGATCCCATCTATATATCGTATTAAGCTCAATTGCAGGTTTCTCCACTGTGCCTACTGGAACCACTTCACAGAATTCAAATACTCTCCTTATCTCCTTTCTCCTATCCCTATACATCACCAAGATAGCTTGAAGGGCTTCCATTATCGTAACTGAGAGGTTGAATGGGGGATTCATTAATCTTCTCTGCACTTGGAGTGCCGTATCAGCATGAATTGTTGCATAGCAGGGATGTCCTATGTGCATTGCCTCGAACATCACTTCCACCTCCTCAGGTCTCCTTATCTCTCCTATAATTATTCTATCTGGTCTCATCCTCAGCGAATTAACTAGGAGGTCATGCATGCTTACCATTCCCTTCCCTTCAGGATTTGGAGATCTGGTTACCAAAGGAACCCATTGGAAGAGTTTGGGTAGGTAAATCTCCCTAGTTTCCTCTATACTAATTATTCTTTCATTTTGGGGAACGAATAGCATTAAAGTGTTGAGGATGCTCGTCTTTCCAGTAGCAGTCCCTCCTGCGATGAGCATGCTAACTCCATACTGGATTGCTTCCCAGAGAAGGGCTGCTACTTCAGTAGATAAAGTGTTGAACTTTGGGGAAAGTAGATCCACTATTGTCCAAGGCCTTCTCCTGAACTTCCTTATGCTTATCGTATTCCCGAAAGCTGAAATTGGATAGAGAGTGGCATTTATCCTATCCCCAGTAAGCATTTGAGCATCCAGCAAGGGGTTGAGGAGGGTTATTTCCCTTAGAACTTCCCTTGCAATGGAACTGGCATAATTGTAAATCTTCTCCTCTGACTCAATCAGTATATTTGTCTTGAGCCACCCAAATGTCTTATGAAATACCCAAACCGGTTCGGATGCTGAATTTATGGCAACATCCTCCAAATTATCGTCTGCCAATAAGACTTCAATTGGTCCCAACCCAAACATGTGATGAACTAAGTAACTAATGAATGCCTTCTTCTTGAGCTCAGGCATATTTGGAAATTTCCTCTCAACGATTTGAGCCGCATTTTCCATCACTTTCCGTTTAAGCTCTTCCTTCTTCCTAGGATCCAAGATCTCTGTCGTATAAACTCTCACTTCAGAAATCAATTCCTTCCTTATCTCATCTATCGTCTGAGGGGTAGCCTCTGGAAATTCTGGAAAGGTCACCACATATCTATTTACCAAATCATGAGGAGTTCTCACGATCTTAACTTTCGCCTCGAGGAAATCTGCCCTTACTTTATATTCCTCTATTATTTGCTCCACTTAAACCTATAAAAACTATTAAATTATAAGCTTTCTTCTCAAACCTATGGATGGAATCTTAGTAGCTTACAGTGGTGAGATCTTCATCAAATCTGAGAGAACTAGGAGAAATTTCGAGAGAAAACTGGTGGATAATATTAAGCACAATTTGAAAGCTAGAGCAATAGAGTTTCAGCTCAAGAAGATGCGAGGAAGAATTTTCATTCGGACGAATCAGATCAAGGAGGCATGCAAGGCATTGGAGCCAGTCTTCGGAATAGCTTGGATGGCTCCATGCTACCATCTGAGCACATCAAATTTGAATGAAATCGTTGAGTTCTGTAGGAAAAACTATAAACATTGGTTAAATGTTGGGGAAAAATTTGCTGTGGATGCTAGAAGGGAAGGAAAGCATCCTTATACCAGCCAGCAGCTAGCTAGAGAAATAGGAAATGTAATTAGGAGGAAAGTAGACCTTTCAAACCCTGACAAGAAGATCTACATCGAAGTTCGTGGAGATGAGACTTTCATATATCTTCAAAAGTTCAATGCACTCCGAGGGCTTCCAGTTGGAACAGCTGGTAAAGTGATTTCCCTCATTTCAGGAGGGATAGATTCTCCTGTCTCCTCCATTAGGATGATGAAGAGAGGATGTGAAGTAGTTCTCCTACATTTTCACAGCTTTCCCCTAGTCTCAAGAGCAAGTATAGAAAAAGTAAAGGAGCTTGCTCAAATTATGAGGAAATTCCAGAAGAGGATAGTACTTTACCTCATACCATTTGGAGAGATTCAAATGAAGATTAAGGCTAAAGTAGATGCCCAATACCGCATCGTAATCTATAGAAGGCTCATGCTCAAGATAGCTGAAAGAATTGCTCAACTGGAGGGAGCCAAGGCAATAGTTACAGGAGAAAGTCTTGCCCAAGTGAGTTCCCAAACTTTGCAGAACATCTATGTAATAGAAGAGGCTACGAGCTTTCCCATTTTCAGACCTTTAATTGGAATGGATAAGGAGGAGATCGTAAGAGAGGCTAAAAGATTTGGTACGTATGAGATCTCGATTAGGCCCCAAGAGGATTGCTGTCAGCTCTTCGTACCAAGACATCCTACCACGCAAGCTCAGTTAAAGAAAGTATTGGAGTTTGAGAAAAAGATAAAGGTAGAGGAACTGGTTGAGGAAGCTTTAAGTATGGCTGAGAAGATCGTAATAGGCTAGAAAAAAAATTTATAACTGAGTTATAATTTGATCTCTTATGCCAATCCCCTGCCAAATAACCATCAAGTACTTCATCCCAGCGATTAGGGCAAGAGTGGCCAAAATTCTGGTCAAGGAATATAATATGACCCAAATGGAGATAGCTTCCCTCCTTGGCATCTCCCAAGCTGCGGTTAGCAAATACTTAAGTGGGAAATATGGGAATGTAGTAAAACAGTTGGAGAGGGAAAATATCATCCAACATGTAGCTACATCCCTTGTAAGACGTTTGATTCACAGGAGAAGGGGAAATGTATTCGATGAGGAGCTGTGCAAATGTTGTAGAGGTTGTAAAGTCCTCTGGCAAAGAATTAAGGTCGAGGTGGAATAATGAAAAAGGTATATATGGATTATGCGGCAACCACTCCTGTTGATCCGAGAGTTTTTAAGGAAATGAGGAAATTCTTTACTCAGAAGTTTGGCAATACTATGAGTCTGCATCGTTATGGTAGGGAGGCTAAGGAAGCAGTGGAGGAAGCCAGAGAGCATGTGGCTAAATTAATGGGAGCGAAAGCTAACGAGATAATTTTCACTAGTGGGGCTACTGAGGCTAATAACTTTGCATTGAAGGGCATAGCATTGGCAAATAAACATAAGGGTAAGCACATCATCATTTCTTCCATTGAACATCATTCAGTAATAGATCCCGCTAAATATTTGGCTAGGAACGGGTTTGAGCTCAGTTTTCTTCCAGTAGATAAATATGGGATTGTAAAAGTTGACCTCCTAGAGAAGCTAATAAGGAAGGATACAATTCTCATCTCAGTAATGCATGCCAACAATGAGATAGGTACCATAGAGCCTATAGAGGAAATAGGAAAAATATGCGAGGAGAGAGACATCTACTTTCACTGCGATGCTGCCCAGAGCTTTGGAAAAATTGAGGTAAATGTAGATAAGGTGAAGGTGGATTTGCTCACTGTAAGTGCCCACAAGCTCTATGGTCCTAAAGGAGTGGGTGCAATTTACATCAGAGAAGGTACCGAAATTGAACCCCTCTTGCATGGGGGAGGACATGAATTTGGGCTTAGATCCTCAACTCTAAATGTTCCAGGAATAGTTGGGTTTGGAAAGGCTGTAGAAATAGCTGCAAAAGAAATGAAATCCGAGGCTCTGAGATTGAGAAAACTCAGGGATAGGCTAATAAAAGGAGTGTTAGAAATACCTGGATCTCACTTGAATGGTCATCCAATTAAGAGACTCCCAAACAATGCAAATTTCTGGTTTGCAGGAGTGGAAGGGGAGAGCTTAGTGATGGAGCTAGATAGATATGGTATAGCTGCTTCTACAGGCTCGGCATGCTCCTCATCAAGCTTAGAGCCGAGTCATGTGCTTTTGGCAATTGGGCTTGGGCCCCATCAAGCCCATGGAAGTCTCAGGCTAACATTGGGTAGATGGAGCAGCTTGAATGATGTAAATTATGTGCTCGAAGTGCTCCCAAAAGCAGTCGGAAGACTTAGGAAGATTTCTCCTTACAAAAAATGGTAAAATCTCTATACTCTAAGGAAGTATTCGAACATTTTAAACATCCTCGCAATTTGGGAAAGATCAAAAATCCTGATGCAGTAGGGGAAGCTGGCAATCTATTATGTGGGGATGTGATGAGAATTTATCTGAAGATAAAAAATAATAGAATAGTTGATGTGAAGGGAGAGGTGCTTGGTTGTCTGGTAGCCATAGCAAACACAAGCATGCTCACTACCATGGTGAAGGGAAAAACATTGAAAGAGGCTCTAAAAATCAGAAAAGAAGATCTTATCAAAAAACTCGGAGGGCCTGAGAAGGTTCCGCCATTTAAACTCCATTGCTCAATTTTAGCCCTCGACGCTCTGCATGAGGCAATCTATAATTACTTGAAGCAGAGGAAGCTTCCTATTCCAAAGGAGCTTAAGGAAAGGCACTTAGCCATCCAAAAGACATTGAAGATAATTGAGCAACGCCACAAAGAATTTATAGAATTCGAAAAAAACTTATTCGACGAATCTACTCAGAAGATTCATTGAATTTAAAATGAGAATAGAAGAAGTAGTCAATCAAGTGGAGAGGATAGCCACTTTTCTAGATAGAATGGAAGCCATTACTTCTCCACAAGTATCTAAAAAAGTGGTAAAGCGAAGGGCATTCAACAAACTACTATCCCTTCCCTTGGAGAAGTGGGAAGAAGAAGACATGAACACCAGATTCCTACGCTATATGAAAGTCGTGAGTCAAGAACTATGGGAAGGGGGAAGGATACTTCATCCCTTCCTCAAAATTGGAGAGAAGAGGGTAAGGTTCTACGAGGATGGGAAAGTAAATGCACTTCTAGTTCCAGAAGGCTATTTCTATTTTTCCCTTGACTATCCTAGCGGCATATTATTGGCTAAAATCATAGAACAAGACGAAATAGATAATGACAAATGCCTAATTAAGTTAGGAGAAGAGCTGGTAAATACTTTATCTCCAGCTATTTCTGGGGGATACTCCTATGATTCCACCACCACATATATCTTTCACAGGGATATCTTTGGAAAGAAAATGATTGCCTATTTTCTATTGGCCTGTAAAAAAGGGAAGAATGTCCCATTTCCACCCCCTCTCTACAATCGTTACCTCTTCCTGAAAGGGGCAGAACTTCTAGGAATGGATAAGGAAAAGTTAGTAAGGGAGAAAATAAAGAACTTGGAGAATGAAATTGAATGTATCTCAGAATCCCTATCCCAATTAGATTTGATTCATCAAAGTAGCCACATATCTCTAGATGAGAATTCACCCTATGTAAAAACATGTGAAAAAATTGGTAGGAGGCTAAGCCACTTATGGCAAGATGGAGAGTTAGGAGAATGGATCCAAGAGATGGGAGAGTGCTTGGTAGATCTTCAGAAAGGAGGAACCTACGATTTCATCCTAGAGAAAAATAGTTGGGAAGCCATGCTCCACCTTTACTTGGCTGATACTCTCGATCTCAATGACAATTCCCAACCTACTTGGAACACCCTCTTCCATTCCCCAATTCTTCTCAACTTGCTAGATCAAGAAGAGAAGAATGATATTTATCTTATGAAGGAAGTAATAGAGGAATGGCGTGATGCGCTGTTTGATTCCATTTTCAAAGTTTATTTAACCCTACGCGACCACGGCCCCATTCATGCCTATCGCAAGTTAGTGGATCTTCGAGAAAAACAAAGAGGAGTTTTAAATGAAGGAGTTAAGATGGCTTTCTCACGATTGGAGCAAATAGTAAGTAACACTCCTCCCTTAGACAAGTGGTTAACTGCTTCCCAATAGTTTGAAAGGAATGTTGGAATTGCAAGAGAGAATTAGAATGCGGGGGCTGGGATTCGAACCCAGGAAGGCACTAAGCCACAGGAGCCTCAGTCCTGCCCCTTTGACCGCTTGGGTACCCCCGCTTATTTAGCCTTGGCTCTTTCCTGCTTCCTCTTCCTCTTTCTTTCCCTCAACCTCTTCTTCCTAGTCTTCCACCTACATCTCTTGTATTTTTTCCAATGCCTAGAGGATCTCTTCATAAAAATAGAAATGTTGTAGGCAGAATTTTAAACTTACTCCATTTAGTTACCTATAAAAGGTATAATAACATTAAAAAGTTTGGATCTCCTCATCTTAGAATAATGAAAGTACTCATTTCATGTGCAGGTATAGGCAATGGGCATGCAAGCCGAAGCCTAGCTATTGGGAAAAAGCTAGAGGAGATTGGATTTAGCGTAACCTATGCTTCTTATGCTGATGGTTATCGCTTTCTAAAGAGGGAGGGGGCTAAGCCCCTGTATAAAATACCTAAGTGGTATATGGTATTTGAACCAGATGGTTCATTTAATCTCTTGAAGACCATTCTCACCTCCAAGACTTTATTGATCAATTTCTTTAAGCAGCTCAGAAGGCTACGAAAAATTGTTGAGAGGGAGAAGATAGACCTAATAATCTCAGATACAGAGATATCTAGCGCTGCAACAGCAAAGCTCAGGAAAATTCCATGTATTTTCCTCACCAATTGGCTAAGAGTAAAGCTCCCCACATTTAGGTTGAACTTCTCCCCCTCTTTCCTAGAAGATCTGGTAGATAAGATCATCGTTCCTGATTTTCCAAGGCCATATACTTTGGTGAAGGAAAATTTAAAGATACCAAAAGAGACCTTGAAGAAAGTAAGTTTTGTTGGACCCATAACAAGAAAAAAACCGATTGAAGTAGAAACTATAGAAAAGTATGAGATCTTTCCAGAGGAGAAGCCCCTAGTCTTCTTCTCGATCACTGGTCCTGGAAGTAGTGTAAACATTTGGAAAAATCTGGTGAATAAGCTTAAGCTGGTGATCACTAAGAATTTCATAGTAACTGTAGGTCTCAAGAAGTTGTTCAAGAAAAAATACTCAAATATGGTGGTAAGCAGTTGGATAAGTGCAGAGGAAAGATACAAATTGCTCAAGGTATCAGATCTCCTAGTTTCAAGGGCCGGGTTTGGAACAATTAGTGATGCTCTAGCATTCGGGAAGAAGATGATCCTAATACCCCAGCCAAATCAACCAGAACAGATAACCAATGCTCATTCCGTACAGAAGAGAGGATTGGGAATTATGGTCTCCCAGACCGAGCTCGAATCCCTCTTTTCTCTTTTGGACTGCATGCTTACTGATAAGAATATCGAAAAGAACTTGAGGAAATATAGGAAACTCTGCGAGAGGTATGATGGGGTGAAACGGAGCATAGACGTGATCAAGCACTTCTGATAAAAGTTATTTAAACTTTGGTGGTTGTTTATTATGTATGCAAGAATTCCTACCAACAATTCCTGAGTTCAAGGAAATAAGGGAAGTAGACGTAAAATATCCTCTCATTCCTCCATTTGCTAGTGCCCACATCTTCTGGGACGATAATGCTAAAGAACTCGTATATCATATAATTGAACCTCCTCTAGATGAGAAAGAAAGGCAAATTCTCATGCTCGTCACCGAAACCCTGGTGGAAGCTCTCGAAGTTGAAATCTCAATGCTCCAGAAACAGGAAGTGGAAGAGCTTATCACCGAAGCCGTAAAACGCATTCTAAAGGAGTACAATCTCAAAGTTGATAAAGATACGTTGAGCAAGCTCATGTATTACATCTTTCGAAATTCAGTTGGTTTCAATGAGCTTGAACCCCTTATGAGAGACCCCTACATAGAAGATATAAGCTGTGACGGAGTAAATATACCAATCTTCATAGTCCACAAGAAATTTGGTAACCTAAGAACAAATTTGGTGTTTAAAGATGCTAAAAAATTGCAGGACTTCGTAATAAAGCTGGCTCAGAGGACAGGGAGATATATTAGTTATGCTGAACCATTGCTGGATGGTACATTGCCTGATGGTTCTAGGGTACAGGCCACTTTTTCCAAAGATGTTACTACTAGGGGACCAACTTTCACAATTAGGAAATTTCCTGAGAAACCACTTTCAATCATTTCCCTCCTCAAGAACAATACATTGAATTCAGAGATCCTAGCCTATCTTTGGCTAGCCATCCAATATAGGAGAAATATCCTCATCACAGGAGGCACTGGATCAGGCAAAACTACTCTCCTCAATGCAATTTGTGTATTTATTCCTAGGGCATCGAAGGTAGTAAGTGTGGAAGATACTAGGGAACTTACTCTCCCCCATCAGAATTGGACTCCTGCGGTAGCTAGGAGCGGCTTCGGACCTCCAGATATAAGTGGGAAGAGATATGGAGAAGTTACCCTCTTCGATCTTCTGAAGGAGAGCTTCAGGCAAAGGCCAGATTATGTGGTAGTGGGTGAGGTAAGGGGAGCAGAGGCTTTCGTCCTCTTCCAAGGGGCTGCCTCAGGCCACCCATCTTTAGGAACGATCCATGCAGGAAGTGTAGAAGAGGTAGTAAGGAGATTACAAGGGCCCCCCATAAATTTGCCAAGTACTTTTATAAAGCTCCTCGACATAGTGGTAGTTATGAGCTTCGCCAAGATTATAGGTGAGAACGTAAGGAGGGTCAAGGAAGTAAGTGAAATAGCTTCTGTAGACCCTAGAACAGGAGAAGTTACTGAGAGGAAGGTATTCATTTGGGATCCTACCACTGATACTTTTAAAGCTTCCCCAGAATCTGTGGTGCTGAGAAGGATAAGTGAGGAAACTGGATTTACTATGGAAAAATTGTTGGAAGAATTGAATCTGAGAAAAAAAGTATTGGAATGGCTCAAAAGTAAGGATATAGAGGAGTATTCACAAGTGGCAAAATATATTGAAATGTATGAAAAATCTAGAAAAGAATTGCTGCAATTAATGGGAGCCTAAAATGGAGGACAATCTGAACCTCATTAGCGAGAAGTCTAGAGGAATAATGCAAGATATCGAAGTACTTAGAACCCTGATTCAACAGGAAGAAGCTATCAAACGTGATCTGAGGAAGAGCTATCAAGAATATATCAGTGGGGAAATCAGCAAGAAGATGTATGATGAGTTGGTAAATGCATATACCCAAGAGATTTCCCAACTAAGGTCTAGAATAGCCAATCTCCTTTACCGGATTATAGATTCCTCTCGGAAGATCTATGAGTCTGCATATTCTGAGATTAAGAAGATCTCTGAGAGCTTAGAATAATGGAATTGAATTCCTCCCCAAGCTTGGAGAAGATTTCCCATATAGAAGCTAAAGCTAGAGCCATCAAATTAAGTGCTGAGGAAGCCCAGATCTACAGACAAAAACTTGAATTCGTCTTCAAGCTGCCAAAGGAATTGAAGCAGAAGCTCGAGAAAGGAGAGATCACTGAAAGGGAATATCAAATCCTCGAGAAGAGTTATGCCTCCATAAGAGAATATGAGAAAGCTATGCAGGAATATGTGCCAAAGTATTTGGAGCAGCTCATCTCCATAGCCAATAACTCACTTAGCATTTATTCCGAGCTTACTGGAAAGCGACTAATTGGAAAGGAAGTAAAGCTCAAGCTGGAAAAAACCCTTCTTCGAGTAAAGGGGGTAAGGGAGAAACCTGTAGAACTTCCAATAGAGAAGGAACTTCCTGTAATTAAGGTTAAAAAAGTAGAAGCTCCCATCATTAGGAAGGAATTGAAAAAGCTTGAGAAACCGATAGGGTTTAGGGTAGCTAGAGAATTCGTCACTACCCCTTTTTACATGTTGGGAAACAGTATCTTTGGGGAAATCTATGATAGATATAAAGAGAAATTTGCGGGTTTCGAAAATACTTTAAGGAAGGCAGGGATTAGGATTCTCCCCAGAACTTATATCTCAACCACGTTTTTCCTCACTTGGTTTGCATTTGTTTGTTCGGTAGCGCTTTTCCTCATCCTCTATCCAAGATTCAGGAATCCTCTCCTTATCCCCCTCATCTACTCTTTGCCCCTCATCATGTTTTCAATCCTCTATTTCTATCCATTCTATAAAGCGAGCGAAAGGAAGAAAAATATAAACACAAATCTCCCATTTGCCCTCACCCATATGGGAGCAACTGCCTCAAGTGGACTTTCCCCTTACCATCTCTTCAGAATCCTGGCTGACTCTGAGGAATATGGGGAATTGAGGAAAGAAAGTCTACGTATTGTTGGAATGAGCGACGATCTAGGATTAGATGTGGTCACCTCAATTAAGAACGTGTCAGCCACCACTCCAAGTGAGAACTTCGGAAAATTTTTGTTGGGAATGAGTTCCACAATAGAAACTGGGGGAGACATAAGGAAGTTCCTTGAAGTTGAGGTTCAGAAGGCTCTGTTTGAATATGAGCTCAGGAGGAGAAAATATCATGAACTTCTCTCCACTTATGCAGATATTTATGCTGCTGTAGCAGTTGCTGCCCCTCTCTTCCTGGTGGCAGCCCTTACTCTCATGAATGTGCTTGGCGGAAAGATCTTCGGTTTCTCGATAGAGGCTCTTCTCTGGCTTGGTACCTATGTGCTCCTTCCATTCCTAAATATAGTCTTCATCCTCTTCATCGAAATGACTCAACCTCAAATCTGAAAATTTTTAATCCAAAACTTTCTCTTCTTAGAAAAATGGAGAAGATAGAAATAGCTCTCCTCACTATGACTCTTCTAGCAATAGGGTTAGCTGTTTCCTTCTTCCTCAGATTAAGCAACCTCTTACCGATCGTCGTAATAATTTCCCTAGCTCCCGGTATCTTTATTACATACTTGGAACATAGAAAGGTAAGGGAGATCGAAAGGATGTTTCCATATTTTGCCACAGATGTGACAGAAGTAGTAAGAGCTGGGATGCCCCTCACTCAAGCAATCAAATATGTGGCTAAAAATGACTATGGAGAGCTTTCCAAGCACGTGAGGAGAATTGCAGCCAAATTAGATATGGGTATTCCATTGAGTAGAGCTTTAGAGAGCTTTGCCAATGAGACCAAAAGTAAGATGATCAAAAGGGCAGTTTCCACAATAGTGAAAGTGGATGAATATGGGGGAAGGATAGTGGACGTGTTAAGCAGTGTAATAGATTCAATTAGGATAATCGATAAGCTCAAGAGGGAAAGGGAACTCTTAATCTACGGGTCGATCACTCAGTGCTATGCTATCTTCTTAATATTCTTGGGAATAATGGTTGCCATGTACAAATTCCTATTTCCAATGCTCACTTCTGAAGCTGGTACAGTAGAAACTCTTATTGGAATTCAGTATTCCACCTTATTCCTGCATCTAAGTCTTATCCAAGCATTTTTCAGTGGAATTGTAATCGGAAAAATGACCGAAGGGAGTGTAGTAGCTGGATTTAAGCATTCCCTCATCTTGTTAGTAATCTCCTATTTGGTAGCTATGTTTTTAACATGAGCATGGTTGATGTGATCATCGCGGTAGCAATTTTTTCCTTCTTTTTCCTATATACAGTTATCTTTGTAGCTTCAGTACAGCTGGAGATCAAGGCTCCCACTAAAAACGTTGCGGATAGAATCTATGAAATGCTCCTTTCATCCATCTTTCAACTCCCCATCACTATTTCCTCGAATACTGAAATATGGAACGAGGCATTTGAAGTCTTGCTAGAATTAGAATTTGATAAGAACTCTACTATTCTCAAAGGTTCAAGTTTGATTCCTTCCAGATTTGTTGGGAATATCTTAGTTTTTCCACTGAACTCAACTAGGCAAATCGAAAGGCTTACCTTCTACTTCACCAAGAACACAAGTCGGGAAGCTAGAAATTATGTTACAGATCTACAAGCGGTAGCTTTTCCACAATCCTTTCAGATAAATAATGCTTTCTTCTCGGCTAAGGTATTCGAGAATTGTAGTTTTCCTGAGCTAAAGAGTGGAAATCTAAATGTCTTTCTAGAGGGAATAATGCTTACAGACCACATCTCATCTGCACTCTTAGATAATGTACTTACTCAGCTCTCCTGCAATTACATTACCTATAGATTTTTCCCAAGTACTCCTAAGATCAGAGTTCTCAGCTCCATCCCAATCAATCTGAGCCTCCAATCCATTTTTACCCATTGGAGTACTCACGATTCTGAAGGATCAATAGATGATGAACAAAGCTTTCGAGTAAAAAAATTGCTGCTCTATAACCACAGTTCGAAGTTATTATTCATCGAATTCGACGCTCCAACTCTTGTAGTTCTGAGAAGGATTTCTCAATTTCAGGTAGCAATCTATAATGC